>Ga0187893_10000950_pt1 | contig 72841 bp, 66 predicted proteins | sample MA1701074metaG_FD_139574 | JGI IMG/M metagenome (GOLD analysis project Ga0187893, IMG submission 139574) | White microbial mat communities from a basaltic lava cave in the Kipuka Kanohina Cave System on the Island of Hawaii, USA - MA170107-4 metaG ...
ACGGCGCCGCCGTGCTCGTCCGGGATGAAGCGCAGCTGCTCGCGCGACACGCCGCGCACCGAGAAGAGCGCCTCGATGTCGTCCATCACCGCGTCGCTCTCGCCCTGCTCGTCGAAGCGCGCCTCCTCCCAGTTCTTGCTCTGGTAGTACGCGTCCCGCTTCGTGGCGAAGTCGTTGGTTTCCACGAGCTGTTTGCTGAGCCCCATCATGCGCAGCGTCTGCGCGAAGCTCTTCACGGTGTTCACCGTGAGCGTGCGCGTCTTCTTCTGCTTGCCGATCTCGAAGTAGCCCTTCCCCTCGGAGTACGAGACGTTCTGGAGCGAGCGGATCGGGAACGCCAGCTCCGGCTTGCCCTTCTTCAGGATCTTCTCGTGCACGCCCGCCGCGGACTCCTTGATCGCGCCGACGGTGATGGTGTCGAGCTTCTTGTTCTTCGCCTGGATGTCGCCGGCGTGCTTCGAGGCGGCCTTCGCGGCCGCGCCCGTCGCCTTCTTCCCGGTGGACGCCTTCTTCTTCGCCGCCATCAGTTCCCCCGGCTGCGTTCGAGCACGTCGGTGAGCCGCCGGATCACCTCGTCGCGCTTCACGTTGTCGAACTCGAGAATCTCCTGGAGGCCGATCGCGACCTGCGGGATGTACTTCGTGATGAAGGCGCGCTTCTGCGCCTCGTCCGCCTCGCGCCGGCGCTTCCGGATGTGCAGCGCCGCCTGGCGCCCGCACTCCTGGAGCGCGAGCCGCATCTCCTTCACGATCTCCGGGTAGCTCGCGACCGCCTCCTTGCTCTCGGAGGTGAAGGGCACCCAGACGCTCGCGATGTGCACCATGAGGAGCGCAGGCCCGACCGGCAGCGCGCCCTTCGGCTGCTGGAGCTGGTAGGCCTTCCAGTCGGTGGCGGTGACCGCCTTCGTGATCGCGCAGCCGCCCTGCTGGTACTGGAGCGGCACGCGGTTCGCGAAGCGGTAGACGGTGACCGGCTCCTCCGCGGGGAGCTTGCCGCCGTAGGCCATCCCCACCTCGATCAGGAACGGGTTCCCGCGATAGACCGCCGGGCGTCGCGTCACGCAGGCGTAGAAGTCGGCCTCGACCTCCGCCTTGAGCGCGCGCTCGATCAGATCCTGCCCGATCGGCGCGATGCAGTCCGTCGGCGGCGCCATGATCTTCGTGGCCTGGATGGCCTTGTGGATGCGCTCGGCCTCCTCGCGCGAGAGCTCCGACGGCCGGCGGCTGCTCTTCACGTGGGCGCGCTCGCAGATCTCGTCGGCGACCTTGCCCGAGACGCGCGAGAAGTCGCTCTGGAGGCAGCTCCGCAGGTTCCGCGCCTGCGTGTCGCGGAACATCTGCATCAGCACGCCGAGCTCGACGCCGTACGGGTGCGGATCGATCTCGGCGGTCTCGGGCGGAAGCTCGCTGGTCACGCGCGGGAACGCGATCGCGCCGTTGCTCTTCTCGGGGTTGGGCGGCAGGTAGTCGATCTGCGCGTGCGGGTTCGCGAGCGCGATCTGCCGCACGTACGCGTCCACCGAGTGCTGGCCGCCACGCCAGGCGCCCTCGAGCTCGATCTCGACGCGGGTGCCGTGCGGGCGGTCCCACGCCTGCTCCTCGTCGCGCTTCACCACCGGCTCGTTCGTCTTGGTGTCGATCACCAGCTCGAACAGGTGCGCCGGCTTCTTCTCGCCGGTGCGCGTCACGATGCGGACGGGCTTCCCGGTGGTGAGGAGCCCGTACATGCCGGCCGCGCTGATGCCGATCCCCTGCTGGCCGCGGCTCTGGCGGAGCCGGTGGAACTTCGAGCCGTAGAGGAGGCGCCCGAAGATCTTCGGCACCTGGGCCTTCACGATGCCCGGCCCGTTGTCTTCGATCACGACGCGGAAGCGCGTCTCGTCGAGCTGGTGGATCTCGACCCGGACGTCGGGCGGGATGCCCGCCTCCTCGCAGGCGTCGAGGGCGTTGTCCACGCCCTCCTTCACCGTGGTGAGGAGCGCCTTGCTCGGGTTGTCGAAGCCGAGGAGATGGCGGTTCTTGGCGAAGAACTCCGAGACGGAGATGTCCCGCTGCTTCTTCGCCATGTCCTGCGCGGTGGCGCGAGTGCGCGGGCGGGGCGCCCGCGCACGGCGAGGCTCGACGGCCCCGGCCTCCTCGCGCTTCGCCGCCGAAAAGGCAAGCGACTGCTGCTCGCTCATGCCGGACCCCCCACGAGGCGGGGAGCATCCCGGGCGGGGCCCCGGGGGTCAAGCGGACGGGGCGCGGGTGCGCCCGCGCTCAGGCCAGGGCGATGCGCTGGCCCCGGAAGTTCCCGATGAGCCGCACGCGCCCGCTGTGCAGCATCTCGATCACCGTGGCAACGACCTCGCGGTCGTCCTCGGTGAGGTCGCTGATTGTCTGGACCAGCTCGAGCAGGGTCGTCTCGATCACCTTGCCCTCCACCTCGGGCAGCGGCTGTCTCGGCTTTCGCATCGCGGCGCGCATGGGAACCTCGCTGGCAGGTTGGATGCATCGGGCGTGCCAGGCGTTCACGGGGCGGGCCGGCATCGGAACCTGTTGGAAGTGCGTGGGTTTCTCGGGGAGTCTCATGTCCCCGTGGGGACCAGCGACAACTTTCGGGTGACCCCGCGCACGAAACACGACACCCCTGCGATCTCAGGCGGCGGGCTCCGCCGAGCGGAGCGCCACGGCCTCGGCCATGGCCAACGGTCCGACCCGCGCCTCGCGGGCGAGGTCGGCGACCGTGCGCGCCACCCGGAGCGCGCGGTGCGCGGCGCGCGCGGAGAGGGCGAAGCGGTCCACCGCACGCGCGAGGAGGGCGCGCGCCTCCTCGGTTGCCGCGACCGTGTCCTCGAGCGCGCCGAGCGGGATCTCGGCGTTCGTGCGGACGCCGACGCGCGCGAGCCGCGCGCGCTGCCGCTCGCGCGCGCCCGCGACCCGCGCCTGCACCTCGCCGCTGCCTTCGCGTGCACCGGCGCTCGCGTCGAGCTCCCGCCAGGCGACCGGCCGGACCGGGACGTGGAGGTCGATGCGGTCGAGGAGAGGGCCGGAGAGCTTCGCCGCGTAGCGGAGGACCGCGCCCTCGTCGCAGCGGCAGTCGCGCGCGCCCGAGCGGTACCAGCCGCACGGGCACGGGTTCGCCGCCGCCACGAGCTGGAAGCGCGCCGGGAGCCAGAGGCGCCGGCCAGCGCGCGCGAGCGCGATGCCGCCGTCCTCGAGCACCTGCCGGAGCGCCTCGAGGGAGGGGCGATCGAACTCGGGGAGCTCGTCGAGGAAGAGCGCGCCGCGGTGCGCGAGCGACACCTCGCCGGGCCCGGGCGGATTGCCGCCACCGAGAAGGCCCGCGCGGCTCGCCGAGTGGTGCGGCGCGCGGAATGGGCGCGCCTGGACGAGTGGCGCATCCGGGTCGAGGAGCGCCGCGGCGCTGCGGATCCGCGTGACCTCGAGCGCCTCGTCGAGGCCGAGGGGCGGGAGGATCCCGGGGAGCGCGCGCGCGAGGAGCGTCTTGCCGGAGCCGGGTGCGCCGCGGAGCAGGAGGCCGTGGCCTCCGGCGGCGGCGATCTCGAGCGCGCGGCGCGCGTGGTCCTGGCCGCGGACCAGCGCGAGGTCGAGCGCAGGCCCGAGCGGTGGCGCGCGCTCGGGCGGCGCGGGCGGCAGGAGCGCGACGCCGTCCCGGAGCGCGGCGACGACCTCGGCCAGGCTCGCCGCGACCCGCACCTCGGCGCCGGGCGCGAGCGCGACCTCCGCTGCGTTCTCGCTCGGCGCGACCACCTGCCGGCAGCCGGCGGCGCCGAGCGCGAGCACCTGGGCCAGGGCGCCGCGCACTCCGCGCACGCGCCCGTCGAGCGCGAGCTCGCCGACGAACGCGAGGCCCGCGACGGCGTCCGGCTCGAGCGAGCCGGCGGCGGCCAGGATCCCGATCGCGATCGGGAGATCGAGCCCTGCGCCCGACTTGCGCAGGCTCGCGGGCGCGAGATTCACGGTGACGCGCCGGTCCGGGAACGGGAGCCCGAGCGAGCCGATCGCCGCGCGCACGCGCGCCGCGCTCTCGCGCACGGCCGCCTCCGGAAGCCCCACCACGTCCACGCGCGGGACCTGCGAGCTGATCCGGACCTCGACCTCGACGGGCACGCCGTCGACGCCGACGAGGGCGCCTCCCATGACGCGCGACACCGGATGCTCCGGGGACCGGAGGCTCGGCTGCGGGTGTCGAAGGTAGGGCCCGCTGAAGCGAGCCCTACCTTCCACCCTTGAGAAGCCCCGCCAGGGATGGGGCCATCACTCTTCAAAGTGGCGCCCGGAGACGAAAAGTGTCACTCGGGAAGGCCCGGCCGCCACTCGCCGACAGGGGGTTCCGTGTCACGGCTCGCCCAGCTCCTGCTCGTGTTCCTCGGGCTCGCGCTCGCCTGCGCGAATCCCGCGCCGCCGCCCGCAGCCGCGCCCGAGCCCTTCTCGGGGGAGCGCGCGTTCGCGCAGCTCGAAAGGCTCGTGGCGCTCGGACCGCGCGTGGCGGGCACACCGGCGGCCGCGTCCGCGCACACGCTCGTGCGCGACGAGCTCACGGTGCTCGGCCTCGAGGTGCACGAGGACGCCTTCTCCTGGCGGCCGACGCCCGAGGCAGAGGAGGTCACGCTCGTGAACCTCTGGGCGGACGTCCCCGGACCCGAAGCGGGCCTCTACGCCGTGGCCACGCCCCTCGACACGGCGCCCGGGCGGGACGCGCCGATCCCCGGCGCGAACGAGGGCGGCTCGGGCGCGGCGCTCCTGCTCGAGCTCGCGCGCTCGCTCCAGGAGCGGCCGCTCGCGTACACCGTGCGTCTCCTCTTCCTCGACGGGGAGCTCCGCGACGAGAAGAACGCCTTCCTCGGCAGCAAGCGCGCCTACTTCCAGCTCCGCGACGCGGGCGCGTTCGAACAGCTGCGGCTCCTCCTCTACGTGCACCAGGTCGGCGATCGCGAGCTCGAGGTCCGCCGCGACAGTCTGTCTGACCGGAAGCTCCGTGACTTCTTCTTCATCGCTGCCCAGCGGACCGGTCATGCAGGCGCCTTTCCGGCGAACGCTCCCTACGAGGAGATCGAGCTCGGCCACGGCGTGTTCGCGAGGAATCGCTTCCCGCACGTCGTGGCGCTCGCGGACCTCCGCTTCGGCGGGCCCGACGTCCCGGGCAGCCATTGGCGGACGCCCGCGGACGACCTCGCGAACTGCTCGGCGAAGAGCCTGGGCGCCGTCGGCGCCGTGGTGCGGGCCGGCCTCGAGGTGGTGACCGAGCGCCAGCGCGCGATCGATCGGGCCGGCGGCGCGGCGGCACACCGGAAGGAGGGAGCGCCGTGAAGGGGAGGCCGTCGTCTTCGGTGGCACCGATCTGCGCCGCGCTGCTCGGGCTCTCGCTCCTGCTCCCCGCGGCCGGCCTCCACGCCGCGGAAAACGGAGTCCGCGTCTCGATCGCGTCGCCGGCAGCCGGCGGGAAGCTCCGCGACCACCTCCACCAGGCCAAGATCGACGGCAGCGCGCTCGCCGAGGCAGCGGGCGCCGAGCGCTTCGACGTGATGCTCGTGATCGACGTGTCGGACTCCACCAAGGTCGCGAGCGGGGCGGACGTCGACCACGACGGCGTGCTCGGCGTGAATCCGCACAACGAGCTGCTTCCGCCGGGCGCCGTCCCGGCCGACGTGTTCAGCACCGACCCGGGCGACACGATCCTCCACGCGCAGGTCGTGGCCGCGCGCGCGCTCCTCGGGGGCCTCGATCGCGCGCGCGTGCGCGTCGGGCTCGTGACCTTCGCGGGCGAGGTGAGCCCGCAGACCGGCGAGCGCAAGCGGGTCGATCAGCAGGACGCCTGGCTCGAGCTGCCGCTCAGCCAGGACTACGGCGCGCTCGACCGCGCGCTGGCGGGGATCCTCGCGCGCGGGCCGCACGGCGCCACGAACTTCGCCGCGGGCCTCCGGCTCGGCATCGTGGAGCTCGCGGGGCTCAGCGGGGCCATGAGCACGCCGCGCGCCGACGCCCGCAAGGTCATGCTGTTCCTCACCGACGGGATCCCGACGCTCCCGGTCGGCAAGGGCAACCGCGAGGACCCGGGCGACGACGAGGCGGCGCTCCACGCGGCGCAGCTCGCGCACCAGGCCGGCATCTCGATCAACACGTACGCGCTCGGCCCCGGTGCGCTCCAGTACCCGCGCGTGGTGACGGAGATGGCGCGCATGACGCTCGGCACCTACACGCCGGTGCAGAGCCCGGGCGACATCGTGACGCTGCTCCAGGGCGTGAGCTTCGCCGACGTCGAGGACGTCGTGCTCACGAACCTCACCACCGGCGAGTTCTCGAGCGACGTGCGGCTCGCGCCTGACGGCAGCTTCACGGGCTTCGTGCCGGTGCGGGAAGGGCGGAACCGCGTGCGCGTCTCGGCCCTCGCCAGCGACGGTTCGCGCGGCTCGGTCGAGCTCGAGTTCGACTTCGAGCACGCGGAGGTCGGCGACCGCACCAAGCTCGGCGAGCTGGAGCGCATCCGGCGCCAGAACAAGGAGCTCGAGCTGCACCGGCTCGGGCTCGAGATCGAGGACTTCCGCCGCGAGCAGAAGAAGAGCCTCGAGATCGAGGCAAATCCGGGCGAGGCGGGGGCGAAGCCCTAGAGCGGCATCAGCGTGGGATCGCTGATCTCGCGCTGCTTCAGCTTGCCGTTCTCGTAGACGGACTTCACGTCGATGGTGCCGTCGCCGTTCTTGTCCTCGTCGCGCTGCTTCAGGCTCGGCTTGCCCGCGACCTGTTCGTACGTCTCGAAGGTGTCTGGCTTGCCGTCGCCGCTCGAGTCGCGCTCCACGCGGGCGATCACGGCGCGCCCGCCGGAGTCCTGGAAGTACGTCCAGGTGTCCATGCGCCCGTCGTGGTCGAGGTCTTCCTCGCTGCTCGTGATCTTGCGCGCCTGGTAGTGGACGACGCGGTCGATCTTCCCGTCCGAGTTGCCGTCGTGCCGCTCCTCGACGAGCGAGGCGCCCTGGTACACGTAGAAGGCGTCGCGCGTGCCGTCGGCGTTGCGGTCCACCTCGCGCCCCGCCATGCGCCCGTCGCGCCCGTAGCTCTGCCACTCGTCGAGCTTGCCGTCGCCGTCAGTGTCGCGTTGGACCTCGGAGACGAGCCCCGCCTCGTAGAGCGTCCACGTGTCGATGCGACCGTCGAAGTCACGATCCTCTTCGCGGCGCACGATGACGCCGGTCTTGGGATCGTGGTAGCGGACCTCCTCGGGCGCGCCGTCACGGTCGGCGTCGAGAGAGCGCGCGACCACGTCGATCGTCTTGTCGTTCCCCCACTCGCCCTTCGCGATCTTCTTCGGTTTCTCGTCGAAGATCGAGGCGGGCAGATCGCGCGGCTTCGGCGCGAGCGGCGCCTCGGTCGGATCCACGCTCGCACTCGCGTTCGCGTCTCCCGTCGCCGCCGCCTGCTCGGCCTGCCGCAGCTTCTCGTCGCGGTCGATCTCCTTCAGCAGCTCCTCCTGCCGCTTGAGCTCCGCCTCGATCTCGGCCTCGAGCGCGTCCTGCTTCGCCATCTCGGCCTCGATCTCGCGCTCCATCTCGTCCTCGGCCTCTGCCTCGGAGCCGCGGCCGCCCGAGCGGCTCCGGCCGCCGGAGAGCGGCACGTCGCCGGTGACCGCGCCGTACACGGCGAGGCCCACCGCGCCGGCCGCAGCGCCGATCGGGCCGAAGATCGCGCCGATCATGGCGCCGACGATCATCGACTCGACCGCGCTGTCGACGCGATCGCGCCCGCTCGGCCCGTTGCTCGGAGGGGGGGCGGGAGGCGGGGGCGGATCGCTCTTCGTCTGGGGTGCGGGCGCCCCGGACGGATCCGGCGGATCGGCGGCCGTCGGCGGGCTCGAGCAGCCGAGCGGGCACGCGAGGCTCAGCACGAGCAGTACCGCGATCGCTCCTCGCATCGACGCACCACCAGCTCGCGCCTCGTCTCGCGGCGCGACGGCTCATCCTACTTCCTGTGCGATGCGTCTCCAACCGGAGATCGGACGCGTGGACCCGGGAGCCGGCCGCGACGCGCCGAGTCATCCGGCCGCAGGCGGGTCGCAGCCCCCTCGCAACTCGGCCGCCAGGCCCCCGGTCCGCGAGGATCCGGGCGCCCCCTCGCCCCGGGCATCGACCCGGCTACCCTAACGCACCGCATCGCAACCACCCCCCGGAGCTGCCGCGGTCCAGTGTCGTTCCAACCGTGTCGGGGTCGGGCCTCGGCGCCGCGCACACGCTGCCGGCGCGGCGGGCCGATGAGGGATCCGTGGGCCTGACCCTGATCCGCAAGAGCGATGGCGCTCCGCGCAAACGGCGTCCCAAGGTCGCCCTCGTGCTCGCAGGCGGCGCCGTCTCGGGTGGTGCCTTCAAGGTCGGTGGGCTCAAGGCGCTCGACGACTACCTGGTGGACCGCAAGGTCACCGACCTCGACATGTACCTCGGCATCTCGGCCGGCTCGATGCTGGCGGTGTCGCTCGCGGCGGGCGTCACACCCGACGAGATGGTGAAGGTGCTCGAGGGTACGAGCGGCCGCCTCGATCAGCTGACGCCGCTCCACTTCTACAACCCGAACTTCCGCGAGTTCTTCGAGCGCCCCGCGAAGTTCGCCTACGACCTCCTCACGTACGTCCCCGGCGTGCTGTGGGAGCTGCTGCGCCAGGTGCCGCGCATGCCGGAGGTGGTCGGCCCGAGGCTCCGCGCGTTCCTCGACGCCCCGAACTACACCTCGGCCGAAGAGCTCGCGATGGCCGTGATCGAGCACGTCTCGCCGTCGCGCGAGATCCCTGCGCTCACGAACCACATCCCGACCGGCCTGTTCGACAACTCGAGCCTCGAACGCTGGCTCCGCCGCAGCCTCGAGAAGACGCGCACGCCGAACGACTTCCGCGACTTCGTCCGGAAGCGTGGCCGCCAGCTCTACGTGACGGCCTGCGACCTCGACACCGCCGAGCGCGTGATCTTCGGCTCGGACGAGAAGAACGACGTCACGATCTCGCGCGCGGTGCAGGCCTCGACGGCGCTCCCGATCTTCTACAAGCCCGCGCGCATCAGCGGCGTGGACTACGTGGACGGCGGCATCCGCAACACGGCGAACATCGACGTCGCGATCGAGAAGGGCGCCGACCTGATCGTCTGTTACAACCCGTTCCGGCCGTTCCTGAACAAGATCGACCGTGAGGGGCGCGCCCGTTACTTCGCCGCCGGGCGCTACCTGTCGGACCGCGGCCTCAAGATGCTGATCAACCAGGTATTCCGGACGATGCTCCACTCGCGGCTCCGGACGGCCCTCCGGGGCTACCTGTCCGACGACCGCTTCCGGGGCGACATCGTGCTGCTCGAGCCGCGCGAACAGGACGCCGACTTCTTCGCGATCAACCCGCTCGCCTTCTGGAAGCGCGCCGACGCGATCCGCGAGGGGTTCGAGTCGGTGCGCGTCACGATCGAGGAGAACTACGACGCGCTCGCGGAGGTGTTCTCGAAGTACGGGCTCCGCATGGACCGGAAGGCCGCCCAGCGCCGCGCCGCGCGGCTCCGCCAGAGCCGCGGCTGGCGCGTGAGCGATCGCGAGAACGAGCCGGACTCGTCCGCGCCTCCGCTCCGAGTGGTGACCGCGAGCTGAGCTTGCTCCCCCCGGGAAGCCCTGCTAGCTTCCCGATCGCTCGTGTCCGCCGCCGACCCCGCGAACGACACCGCGTTCCTCCCATGTGCACTCTGATCGTCTTGCACCGCTGCTTCGCAGACGCGGAGCTTCTGGTCGCGGCAAACCGGGACGAATACCTGGACCGCCCCGCCGAGCTTCCCGCCCTCCGACGCTGGAATGGCCGCACCGTGCTCGCCCCTCGGGACGCGCGCGCGGGTGGCACCTGGCTCGGCCTGAACGACGCCGGCGTCTTCGCCGCGCTGACGAACCGCCCCACCGCGTCGCCCGATCCGTCCCGGCGCTCGCGCGGCCTCCTCGTGAGCGACGCCCTAGCGGCGCCCGGCGCGGCCGCGGCGGCGGCCCGCCTCGCCGCGCTCCCGGCCAGCGCCTACAACCCGTTCAACCTCTTCGTCTGCGATCGCGAGGAAGCCTTCGCGGTCGTGTACGAGGAGAAGGCCGACGTGCGCCGGCTCGCGGCGGGCGCCCACGTGATCGGGAACGGCGATCCCGACAGCCGGCGCCTGCCGAAGGTCGCGCGGCTCCTCGACGAGGCGGAGGCGGTCGCCGCCGGCCGGCCGGAGGACGCGCTCGCCCGGCTCGCCCGGAGCTGCCGCACGCATCGCGCCGGCGGCCCGCCGCTCGAGGACACCTGCATCCACGCCGGGCCCTACGGCACGCGGAGCTCGACGCTCCTGCGCTGGGGCTCGCGGCGCGACGCGAACGTCTTCCGCTTCGCAGAGGGGCCGCCCTGCGAGAGCGACTACGAGGATTTCACACCGCTCCTGACGCAGCTGGACCAGGCCGGCGCGCGGGCAGGAGCCGACACGAGGGACGACGCTTGAGACGGATCGGAAGCAACATCCGCAGACAGAACGCGGAGGCCAAGCCCAACCGCGTCATTCGCAACATCATCCGCTACACGGATGAAGAGAAGCCGAGCAACGAGTACCCGAAGCGGATCGTGTCGCCGACCCGGCCCTCGCGCTGCTGCAAGGAGGAGAACCGCGTCATCGTGGGCTCCGTCCGCGAGGTCGACGGCTTCAAGTTCTGTTACAAGATCTGCGAGTCCTGCGGCCACGCGGTGCGGTACTACTACCCGGCGGTCGAGGGCACGCCCCAGGCGGTGAAGGAATACCGCCAGTGGAAGAAGTACCTGGTGCAATAGCAAGTGCGGCGAAGCCGCACGCGCAGTGCGCCGAAGGCGAACGGAGTCACGACAGTGGCCTCGAGGTGGGGTCGGGCGCGGGGCCGCGAGATCGCGCACCGTTGGGTTCTCGAGTAGTCCTGGGGCATGCAGCTCGCCGAGGCCGAGGCCTGGCTCGAGGGGTTGATCAACCTCGAGCGCTCCCCGGACCCGGCTCGCGTGCGCCTCTCGCTCGAGCCCACGCGCCGGCTCCTAGCCGCGATCGGTGAGCCGCAGCGCGGCCTCCGCGTGCTCCACGTCGCGGGCTCGAAGGGGAAGGGCTCCACGGCGCTCCTCGCCGAGGCGCTGCTCCGCGCGGCGGGCCTGTCGACCGGCACCTTCACCTCGCCGCACCTCGAGCGCTGGACGGAGCGCTTCCGCGTCGACGGGGCGGAGGTACCGGATGAAGCGCTCGCCCTCGCCGTGAGCGCGCTCCGGCCCCACGCGGACGCGGCCCGCGGCGGGCCCGAGCCGCCGAGCTTCTTCGACGTCACCACGGCCGCGGCCTTCCGGCTCTTCGCGGAGGTCCGGGTGGACGTCGCGATCATCGAGGTCGGGCTCGGCGGCCGCCTCGACTCGACGAACGTGGTCGCGCCCGCGGTCTCCTGTATCACGAGCATCGAGCTCGAGCACACCGACAAGCTCGGCACCACGCTCGCCGCCATCGCGGGCGAGAAGGCGGGCATCGCGAAGCCCGGCGTGCCGCTCGTGACGGGCGCGCTCGAGCCCGAGGCGGCGGCCGTCGTCGCGGAGCGCGCGGCCCGACTCGGCTGCCCGCTCGTGCGGCTCGGCCGCGAGCTCGAGCTGGAGCCGCTCGCCGAGGAGGTCCTCGGCTCGCGCTTCCGCTTCGCCGACGGTCCGTTCCGGGCGGAGCTCGCGCTCGCCGCGCCCGGCCGGCACCAGCTCTCGAACGCGGCACTCGCGCTCGCGTGCGCGCGGCGCCTCGGCGTGGTCGGCGACGCCGAGCTCGCGAAGTCGGCGAAGCGGGCGTTCGCGAGCGTCGTGCTCCCGGCCCGCATCGAGATCTGCTCGCGGGCGCCCTGGATCGTCGTGGACGGGGCGCACACCGCGGCCTCGGCGCGGGCGCTCGCCGCGACGCTGGTCAGGATCCCGCGCCGCCGGAGCCACCTCGTGCTCTCCGTCTCGGGCGGGAAGGACCTCGCGGCGATCTGCGCGGCGCTCGTGCCCGAGGCCGAGCAGGTGACCGTGACGCGCGCCGAGCCGATCCGCTCGCTCGACCCGAAGCTCGTGGCCGAGGCCGTGCGGGCGGTGGGCACCCGGGCCGAGGTGCGGGTGGTGCCGAATCCGCACCTCGCGCTCCGCGCGGCGCGCGAGGGGCTCGCGGCCGAGGACCTGCTCTGCGCGTCCGGCTCGTTCTATCTCGCCGGCATCGCGCGGCGCGTGCTCTGCGGAGCGCCGGGGCCCGAACGTCGAACGCCCGGGCCGGCTCCTCGCTTTTGAGGGCGAGGGGAGGGGTAGCCAGCCCGGGCGCAGTGAAACTCGACGAGGGACTGGAGAGAGCAAGCGCCATGCCAGTCCGGGGCGATTTCACCCCTCTTCGTTCGAAAGGTGAGCGGCGAAACGTGAATGCCGTCACACCTGCCGTGGGCTGAGAACCGGTGCGGGGTGCCCCGCGCGCTGCAAAGCGACGCAATTTTCGTCACCCCGCAAAGCGGGGCGGACCCTCGGCCGCGTGCAGCTTCTTTGCGAGCGCCGCCAGCTGGCCGGGCGTGCTCCCGCAGCAGCCGCCGACTGCGGCCGCGCCCGCGCGGACCCAGCTCTCGGCGAGCGCTGCGTACGCCTCCGGCGAGATCGCGCCCGGCGCGCCGAGGTTCGCGTAGACGAGGAACGGCCGGCCGCAGCGGGCGAGGGGCGCGAGGCACGCCCCGACCTCGGCGGGCGGCAGGCAGTTCACCCCGACCGCGAGGGCGAGCGGCGCGACCGCGTCGAGCGCCTCCGCGAGCGGCTCGCCCGAGAGGAGGCGCGCCCCGGGCCCGCACACGAAGCTCACCAGCGCCTCGGCGCCGGCCTCCTTCGCCGCGCGCGCGGCGGCGACCGCCTCGCGGAGCGTGTTCATCGTCTCGACGAGGATCGCGTCGACGCCCGCCGCAACCAGGTTTCGCGCGTGCGCCGCGTGCTCGCGCGCGAGCGCCGCGGCGTCGGGCACGCGCTCCGGGTGGTAGCAGTCCTCGAGTGGCGCAGCCGAGCCCAGCACGAAGGCGGGCCGCTGCGCCTCCACCACGGCCTCCCGCGCGAGCCCGACGGCGAGCCTCGTGAGCTCTGCCGCGCGGTCTGCGAGACCGGCCGCGGCGAGCGCGCGCGCCTGCGTGCGGAAGGTCGCGGCCGTGAGCGCGTCCACGCCGGCCGCGAGGTAGTCGCTGTGGATCTGGCGCAGCGCGTCCTGCCCTTCGAGCAGCGCCCAGCTCGACCAGAGCGGCAGCTCCGCGCGCACGCCGCGCCGCTCGAGCTCGCTCCCCGTCGCGCCGTCGAGCAAAAGCACGCGCGGACCCGCGAGTGTCGCGCCGAGCGAGCGCCGAGCCACCGCCACCGCACCGTTATACTCGCGCGCCATGTCTCGCGTCCCTGCGCTCGCCCGGCACGAGCGGGCGGGCCGCCTGGAACCTCTGCGCCTCGCCGCGCGTTACACGAGCGAGTCAGCGCCGCAGCGTAGCGACGCCGGCGCGATCGAGTCGCTCGTGTGGGTCGAGGGGCTGCTCGCGCCCGGCACGCAGCGCCTCGGCCCCCTCGAGCTCGCGCTCGCGCTCGACGCGGCGGACGACGTCGCGAGCCTCGATCTCGCCGTCACGAACCGCGCCACGGCGCCGCTCCACCTCGAGGCGCTCGTGCTCGGCTTCCGCTGGGTCGGCGCCGGGCGCGAGCTCCGCTTCCTGCGTCATGGCTGGCAGTCGTGGTCGGACACGGCCGGCCGCGCGCTCGACGAAGCCGGTACGAAGGCCTTCCCGAGCGGCCCCTGGCTCCGCGGCATGCACCACGCGGTGGGCGCGCCGCCTGCGGATCGCGTGGGCTGGCACGAGTCGGCGCTCGTCTCGGTCGCGGCGGGCCCGGCGGGCGCGTGCCTCGCGGGTCTCCTCGAGCGCGGCCTCGCGACCGGGCTCGTCTACCTGCGCCGGCACGGCGACGACCTCCTCGTCGAGCTCGAGGCGCGCCTCGAGCTGCCCCTCGAGCCCGGCGCCGGCCTCGAGCTCGAGCGCGTGCGCGTCGCGCTCGGCGACGAGCCGAACCGGCTTCTCGAGGATTACGCCGACGCACTCGGCGAGCACGCGGGCGCGCGCACCGGCGCTGCCTTCCAGGCCGGCTGGTGCAGCTGGTACCAGTTCTTCGGGAACGTCAGCGAGGCGGACGTGCTCCGCACGCTCGACGCGCTCGCCAAGGCGCGCGCCGACTTCCCGATCGACCTCGTGCAGCTCGACGACGGCTACCAGCGCGCGGTGGGCGACTGGCTCGAGACGAACGAGCGCTTCCCCCGCGGCCTGGCGCCGCTCGCGCAGGAGATCCGGAGCGCGGGCTTCCGGGCCGGCCTCTGGCTCGCGCCCTTCTGCGTGGTGCCCGAGAGCCGCCTCCACGCCGCGCATCCCGACTGGCTGCTCCAGGCGCCGGACGGCCCGTTCCGTGGCCTCCTGCACGCGGACTGGACGCGCGCGGGCTCCGTCTACGCGCTCGATCCGTCGCACCCGGAGGTGCAGCGCCATCTGCTGCGGCTCGCCGCGGCGCTCGCCGGGATGGGCTTCTCGTACCTGAAGCTCGACTTCCTCTACGTGGTCGCGATGCAGGCGCGCGCGCACGACCGGCGCATGAGCCGCGCCGGGCGCCTGCGGCGCGGACTCGCAGCGATCCGCGACGGCGCGGGCGAGGAGACCTTCCTCCTCGGCTGCGGCTCTCCGCTCGGGGCGGCGGTCGGCCTGGTGGACGGCATGCGCATCGGCCCCGACGTGGCGCCGAGCTGGGCCCCGGACCCGCGCGTCCCGATCCCCGGCCTCGAGCCCACGCTGCCCTCGGTCGCGAACGCGCTCCGGAACGTCCTCGCGCGCGCCTGGATGCACCGGCGGCTCTGGCTCAACGACCCCGACTGCCTGATGCTGCGCCGCAGCGACACGCAGCTCTCCGCCGCCGAGATCACCTCCCTCGCCGGGACGATCGCCGCGAGCGGCGGCATGGTCCTCTTCTCCGACGACCTCGCGCGGCTCGGGCCCGAAGAGACGGCGCTCCTTCGCGAGACGCTCGCCCTCGCGCGCGAGGTCGACGCCGGCGGCGCGCGCGGCACCGCGCGCGCGCGCGGGCTCCTCGACGCGCCCGCGCCGGCCGGGCTCGTCGCGCGCGGCGCGAGCTCCGCCGTCGCGGTGCTCCTCAACTGGGAGGACCGCCCGCGCGAGCTCGAGGCCGCGCTCGCGGACGCGATCCCGGCGGCCGGCCCGCTCCCGCCGCGCGTGCTCCTGGGCTCGCCGGAGGTGCAGTCGCGTGGCGACGGCGTGGTGCGCGCCTCGCTCGCCGCGCACGGGAGCGTGCTCCTCCGGCTCCCGCGGCGGATCGGCCTCGCGGTGTTCTGCGACTTCGACGGCACGTTCGCGGTCCAGGACGTGGGTTCGACGATCGCGAAGAAGCACGTGGGCCACCGCCGCCCGGCGCTCTGGGAGCGGCTCCGCCGCGGCGAGCTCAACGCCTGGCAGTACAACCTCGAGCTGCTCGATGGCCTCCGTCTGCCGGAGGAGGAGCTCGATGCCTTCCTGCGCACCGTCGAGCTCGACCCCGGAGCCGAGGCGCTGGTGCGCTGGTGCGAGGCGCAGGGCGTTCCGTTCCGCGTGCTCTCGGACGGCTTCGACAGGAACCTCGACCGCATCCAGAACCTCACCGGCGTGCGCTTCGCGTACGACGCGAACCGGCTCTGGTACGAGGACGGCGCCTGGCGCATCGCGGCGAGCGCGCCGAACCCGAGCTGCGAGTGCGGCACCGGGCTCTGCAAGCGCGGCCGCATCCAGGCGTTCCGGGCGCTCCATCCCGGTGCGTGCGTGGTCCACGTAGGGAACGGCCGCGTCTCGGACCTCTGCGGCGCGCTCGCGGCCGACGTGGCCTTCGCGAAGGACACGCTCGCCGAGGAGCTCGCGGAGCGGAAGGTCGCCTACGAGCCCTTCGCCACGCTCCACGACGTGGTCGCGGGCCTCGAGCGCCTCGCGGAGCGGCTAGAGATCTGAGCGCTCGGGCAGTCGCTCCGGCAGCTCGTCGTCGCTCCACCCCTCGTCGCTCGGCATCACGATCCAGAGCACCAGGTAGATGAGCAGCCCGACGCCGATCGAGAAGAAGGTCATCAGCACGAAGGCGAGGCGGATCACCGCGGTGGGCACGCCGAACTGCTCCGCGAGCCCGCCGCAGACGCCCGCGACCATGCGGTCGCGCGAGGAGCGGTGCCAGTCGTTCGGCGCGCCGCGGAGCGCGAGGAACGAGCCGCAGTGCCTGCACTTGATGGCCTCGATCCGGACTTCTTCGGCGCAGTAGGGACAGAGTCGCGTCTCGTTCATGCGTCCGAGCTCCTGAGCCGCAGCAGCGTGCGGCGATGGGCGACGAGCGGGAGGCTCGCGTAGGTGAGTCCGATCCAGCCGAGGCCGCCCACCACGTGCGCGGCGACGAGCGCGAGCGCGACGCCAGCGGGCAGGAAGCCTTCGAGCCAGGCGGCGCCCTCGCGAAGCAGGAAGGCGTCCCAGGCGAGGAGGATTGCCAGCGCCGGAAGCGTGGCCAGCACGAGGCGCGCGAGCTCGCGCCGGAAGCCGCGCGGGAGCCCCTCGCGCGCGGACGCGACGCCGGGCGCGAGCGCGGGCCGGAGGCCGAGCTGCGCGACCGCGAGGCGACGCGTGCGCTCGACGAGCGCCGGCGCGGGCTCGGGCGCCGTGATGTGAGCGAGGAGCGGCGCGAGCGCGCGGAGCTCCGCGTCGAGCTCGGCATCCGTCACCAGGTCAGTCATGCGGCCGCTCCTCGAGGAGTGCCCGCGCCGCGCGCACCGCGGCGTGGAGACGGCTCTTCACCGTGCCGCGCGGGATCCCGAGGACCTCGGCGATCTCCGCCTCGCCCAGCTCGTGGTAGTGGCGCAGCACGAGCACCTCGCGGAGCCGCTCCGGGAGCGCGTCGAGCCGCTCGATCAGCCGGCCGTCGGGCGGGGGCTCGGGCGGCGCGGCGGCGTCCTTGCCCGTCGCGCGCGCCTCGTCGCGGAACGCGTCGAACGCCCTCCGGCGCGCGTCTTGCCGGCGCCAGCGGTCGCGGCAGAGGTTGTTCGCGATCTGGAACAGCCAGGTCGAGAAGCGGCGGCTCCGGTCGAACCGGTCGCGCGCGCGGGAGACGCGGATCCAGCTCTCCTGGAAGAGGTCGTCCGCGCCGTCCCCCGCGCGGCGCCAGAGGAACGCGTAGAGGGGCCCGCGGTAGCGGTCGATCAGCGCCGTGAGCGCCTCGGAGTCTCCCGCCTGGACGCGTTCCATCAGGTCCTCGTCGGAGGCCACGGATCGCCACGGTATCTCACGCCCGACGCGTGCCCGGGATCCGAGCCGGCCGTACTACGGCCGAGCCCCGGGCCGGGGTTCACTGCTAAACGTTCGCCCTTTCCGGGGGAGCGGGATGAGCGGTCCGCAGGTCCTGGTCGTGGGCGGGGGCCTCGCGGGCGTCTCGGCAGCCGCGGCGCTCCGGCAGGCGGGCTGCGGCGTGTGCGTCGTCGAGCGCGAGGCGGCGCCCGGCGGCCGCGCGCGGGGCGGCGAGCGCGACGGCTTCCGCCTCGACGCGGCCCCGTTCCTGGTGAGCGCCCGCGAGCGTGGCCTGCTCGGCCTGGTGGAGGCCGCCGGGCTCGCGGGGCGCCTGCTCCCGCTCCGCCCCGTCTCCCTCGCGCAGCTCCGCCGCGGGCGGGTCGAGGCGACGCCGGCAGCCGGCCGCCCGCTCGAGGCCGCGCGGATCGGGGGCGTGCGGCTCCGCGAGGCGCTCCGGCTCGGACGGCTCGCGCGCCTCGAGCGCCGCTTCCGGGCGAACCTCGAGCCTGCGCTTCCCGAGGCTGCCGCGCGACTGGACGACCGCTCCGCGGCAGACTTCGTGCGCCTCTACTTCGGCCCGAGCGTCTGGGAGCGCTGGGCCGAGCCGATTCTCGCGTCGGACCTCCTCGCCGATAGCGCCGAGGCGAGCCGCGCGGGCTTCCTCCTCGCGCGCGCGGCGCGCGGCGAGGCGCCGCTCGCAACCTTGCGCGGGAGCCCGGCGGCGCTCGCCGAGGCGCTCTGGAGCGATGCCGACCGGCTCGCGAGCGAGGCGCAAGCGCTCGCGCCCGCGGGCGGCGGCCTCGCGCTCGCGGTCCGCGACGGCACCGTGCTCCGAGCGGACGCGGTCGTGCTCGCGCTCGGGGCCGAGCCGACGCGGCGCATCGCGGCCCCGCTGCTCCTCCCGGCCGAGCGTGACCTCCTGGCCTCGGCGCGGAGCGCGCCCGCCATCGTGCTCATGGCTGCGCTCGAGACGTCGCCCACGCGGAAGGCCACGCGGCTCCGCGTGCCGGGCGTCGAGGGCCTGCCGCTCGCGAGCGTGGCGGTCGAGCCGGGCGGTGCAGGTGCGCCGGCGCCGGCCGGCGCCGCGCTCCTCGCGGCGGTCGCGACGCCTGCCTGGAGCCGCGCGCAGCTCGACGCCGCGGACGGCGTGGTCGAGAAGGAGCTCATGGGCGAGCTCGAGCGCATCTTCCCGGGCGTCGCGCGCACGCTCCGCTTCACGGCGCTCCGCCGCTACGCGGAAGCCCTCCCGCGCTTCGACGTCGGGCGCTACCGCGCGCTCGCGCGCCTGCGCACGCTCCAGCGCGAGGAGCGAGCGCGCGGGCGCCGCCTCTACTTCGCGGGCGACCACTGGATTGCGCCGACCCTCGAGGGCGCGATCGCCTCGGGGCAGCGCGCCGCGGCGGAGCTCTGCGCGGACTTCGGAGTCGAACGAAGCAAGCTCGGACCGGTGCGAGCGGATTGACCGGGCCGCCAGCGAGCGAAGCGTCAGTTCGCGAGCCAGACGCGCGTCACGCCGGGCCCGCCGGTCTCCCCGTCGCCGGCCTCGAAGCGCGCGACGTGCGGGAGCCCGCGCAGGTGGGCGCGGAGCGCGTTCATCAGCGCGCCGCTGCCGACGCCGTGGACGACCTCGAGGACGAGGACGCCGCCGCGCGCGGCGTCGTCGAGCGCCTTCTCGAGGCTCGTGATCGCCTCCTCCGCGCGCTGCCCGCGCACGTCCACGCGCGTGGGGGAGGCGTCCGCGGGGAGCGGATCGACCTGCACCAGGGCGGGCGGCCGCGGCGCGGCGGACTCCGCCGCCAGGCCGACGCGCTCGCTCGCCAGGGTGAGGCGCGCGCTCCCGAGCTGCACGCGGACGCGCCCTTTCGCGTCCGGGAGGGAGAGCAGCGTGCCGGCGCCCGCGCCGGCGACGCGCACCGGATCGCCGGGCCGCGCGCGGCGCCAGTCGAGACTCGCCTGCGCGGGGGCCGCCGCCGGCTCGCGCGGCGGCTCCGCCTCCGCCGCCTGTCGCTCGAGCGTGAGGAGACGCTCGCGCGCGCGGGCCGCGTCGCGCGCCGTGCCACCCCGCTGGAGCGAGTGGATCACGTCCGCCACCTCGGCGTGCGCGCTCTTGAAGGCCGCCTCGAGGTCGGTGCGGAGCGAGGCGAAGAGCTGATCGCGCCGCTCCTGGAGCCGCTCGAGCTTCGCGCGGTAGGCGTCGCGCGCGGTCTCGCTCTCGGCGCGGAGCTCCGTGGCCTCGCGGCGCTCGCGTTCGAGCGCGGCGCGGCTCGTGGCGAGCTCGGCCAGCACGCGGTCGAGCCGGCGGTCCTCGCGGTCGAGGAGCGCGCTCGCCCGCTCGAGCACCGGCGCTGGCATGCCCATGCGCGCGGCGACGGAGCGCGCGGACGAGGTGCCCGCGGCCCCGAAGTGGAGCCGGTAGGTCGGCGCCAGCGTCTCCGGGTCGAACCCGACCGAGGCGTTCTCGAAGCGGGGATCGACCTCGGCCATCTCCTTCAAGAGGCCGAAGTGCGTGGTGGCGAGCGTGCGCGCGCCGGCGTCGGCGAGCCGTTCCAGCACGGCCTGCGCGAGCGCGGCGCCCTCGCCCGGGTCGGTCCCGACGCCGACCTCGTCGAGCAGCACCAACGTGCGCGGACCGGCCGCGGCCACGATCGCCGCCAGGTTCGCCATGTGCGCGGAGAAGGTGGAGAGGCTCTCGCGGATGTCCTGCTCGTCGCCGATGTCGGCGAGCACGGCCTCGATGGCGCCCACGCGGGCGCCGGGGGCAGCCGCGACGTGGAGGCCCGCGCGTGCCATCAGCGCCGCGAGCGCGAGCGCCTTCATCGCGACGGTCTTCCCGCCCGCGTTCGGGCCAGAGATCACGAGAACGTGGAAGCCCGCGCCGAGCCGGAGGTCGTTCGGCACCGCGCCCTCGATGAGCGGATGGCGGAGGAGGTGGAGCTCGAAGCGCGCCTCGTCGTCGAGCACGGGCTCGCTCGCCTCCAGCGCCTCGGCGAGGCGCGCGCGCGCGAAGGCGAGGTCGAGCGCGGCGAGCACATCGAGATCCAGGTCGAGCGCCGGCGCGCACGCCGCGGCGTGCTCCGAGAGGGCCGCGAGCACGCGGCGCGTCTCGCGCTCGACCGCGAGCTCGGCCTGCTTGAGCCGGTTGTTGAGCTCGACCACCGCCTCGGGCTCGACGAAGAGCGTGGTGCCGGAGGCCGAGGCGTCGTGGACGATGCCGGGCACACGGGCCTTCGCCTCGGCGCGCACGGGCAGCACGTACCGGTCGCCGCGCACCGTCACGTACGCGTCCTGGAGCGCCTCCTTGAGCTTCGTGTCCGAGAGGAGGCGCTCCACGCGCTCCTTCACCCGGGCCCCGGCCTCGATTGCCTCGCGGCGCGCCGCCGCGAGCGCCGGCGAGGCCGAGTCCTTGACCCGCCCGTCTGGGTCGAGCGCGCGCTCGATCGCGTCCGCGAGCGGGGCGGGGTCGGAGAGGGAGGCGGCGTGCTCCGCGAGCCGCGGCGCCTCCGCGCCGCGGCGGGTGAGGAAGCGGGTCGTGTCCGCGACGGCCCGCGCCGCGGCCCCGACCGCAAGGAGCTCCCCCGCGCCGAGCGCGCCCCCCTTCGCGAGGCGCGCGAGCGCCGCATCCACCTCGCGGACGCCGCCGAGCGGCGCCCCGGCCCCCGTCGCGAGCAGCGCCCGGGCCTCCGTGGTCTCGGTCTGGCGGCGCCGCGCCTCGGCCACGCTCTCCGCGAAGGCCGCCTCGGGCGCGCCCGCGAGCCGCGCCCGGGCGCGCGGCGTCGCGAGCCCGCGCGCGAGGCGCTCGACCAGCTCGGGCCACTCGAGGCGCAGGAGGGTCTTCGGCGAGACCTGGAACGGCACGGGGGCAGTGTAGGCGTCAGAATCAACGGGTCGGGCCGGACGGCCGAAACGTCGAGGCGATGTCGGACGAGTTTCTGACCGAGGCGGTGCTCGAGGCGACGCTCGATCTCGATCGCCGCAGCACGCGCGAGATCCTGGAGGCGATCCACGCCGAGGATCTCGCCGCTGCGCGCGCGGTCGGGCTCGTGCTCGGCGACGTGGAGCGCGCCGTGGAGGTGCTGGTGCTCGTGCTCCAGGGCGGCGGGCGCTGGTTCAACGTGGGCGCCGGCACGAGCGGGCGGATGGGCGTGGTCGACGCCGCCGAGATCCCGCCCACCTTCGGCTACCCGCCCGACCGCGTACAAGCGATCCAGGCCGGCGGCATGGAGGCCGTGTGGAAGGCGATCGAAGGCGCGGAGGACCGCGCCGAGGACGCGCGCGCGGAGCTGCGCCGGCGCGAGCTCCTGCCGGGCGACGCGGTGGTCGCGATCTCGGCGAGTGGCCGCACGCCCTTCACGCTCGGCGCGCTCGAGGAGGCGCGCGCGGTGGGCGCGCGCCGCATCGCGATCAGCTGTGACCCGGGCTCGCCGCTTGCGCAGCTCGCGGAGGTGGCGATCTCACCCGAGGTCGGCCCCGAGGTGATCGCGGGCTCGACCCGCCTCAAGGGAGGCCTCGCCCAGAAGATGGTGCTCCACCTGCTCTCGACGACGGTGATGGTGCGGCTCGGCCGCGTCGAGGGGAACCAGATGACGAACCTGGTGCCGGCGTCGCGCAAGCTCGAGGGGCGCGCGCTCCGCATCCTCTGCGCGCTTGGCGGCGTGGACGAAGCGCGCGCGCTCGAGCTCTTGCGCGAGTGCCATGGCAGCGTGCAGGACGCGCTGGCCCGGCTCCGGAAGGGCCGCTAGCCAAGGCGCCCCGCGCGCTAGGCCGCCGCGTGCGTGCCCTTCTCGAGCTCGCGGAGCTTCTTGCCGAGCTGATCGACCTTGCGCTCGAGGCGAGTCACCTCGGACGCGCTCGCCAGCCGGAGGAGCCCGAACAGGCTCTCGAGCTGCTCCTCGATGCGCGCCTCGGCGTCCTTGCGGATCGCCTCGACCCGCTTCACGGGGGCGCTGTTGCGGAGCTCGGTGCCGAGCCTGCGCGCACGCCGCTCGAGCAGCTTCCGCTGCTCCTCGGCGCGCTTCACGAGCGGGTTCTTCCGGAGCTCGCTCTGGAGCTTCCGCACCCGCTGCTGGGCCTGGCGCTCGATCTGCCGGCGACCCTGGTCGGCCCGCTTCGTCAGCCGCTTGTATTCGCGCTCCATGTCCTTGAGAGCGCCTTCGAAGCGCTCGCGGCTCCCTTCGAGGATGCCTTGATTGCGTGCCATCACGATTCTCCTTGGGCGTGAGACGGCGCGAAACATAACACGATGCGTCAGTGCGTCAAGCGATGGGATGAGAAAAATATAACCTGATATTTCAGCTATTTACGATGTCGACTCGATAGCCACCTACCCGCGGTCAACGCGCCGCGGCAAGGGGGTCCCTACCAGCGGACGATCGCGCTCGCCCAGCTGAAGCCCGAGCCGAAGCCGGTGAGCGCCACGAGCTTGCCGCGCGCGAGCGCGCCCTCGCGCTCGGCCTCCGCGAGCAGGATCGGGATCGACGCGGCCGAGCAGTTGCCGTAGCGCTCGATGTTGTTGCGCAGCTTCGCCGCCGGGATCTCGAGCGCGCCCGCCACGTACTCGTTGATGCGGAGGTTCGCTTGATGGAACAGGAAGAGGTCCACGTCGTCGCGCTTCACGCCCGCGGCGTCGAGCGCCTCCTGCAGCACCTCGGGCATGCGGCTCACCGCGTGCTTGAACACGAAGCGGCCCTCCATCCTCGGGAAGTGCGCCTTCCGCTCGAGGAGCTCCTGCGACATCCGGGTCGGGTAGTGAGACGAGCCCGGCGCCTCGGTCCAGAGCTTGGTGGCGTACTTGCCTTCCGCGTGGAGACGCACGGCCAGCACGTCCGAGCGGTCGTCGGGGTCGTCGTTCGCCTCGATCACTACCGCGCCGGCGCCGTCGCCGAAGAGCACCGCCACGTCGCGGCCCTCGGTCGAGATGTCGATGCCGGTCGAGTGGACCTCCGCGCCGACCAGCAGCACGCGCCGGTACTGGCCGGAGACGATGAGGCCCTTCGCGACGGACAGGCCGTAGATGAAGCCGCTGCACTGCGCGCGCAGGTCGAAGCAGGGCGTGGTGCCGCCGAGCCGCTCCTGGAGGAAGAACGAGGTGCCCGGGAAGTCGGCCTGCGCGGAGAGCGTGGCGAGCACGATGCAGTCGAGATCGCTGGCCTCGAGGCCGGCCCGCTCGAGCGCCTCCCGGGAGGCCTTCTCGGCGAGATCCGCCGGCTTCTCGCCCTCGCGGATCCAGCGCCGCTCCGCGATCCCCGAGCGCTGGCGGATCCACTCGTCGGTGGTGTCCATCAGCGCCTCGAGGTCCTTGTTCGTGACGCGCCGTTCGGGCACGTACATCCCCGTTCCGGTGATCTTGGCTCGCAGCATGCTCATCCCCTCCCAGAGGCCTCGCGGAGCGCCGGCGGAGCCGCCGCCCCGGTTGCGGCGTCGAAGATCGCCGCGTCGGCCCGCTCGATCAGCTCGACGAGACCCGTTCCCAGCTGGGCCGAGACCGCGGTGGCGCCGTAGACGCGGGCGAGGCGCGCGCCCTCGCCCGGCCGCAGCTGGTCGATCTTGTTGAACACGAGGAGCTCCGGCACGTCGCCGAGCCCCATCTCGTCGAGCACCGCCCGCACCGCGCCGATGTGCCGGTCGAGCGCCGGGCTCGAGGCGTCCACCACGTGCAGGAACAGGTCGGCCTCGCGCAGCTCCTCGAGCGTGGCGCGGAACGCGGCGATGAGCTGCGGCGGGAGGTCGCGGATGAAGCCCACCGTGTCGGTCACGATCGCCTCGCGGTCGCGCGGGAAGCGGAGCCGCCGCGAGGCGGGATCGAGCGTCGCGAAGAGCTTGTCCTCGACGTGCGCCGCGGTCTGCGTGAGGGTGCGGAGGAGCGTGCTCTTGCCCGCGTTCGTGTAGCCGACGATCGAGAGCACGGGCAGTCCGCGGCGGGCGCGCCGCGCGCGGCGATGCGCGCGTTGGCGCTCGAGCAGGCGCAGGTCGCGCTGAAGCCGGGTGATGCGCTCGCGCACGCGGCGCCGGTCGATCTCGAGCTGCGTCTCGCCGGGCCCGCGCCCACCGATCCCGCCGCCGAGCCGCGAGAGCGAGGTGTCGCGCTGTGCGAGTCGCGGCAGCACGTACTGGAGCTGCGCGAGCTCGACCTGGAGCTTGCCGTCCCGCGTGTTCGCGCGCTGGGCGAAGATGTCGAGGATCAGCTGCGTGCGGTCGATCACGCGAAGGTCGAGGCGCTCGGCCAGGTTGCGCGCCTGCACCGGCGAGAGCTCGCCGTCGAAGATCACCAGGTCCACGTCCGCCTGGAAACAGCGGAGCATCAGGTCCTGGAGCTTGCCGGAGCCGATCGCGGTCTTCGGGTCGGGCTGCGGCCGGTTCTGCACCAGCACGTCGACGACCTCGACGCCCGCGGTGCGCGCTAGCTCGCGGAGCTCGTCGGTCGAGTACTCGGTCTCCTCGCGGCCGCGTCCGGCGGTGATCACCACCAGGCTCGCGCGCTCCACCGCGTCGACGGCCTGCACGGGCCGCGTCCGCGCGAGCTCGTCCTCGAGCGCGCGGATCCACTCGAGGAAGTCGAGGTCGAGCCGCGAGGGCAGGGCGGGCGCCAGCCGCTCGATGCCGGCGCCCTCGTCGTTGGCCGGGCGGAGCGCCGCCACGTGTACGGGGCCGGGGAGCCCGTCCTCCCCGACCTCGATGGTGGCCATCGCGTCGAGCCGGAGCTTCGCGAGGTCGGTCAGGTCGTCGCGGGTGAGGGGCTCGCCGCCGAGCGTGGTATGGAGGCAGCGCACGCCGCGGAGGCGGCCGAGGCCGGCGCGCATGCGCCCCCAGTCCGGCATCCCGATCGAGCCGGCGTCGCCCACCATCACGTGGCTCACCGCGCCGCGCCGGTCCACGAGCACGCCGACCTGGCGGCCGATCTCGCGCGAGAGCTCGGTGAGCTCGCGCGCGAGCTCCTGACTCACCAGGCGCTCGGGCGGCGTGCGCCGGCTGCCGAGGCGTTCGAGCCGCTTCAGCTGGCTCGCCTTCAGGCCGTGGGTATTGCCTTCGACTCGGATGGAGTGATCTCGCTGGGCAGGCTTTCCGGCCGAGGACGGACGGAGCTTACCGGGCGCCGGCGCGGCCCCGCCATTAGCACCCGGGCCAGGGGCGTTCGCCCCCGCGGGGGTGAGCCGTTTCGCAGCGGTTTCGGCACTCCCAGCGAGGACTACTCTTCCGCGTTCGACCGCCGAAACGGGAGGGCGATGAGCACCGCATCGACGCCGCACCGCCCGCCGCTCGCCGTGGTGATCCTCGCGGCCGGCCACGGCACCCGCATGAAGTCGCGGCGCGCGAAGGTCCTGCACGAGATCGCGGGCCGCCCGCTGCTCGCCTACCCGATCGCGCTCGCCGAGGCGCTCGCGCCGGAGCGGCTCGTGGTGGTGATCGGCCGCGAGGCCGACGCGGTGCGCGAGGCTTTCGTCGAGCGCGCGATCTTCGCGGTGCAGCCCGAGCCGAAGGGGACGGGCCACGCCGTCCAGTGCGCCCTCCCGGCGCTCACGGGCTTCGAGGGTGAGGTGCTGATCCTGTACGGCGACGTGCCGCTCCTGCGGGCAGAGAGCGTCGAGGCGCTCCGCGCGCTCAAGGCGGAGAGCAAGGCGCCGCTCGTGATGCTCACCTCTCCCGAGCCGCTGCCGGGGCTCGTCGTGCGTGGGCCGGACGGGCGCGTGGAGCGCATCGTCGAGGTCACGGACGCGAGCCCCGAGGAGCTCGAGATCCGCGAGGGCAACACCGGCGTCTACCTCGTGGACGCAGAGCTCCTCGCGAGCGCGCTCGAGGAGATCGACGCCCGGAACGTGCAGGAGGAGCTCTACCTCACCGACGTCGTCGCGATCACGCGGGGGCGGAAGCTCGCCGTCGAGGCGCTCCAGCTCGCCGACGCGGACGAGGCCCTCGGCGTGAACAACCGCGCGGAGCTCGCGCGGGCCACCGCGGTCCAGCACCGCCGCAACGTCGAGCTCCTGCTGGCCGCGGGCGTCACGTTCGCGGACACCTCCGCGGCATGGATCGACACCGACGTGGAGATCGGCCGCGACTCGACGATCGGGCCCGGCGTCCAGATCACCGGCCCGACGCGCATCGGCGAGGGCGTGCACGTGAAGGCGCACTGCGTGATCGAGTCGAGCGTGCTCGAGGACGACGTCGTGGTCGGGCCCTCGGCGCACCTCCGGCCGGGCACGCGCCTCCGCCGCGGCGTCCGCATCGGGAACTTCGTCGAGGTGAAGAACAGCGACCTCGGGCCCGGCGTGAAGGCCGACCATCTCGCCTACATCGGCGACGCCGACATCGGCGCCGACGCGACCTTCGGCTGCGGCGCGATCACGGTGAACTACGACTGGGAGCGGAAGCACCGCACGCAGATCGGGGAGGGCGTCCGGATCGGCTGCAACGCGAACCTGGTTGCGCCGCTCGTCCTCGAGCCCGGCTCGTTCGTGGCAGCGGGCACCACGGTCACGAAGCCGGTGCCGGCCGATGCGATCGCCGTCTCCACGGGGCGGCAGAAGAACGTCGAGAACTGGGGCAAGCGGCGCCGCCCGCGCAAGGGAAAGCGCGCGGACGGCAAGTAGAGCGGGAGGAGCGCCCATGTGCGGAATTGTCGGCTACGTCGGTCACTCGCGGAGCGTCCACGAGGTGATCGTCGACGGACTGCGCCGCCTCGAGTACCGCGGCTACGACTCCGCGGGCGTCGCGGTGTGGACGGGCGACGAGCTCGTGATCCGGCGCGCCGTCGGCAAGCTCTCGAACCTCGACGCGCAGCTCCGGAGCGAGGACCTGGCGGGCCGGCTCGGGCTCGGGCACACGCGCTGGGCAACCCACGGCAAGCCGTCGGAGCGGAACGCGCACCCGCATCGCGCGGGCGACGTCACGATCGTGCACAACGGCATCCTCGAGAACTACCGCGAGCTGCGCGCCGAGCTCGAACGCGCGGGCCGCGCGCTGCTCTCGGACACCGACACCGAGCTGGTCGCGCACCTGATCGACCTGGAGGTCGCGCACGGCCACGATCTGCTGACGGCCGTGCGCCGCGCCACGCTGCGCCTGATCGGCTCCTACGCGCTCGCGGTGGTGAGCGTGCGGACGCCCGACCTGATCGTGGCGGCCAAGCAGGGCGGGAGCCCCATCATCCTCGGGCTCGGCGCGGGCGAGAGCTTCCTCGCGAGCGACATCCCCGCGATCCTGCCTCACACGCGCCGGATGCTCTTCCTCGAGGACGGCGAGTTCGCCGTGCTGTCTGGCGAGGGCGTACAGATCGTGGACGCGGACGGCCACCTGGTGGAGCGCGTGCCGCGTGCGATCCAGTGGGATCCCGTCTCCGCCGAGCGGGGCGGCTACGACCACTTCATGCAGAAGGAGATCTTCGAGCAGCCGCGCGCGCTCCGCGACACGATCGGCACGCGACTCCGTGAGGAGGAGCTCGACGTCGACCTCGACGGGATCGATCTCTCGGCCGGCGCCGTGAAGAACATCGAGCGCGTGACGCTCGTGGCATGCGGCACCGCGTACTACGCGTGCCTGGTCGGCAAGTACATGATCGAGCAGCTCGCCGGGCTGCCTTGCGAGGTGGACCTCGCGAGCGAGTACCGCTACCGCCGGCCGATCGTGGACCAGCGCTCGCTGGTCGTGCCCGTCTCCCAGTCGGGCGAGACGGCAGACACGCTCGCCGCGCTCCGCGAGGGCAAGACGCGCGGCGCGCGTGTGCTCTCGATCTGCAACACGCGCGACGCCAGCATCGCGCGCGAGAGCCACGACGTGCTCTACACCGCGGCCGGCCCCGAAATCGGCGTGGCGTCCACGAAGTGCTTCACGGCCCAGCTCGTCGCCCTCTACCTGCTCGCGCTGAAGCTCGGCAGCGCGCGCCGCACGCTGTCGGCCGAGCAGCTCGCGGAGGCGTTCTCGGCGCTCCGCCGGCTGCCGCGTCTGGTCGAGCAGACGCTCGCGCTCGACCATCAGATCCGCAGCATCGCGCAGCGCTTCTTCCGCGCCACGAACTTCCTGTTCCTGGGGCGCGGGATCATGTATCCGATCGCGCTGGAGGGCGCCCTCAAGCTGAAGGAGATCTCGTACATCCACGCCGAGGGCTACGCGGCGGGCGAGATGAAGCACGGGCCGATCGCGCTGATCGACCAGAACATGCCGGTCGTGGTGATCGCGAACCGGAGCCCCGTCTACGAAAAGGTGATCTCGAACCTCGAGCAGGTGCGCGCGCGCGACGGGCAGGTCATCGCGATCGCGAGCGAGAGCGACCCCGACATCGCCGAGAAGGCCGACGCGGTGATCCCGATCCCGGAGCTGGGCGAGCACCTGACGGCGCTGCTCGCGACGATCCCGGTGCAGCTGCTCGCCTATCACGTGGCCTCGTTCAAGGGCACAGACGTCGACCAGCCGCGGAACCTCGCCAAGAGCGTGACGGTGGAGTAGTTGCAGCGGCGCACGGCCTCCGCGTTCGCCCTCGTCTGCCTGCTCGCGGCTTGCGGCCGGGAGGCGGAGCTCGTGCCGCGGGTGCGCGTGCGCGGCGCGCCGAACGCGCGCCACGACCTCGCGATGGAGCTGATCGAGGCGAAGAAGCGCCCGCGCCATCCGTCCGACGGCGGCGGCCGCGCCTGGCTCGAGCCGGGAGCGGACGGGAGCGCCCCCCAGGCCCGGGTCGGCGAGCCCGGCCGCTTCACGATCCTCTACGAGGCGGGCCCGCACGGCATCGCGCGGGACGGCTCGCTCTTCTTCCAGGTGCCCTACAACTGGTCGTGGAGCCTGCCCCAGTTCACCGATCTCGATGCGCCGGGCTTCACGATGGTGACCACCACCGCGCGCGGCCTCCGGCTCGAGCCGGCGGTCGTGGACCAGGGGCTGGTCGAGATCAAGATCCGCGGGCGCGCCCTCGCGGCCGGCGAGCGCGTGCGGATCGACTACGGCGTGGGCTCGGCGCGCGCGGCGGTCGATCGGTTCTCCGAGCGCGAGTCGCGCTTCTTCCTCGCCGTGGACGGCAACGCCGACGGCTGGCGCGACTGGATCGCCGATTCGCCGAAGCTCGACGTCGCGCCCGGCCCGCCCGCCCGGCTCGTGGCGTTCCTGCCCGCGACCGCGCGCCCCGGCGAGAAGCTCGTGCTCCGCGCCGCGGTGCTCGCGGCGAACGGAGACGCGGGCGTGGCGTTCGAGGGAACGCTCCGCCTCTCGCTTCCGCCGGGCGTCGAGGGGTCGCGCGAGCTCGTGATCAGCCCCGATGCGGGCGGGCTCGCCCGGGCGGAGCTCCGCTACGCCGGGTCTGGGATCGTGCGCGTCGGGGTGGAGGGCCCGGACGGCCTCGCAGCCGAGAGCAACCCGTGCGTGGTCACGCCCGACGCCCCGCGCCTCTTCTTTGCGGACCTGCACGGGCACTCGAACCTGTCCGACGGCACCGGCACGCCCGAGGACTACTACCGCTACGCCCGCGACGTGGCGGCGCTCGACGTCGCGGCGCTCACCGACCACGACCACTGGGGCATGCCCTTCCTCGACGAGACGCCTGCCCACTGGTCGCGCATCGAGGAGGCGACTCGGAGCTTCCACGAGCCCGGCCGCTTCGTCACGCTGCTCGGCTACGAGTGGACGAGCTGGATCTGGGGGCACCGCCACGTGCTCCATTTCGAGGACACGGCGGTGATCAGGAGCTCGTCCGACGAGCGCTTCGACTCCCCGCCCGAGCTCTGGGAGGCGCTCCGCGGCGCGCCGGTGCTCACCTTCGCGCACCATTCGGCCGGCGCGCCCGTGGCGGTGGACTGGCGCATCGCGCCCGATCCCGTGCTGGAGCCGCTCACCGAGATCGTCTCCGTCCACGGCAGCAGCGAGTCCTTCGATACGCCGCGGCCGGTCGCCGGAATGATCGAGGGCAACACCGTCCGCGACGCGCTCGCCCGCGGCTATCGGCTCGGGCTCGTCGGGAGCGGCGACTCGCACGACGGCCACCCCGGGCTCGTGCAGCTCGCCGACGGGACGAGCGGCGGCATCGCTGGCGTCTTCGCCCACGCGCAGACCCGCGAGTCCGTGCTCGAGGCGCTGCGTGCGCGCCACGCCTATGCGACGAACGGCCCGCGCATCGTCTTCCAGGTGACCCTCGACGGCCGGCCGATGGGCTCGGTCGTGCCGGCCGGCGGCGGGACGCTCGAGGTCGAGGTCGCCGCGCCGGGCGTCATCGAGGCCGTCGAGCTCGTGACCCGCGAGGGTGTGGTAACGCGCCACCCGGGCGAGGGCCAGCGGAGCCTCGCGGTCGAGAGCACCCTGCCGGCCTTCGCGGCCGGCGAGTGGTTCTACGTGCGCGTCCTCCAGAGCGACGGTGGCGCCGCGTGGTCGAGCCCTTTCTTCTTCGAGTAGCAGGCCCGGCCAAGCCCGGAGACGAACGGCGTCACGACAGTGGTCTCGGGGTTCGCCAGGCAACGACGCGTTGCTACCGTCCCCCGATCCCCGCTCTCTCCTTGGGAAACAGCTCGTGCTCGCCGATGCACTCCTCGAGGGCTTGAACCCCGAGCAGCGGGAGGCCGTCCAGGCCACCGAGGGACCGCTGCTCGTGCTGGCGGGCGCGGGTAGCGGCAAGACGCGCGTGCTCACGAACCGCGTCGCCTGGCTGATCGGCGTGTGCGGCATCGCGCCCGAGGCGATCCTCGCGGTCACGTTCACGAACAAGGCCGCGGGCGAGATGCGAGAGCGCGTGATGAAGCTGCTCGGCCCCGACGCAGGCGGCGTCTGGCTCACGACCTTCCACTCGAGCTGCGTCCGCATCCTGCGCCGCGAGATCGGGCACCTCGGCCGCTCGCGCGGCTTCGTGATCTACGACGAGGACGACACGCTCGCCGTCGTGCGCGAGGCGCTGCGCCGCCATGGGCGCGACCCGAAGGAGGAGGGGCGCGCGCTGCGCTGGCGCATCGACCAGTGGAAGAACGCGGGGCTCCTGCCGGCCGCCGCCGCCGAGCGCGCCGAGGACCTCGAGAGCGAGGAGGCCGCCGAGGTCTACACCACCTACCAGCGCCTGCTCGCCGAGGCGAACGCCCTCGACTTCGGCGACCTGCTCCTCCTCACCGTCGAGCTGTTCGAGCGCTTCCCCGAAGTGCTGCGCCACTACCAGGAGCGCTGGCAGTACGTGCTGGTGGACGAGTACCAGGACACGAACCGGGTGCAGTATCGGCTCGTGAACCAGCTCGCGGGCGGGCATCGCAACCTGTGCGTCGTAGGGGACCCGGACCAATGCCTGCCGGGTCACGCACTCGTCGAGACTCCCGACGGCCCGCGCCGCATCGACTCGCTTCGCGATGGCGACACGATCCTCGCAGCCTCCGGCTGGGGCGCCGCGCGTCCATCGCCGATCGAGAAGGTGATGAGAAGGAGACATCAGGGTCATCTGATTCGCGTCACCCTCCGCTCGGGGCGCACGCTCGAAGCCACGCCGAACCACGTCTGCTTCGGACGCCTCGATGCCGTCGAGGGCATGCACTACGTCTACCTGATGTGGAAGCGCGAGCTCGGCTTCCGCATCGGAGTCACCTCGGGAGTGCGCGCCCCGAAGGATTCCGCCCTCCTCAACGGCATTCGTGTACGAACGAATCAGGAGTTCGCGGACGCCGTCTGGATTCTTCACGCGGGACGCGATCCCGCCGAAGCCCGCTTCCTCGAACAGCTCTACTCTTTGAAGTACGCGATCCCCACGCTGGTGTTCCACGTGCGGCGGCGGCGCATGGCACTGGATCAGCGCTGGGTCGATCGTCTCTACGCCGAGATCGACTCCGAGAGCGGCGGCATCACCCTGCTCCAAGACCTGGACCTCGACGCTCGCGTCCCTCATCACCGGCCGCATGGGGTCGTACGCGGTGAGCTGGAGCGACGTCTGGTCTGGTTCACCGTATTCGGCGACGGTCGGCGCTCGGAGCATCGCGTGCAGCTCGTGACGAGCGGAGACGAGATGCGGCGCCGCTTCGAGGGCCACTTCCCCGTCCGATGCGGGAGCCGTGGAACCTGGCGGATCGAGACCTCACGACGCGACTATGACGACGCCAGGCAGCTCGCGGAGCAGATCTGCGCGACCGGCGCGCTCGAGCTGGTGTCGCGCGCCCGACTCACCGCGGCCGCGCCGTTCCACTTCATGCCGATCTCCCATCTGAAGCCCGGGATGGCCGTACCCGTATCGAACGAGGGAGGCATCACCGAGGACGTGGTCGAGGCGGTCGAGCGGATCCCGTTCGAGGGGGACGTGTTCGATCTGTCCATTCCCGAGCTCCGCAACTTCATTGCCGACGGCGTGGTCGTTCACAACTCGATCTATCGCTGGCGCGGCGCGGACGTGCGGAACATCCTCGATTTCGAGCGCGACTTCCCCGACGCCAAGGTGGTGAAGCTCGAGCGCAACTACCGCTCGACGCAGCGCATCCTGTCGGGCGCGGGCGCGGTGGTCGAGAACAACCCCGGACGGCCGGCGAAGCGCATGGTCACGGACCGCGGCGACGGCGAGCGCATCGCCGTGTACGCGGCGCGCGACGACCGCGACGAGGCGCAGTTCGTGGTGCGCGGGATCCTGGATGCCGTGCGCGAGGGCGGGCGCTCCTACGGCCAGTGCGCCGTCTTCTACCGCACGAACGCGCAGTCGCGGCCCTTCGAGGAGGAGCTCCTCAAGTACGACGTGCCGTACGTCGTGGTGGGCGGCGTGCGCTTCTACGAGCGCGCCGAGGTGAAGGACGCACTCGCCTATCTGCGCCTCCTCGTAAATCCCGCGGACGCCGCCGCGCTCCGCCGCATCGTGAACCGGCCGGCGCGCGGCATCGGGAAGACGACCTTCGAGCGCGCCGAGGCGCTCGCGGCCGAGCGCGGCACGACGCTCCTCGACGGGCTCCGCGCGTTCGCGGCGGCCGAGGCGGGCCGGGCGGGCACCGCGGTGCGCGGCTTCCTCGCCTTGCTCGAGGCGCTCGCCGGGGAGGTCCTCGAGGCGCCGCCCGCCGATGCCATCGCGCGCGTGCTGGAGCGGACGGGGTACCTGCGCGCCCTCGAGGCGGAGGGAACGCCGGAGGCGCAGGCGCGGCTCGAGAACCTGCGCGAGCTGCTGCTCGGCGCGGAGGACTTCGCAGCGGCGAACGCCGAGACCGCGGATGGCCGGAGCCCGCTCGAGCAGTTCCTCGATCAGGTGGCGCTCGTCTCGGACCTCGACTCCGCCGAGCTGCGCCACGATCGTGTCTCGCTGATGACGGTGCACTCGGCCAAGGGTCTCGAGTTCCCCGTCGTGTTCGTGGCGGGGCTCGAGGAGGGCGTCTTCCCGCACCAGGCCTCGAGCCACGATCCGCGTGCGCTCGAGGAGGAGCGCCGGCTCTGCTACGTGGCGATGACGCGCGCGATGGAGCGGCTCACGCTCAGCTGGGCGCACGAGCGCCGCCGCTACGGCTCGCGCAGCTTCGGCACGCCCTCGCGCTTCCTGCGCGAGATCCCGGCGACGCTGGTCGAGCGGCTCGGCGCGCCGTCTCACGAGGCGAGCGGCGACGACCGCCCCGCCTACGACTACTCCTACGATCAGCGTGCCTCGCGCGGGGGCGACGGCGGCGACGAGGGCGGCGTCGTACGCGGCATGCGCGTGCGCCACCCGATCTTTGGCGCGGGCACGGTGCTCGAGGTGACCGGCAGCGGGCGCGATCAGGCGCTCCGCATCCGTTTCGACCGCGCGGGCGTGAAGAAGATCGTGGTCCGCTATGCGAACCTCGAGCTCGGCTGACGGAGTCCTCGATGTCGCTCCGGCGCATGGCCGAGCTCGGTCGTCTGACGCGCGCCGCGTCGCAGCTCCAGCTGCTGCGCGCGGGGGTCGAAGGGGGGCTCTTCGCCGCGCTCGCGGAGCCGAGGAGCGCCGAGGAGCTGGCGGAGACGCTCCACCTCGCGCCCGACCTCTGTGCGGCCTGGCTGCGGGCCGCACACGCGAGTGGCTTCGTCGAGCGCCGCGGCGAGCGCTACGAGCGTGGCGCGCTCGTCCGCTTCCTGCTCGAGTCGCCCTCCGGCGATGCGGCGCTCGCGCTCCTCGACCAGGCTGCGCTCTCCTACGCGCCGGTGCTCGCCCGTCTCCCCGCGCTCATGAAGGGCGGGGCGCGCCCGGTCTCCGGCGGCGACGCGGAGGCCGCACGCGTCGCACGCGCGAGCCGGCTCCTCGAGCGGCGGGCGCTCGCGGCGCTCGACCGCGTGCCCGGCGTCCGCCGCGCGCGGCGCATCCTCGACGTCGGCTGCGGCGAGGGGGCGGCGCTCGCAGCGCTCCTCGCCCACTATCGCGACGCGCTCGGCCTCGGCGTCGAGCGCGAGCCGCGCCTCGCCGAGCTCGCGCGCCAGCGCATGCGCGAGGCCGAGGTCGACCGGCGCGCCCAGATCTGGTCCGGCGACGTGCTGCGCGAGGAGCTCCCGGCCGGCGAGTGGGACCTCGCGCTCCTGAACCAGGTGCTCCACTACTGGCGCGACGAGGAGCGCGACCTGCTCTTCGCGCGGCTCTTGAAACGCATTGCCGCGGGCGGCGTGCTCGCGATCCAGACCCCCGTGCTGCAGGACGGCGCCCTCGCACGGATCAGCGGCACCGCCGCGAGCAGCGCGCTCTTCGATCTGTTCCTGCGCGCGCACGAGAACCTGTTCGGCCTCCCCGACCCGACCGACCTCCAGGTGCGGCTGCGCGCCGCGGGCTTCGCGCGCGTCGGCAGCGTGTCGATCGTTCCCGGCGGTGCGCTGCGCTACGTCTGGGCGGCGCGAGGTGTCGCGTGACGCTGCCCCGCCTCTTCCTCCTGCTGCTGCTGGCGTTCGCGTGCGCCCAGGCCTTGCTCCCGACCGTTCGCTCCGGCGCATCCTCCGACGAGCTGCTGCCTGTCGCGGTGGAGCGGAGCGTGACGCGGCTCGGCCGCGAGGGCGGCTTCGACGAGGAGACGGCCGGCAGCGAGCTGAGCGCGCTCCTCGGTCCGACGGCGCGGGCGCTCCACGGCATGGGCATGGGCGGGCGGGTGGAGGCGCTCGAGACTGCGGCGAACCGCGCGGCCGAGCGCGCGACGGCCGAGCTCGGGCCGTGGCTCCGCGAGGAGGCGGCGCGTTTCGTGCCGCCCGATTCCGAGGAGGACGGCGCGACCGCCGCGTTTCGCGCCGTCGTCGAGCCTGCGTGGCAGGAGCGGCTGCGCGGCGCCGTCGAACGCAGCGTCGCGGACGCGGGCGTGCCCGAGGCGCTCGACGGCGTGCGCACGAGTGCGGCCCGGCTCCCGCTGCCGCGCGAGGTCTCGCTCGACCCGGTCGTGCTCGTGAGCGAGCGCGTGCGGAGCGCCTTCTTCCGCGTGCTCGCGGACGAGGAGGCGAGGCTCCGCGCAGGCGAGCGCGACGACGCCTGAGATCGCAGGGCTTCCCACCCACTTCGGCCCGACCGGACGAATTTCGGCGCGCTGCAATGCGGGCCCGCTGCTAGGGTTGCCGCACGTGATCGGGCGCAAGGCCCGAGCCGAGAAAGAAGGAAGGAGACTCCGATGACCGGTGCCGTTTCGACTTGGCGGAAGGGTGTGGCGATCGCCGTGCTGCTCGGCTTCCTCCCGGCCGCGACCGCGTGCTTCGGCGGGTTCAACCTCACCCGCAAGGTCTACAAGTTCAACAAGAGCGCCACACCGGACAAGTGGCTCCGTTGGCTTCTGTTCCTCGGGATGAACATCCTTCCCGTGTATTGGTTCTCGCTCCTGGTGGACGTGTTCTTCGCGAACGCGTGGGAGTTCTGGGCCGGCAGCAACCCGATCGTCGTGCAGCTCCAGCCGAGGACGGTGGTGGGTCCGGACGGCGCCGTGGCGAGCCTGATCCCCGTGGAGAACGGCGCGCGCATCGTGGTCACGGAGAAGACCGGCGCGGTGCACTCGATGACCCTGCTGCGCGAGGCGCCGGGCGTGGTGGCCGCCTACGACGCCGAGGGCACGCTCGTGCGACGCTTGATCGGTCTCGGCACCGACGCGCCGCAAATCGTCGAGGTCGCCGCCCGCTAGCTCAGCGCCGCGTCGGCGGGCCCTTCAGCTCGACCACGTTGCCGTCGGGATCGCGCACGTACATCGACGGGCCGGTGCCGTCCGCGCCGTAGCGCTCACCCACGTCGCCGGGTAGGACGTCGTGCGCGCCGAGGTGCGCGGCCAGAGCCTCGGCGTCGAAGGGCTCGATCCGCAGGCAGAAGTGATCGACGTTCTTTGCGGCGGGGTCGGGCGGGCCGCCGCCCGCCTTGCCGAGCGGCGAGTCCACCGGCACCAGGTCGATCAGTGAGGCGCCTGCGCGGAGCTGGACGAGCCCGAGCGCGTCGATCCGTCGCTCCTCCGTGCAGCCCAGCGTGCCCACGTAGAAGCGGAGCGCGGCGTCGAGGTTGCGCACGCGGAGCACCACGTGGTCGAGGCCGAGGAGCTTCGGCGGCGTGGTCAACGGCTCGCTCAGCCGCGCCGGTACGTGCGCTCGAGGCCCTGGCGCGTGCGGCCGCGCTCGAGGGCCAGCTCGATCAGGCGGTCGAGCAGCGCCGGGTAGGAGAGCCCGCTCGCCTGCCAGAGCCGCGGGTACATCGACACCTCGGTGAAGCCCGGCAGACTGTTCAGCTCGTTCACGTAGAAGCGGCCCGAGTCGCGATCGAGGAAGAAGTCCACGCGCGCGAGGCCCGTGCCCTCGAGCACGCGGAACGCCTCGAGTGCGAGCCGCTGCACCTCCGCCACCTGCGCCTCGTCGAGCTTCGCCGGCACGACCAGCTCCGTGCGCTCGTCGACGTACTTGGCCTCGTAGTCGTACCACTCGGCCTTGGGGACGATCTCGCCGGGCACGGACGCCTCGGGCGCGTCGTTGCCGAGCACGGCCACCTCGATCTCGCGCGCATCGACCGCCTGCTCGATCAGGAGCTTCGTGTCGTAGCGGGCGGCATCCGCGAGGGCCTCGTGGAGCCCGTCGCGGTTCTTCGCCTTGTGGATCCCCACCGACGAGCCCGAGTTCGCGGGCTTCACGAAGCACGGCAGCCCGATCGCGCGAAGCACGCGCTCGACCACGTCCTTGGGATTCGCCGCGAGCTCGTGCGCCTTCACTGCGAGCCACGGCACTACCGGGATGCCGGCCGCCTGGAGCAGGCGCTTCGACACCTCCTTGTCCATCTGGAGCGCCGAGCCGAGCACGCCCGAGCCGACGTACGGGATCCCGGCCAGCTCGAGGAAGCCCTGGAGCGAGCCGTCCTCGCCGCCGCTCCCGTGGACGATCGGCAGGATCACGTCGAGCTGCGCCGCCGCCGTACCGCGCGCGACCGAGATCAGCGTGCGCGCGCCGGGCACCGCGGGGAGCGTGACCTCTTCGCCCTTCACGGCGGAGGCCGGCAGCATGCCGGGCGCGCCGAGCCGCCAGCGCCCGTCCTGCGCGATCGCGATCAGCGTGAGCTCGTAGCGCGAGGGATCGAGCGCCTGGAGGATGGAGGTGGCGGACGCGATCGAGACCTCGTGCTCGACCGATCTTCCCCCGTACACGATCCCGACGCGAAGCTTGTCCATCTCGTTCTCCCCCCACCCCGAAGCGTTCGGAGAATAGCCGCCGTCGCTTGACCGGCTCCGGGCCCGCCCTACGCTCGCGCGGATGCCGGCCCTCCCCGAGCTGCGAGCGAAGGCGGCCGCGCTCGAGGCGCGGCTGCGGGAGTCCGGCCGCGTGCTGGTCGCCTTCTCGGGCGGCGTCGACTCGAGCTACCTGGCGCTCGCCGCCCACCGCGCACTCGGCGCGGGTGCGCTCGCGGTCACCGCGGTCTCGCCCTCCTACCCGGAGAGCCACCGGCGCGTGGCCGAGGACGTGGTGCAACGCTTCGGGATCGCGCACCGCTTCGTGGACACGCACGAGATGGAGCGCGCGGGCTATCGCGCGAACGGCCCCGACCGCTGTTACCACTGCAAGACGGAGCTGTTCGAGGTGCTCGGCCAGCTCCGCGAGCAGCTCGGCTTCGCGGCCGTGGCGTACGGTGTGAATACCGACGACACCGGCGACTTCCGCCCCGGCCATCGCGCCGCGGACGAGCACGGCGTGCTCTCGCCGTTCCTCGACGTGGCGCTCTCGAAGGCGGAGATCCGCGCGCTCTCGCGCGAGGCGGACCTGCCCACCGCTGACCTGCCCGCCTCGGCCTGCCTCGCCTCGCGCTTGCCCTACGGGATGGAGGTGACGCGCGAGCGCCTCGCGCAGGTGGAGGAAGCCGAAGAGCGCCTGCGCGCACTCGGCTACCGCCAGCTCCGCGTGCGGCACCACGGCGCGGTCGCGCGCGTCGAGATCGCGCCCGACGAGCTCGCGCGCGCGCTCGACCCCGAGGCGGCGCGCGCGATCGTCGCCGCGCTCAAGCCGCTCGGCTTCCGCTACGTCGCGCTCGACCTCGAGGGCTACCGCACGGGCGCGCTGAACGAGGTGCTGCCCGCCGCCGCTCGCAGATGAGCGCGCCCCGCGCCGTGCACTGCGCGGGCGCGCCGCGCGACCTCGGGCTCGACCAGGGCGAGGCGCTCCGGGCGCACGTGCGCCAGAGCCTCTCCGCCGCCGCGCGCGGGCCCGCGCTCGTGGGAGAGCTCCGCGAGTGGCTCCCCTGGAGCCGTTCCGCGCGCGCCTGGCGCGACGTGCAGGCCTACTTCCCGCACCATGCGGAGCGCACGCTCGGGCTCTCGCTCGGGGCGCGCGTCCCGACGCGCGCGCTCGCGGCGCGGCTCGGCGGGCTCCTCGCGGGCGACGGCGGGCTCGCGGTGGGCCTCTCGGGCGAGCGCGCGGGCGCCGCGCTCCTCGCGCGGAGCTTCGGCCCCGGCGTCGACCCGGACACGTGGGCCGTGCGGTACAGCGCACCCGACAACGACTACCGGAGCGTCGAGCTCGCTCCCGTCTGGAGCGCGGCCGCAGCGCTCGGCGTGAACGAGCACGGGCTCGCCGCGACGGCGACCGCGGTTCCCTCGGCGGACCCGCTGCTCCGCGGCTGCGCCGCGCCGGCCGTGCTCCTCGTGCAGGACGTGCTCCAGCGCTTCGACACTGTGGACAAGGCGGTCGAGTGGGCGCTCCGCCGGCCCGCGGGCGGGTCCGCGTCGCTGCTCCTCGCGGATGCCTCGGGTCGCCTCGCCGGCGTCGCGATCGAGGGCCGGAAGCGGCGGCTCCTCGACGCGAACGGGGCGGTGCTCGCGGGCTTCGGGCCCGCGGCGTCGCTGGCTTCGCTCGAGAAGGTGCTCGCCGAGGCGGGCGCGCTCGATGCCGCGTCGGTCGCGCGGCTCCTCGCCGAGGCGTCGGCGCGGCCTCGGCTCGTCGTGGTGGCAGACCCGGCGGGCCGCCGGCTCGGCGTCGCGCGCAGCGACGCGGCCATCGAGTGGAGTGAGGTCGGGGCGGCGTAGCCCGAGCGCCGCGTGGGTCAGCGCTTCCGCCGTTCGCGCCACCCGCGCCTGCCCTTCACGCGCGACTCGACGGTCGACAGGCACTCGTCGATCCGCGCGAGCAGGTCGGCCTGCTCCGAGCGGGTCGAGACGGGCATGCGGACGAAGTCGTCGGACAGGCGCACGTCCGCGAAGACGCCGCTCGGGTCGTCGTGGAAGTGGAGGAAGGCGCGGGACTTCAGGGAGAAACATCCCGGGCGCGTCTCGCGGAGCGCGGCGCGCGCGCGGAGGTCCTCGAGCAGAGCGGTGATGCGGTCCAGAGTCGCCGGGCCGGCGTGCTTCATCGCTGCCTCCAGCTCGGTGCCGGCGGCTCGCCGCTCAGCGCCTTCCGCTCGCCGCGCTCAGCGCCTTCCGCTCGCCGCGCTCAGCGCCTTCCGCCCCCGCGCCTCCCGCGCCGGCCGCGTCCACCACCTCCGCTCCTCCCGCCGCCTCCGCCGCTGCGCCCGCCACCGCCGCCGTCGCGGCGCTCGGGCACGCGCTCGCTCGCCTCGTCGCGGGTCGCGCCCGCGTCGTCGTCGCGCACGCTGGTCTCGGGGCGGTGCTCGCGTAGATAGGCAGCGGCGATCGCGGCGAGCTCGCGCTGGCCCTCGTCGGTCGCAGCGAGCGTCTTCACGAGGCCGACGAGGCGGTCCACCTGCCACTCCCGCTCGCGCGTCGGGATGTGGCGGATCTCCTGCTCCACCTTCACCGAGAGCCGCTCGCGGATGCGCTCGACGATCTGCTCGTCCGTCGGGAGCCTCCGCTCCTCGATCGGGATGCGGTTGATCTTCTGGAGATTCCGGAAGGCCCCGATGTCGAGACCCGACACCAGCGAGATCGCGACGCCGGCCTTGCCCACGCGGCCGGTGCGGCCGGTGCGGTGCACATAGACCTCGGCGCTCTCGGGCGCCGCGTAGCTGATCACGTGGGAGAGGTCGTTGATGTCGATTCCGCGCGCGGCCACGTCGGTGGCGACCAGGAAGCGCAGCTCGCCGGCCTTGATGCGCGCCATCGCCTTCTCGCGCGCGGCCTGCGCGAGGTCGCCCGAGATCTGGTCCGCGTCGAAGCCGTGCTTCTGGAGGAAGGACGTCACGTAGCGCACGTCGTCCTTGGTGTTGCAGAAGATGATCGCGCTCTCGGGGTCTTCGTACTCGAGGATGCGGCGCAGGTTGGCTTCCTTCTCCTGCGCGGTGGTGACGTAGAAGAAGTGCTCGATCTCCGACGGCGAGGCGTGGCCCTCGACCAGCGACAGGAACTCGGGCTCGTTCAGGAAGGCGCGCGAGAGCGCGAGCACCTTCTCCGGGATCGTGGCCGAGAACAGGCACGACTGGCGCCGCTCCGGCAGGTAGCTGCGGATCTCCTTCATGTCGGGCCAGAAGCCGAGCGAGAGCAGCTCGTCGGCCTCGTCGAACACGACCATCTTCACGGCATCGAAGCGCATGCGCCCGGAGCCGAGGTGATCGAGGATGCGGCCCGGCGTGCCCACGATCACGTGCGCGCCTTCCTTGAGGCCCTCGAGCTGCGCGCCGTAGCCCACGCCGCCGTACACCGGGAGGCAGCGCACGCCGCGGTGCTTGCCGAGGATGATGATCTCCTTGGCGATCTGGTTGGCGAGCTCGCGCGTCGGCGCGAGCACCAGCGCCTGCGGAGCGGCCTTCGCGGCGTCCACCTCGCACACGATCGGGATGCCGAAGGCGCCCGTCTTCCCGCTGCCGGTGCGCGCCTGCACGATCAGGTCGGAGCCGCGCCGCATGACCGGGATGGCGAGCGCCTGGACCGGCATCGGCTCCTTCCAGCCGAGCTCGGTCACGCCCTGGCGCACGTCGTCCGGGAGCATCGAGAAGACGTTCTCTGTGTCGGGTTCCAAGGCGGGCGGAGGCTAGCGGGGGCGGGGCCTTCGCGCACCGCGAGTCGCTAGATTCCCTCGGCATGTCGCGGATCTCCCGGGCCGAGGTCGAGCGCGTCGCGCACCTGGCGAGGCTCCGGCTCGAGCCCGCCGAGGCCGACGCCATGACGCGCCAGCTCGAGGCGATCCTCGACTACGTGGCGCTGCTCGAGGGCGTGGACACCGAGGGCGTGCCCGCGACCTCGCACGTGCTGCCGCTCGCGACGCCGTTCCGCGAGGACGTGCCCGGCGCGCTGCTCCCGCCCGAGGTGGCGGTTGCGAATGCGCCCGCGCCGCGCGGCAGCGCCTTCACGGTGCCGCGCGTGCTCGACGACGAGGCCGAGGGTTGAGCGAGGGGCTCGGCACGCTCGCGGAGCTGCGGCCCCGGCTCGACGCCGGCGAGGTGTCCGCGACGGAGCTGGTGAAGCAGTCCCTCGCGCGCCTCGAAGCGCTCGAGCCGAAGCTGCACGCGTTCCTCTCTACCCGGCGTGAGGCCGCGCTCCGCGAGGCGGCAGAGTCCGACGCGCGCCGCGCGCGCGGTGAGGCGCGCGGCCCCCTCGACGGCATCCCGCTCGCGCTGAAGGACAACATCGTCCAGGCGGGCGAGCCGGCGACGTGCGCGTCGCGCATCCTCGAGGGCTACGTCTCGCCCTTCGACGCGACGGTGGTGGCGCGGCTTCGCGCGGCGGGTGCCGTGGTCGTCGGCCGCACGAACCTCGACGAGTTCGCGATGGGCTCGTCCACCGAGAACTCCTGCCGGGGCCCGACGCGGAACCCGTGGGACACGGCGCGCTCGCCGGGCGGCTCGTCGGGTGGCTCGGCCGCGGCTGTCGCGGCGGGGAGCGTCCCGCTCGCGCTCGGGAGCGACACGGGCGGCTCGATCCGCCAGCCCGCCGCGCTCTCGGGCGTGGTCGGAATGAAGCCGACCTATGGGCGCGTCTCGCGCTACGGGCTCGTGGCCTTCGCGTCGTCGCTCGATCAGATCGGTCCGTTCGCGCGGACGGCCGCCGACGCCGCGCTGCTCCTCGACGCGATCAGCGGCCACGATCCGCACGACTCGACCTCGCTCCCCGAGCCGCCGCTCGCCACGAGCCGCACGCTCACGGGCGACGTCTCGGGGCTCACGCTCGGCTGGCTGCGCGAGGTGGACGCCGTGCTGGGCGTGGCGCCCGGCGTGCTCGCGCGCGTGCGCGAGGCAGTGGCGGAGCTCGAGCGCGCCGGCGCGAAGCTGCGCGAGGTCTCGCTCCCGCACACGCGCCACGCCATCGCCGCGTACTACCTGATCGCGACGGCCGAGGCCTCGAGCAACCTCGCGCGCTACGACGGCGTGCGCTACGGGCGCCGCGCGGCGGGCGGCGGCTCGCTCACCGAGCTCTACGAGCGGACGCGTGCCGAGGGCTTCGGCGCCGAGGTGAAGCGGCGGATCCTCCTCGGCACCTACGTGCTCTCGGCCGGCTACTACGACGCCTACTACAAGAAGGCGCAGCAGGTCCGCACGCTGCTCCGCCGCGACTTCGACGCCGCCTTCGCGGGCTGCGACGCGATCGTGCTCCCGACCACGCCCGAGACCGCCTTCGAGTTCGGGGAAAAGAGCGACCCGCTCGCGATGTACCTCTCCGACGTCTTCACGGTGTCGGCGAACCTGGCGGGGCTGCCCGGGGTCTCGGTTCCGTGCGGGCTCGACGCGGGCCTGCCGGTAGGGCTCCAGATCCTGGGCCGCCCGCTCGAGGACGCGACCGTGCTGCGCATCGCAGACGCCTACCAGCGCCGGACCGACCACCACCTGGCGAGGCCGCCGCTGTGAAGGAGACCGCCTACGAGACCGTGATCGGGCTCGAGGTGCACGTCCACCTGCGCACCCGCACGAAGCTCTTCTCGCCCGCCGATGTCGCGTACGGCGACCCGCCGAACCACCACGTGAGCGCGGTGTGCCTCGCGCTCCCTGGCACGCTCCCGGTGCTGAACGGGCGCGCCGTCGAGCTGGCCGTGCGCGCGGCGCTCGCGACGAACTGCAAGGTGCACCCGCACTCCGTGTTCGCGCGCAAGCACTACTTCTATCCGGACCTGCCGAAGGCCTACCAGATCTCGCAGTACGAGGAGCCCCTCGCGACGGGTGGCTGGCTCGAGATCGACGCCGGGGCGGGGCCGCGCAAGATCGGCATCACGCGCATCCACATGGAGGAGGACGCCGGGAAGTCGCTGCACGAGCCCGGCGACCCCGAGACGCAGGTGGATCTGAACCGCGCGGGCGTGCCGCTGGTCGAAATCGTGTCGGAGCCCGACCTGCGCTCGGCCGAGGAGGCGGGCGCGTATCTCCGCGCGCTCCGCCGGCTGCTGCGCTGGGTCGAGACGTCCGATGCCGACATGGAGAAGGGCCAGCTCCGCTGCGACGCGAACGTGTCGCTCCGTCCGCACGGCGAGACGCGGCTCGGCACGCGCACCGAGATCAAGAACCTGAACAGCTTCCGCTTCGTCGAGGCGGCGATCCGAACCGAGGTCGAGCGCCAGGCGAAGCTCCTGCGGCAGGGCGGGAAGATCCAGCAGGCGACGCTCGGCTTCGACGCCGAGCGCGGGCGGCTCTTCGTGATGCGCGTGAAGGAGAACGCGGACGACTACCGCTACTTCCCCGATCCCGACCTGATCCCGCTGCTCCTCCCGGAGGAGCGCATCGACGCGATCCGCGCCGCGCTCCCGGAGCTGCCGGAGGCGCGCGAGCAGCGCCTCGCGCGGGAGCACGCGCTCTCCGCGGACGACGCGCGGACGCTCGTCGCGAGCCGCGCGCTCGCCGACTGGTACGAGGCCGCGGCCCGCGCGCACGGGCAGCCGCAGAGCGTCGCGAACTGGGTGCTGCGCGACGTGCTGGCGGCGCTCAGGGAGCGTGACGCCGAGGCCGAGGCGATCCGCCTCGCGCCGAAGGGCTTCGCGGTGCTGCTCCGCCTGGTGGACGGCGGGAGCGTCACCGCGAAGAGCGCGCGCTCGCTGCTCCCGGAGCTGCTCTTCGCGGGCGGCGACCCCGCCGCGCTGGTGCGCGAGCGCGGCCTCGAGGCCGTCTCGGACGCGGGCGCGCTCGAGCGGGCCGTCGAGGAGGCGCTCGCCGCGCACCCGAGGGCGGTCGAGGCGTACGCCGCGGGCGACGCCAGGTCGCTGAACTTCCTGATGGGCCAGGTGATGCGAGCGACCGGCGGCAAGGCCGATCCCGCGCGTGTGCGCGAGCTCCTCGCCGCGCGGCTGGAGCGGCGATGAAGCTCCTCGTCCGCACGCTCGCAGCCCTCGTCGTGGTGTTCGTGCTCGTGCTCGCCGCGCTCGCCTGGTACGCGCCGCGCCTGATCGAGCGCCCCGAGGTGAAGGAGCGCATCGCGGCGGCGGCGCGCGACGCCACCGGCCGCGAGCTCCGCTACGAGAAGCTCGACGTGCGCGTCTTCCCGCCGCGCCTCGTGGTCGAGGGCGTGCGCCTCGAAGGCGGGCCGCAGAAGGAGCCGCTCGCGGCCGAGCGCGTCGAGCTGCGGGTCGCGCTCATGCCGCTCCTCGCGCGCACCGTGCTGGTGGATGCGCTCGTGATCAGCGGCGCGGAGCTCCAGCTCGCGCGGACGGTGGGCGGCGTCGAGTTGCCGATCGAGCTGCCCGAGGACGAGCCGGAGCCCGAGGCGGAGGCCGAGGCAGCGGCGAAGCAGGAGGCGAAGGCCACGGGCGTCGCCGTCGCGGTACGCGAGGTGCGGATCGAGCACAGCACGCTCACGCTCGTGGATCGCACGGTGAAGCCCGCGGTCGAGTGGAAGCTCGCCGACGTGGACGCGAGCGCGAGGGGCCGCATCGGCACCGACCTCCCGATCGAGATCGACCTCGCGGCGAAGCTCGGCGCGGCGCCGCTCTCCGTGGAGGGCGAGGTGACGCCCGGCGGGAAGCTCGACGTGAAGCTCGCGCTCGCCGACTTCGGCCTCGCGCCCCTCGGCCCGTATCTCCCGCCGGAGCTCACGCTCGCCGGGAACGCGGACCTCGAGCTCGCGCTCGCGGGCGAGGTCGAGAACTGTGCGGGCCCGCTCGCGCTCGATCTCACCGACGCGGCGATCACGCGCGGCGACACCTTCCGGAAGCCCGCGGGCGAGCGCGCCGCGCTCACGGGCCGCGTGGTACGTGAAGGCGACGCCTTCCGGCTCGAGGACGGCAAGCTCGCGCTCCGCGACGTCGCGATCGCGCTCTCGGTCGAGACCGCGCCGCGCCTGCGCGCGCGGCTCGACGCGCCACGCTTCTCGCTCGAAGGCTTCGGTGGCTGGCTTCCGGCGCTCGCCGAATCGGGCGCGACCGGCAGCGTGACGCTCGAGCGGGTCGAGGTCGCGACCGAGCCGCTCGACCTGCGCGGCGGCATCGTGCTCGACCAGGTCGGCGCGCCGGTCGGCAAGGCGCGCGGTCTCCTCACCGGTCGCCTCGACGGGCAGGGCAACGCGCTCGCCGGCGAGCACCTGGAGCTCCGCCTCGCGGAGCAGCTCTTCAAGATCGCTCTCACCGTGGACGATCTCGCAGGCGAGCCGCGCTCGCGGCTCCGGCTCGCCTCGGAGGGCGCCGACGCGGGGAAGCTGATCGCTGGCCTCTCGGGGAAGCCCAGCACGCTCGAAGGCCCGCTCACACTGAAGGGCGACGTGAACGCCCCGCTCTCGGACCCCGGCGCGCTCCTGCGCACGCTCTCGGGAGACCTGGCGCTGAACGTGACGCCGGGCCGGCTGCGCGGCGTCTCGTTCTTGCGCGCGACCTTCGACGCGCTCGGCGCGACGGGACCCCTGGGCGATCTGCTCCGCGGGAAGAAGCGCGAGCGCGTCGAGAAGTTCCAGAAGGACGCGTTCGACACGCTCTCGGGGAGCTTCCGGATCGCGAACGGTCTCGCGCGCACCGACGATCTCCGCCTCGTCTACTCCGACTACGAGCTGGACCTCGCCGGCGTGCTGGGCCTCGTCGATCGCAGCCTCGACTTCCAGGGGCGCCTCACGCTCTACGAGCAGCTCGACCGCGCGCTCGCGGAGGGCGCGAGCGGCGCGGCCCCGGCGCGCGGCGTGAAGCGCGAGCTGCCGCTCGCCGCGGTGAAGGGCACGCTCGACTCGCCGCGCGTGGTGATCTCGCCGGCCGTCGCGCTCCAGTTCGCCACCTCGTACCTCGCTGGCGGCGAACGGCTCCAGAAGCTCGAGAAGAAGCTCGACGAGCGGCTCGGCACAGGCGCGGGCAAGCCCGTGCTCGATCTGCTCGACTCGGTGCTCGGCGGAGGCGCGCCGGCCGAGCGCGAAGGAGAGCAGCGCTGAGCGCCTGGGCCACGCTGCGCTGGTCGGACGCCGGCCTGGTGCTGCTCGATCAGCGCCGGCTCCCCGAGCGCGAGGAGTACCTCGTGTGTGCGAGCGTCGAGGAGGTGGCGCGCGCGATCGAGACGCTCGCGGTGCGGGGCGCGCCTGCGATCGGCTGCGCGGCCGCCTTCGGCGTGGCGCTCGCAGCCCGCGCGAGCCAGGCGCGCGACGGCGCCGCGCTCGGGCGGGAGGTCGAGGCCGCCGCGGCGCGCCTCGCCGCGACGCGGCCCACCGCGGTGAATCTCTTCTGGGCCCTCGAGCGCATGCGGCGGCGCCTCGCCACGGCGCTCGTCGTGCCCGGCGCGAGCCCCGCGCAGCTCCGCGCGGCGCTCCTCGCCGAGGCGGAGGGGATCCTCACGGAGGACGTCGCGGCCTGCCGCGCGCTCGGGCGCCACGGCGCGGCGCTCGTGCCGGACGGCGCGCGCATCCTCACTCACTGCAACGCCGGGGCGCTCGCGACGGGCGGCTACGGCACGGCGCTCGGCGTGGTGCGCGCCGCGGTGGAGGCGGGCCGGCGCGTCTCGGTGCTCGCCGACGAGACCCGCCCGTACCTCCAGGGTGCACGGCTCACCGCGTGGGAGCTCGCGAAGGACGGCATTCCGGTGGCGGTGGTGACGGACGGCATGCCGGCCCACCTGATGCGGCGCGGCGAGGTCGACCTCGTGATCGTGGGCGCCGACCGCGTCGCGGCGAACGGCGACGTCGCGAACAAGATCGGCACCTACGGCCTCGCGCTGCTGGCGCGCGCCCACGACGTGCCGTTCTACGTGGCGGCGCCGTGCTCGACCATCGATCTCGAGACGGCCGAGGGCGACGCGATCCCGATCGAGGAGCGGGGCCGCGACGAGGTGGCCCGGATCGCCGGGGCCATGGTGGTCCCGGACGGCGTGCCCGTCCGCCACCCGGCCTTCGACGTCACGCCCGCCGCGCTGGTGACCGCGCTCGTGACCGAGCGGGGCGTGCTCCGGGCGCCGGATCGCGACTCACTTGCCGCCTTGCTGCGCGAGAGCTGCGCAGCGCCGAGGTGATCTCGGAGTCAAACAACCGCACCGCCCGGCCGATACGACCCGAACCGGAGGGGTGTGGTGGCCGGGACCATCCTGTGCGCGGACGACGATCGCCACTTCTGCCAGATCCTGTCCCGCGCACTGGGCCGGGCGGGCTGGCGCGTCGAGCTCGCCCACGACGGCGAGACGGCCCTCCGGCGGATCCGCGAGCTCGCGCCCGCGTTGGTGACGCTCGACGTGATGCTGCCGCGCCTCGACGGCTTCGGCGTGCTCGAGCGGCTGCGCCAGGATCGCATGGGCCGGGAGACACCCGTGCTGCTGGTGTCGGGCTGCACTCTCACGCCCGACTACGAAACGCGTGCGAGCCGGCTCGCCGCGGCCGCGGTGCTGAAGAAGCCGATCCCGCTCGACCAGCTGCTCGCGCTGGTCGCGCGCCACGCGCGCCAGACCGGCGGGCGCCAGGCCGCGCCGGCGCCCGCGCTCGAGGTGCCGGGCTCGTTCGAAGAGCTCCCCTTCGCGGCGCTGCTCCATCACCTCCACGGCCTCCGCGCGAGCGGCGTGCTCGCCCTCGAGGACGGCCGCAAGAAGAAGAAGCAGATCCAGCTCCGGAACGGAATCCCGGTCGCGGTCCGCTCGAACCTGATGAACGAGACCCTCGGCGAGCTGCTCGTCGCGAGCGGGAAGATCTCGCCCGACGTGCTGCACGAGTCGCTGCTCCGCGTGAAGCAGGGCGAGGGCATGATGGGCCGCGTGCTCGTGGCGATGCAGATGCTCGACGAGGAGGACCTCGCCGTGGCGCTCCACCGCCAGGCCGAGGAGAAGCTGCTCGAGGTGTTCGGCTGGCCGGCCGGCTTGTCGAAGTTCCATGCCGGCATGCGGCTCAAGGGCCACCCGAACACGCTCGCGCTCAAGGCGAGCCCGGCGAAGCTCATCCTGGGCGGCGTGCGGCAGAGGATGCCCATCCAGACGATCGACCGCTTCCTCGCGGAGCGCATGAGCCGCCTCGTCGCGCGCGGACAGAGCGCCTTCTATCAGTTCCAGGACGTCGAGCTCGGCGCCGCGGAGCACACGCTGCTCGAGCGGTTGGACGGAACGAAGAGCCTCAGCACCCTCGCGCGTGGCGGCGAGGCGGTGCGGCGCACGCTCTTCGCGTTCCTCGTGCTCGAGCTCGTCGAGCTGCGCCAGCCGGGCACGGCCGCGCCGAGGCGCGAGGAGACGCTGCCGCCGCGCGGTCTCGAGAGCGAGGCCGCCACGCTGCCCGGGGAGCTCGCGCGCATGGCCGAGCGCATGCGCGGGCTCGACGCCTTCGGCGTCCTCGGCGTGCCCCGCAGCGCGGACGATGAGCTGATCCGCGCGGCGTACGCGACGCTCGCGAAGCGCACGCACCCCGACCGCTTCGCGGCCTCGAGCGAGGCGCTCCGGCGGCTCGCCGAGGAAGTGTTCGGCCAGATCTCCAAGGCCTACGAGGCGATCGCCGATCCGACGGCGCGCGTTCGCTACCTGCGCAGCGAGGTGGATCGCCAGCAGCTCGAGCAGGAGCTCGCCGAGGGCCAGCGCGCGGTGAAGGCCGAGCTCGAGTACCAGAAGGGCGAGGCGGCGCTCCGCGCGCGCCGCCCCGAGCTGGCCGTCGCGCACTTCCAGGCCGCCGTCGACGCCTATCGCGACGAGGGCGAGTACCACGCCGCGCTCGGCTGGGCCCTGCACCTCACCGCGCCCGCGAACCCGACCACCTTGAAGACCGCCTTCGCGCACGTTCAGCGCGGGCGGAAGCTGGCGCCGGATCGCGCGAAGCCCTACCTCTTCCTGGGCCGTCTGCATCTCGCGGAAGGGCGCCAGGAAGTGGCGGAGAAGATGCTCTCCCGGGCGATCCAGCTCGACCCCGACTGCCTCGACGCGCTCCGCGAGCTCCGGCTCATCAACCTGCGGCGCGAGAAGTCGAAGACGCTCGTGCAGCGCATCCTGCGCCGGTAGCGCGGCGGCGAGGGGCGATGGGCGCGAGCATCCGCGGCGAGAAGATCTGGCTCGACGGCCGCATGCTGCCGTGGGACGAGGCGCGCGTGCACGTGCTGACGCACACGCTCCACTACGGGCTCGGCGTGTTCGAGGGGATCCGCTGCTACCGCACCGACGACGGACGCTCTGCGGTCTTCCGCCTGCCCGAGCACGTGCGGCGCCTCTACGAGTCGGCGCACATCAACCTGCTCAAGGTCCCGTTCCCGCGCGACGTGGTCACGCAGGCCGTCGTCGACTGCCTGCGCGCGAACGGCCTGGCGGAGGGCTACATCCGGCCGCTCGTCTTCATCGGCGACGGCGTGATGGGCCTCAACCCCGCCGACAACCCGATCCGCGTCGCGGTGATCGTCTGGCCCTGGGGCAAGTACCTCGGCGACGAGGGTATGGAGCGCGGCATCTGCGCGCGCGTGTCGAGCTTCACGCGGCACCACGTGAACGCGAAGATGCAGAAGGGCAAGACCTGCGGCGACTACGTGAACTCGATCCTCGCCAAGCGCGAGGCGCTGCTCGACGGGTACGACGAGGCGATCCTGCTCGACGCCAGCGGGCTCGTGGCCGAGGCATCGGGCGAGAACCTGTTCGTGGTGCGCGACGGCGAGATCAAGACGCCGCCGCCCGCGAACGTGCTCGAGGGCATCACCCGCGGCTCGCTGATCGAGATCGCGCGCGACAAGGGCATGGTCGTGCGCGAGGCGCCCGTCACCCGCGACGAGCTCTACGTGGCCGACGAGGTATTCCTGACCGGCACCGCGGCCGAGGTCACGCCGGTGCGCGAGATCGACCACCGCCAGGTCGGCGCCGGCCGCCGCGGCCCGATCACGAAGGCGCTCCAGGACGCCTTCTTCGACGTCGTCGCCGGCCGCGACCGCAAGTACGAGCGCTGGCTCCACTACGTGTGAGCCCGTCGAGCGGCTGAGCTGCGCGAAGCGCCAGCTCCAGCCGCTTTGCAACACGTCCCGAAGGGGCTACGCAACGGGCCACGATGAGCCACCGCGACTGCATCTTCTGCGCGATCGTCGCTGGCAAGGCGCCCTGTAATCTCGTCCACGAGGAAGCCCTCGTCATTGCTTTCATGGATATTGCGCCCGTCGGGGACGGCCACCTGCTGATCGTTCCGAAGGTGCACTCCGAGAACCTGCTCGACACCGACCCGGCAGCGCTGGCCGCGGTGATGAGCGCCTCGCGCCGCCTCGCGCACGCTCTGAGGCGGGCGCTCGGCCCGGACGGCATCGGCGTCCACCAGTTGAACGGTGCCGCCGCCGGCCAGACCGTCTTCCACTACCACATGCACCTGATCCCGCGGAACCACGGCGACCCGATCGCCTTCCACGGCCGGAAGGCCGGCGACCCGGCGCGCCTCGCCGAGAACGCGCGGAAGATCGCGGCGGCGCTGGCTGGCTAGTCGGCGGGCGCCCGTCGCACGAGGCGCTCGAGCTCGACGCCCGGGCGGAGCAGGTCGAGATCGACCGGGCCGGCGACGCCGGGCACGCGCCCCGTCTCGGAGTACTGCCAGATCCACCAGCCGCCGTAGGCGTCGCGGGCGGGCTCGCTCGCGAGGCTACGGATCCAGATCGGGTACGCGGCGAAGCCTCCCGCGAGGACACGCTCGTATGAGTCGGGCGTGACGTAGAGGATGGGAGGAGTGCCCCAGGCGCGCTCGACCGCCGCGACGAAGCTCGCGAGCTCCTCGCGCACGACGGCGAGGCTCCGCCAGCGCGTGCAGTTCCCCCGGAACTCGACGTCCGCGACGGGCGTGAGCGCGCCCTCGCTCGGCTTTGCCACGCGCAGGAAGTGCTCGGCCTGCTCGCGCCCGGGGCTGCAGAACGTGAAGAAGCGATAGGCGCCGCGCGCGAGGCCCGCCTTCGCGGCCGCGTCCCAGTTGTGCCTGAAGCGCGGGTCGCGGAGGTCGCGGCCTTCGCTCGCCTTGAGGTAGGCGAAGCGGATGCCCGCGCCGGCGACGCGCTTCCAGTCGATCTCGCCCTGGTGGTGCGAGACGTCGATGCCGCGCACCTCGCCGCCCGCGCCGGCGAGGAGGAGCGCGAGCCCGGCGCACGCGAGGGCCCGCCTCGGCCGCGCGCCGGCTACGGGGCCGGCTCCTGCGGCAGGGGCGACTCGCAGTACATGCACGCGCGCCGCCGCCGGTTGTTCGGGCGCCCGCAGCTCGGGCAGGTCAGGGCGGGGGGCTTGTACTGGCCGTCGAGCACGCCGTCGCGGAGATCGACCTCCTGGATGGCTGCGAGCAGCTCCTGGCTCGTCACGCCGACGCGCTGCCGGAGCAGCGTCCACATGGCGGTGCAGGCCAGCGTTAGGCGGCCGACCTGCTCCTCGAGCCGGGCGACGGAGGCGCTGGCGTCGCGGGCCTCGCGCCGCGCGCCCGTGGCTTCCCGGTGAGCGCCCCGCACCAGTCGCTGCTGGACGAAGTCGAGGATCACGTCATCCACCTTGTCCTCCTGTCGCTCACTGACCGAGCTCCACGCGCCGGAATGCGAACACGAGCACGAGCGTCGCGCCGATCGACCACGCCACGAGGCGCGCGGCGACGCGCACGCCGTCGCCGGGGAGCGTGGCCCCTTCGAGCCAGGGCGCGAGGGCGAGCGCGAGGCTCGAGCCGAGCGGCGGGCCGTAGTGGTCGATCACGCCGAGCCAGCCCGCGCCCTCGGCGAAGGGCGCGATGCCGTTCGCGAGCGCGACGACGCCGACGCCGCCGAGGACGAGGAGCACCGTGGCCACGCGCGGGAGCGCGAGCGAGGCCGCCATCGCGAGCGCCGCGACGGTGAGCGCGCCCAGCAGGCTCGCGCCGGCGCCGGCCAGGAGGGGCGTGAGGGAGAGACCGGTCCGCGTCGCGAGCAGGAAGGCCGCCGCGCCGAACACGAGCACGCCTGCGCCCGTCGTCACGCCCATCACGCCGGCGAGCCGCGCGAGGGCGAAGCTCTCGCGCGGGACCTGGCGCGCGAGCGAGAGCGTGGCGCTCCCGTCGTCGAGCGCCGAGCGCAGGTGGTCGGAGGCGAGCACGCCAGCGAGCGCGATCCCCCAGAGCCCGAGCACGAGGAAGGTCGTGAAGCCGAAGGCGCCGCGGACCTCGACCAGCTCGCGCACCTCGCCGTCCACGTTGATCGAGGGGCTGCAGCCGGTGCAGCTCTCGAGCATCGCGATCGAGAGGAGCGCCGCGACCGCGACGCCGCCCACGATGCGGCGGCGGAAGGCGTCGCCGAGCGCCTCGCCGGCGAGCAGCCAGAAGCTCCTCATGGGCGCACGGCCCGCACGAAGGCGTCTTCGAGCGTTTCGCCGGGGGCCACGAGCTCGGCGAGCGCGCCGCTCGCGGCGACGCGGCCCTCGTTCAGGATCGCGATCTGGTCGCAGACGCGCTCCACCTCGGAGAGGCCGTGCGAGCTCACCAGCACGGAGCAGCCGCGCTCGCGCGCGGACTGGATCCAGCCGCGTGCGTCGCGGACCCCGAGCGGATCGAGCCCCGAAGTCGGCTCGTCGAGGATCAGGAGCTCCGGCTCGCCGAGGAGCGCGTTCGCGAAGCCGACGCGCTGGCGCAGGCCCTTGGAGAGGCCGCCGATGCGCTCGCCCGCGCGGTCTGCGAGGCCGACCTGCACGATCGCCGTGCCGACCGCGGCCTCGCGCGCGGCGCCGGTGAGGCCGGCGAGGGCCGCCTGGAGCGAGAGGAAGCCGCGGACGCTCTGGCGCTCGGGCAGCGCGAGGCGCTCGGGCAGGTAGCCGACGCCGCGGCGCGCCTCGGGATCGAAGGGATCGCGGCCCCGCAGCGCCGCGCCGCCGGCGTCCGGGCGCACGAAGCCGAGCACGAGCCTTAGCGCCGTGGTCTTGCCGGCGCCGTTCGGCCCGAGGAGCCCGAGCGCGGCGCCCGGCGCGAGGCCGAGGCTCACCCCGTCGAGCGCCGCGCGCGCCCCATAGCGCTTCACCGCGCTCGCGAGCTCGAGGGCCAGCATGGGCCGCAGAGTATCTTTCGCGCATGGCGCGTGCCCAGGTCTTTCCGCGCGCGGCGGCCTCGATCCTGACCCGCACGGGCGGCTACCTCGCGGGCTACACCCACACGCTCCAGCCGTACGCCGGCTGCCAGTTCTCGTGCCGCTACTGCTACGTGCGCGAGCTGGCGGTGCAGCGCGCGAACCCCTTCGGCCTGCCGTGGTCCGAGTGGATCGCGCCGAAGACGAACGCGGCCGCGCTCCTCGCGCGGGACGCCGAGCGCGGCGCGCTCGCGCGCGCCCGGATCTTCTGCTCCTCGGCGACGGACCCGTACACGCCGCTCGAGCGGCGGCTCGGGCTCACGCGAGGCTGCCTCGAGGTGATGGCCGCGCACCCGCCGGCCGCGCTCGTGCTCCAGACGAGGAGCCCGCTCGTGCTGCGCGACGCGGCCCTCGTCGCGCGCCTCCCGCACGCGGGCGTGAGCCTCACCGTCACCACCGTCGACGAGGGGGTGCGGCGTGTCTTCGAGCCCGACTCGCCGAGCGTGGCGCGGCGCCTCGCGACCCTCGCGGCGCTCCGCGCGGCCGGCGTCCGGACGCAGGCGGCCCTCGCGCCGCTCCTGCCGGGCGACCCGCACGAGCTGGCCGAGCGGCTCGACCCGGTGGTGGACCGCGTGGTCCTCGACGACTTCTTCCGGGGCGACGGGGCAGGGGGCCGGCGGAGCCGGCCCGCGCTCGCGCTCCTCCGGGAGCGCGGCCTCGGCGCCTGGGCCGAGCCGGGCTACGCCGCCGAGGCCGCGGCCGTGCTCCGGCAGGTCCTCGGGCCCGAGCGCGTGGTGGAGTCCCAGGCCGGCTTCAACGACCTGTCCTGGCTCGGCCTTTCGCCGGATTGACAACGTGATACATCGTGATACAACCGGGTCGTCTGCGCGCCGGAGGTGAACTCCATGCACGACGAGCCCAGCGACCCCAGGAGCGACCGGACCCGCGAGCGGAAGGAGCGCATCCTCCACACCCGGATCTCCGAGCAGCTCGCCGAGGACATCCGCGCCATCGCGGACGACCTCCGCGTGCCCGTCTCGAACCTGGTGCGGAACGTGCTCGAGGAGGCCTTCAGCGCCGTCGAGCGCGTGACCGGCGACGTGGGGAACCTGCTCGACGACGTGCTCCAGGAGGCCGAGGTCGCGAGCGAGCGCTACCGGCGCTACCGCGACCGGGTCCGCGACCGCGCGCGGGAGCGCGCCCAGGAGCGGGCCGCGACCGACGCCGTCGCCGAGATGGAGGAGCCGCCGAAGTATCGGGCGGGCCCTGCGCCGGAAGCCGTCGATCCGCTCGCGCGCGTGGTCGCCTGGCAGCCGGTGGTGCTGGCGGCGCCGCGGCGCTGCGCGCGCACGGGCCGCGAGCTCCGCGCTGGCGAGAAGGCGTACCTCGGGCTCGGCGACGCGGGGCCCCTCGGCGTCTACATCGCGGCCGACGCGCTCGATACGCCCGCGGCCTGATGCCGCGGCGCCTCGACGAGCTCACGACGCCCGCGCTCGTCGCGGACGCCGCGCTCCTCGACGCGAACCTCCGCGCGATGAGCGCGGCGCTCCCGGGCCCGCGCCTCCGTCCCCACGTGAAGGCGCACAAGTCCACCGCGCTCGCGAAGCGGCAGGCCGCGCTCGGCCACAAAGCCTTCACCTGCGCGACCGTGCGCGAGATGGAGGGGCTCGCCGCAGCCGGGCTCGGCGACGACCTGCTCCTCGCGAACGAGGTGCTCGACGCGCGCCGGCTCGGGCGCCTCGCCGCGCGCGTGACCGTCGCGATCGACTCGGAGGCGACGCTCGAGGCGGCGGTCCGCGGCGGCGTGCGCGAGGTGCTGATCGACGTGAACGTCGGGCTCCCGCGCTGCGGCTGCGCGCCCGAGGCTGCCGGGCGCTTGGCGGAGCTTGCGCGCCGGCGTGGGCTCTCGGTGCGCGGCGTGATGGGCTACGAGGGCCATCTGATGGGCGTCGAGGACCGCGCGAAGCGCGCGGGCGGGACGGACGAGGCGATGGCGCTCCTCGCGAAGGCGCACGGCGAGGTGGGCGGCGACGTGATCTCGGCGGGTGGCACTGGCAACTACGACCTGAACCGGGTCGCCACCGAGATCCAGGCGGGCTCCTACGCGCTGATGGACACCGCCTACGCGAAGCTCGGCCTGCCCTTCCAGCAGGCGCTCTGCGTGCTCGCGACCGTGATCTCGGTCTCGCCCGGCTACGCGGTCGCGGACGCGGGCCTCAAGTCGCTCGGGATGGACCACGGCAACCCGGCGATCGACGGCGCGCGCGTCTGGTTCTGCTCCGACGAGCACGTCACCTTCGCGAGCGAGACGCCCGTGAAGGTCGGCGCGCGCGTGCGCGTCTGGCCCGCGCACATCGACCCCACGGTCGCGTACCACGAGCGGATCCACCTCGTCCTGGGCGACGAGGTGGTGGACGAGCTGCCCGTGGACCTGCGCGGCTGGTCTTAGTGCGAGCCGATCGGGTCGACGAAGACGTAGCGCGCAGGGTTCGCGAGCAGGTGGTCGACCGGGAGCTTCCACTCGGTCGGGTTGATCGCGAGCGTCATGACCTGGGCGGGCACCCAGAGCACCGCGCTCAGCCCGAGGCCGATGAGGCCCACGGGGCGCAGCACCAGGACGTCCATCATGGCCGGGGCGTAGGCGGCGTCGACCTTGTCGGCCCGCATCTGCGTCACGGCGGACGCGGGGGCTGCGACGAGCGCGACCAGTGCGAAGGCGGCGAGGAAGCGGCGAACGGAACGCATGGGGTCCCTCCAGAGGGGGTTGGAGTCGAGGCTCCATCGTCCGGAAGCGGCGCGAACTGAAGCGACGCGGCGCGCGAGCGTGGCGTCTCCGCCGCGCCCGAAGGTCCTCCGACGTGCAACGCGCGCGCGAAGCCTGCGCTCCGCCGGCCGTGTGCGAGACTCCGCGATCGTGTCCGCCTCCGCCGAGCGTCCGGGCCCCCGTCGCGTCGCCGTCGTCGCGCTGTTCGTGGGGCTCGCCCTGTCCCTGCTGGGCGCGGCCCACTGGTATCTGGCGCGCCGCTTCGTGATCGACCCCGGCCTCGCCGAGCCGCTCCGGAGCCTCGCGCTCGGCGCGCTCGTCGTGCTCGGCGCCGGCGCCGTCCTCCAGCCCGCCCTCGAGCGCTGGCTCAAGCCGCCCTGGCTCCGGATCGTCTCCTTCCCGTTCCTGATCTGGATGGGCCTCTTCTGGCTCTCCTTCGTGTGGCTCGCGGTGTCGGACGGCGTGCTCGGGCTGATGGGCGCGAGCGGCGGCCGCGACGCCGCCGCGGCGCGCGCCACCGTGGTGGGGGGCCTCGTGCTCGGGCTCGCCGGGCTCGCGCTCCGCGGCGGCCTGCGGGTTCCCGCGGTGCGGCGGGTCGAGATCTCGCTCGCGCGCTGGCCGCGGGCGCTCGACGGCTTCCGCATCGTCCAGATCAGCGACATCCACATCGGCCCGCTCCTCGGGCGCCGCTTCGCAGCGAGGCTCACCGAGCGGGTGAATGCGCTCGCGCCGGACCTTGTCGCGGTGACGGGCGATCTCGTGGACGGGAGCGTCGAGGCGCTCCGCGAGGAGGTCGCGCCGTTCGGCGCGCTCTCCGCGAAGCACGGCGTGTTCTTCGTGACCGGGAACCACGACGTGTACTCCGGGGGAGAGTCGTGGGTCGGGCGGATTCGCGAGCTCGGGCTGCGCGTGCTCCGGAACGAGCGCGTCACGATCGCAGGCGGCTTCGACCTCGCCGGCGTGGACGACCACCGCGGAGACTGGGTGCACGGCTCCACCGAGGACCTGGACGCCGCGCTCGCGGGCCGCGACGCGGAGCGCGCCCTCGTGCTCCTCGCGCACGACCCGGGCACGTTCCGCCGCGCGGCGCGGCGAGGCGTCGATCTCCAGCTCTCCGGCCACACGCACGGCGGCCAGATCTGGCCGTTCAACTACCTGGTGCGGCTCGCCGTGCCCTACGTGGCCGGGCTCCATCGCGTCGGCGCGAGTCAGCTCTACGTGAGCCGCGGCTCCGGCTTCTGGGGCCCGCCGATGCGGCTCCTCGCGCCCGCCGAGATCACCGAGCTCGTGCTGCGCCACGAGCGGGGACGTTCTTTGATTAGTTGACTCGTTAGTCAACTAATCAAAGAACGTCCCCGCTCCTCCCCGCTCCTCCGCGTCCCCGCTCCTCCGGAGGCGCGTCTAGAGCTTGAGGCGCGCGAAGCGCGGCGGGCGCTTCTCCAGATAGGAGCTCACGCCTTCCGGGAAGTCCGGCCGGCGGAAGCTCTCCGTCATCAGCCGGATCGACTCCTCGAGCGAGGGGCCGAGCTCGGCCTCGAGGCGCTCCCAGACCTGGCGCTTCATCACGGCCATCGAGGCCGGCGAGACGTTGTCGGCGAGCTCCTTCACGTAGGCGCGCACGAAGGGCATGAGCTCGTCGTGGGGCAGCGTCCGGTTCACGAGCCCGATGCGCTCCGCCTCGGCGGCGTCGAACTTGCGCGCGGAGAAGAGCAGGTCGAGCGCCGCCGACGGCCCGACGACGCGCGGGAGCGTCCAGCCGATCCCCCACTCGGCGATCAGCCCGCGGCGCGAGAACGCGGTGGTGAAGGTGGCGCGGTCCGACGCGAAGCGGAGGTCGGCGAACATCGCGACCGCGAAGCCGAGCCCCGCGCAGGGGCCGTTGATCGCGGCGATCACGGGCTTCCGCACCGAGAAGAGGTAGGCGTACGGGCCCGAGAAGTTCGGGCCCATGCTGGCGTCGCCGGGGCTCGCCGCGAGGTTCGCGCCCTCGCCGAAGCCGCCGCCCTCGCCGATCCGCTTCAGGCCCTGGAGGTCGGCGCCCGCGGAGAAGCCGCGGCCGGCGCCGGTGATCACGATGGCGACGGCACGCTCGTCGGCCTCCGCGGCGGCGACCGCGTGCTTCAGCTCGTCGGTCATCCGGTTCGTCATCGCGTTCAGCCGCTCGGGCCGGTTGAACGTGATCGTCGCGATCGGGTCCTCGACTGCGTAGAGCAGCTCCTGGTACATGCCGCCTCCTGGTGGGCGGCAGTCTAGGCGCCCGCGCCGACGGGCAGCCACAGCCGGAACTCGGCGCCCGCGCCGGGCGCCGAGCTCACGCTGATGCGCCCGCCGTGCTCCTCGATGATGCGGTATGCGATCGCGAGGCCGAGCCCGGTGCCGATGCCGACGGGCTTCGTGGTGAAGAACGGGTCGAAGATGCGCTCCAGGTGCTCCGGCGCGATCCCGCAGCCGTCGTCCTGGAAGGTGAGGAGGACTCCGCCGTCGCTCGCGGCGCCCCGCACGCGGATCCGGCCGGCGCCGTCGCGCAGCGCCTGCGCCGCGTTCACGAGCAGGTTCAGGAAGACCTGCTTGAGCCGCTGCGGCTCGCACTCGACCGGCGGGAGGCCGTCGAGCGAGAGCTCCACCTCGGCGCGGCTCGAGAGCTGGAGCCGGGCGACGCGCACCGACTGCTGCACGAGGTCGCGGAGATCCGCGCTGCGGCGCTCGCCGCTGCCCGCGTGCGAGAACTCGCGCACGTCGCGCACGATGCCCGCCGCGCGGTCCATGCCCTCGAGCGACTCGTCCACGATCTCCTCCGCCTCGGCGAAGACCGGGGCGAGGGCGGCCGCGTCCTCCGGCATGTGCTTGCGCAGCGTGTCCACGTGCTCGCGGAGCAGAGAGAGGTTCGCGCGGACGTACGCGATCGGGTTGTTGAGCTCGTGGGCGATGCCGGCGGCGAGCTCGCCCACCGCCGCGAGGCGGCCCGAGGTGAGGAGGCGGCTCCGGAGCGCCACGACCTCGCGGAGATCGCGGACGATCAGGACGAGGCCGCTCGGCCCGCCGCGCCGGTCGCGGTGCAGCAGCGTGGAGAGCGAGACGTCCACGGGCGCGCCGCGCGGGGGCAGCAGGCGGCACTCGACGTCGCGCAGCTCGCGCGGTGGCTCGAGTACGTTCTCGGACAGGAAGACGGCGAAGCGCTCCCGCGCGAGCGAGCCGGGCGGAACCCCGAGCAGCCCCGCGAGGCGCTCGTTCACGGCGCGCACGCGCCCCTCGAGGGTGAGCGAGGCGAGGCCATCGGGCAGCGTGCGCAGGAGTCGCGCCGTGAGACCCTCGGGTACGAGGATGGAGTCGCCGTAGCGGACGAAGCTCCAGACGTGGATCCCGCCGATCAGCGCGAGCGAGAGCGTGCCGAAGCGCGGCACGACGAAGACGCCGAACATCGGGAGGATCACGTCGGTGAGCGAAGCCACCACGAGCGGCACCCCGATCGCGACGCGCACCCCGAGCAGGCGCCGGCGCTCCACGGGCGCCACGTCGTCGCGGCGCCAGCCGAGGACGAGGCCCACGGCGACGCTTCCCCCCGTCACGACGTACTGCGCCGTCATCGCGGGGCCCGGGAGCGGCGACCAGCCCCACCAGGTGCGCACGGCGTCGGTGATCATCCACGGCGTGCCGAAGCTGACGGCGAGGAGCGCCGTGGACGCGGCGTAGACGCTGCGGATCGCGAGGCGCACGAGCGGCGTGTCGCGGTCGCGCGCCACCATGAGCGCGTGAAGCGCCACGGGCCCGATCGGCACCCAGCCGAGCGCCGAGAGGCGCATCCAGCCGAGCGCGCTCGCGGCGTCGGGCGCGAGGTTCCACGCGATCTCGCAGAAGGCCCAGACGGAGGCGAACGCGCTCACCGCGGCGATGGGCCAGACGCGCCGGTTGCCCGGGTCGCGCGTCCACACCGCCACCGCGGTGGCAGCAGTCAAGACGCAGCCGAGGATCGGCACCGCGGCATAGGGGTGCATGACGGCCGTTATCGGCCGGCCCGGACTCGGACTTTCGCTAGCCTGCGAAGCCCATGCCCCCCTCTGCGTTGGAGTCGATCGAGGTCCGCGGCGCCGCCGAGCACAACCTGAAGCGGATCGACGTCGAGATCCCGAAGCAGCGGCTGGTCGTGTTCACGGGGCCCTCGGGCTCGGGCAAGTCGAGCCTCGCCTTCGACACGCTCTACGCCGAGGGCCAGCGCCGCTACGTGGAGTCGCTCTCGGCCTACGCGCGCCAGTTCCTCGGCCAGATGGAGAAGCCGCGGGTCGATCACATCCGCGGGCTCTCGCCGACGATCTCGATCGAGCAGAAGGCGGCCAGCAACAACCCGCGCTCGACGGTCGGCACGATCACGGAGATCCACGACTACCTCCGCGTGCTGTGGGCGCGGATCGGGCGCCAGCACTGCCACCGGTGCGGGCGGCCGGTGGAGCGGCTCTCGGCCGCGGAGATCGCGGAGCGGCTGCGCGCGCAGCCGGCCGGCGCGCGCTTCATGCTCCTCGCGCGGCTCATCGACAACCGCAAGGGCGAGCACCGCGAGGTGCTCGCCGACGCCGTCGGCGAGGGCTTCGGGCGCTTCCGCATCGACGGCGCCGTCGTGCGCGGAGACGAGCTCCCCACGCTCGACAAGAAGAAGAAGCACACGATCGACGTGGTGGTGGACCGGCTCGCGGTGCCGGAGAACGCCAGCGGCGACGCCGCCTTCGCCACGCGCCTCGCCGACTCGGTCGAGACCGCGCTCAAGAAGGGCAAGGGCCTCCTCATCGCCGACTTCGGAGGCGACGACGAGCGGCTCTACTCCGAGCAGCTCCACTGCCACGTCTGCGACCTCGGCTTCCCCGAGCTCTCGCCGCAGAGCTTCTCCTTCAACTCGCCGCTCGGCATGTGCCCCGACTGCAACGGCCTCGGCACGAAGCCCGAGATGGATCCGAACCTCGTGGTGCCCGATCCGAGCAAGAGCGTGAACGAGGGCGCGATCGCGCCCTACGCGAGCGTGATCGGGAAGTCGGAGAGCTGGACCGGCTCGCTCATCAAGAACCTCGCGCGCACCTACAAGATCGACTTCGACAAGCCCTGGAATCGGCTCCCGCAGCGGCATCGCGACCTGCTGCTCCGCGGCACCGGCGGCGAGCGCATCGCTCACTCGGTGAAGTTCTCGACGGGCAAGATCGAGTTCCAGCGCGCGTTCGAGGGCGTGCTGAACGAGCTCTACCGGCGCTTCCGCCAGACGAAGTCCGAGGGCATGCGGCGCTGGTACATGCAGTACCTCTCCGAGACCGATTGCTCGACCTGCGGCGGCCGGCGCCTGCGGCCCGAGTCGTGTGCGGTCCGGGTGGGCGACCGCGCGCTGCCCGAGGTGGCGCGCAGCACGATCGAGGAGACGCGGAGCTGGCTGCGCGGCCTCGCGCTCGACAAGAACGCGCGCACGATCGCCGAGGAGGTGTTGAAGGAGATCCACGCGCGGCTCGGCTTCCTCGCCGACGTCGGGCTCGGCTACCTGACGCTCGACCGCCCGGGCCCCTCGCTCTCCGGCGGCGAGAGCCAGCGCATCCGGCTCGCGAGCCAGATCGGGAGCGAGCTCACCGGCGTGCTCTATGTGCTCGACGAGCCCTCGATCGGGCTCCACCAGCGCGACAACGGGCGGCTGCTGAAGACGCTCGAGCGCCTGCGCGACCTCGGCAACAGCGTGATCGTGGTCGAGCACGACCAGGAGACGATCGAGTCCGCAGACTGGGTGCTCGACTTCGGGCCCGGCGCCGGCGTCCGCGGCGGCGAGATCGTCGCGTCCGGGACGCCCGAGCAGATCCGGAAGGCGCCGCGCTCGCTCACCGGCCAGTACCTGTCCGGGCGGCTCCGCATCGAGACGCCCCGCTCGCGGCGCAAGGGCTCGGGCAAGAAGCTCCGCGTCGAGGGCGCGCGCGAGCACAACCTGCAGAATCTCGACGTCGAGTTCCCGCTCGAGACGATGATCGCGGTGACCGGAGTGTCGGGTGCCGGCAAGAGCACGCTCGTCAACTCCATCCTCTATCCGGCCCTCCGCCGCGCGCTCCACGCGAGCCACGACGTGCCGGGCGCGCACCGCCGCGTGATGGGTGTCGGCTACGTGGACAAGGTGATCGACATCGACCAGCGCCCGATCGGGCGGACGCCGCGCAGCAACCCCGCCACCTACACGAAGGTGTTCGACGAGATCCGCGCCACGTTCGCAGGAACTGCCGAGGCGCGCGCCTTCGGCTACAAGCCCGGCCGCTTCTCCTTCAACGTGAAGGGGGGGCGCTGCGAGGCCTGCGAGGGTGACGGCGTGAAGCGCATCGAGATGCACTTCCTTGCCGACGTCTTCGTGCCCTGCGAGGTGTGCAAGGGCAAGCGTTTCAACGAGGCCACGCTGCGCGTCCGCTTCAAGGGGCTCAACGTGGCGGAGGTGCTCGACCTCTCCGTCGACGAGGCGCTCGGCGTGTTCGAGCACCAGCCCGCCGTGATCGCCGGGATCCGCACGCTCTCCGAGGTAGGGCTCGGCTACCTGAAGCTCGGCCAGCCCTCGCCGACCTTGTCGGGCGGCGAGGCGCAGCGCATCAAGCTCGCGCGCGAGCTCTCGCGCACCGCGACGGGCCGCACCGTCTACATCCTCGACGAGCCCACCACCGGCCTCCACTTCGACGACCTCAAGAAGCTCCTCGCCGTGCTCGAGCGGCTGGTCGAGGCGGGCAACAGCGTGATCGTGATCGAGCACAACCTCGACGTGATCCGCTGCGCCGACTGGGTGATCGACCTCGGGCCCGAGGGCGGCGGCGGGGGCGGGCGCCTGATCGCCGCCGGTACGCCCGAGGAGGTCGCGAAGTGCGCCGAGAGCTACACGGGGCGCTTCCTGAAGAAGGTGCTGTAGCCCGTGTCGGCTCGGACCCGCGCGAGCTTGCGAGCGTCGGATGACCGCGCCCGGTTGCCGTGCCAAGCTCGTGCCTCGAGGAGGTACGTCATGACACGCCGTGGGCTCGCGCTCGTCGCCTTCGCTGGATTCTGCCTCGTGGCCACCGGATCCCACGCCGACCCCGTGCGCGACGCGGTCGAAGCGGCCAATCAAGCCTTCGTGAAGGCCTTCCTGGCTGGCGACGCGAAGGCCATCGGAGAGCTCTACAGCGAAGACGCCGAGGTGATCGCGCCCGGAGCCGCCGTGGCGAAGGGCCGCGCCGCGATCGCCGCGTTCTGGGCGGACGGCATGAAGACCACGCGGAACGTCCGCCTCGACACTGCGACGGTGGTGTCCGACGGCGACCTGGCATCCGAAGATGGCGTCGTCCACCTGACGGCGAGCGACGGGAGCCAGAGCTCGGCTCGCTACGTCGTGGTGTGGAAGCGGCTGGGCGGGCGCTGGTACATGTTCCGCGACATCTGGAACACCGGCGCCGTGCGATGACGCCGCGCGGGAACGTTCGTAAAGTACTCGAATTGTTGGGTTTGGGCGCGGCTCCTGCGAGGGCGACGTAACCCGATTCTTGGAGCAGGAGCTGCGCCCTCCGGCGGTTGCTCCGGATCCGCTCCGTTCGCGCCGATGAGCTGCGGGTGAGCCTCGAAGCCCTGCTCGTGCTCGCCGCCTTCGCGGGCCTCGGCCTCGGCGCGGCGGTCGCCGCCGTCCTCTGGCTGCGCCGCCGGCGCTGGCTGGCGCGCGTCCGCCGCGCGTGCGGCCGCGTCGGTCCGCGGTATCCCGTGGTGCTGCTGCACGGCCTGTTCGGCTTCGACGAGCTCGCGCTCGGGCCCGCACGGGTCGCCTACTTCCGCGGGCTCACCGGGACGATCGACCAGCTCGGCACGGAGGTGCACCGGCTCCGCGTCGCGCGCACCGGGCGCATCTCGCTCCGCGCGCGCCAGCTCGCGCGGCGGATCGAGGCGCTCGACGCGAAGCGCGTGAACCTGATCGCGCACAGCATGGGCGGGCTCGACGCGCGCTACGCGATCGCGAGGCTCGGGCTCTCCGAGCGCGTCGCCTCGCTCGTCACGATCGGAACGCCGCACCGCGGCACGCCGCTCGCGGACCTTGGCTCGAGGGCGCTCGGCCTCGCGGGGCTCGAGCTCGCCGCCTTCCGCGACCTCACCACGACGCGCATGGCGGCCTTCAACCGCAAGGTGGGCGACGTACGCGGCGTCTGGTACGGCTCCGTCGTCGCGCACGCGAGCGGCTTCGCGCTGCATCCCTTGCTCTGGCCGACGCAGCGCCTGCTCCTCGCGCGCGAGGGCCCGAACGACGGCGTCGTCTCGCTCGCATCGCAGGCGTGGGGCGAGGTGATCGCGGAGCTCGAAGCGGACCACTGGGCGCAGATCGGCTGGTCGCCGCGGTTCGATGCGGCGGAGCTCTTCGAGGAGCTGCTGCGCGAGCTGCGGGGGCGCGGCTTCTAGTCCTTCCCCCAGAGCTCCTCGAGGCGCGCGTCGCGGCCGCAGCCGTGGCGGTAGTAGCGGTACCGCAGCGGGTTCTTCTTCGCGTAGTCCTGGTGGTACTCCTCGGCCGGGTAGAACCTGCCCGCGTCGGCGATCTGCGTCTTCACCGGCAGGCCGAGCTTCTTCGCGACCGCCGCGAGCGACGCCTCCGCCGCCTTCCGCTGCGCGGCGTCGTGCACGAAGATTGCCGAGCGGTACTGCGAGCCGACGTCGCAGAACTGGCGGTCGGCGACCGTCGGATCGATGTTGCGCCAGAACACGTCGAGGAGCTTCTCGAAGCTCACCTGCGACGGGTCGTACTTGATCTCGACGGCCTCGGCGTGGCCCGTGCCGCCGGCCGACACCTCCTCGTAGCTCGGGTTCGCCTTCGCCCCCCCGGTGTAGCCCGACGTCACCGAGACGACGCCGGCGAGCTTCTCGAAGGGCGGCTCCATGCACCAGAAGCAGCCGCCGGCGAAGGTGGCGCGTGCGGTCTCGGCGCGCGTGGCGGGGGCGGCGAGGAGCAGCAGCGCGAGAGCCGCGAAGAGCCCCCTCACGAGCGCACCAGCGGCGGGAGCGGCTCGCCCTCGGGCACGAAGCGGAGCGCGACGCCGTTGTTGCAGTAGCGGAGCCCCGTCGGCGGCGGCCCGTCCTCGAAGACGTGGCCCTGGTGCCCGCCGCAGCGCGCGCAGTGGTACTCGGTGCGCGGCAGCAGGAGCTTGTAGTCCGTCTTCGTCCCGAGGTGGCCCTCGATCGGGCGGAAGAAGCTCGGCCAGCCGGTGCCGCTGTCGAACTTCGCCTTCGACTCGAAGAGGGGCAGCCCGCACGCGGCGCAGACGTACGTGCCCGCGCGCTTCTCGCGGTCGAGCGGGCTCGTGCCGGCGCGCTCGGTGGCCTCCTCGAAGAGGACGGCGTAGGCCTCCGGCGGGAGCCGCTTCTTCCACTCGCTCTTCGGGAGCTCGAAGCGCTCGACGCGCGGCGCCTCGTCGGCCGCCCCGGCGCGGCGTCCGAGGGCGAGCCCGAGCGCGCCCAGGAACCCCTTGAGAACGTCCCTCCGCATCACCTACACGACCCCCTTCGCCATCCGCTCGAGGACGGCGTCCATGACGAGATGGATGCGGCGGAAGCGGGCGAGGTTACCGAGCATCTCGTCGGGCGTCTGAACCCACCGGCCGGGCGCCAGGTCGCCCGGGCAGGCCTCGCTCATCGCGCGCACGATCTCGGGCGTGGTCTCGAGGTGGAACTGGAGCGCGAGGACGCGCTCGCCGAGGGCGAACGCCTGCTGCTCGCAGGCCGCGCTCCGCAGCAGTGGCGTTGCGCCCTTCGGGAGCCCGAACGTCTCGCCGTGCCAGTGGAACACCTCGAGCGGGACCTGGAAGAGCGCCGAGAACGCCGACCCGGCCTCCTCCGCCACCGGCTCGACCGGGAACCAGCCGATCTCCCGCTCGGGATTCGGGCGGACGCGGGCCCCGAGCGCGTTCGCGACGAGCTGCGCGCCGAGGCAGATGCCGAGCACCGTCTTCGAGGCCGCGATCGCTTCCGCGATGAAGCGCTTCTCGGGCGCGAGCCACGGGACCGAGGCCTCGTCGTTCACGCTCATCGGGCCGCCGAGCACGACGAGCCAGTCGAGCTCGCCGAGCTCCGGGAAGCGGGGCTCCGCGAAGAGCCGCGTCACGCGGACCTCGGCCGCGCGGCGCTCGAGCCAGGAGCCGATGCTCCCGAGCCCCTCGAACGCGACGTGCTGGAGAACGTGCACCCGCAACCCGCTCGCCCGCCTCCCCGCACACCCTAGCGGCCGCGGAAGGCCGAGGCGATCGCGGCTACGCTCGCGGCCGTGAGCGCGATCGACCGCCTCGTCGAGATCATGGCGCGGCTGCGCGATCCCGAGGGCGGCTGCCCATGGGACCTCGAGCAGGACTTCGCCTCGATCGCGCCGTACACGCTCGAGGAGGCGTACGAGGTCGACGACGCGATCCGACGCGGGGACCTCGCCGCGCTTCGCGACGAGCTCGGCGACCTGCTCCTCCAGGTGGTGTTCCACGCGCGCATGGCCGAGGAGGCCGGGCACTTCCGCTTCGCCGACGTGGTGGCCGCGATCTGCGACAAGCTCGTGCGCCGCCATCCCCACGTGTTCGGCGACGCCGAGATCCACACCTCCGAGGAGCAGACGCGGAGCTGGGAGGCGATCAAGGCGGCGGAGCGCGCGGAGGCCGGGACGCCCGAGCCCCTCGACGGCGTACCGCTCGCGCTGCCGGCCCTGGTGCGCGCCGCGAAGCTCCAGCGCCGCGCGGCGCGCGCCGGCCTCGCGGCGGCCCTGCCCGAGCTTCCCGGCGAGAAGCTCGACGCCGAGGCGCTCGGTGAAGAGCTCTTCGCGCTGGTGGCGCGCGCGAACCGCGACGGCGTCGATCCCGAGGAGGCGCTCCGCGCGGCGACCGCGCGCTTCGTGGCGCGTGCGCGGAGCGGCGCGTGATCGCGAAGCTCGAGCTCGCGCCGCGCGGCGCCGGGCTCCACGAGTTCACGCGCGATGTCGCGCGGCTGGTCGAGGGGGCCGGCGTGGCGGAGGGCCTCTGCACGCTCTTCGTGCAGCACACCTCGGCGAGCCTGCTGATCCAGGAGAACGCCGATCCCTCGGCCCGGCGCGACCTCGAGCGCTTCCTCGCGCGGCTGGTGCCCGAGGAGGATCCGCTCTACACCCACACGACCGAAGGACCCGACGACATGCCGGCGCACGTCAAGGCCGCCCTCACCGCCACGTCGCTCTCGATCCCCGTCGTGGCGGGGCGCCTCGGCCTGGGCGCCTGGCAAGGCATCTATCTCTGGGAGCACCGGCGCCGGGGCGGCTCGCGCAGCGTGCTCGTCCATCTGACGGAGTAGGAGAAGCATGTCCCGACGCGACCAGATCCGCATGACCGACGCCGAGCGGGAGAAGTTCCTGGCCGGCGCGCAGACGATCACCATCTGCTCGATCGGCCCGGGCGGCTACCCGCACCCGATGCCGATGTGGTTCGGCGTCGAGTCCGACGGCAGCGTGGTGATGACGACGTTCACCAAGAGCCAGAAGATCCGGAACATCGAGCGCGACCCGCGGGTCTCGCTGCTCGTCGAGAGCGGGACCGTCTACTCGGAGCTCCGCGGGATCGTGATCTACGGCAAGGCCGAACTCGTGCGCGACAAAGAGCAGGTGCTCGACATCCTCGCGCAGGTGAGCGCGAAGAGCGCGGGCGGCGCCGGCAACGCGCCGAACCCGCAGGCGCTGCGCCAGGCGCTGATGGCCACCGTGCCGAAGCGCACCGGGATCCGCATCCGGCGCGAGCGCGTGGTCTCGTGGGACCACAGCAAGCTCGGCGGGGTCTACTGAGTGAGCGCGGCGGCCGCGGCGCTGCCGCCGGAGCGCTTCCCGAGCAAGCGCGACGCGTGGCTCGTGGCGGTGCTCTGGGCGGCCTCGCTCGTGGACTTCGCCGTGGTGGGCTGGCTCCTGCTCGGCGACCTCGCGGCGCCCCGCTTCGTGGCGCCGCTCCTGCTCGTGGCCGGCGTCTTCCAGCTCCACGTGCTCTACGCGATCGACTACACCTTCGAGGGCGCCGAGCTCCGCGTGCGCGCCTCGCTCTTCCGCTGGCGCATCCCGCTCGCCGAGATCGACTCGGTGGAGCCCAGCCGGAACCCGCTCTCGAGCCCGGCGACCTCACTCGATCGCCTGCTGATCCACTACGGCAAGAAGCGCATCCTGATCTCACCCGAGGACCGGCCCGGCTTCATGCGCACGCTCGCGGCGCGCGCGCCGCAGCTCGAGGTGAGCGGGGAGCGCGCGCGCCGGCGCGTCTGATGCTCGCGACGCTGCGCGCCCGGACGAGTGACTTCACGAGGGGACGGACCTTTTCTTTCACCAGTCGTTTCGTGAAGAAAAAGGTCCGTCCCCTGGTGAAGGGTCATTCGCCGGTCGGGCCGCTGAAGCGCGGCGCGCGCTTCTCGCGGTGCGCGGCGAGGCCCTCCGCGGCGTCGGGCCCGCCGAGGCCGTAGAACTCGAGCGCGAGCGAGGCGTCGAAGGTCGGCGCCATCGCCCGGTACCAGTGGTTCAGCACGTGCTTCGTGAAGCGGAGCGCGCTCTGGGCGCCCTGCGCGAGCTGCTGCGCGACCGCGAGCGCCCGGGCGTGGAGCTCCTCCTCGTCGTCCACGACGAGCGAGATCAGCCCGATCCGCTCGGCCTCCTCGCCGGAGAGCGTCTCGCAGGTGAGCAGGTAGTACTTCGCCTTGGCCATGCCGCAGAGGAGCGGCCAGCAGATCGCGGCGTGGTCGCCCGCCGCGACGCCGAGCCGCGTGTGGCCGTCGATGATCCGGGCCTTCCGCGTCGCGATCGACACGTCGGCGAGCAGGCCGCACACGAGCCCCGCGCCGACGGCCGGGCCGTGCATCGCGGAGACGATCGGCTTCGAGCAGTCGATCACGTTCTTCACGATGTCGCGCGCCTCGCGCAGCACGCGCGTACGGAGAGCGTAGTCGCCGAGCATGTCGTCGATCAGCTCGAAGCTGCCGCCCGCGGAGAAGGCCTTGCCGGCGCCGCGCAGGATCACGACCCGCGTGTCGGGGTCGCGGTCCACCGCGAGCCAGACGTCGGCGAGGTCCCGGTGCATCCGGTGGCCGACCGCGTTCAGCCCGGGAGCGTCGAGGACGATGCGGAGGATGCCCGGCTCGGGCCGCTCGAAGCGCAGGCTCGCGAAGTCGGCATAGCGGTCGGTCATGGGCGTCTCCTCCAGCCCGAGAGTCGCGAAGACGGGGACGTTCCTTGACTAGTTGACTAGTGGCGGTAAAAACGAGTCAAGTAGTCAAAGAACGTCCCCGCTTTCGCGTCACGCTTCAAGCCATCGTGAGGCCGCCGCTCACCGAGAGCGTCTGCCCGGTGACGAAGGCGGCGTCGTCGCTCGCCAGGAACACGACGGCGGCGGCGACGTCCTCGGGCCGGCCGAGCCGGCGGAGCGGGATCGCGCGCGCGAGCGCGGCGTGGAGCTTCGCGTCGTAGCTGCGCACCTGTTCGAGGAGCGCGGTGTCGGTGGGGCCCGGGCACACGCAGTTCACCGTGATGCCGTGGCGCGCGACTTCCCGCGCGAGCGACTTGCCGAACGCGATCACACCGCCCTTCGTCGCGGAGTAGACGGCCTCGGCCGAGGAGCCGACGCGGCCCGCGTCCGAGCCCACGTTCACGATGCGGCCGCGCTCGCGCGCCACCATGCCGGGCAGCACCGCGCGCGTGACGAGCAGCACGCCCTTGAGGTTCACGGCCCAGAGGCGCTCCCAGGTCGCCTCGTCGCTCTCCAGGAAGGGCTGGATCACGTCGATGCCGGCGTTGTTCACGAGCACGTCGATCGGGCCGAGCCGCGCCTCGGCCTCGGCGACGGCCACCGCGACCGAGCGTGCGTCGGTGACGTCCAGACGGAGCGGGAGCGCCCGCGCTCCGATCGCGCCCGTCGCTTCGCGGAGGTCCGCGACGTCGCCGAGCGCGACCTGGCCGCCCGCGTCCGCAGCTGCCTTCGCCACGGTGGCGCCGATGCCCCGCGCCGCGCCCGTCACGAGCACGACCTTGCCGGCGAGCGTCACCCGCTCGCGGCCCCGTCTTCCGCGGTGGTCCCCTCGGCCGGCGGCGGCGAGGGCGGCGCCCAGTCCACGTAGATCGGCGACGACCAGGCGCGCTCCTCGGTCTCGCCGAGGCAGGCGTCGGAGGCCGGCGTGCGCCAGTCGCCCCAGCACGGGTTCATCGAGACGCAGTTCCCGTCGGCGTCGTACGTGCAGCGCAGATTGGCGGCGTTCACCGCCATGCTCTTCGCCTCGATCGCCCGCGCGTAGTAGACGACGTCGCGGCCGAGGGCCGGGAAGTCCGGATCGTCGAAGCTCACGCGGCAGCCGCTCTGGTCGGGCGGGCACCGGAAGGCCCGCCACGGATCCTCGATCAGCGGCGCGACCGGCTCGCCCTCCGCGAGCTGCGGCCGGATGCGGATGATCTCGATGCGCGTGATGACCCGGCGCTGGTCGCTCGGGTGGTAGCACTCGCCCTTGCAGAGATAGTCGAGGCGCTCGGGCGTGAGCGCGCTCGTGCTGAATTCGGGGCAGCCCGGCTTCTGCTCGAACGAGCCCACCGCGCGCACCTCGAAGCGCGGCACCTCGCCGAGCGCGACCTCGGTGCCCATAGGCAGGCGCTCGCCGGTCGACTTCAGCAGATCGAACCAGAGCAGGATGCGCGGGCCACTCGTGCCGTAGGTCTCCTTCTGGCGGAGCGCGCCCCAGATCCCGTCGCGCGTCCGGCTCTCGGTGTGCACGGCGACGAGCCCGCCCGTCAGCCAGAACGAGTTCTGGCGCTCGGTTTCCGCGATGCGGAAGGCGCCCATGCCGCGAATGGTGGACGGGTCGAAGGGCCGCGGCTCGAGGGCGGGCGCCTCCGGCTCGCCGGTGAGCATGCGCGCCTGGTCGGGGCTCTTCGCGCCGCGCTGCTCGGTCATCTCGGTGCGCTCGTACTCCTTGTAGCCCGTGCCGGGCCGCGCGCTGTGCACGTCGCTCGAGGCGATGAAGCCGAAGCGGAAGCGCTTCGGGCCCTCCGGCTCGTCGAGGTTCGAGAGCGCCAGGATGTACTGGGCGGAGTTCCTCGGCCGGTAGTTGAAGGCGGGCTGGAAGCAGTCGCGGCACTGCCCGGCGTCGAGCCAGTCGGCGCCGGTCTCGCCGGGCACCACCATCTTGCCCGCCTGGCCGGTCGCGGCGTAGAGCTCGCGCGTGCGGCGCGCGACGTCCTCGCAGACCTCGGCGCTGCTTCCCGCGTTCACGCAGCGCTGGCGCATGATCTCGCCGGCGCGCCAGCACGACGGGAGGTAGTTCCGGCTCGGCTCGGGGCAGGTGGGCTTCCCGTCGGGGCCGGTCGCGAGTGGCGTCCACGCGCGGAACTCCTCGGAGTTGCCGTGGCCGGAGAAGACCTCGATCAGCGTCTGGCGGGAGGGGTCGTGCTGCTTCAAGGTGAGCTGCTTGTCCCACGACGAGTCGGGCGGCGTGTAGAAGCCCCACGTCGTGCCGTGCGGAATCACGATGCTCTCGTGCCCCCACTGCGAGAGCTTCTCGAACAGCTCGCCCGGCGTCTCGGCGCTCTCCGAGCAGTCGGGCGGCAGCTCCTTCGTGTCCACGCCCTTCGGGCACGGGGGCGTCTCGGCGACTTCGCGCGCGAAGGCGTCGAAGTCGTAGTAGCGCTGTCGTCCGGCGAAGTCGTAGAGCACGGGCCCGACCCGCATCCCGAGCGGGATGTTGCCGAGCGTCGCCTTCGCGAAGCCGCCGGAGTCGATCACACGCGCGGGGACCCGGTCGTCTTCCAGGTGGCGGAGCACCACGTTCTTGTGCCCGTAGTGCTTGTCGGCCGTCTGCCCGACCTGCGTCCACTCCCAGCCGAGGAAGGCGATCACGTCGGGGTCGCCGGCCGTCCCCGCGATCGCGTTGCACTCGCGGATGGTGTCCTTCGTCTCGCGCCACTTGCGCGGCGTGATGGCCTCGGAGTGGTCGTTGATCGACCAGAAGTCGAGCGACGAGCAGAAGCGCGCGAAGTCGCACGCATCGGCGAGCGGATGCGCGCCTTCGCCGCCCATCACCGGCAGCGTCCAGAGGAACGCGTCGGTCGAGTACGTGGTGTGGACGTGGAGGTCGCCGAACAGGATCTGCTTGCCGGTGCCGCCCCCGACCGCCGCCGCGGCCGCGGCCTCGGCTGAGGCGCGGCTCGCCACCACCTCGGCGGGGATCGTCT
>Ga0187893_10000951_pt1 | contig 72822 bp, 65 predicted proteins | sample MA1701074metaG_FD_139574 | JGI IMG/M metagenome (GOLD analysis project Ga0187893, IMG submission 139574) | White microbial mat communities from a basaltic lava cave in the Kipuka Kanohina Cave System on the Island of Hawaii, USA - MA170107-4 metaG ...
AGCTTGTCCCGGTTGTATCGGGCACGGTTTTCGGCTGTCCACATAAAGGCCTCCTTTCGGCTGCCTTCCAGTGAATCACAAATGATTCTTTCGATTCAAGAACTTTGTGGACGGACACTTAGACTTTAGCGCGCTGCGCGCCCTGTTTATCACAATGGATAATGTGCTCGACATGCTTCGCGCCGACGGGAACGTCGATCAGCGTGACATGGACGTCGACCTTGGCATTGGGGGCAGAGGAAATATCCTCAAGCTGGCCCAGCGCCTCGGCGAAGCGGTTCGCCGCTTCCATCGGCTCGGTTTCATATTGCGGCCGCTGCAGCATCAGGCAGTATTCGCTGCGGCCGGTCTGGGCGATGATGTCGCTCTGGCGGCGCAGCCGCACGAGATACTGCGAAAGCTTGGCCGTTGAATAAGCCGCCGCGTGCGGGCCGTTGAGGTCCAGCATCTCCTGATAGTTCCTGATGCCGATAAAGACGAGGAACGCGCGCTCGCCGTAACGGTCGGCGCGGTCGATGGCCGATAAAAACAACTGGTTGAACGCGGATTTTGCGATAACCCCGCCCGCGCTCGGGAAGTCCTCTTTTTCATCGCCCATGCGGGTAATCAGCTTCGTCATCCGCTCGGCGTTTTTAATCATGACATCGAGCTTGCCGGCATCCAGCGGCTTGACCATGATCTCGTTCGCGCCGGAACGGATCGCGTCTTCCTGGTCCATATCCTGCGACATCAGCACGATATAGGGATAATTCTTGACCGCCCGCCTGATGCCCAGCACGATCGGTCGCGCGTTGTTGAGCGGAGCGGGATCGAAGAAGATCGTGTCGAACTGTTCTTTTTCCAGCCGCTCGAGCGCGTTGTTCTTGACCGCCTCCTCGACCAGCACATGGCCCATGGCTTCCAGCTTCGATTTGATCAGCTGGGTGGAGAGGGTGTCGCGGTCGATGATAAGAATTCTCATAATATTTCTTTCAATAAACAGGCCATTCCGGAGCCCTATTTTATCTCATTAAATCAGTGTGCCAATAGACAGTTAAAGAAATCGCTAAAAAACGCACTATTTTTCATTTTACCCCGTAAACCGGGCAAAACGTTAATCCTGTTTGACATTTTTACCCCTTTAAGCTAGATACGGGGCCTGCTTTTATCGAAGCAATCTGGGCCCAGATGGCGGAATTGGTAGACGCGCCAGTTTCAGGTACTGGTGATCGCAAGGTCTTGGAGGTTCGAGTCCTCTTCTGGGCACCATTTATTCTTCCGGAGAATATCCGTTTAGCGGCGTTTTTATGAGCCTAGCTTTCGCGGGGCAGATAAAAATAGAACGTCGACCCTTCGTTTTCCCGCGAGTCCACCCAGATTTCCCCTCCATGCCGCTCAATCAGCTTTTTGACAATGGCAAGGCCGGAACCCGTGCCGCCGCCATATTCTTCCTTCCCGTGAAGCCGTTTGAACATATCGAAGATCGCTTCCCTCTCGTTGTCCGCTATGCCGATTCCATTGTCCCTGACATAGAAGACGATGCCGCCCGGATGGCGCCCGTGGTTCGTCATGTACCCGATTTCAATCTTTTTGGCGGCGCTTTCGTTATATTTAATCCCGTTGGCTATGAGATTACGGAAAATTTCTTCGACATGCGCCTTGACGCACCGGACGCGCGGCAGATCGTTGACCTGAACGCAGGCATGATTTTCTTCAAGCTGAAACCGCATCAGTTCCACCACGCCGCTGACCGTTTCCTTCAGGTCGGTCTCTTCCCGCACCATCTCCTCCTTGCTGACGACGGAGTAGCGCAGCAGATCGGCGATCAGCCTGTCCATGCGCATGGCTATAGTCTTCAGCGTTTCAAGCTGGTTTCTCCCGCCCGCGCCCAGCCGTCCGCCGTAGTCTTCCAGAAGAAAGGCAGAGAAGTTATTAATGCCGCGCACCGGCTCTTTCAGGTCGTGGGAAACCATATGGACGAACTCATCCAGCCCCTGGTTGCTATCCGCGAGCTTCCGGTTGCTCTCCATGAGATCCTGGAGGCTTTCGTTCAGTTCATGGGTGCTTGTCCGCAGCGCTTCCAGAACAAGGGCGATCAATATGCAGATCGTAAAAAAACCGCCCAGCACCCCGAAATTGTAAACATCGTAGATTTTGATTTGGGACACGGAAAAATAGGCAAGGATGGTGACAAGCACCGTGGCGAACAGGCCCGATCCCCTGTCGAAAAGAAGCGAGGCCAGAATGACCGGCGGAAAAAAGAACAGAAACGGAAACGAATGCCCGTCATACAAAAGATGCAATCCGAAAAAGACCGCCGTGATGAGTAACGTGCTGCCGTACCGCGCCCAGGTGGGCAATACATGAAAAGGGCGAAGCTTTGTGATGAACATTTGAATCAGATGCACACGCGCCTTCGGCCCGGCGGGGTGAATGTCCTGTGTCGGGACCTCCCCGGTTTTCATATTGCTTTCATCGGTCGTGTTTCCTGCAATAGTCATTTTGATTTTTGTTAACGATCCTCTCCGGCATTTGGTTCGCCTGATGAAAAGACCATCGTTTTGTATAGACTTTCACGAAGGGCAGGCTATTATTTTCCCAGTGTCAAACCAGTGCCTGCAAAAATCATGACCATCACCCTCCACCACGGCGACTTGCCCAAAGGCGTAAAATTCGGCGACTGCGTTGCCATCGATACCGAGGCGATGGGCCTCGTCAACCGCCGCGACCGCCTGTGCCTTGTTCAGCTCTCGGCGGGCGACGGCGCCGCCCATCTGGTGCAGTTCAAAAAGGACGAATACAAAGCCCCCAACCTCAGGGCCCTGCTGGAAAACCCCAAGGTAACCAAGCTGTTCCATTACGCCCGTTTCGATGTGGCGATCCTCCGCCAGTATCTTGGCGTCGAATGCGCGCCGCTCTACTGCACAAAAATCGCCTCGATGCTCGCCCGCACCTACACCGACCGGCACAGCCTGAAAGAACTGTGCAAGGAGGTCCTCGATCTCGACCTCAGCAAGCATCAGCAATCCTCCGACTGGGGCGCGGCCGATTTAAGCCCCGAGCAGCAGGCTTATGCCGCGAACGACGTGCTGCACCTCCACAAGCTTAAAGACCGGCTCGACGGGATGCTGAAGCGCGAGAACCGGCTGGAAATCGCCCGCAAATGCTTTGAATTCATCCCGGCGCGCGTGGAACTTGACCTCGCCGGCTGGACCGAAACCGACATCTTCGCGCATTAAATCCCCAGGCGTTATTTGAGATTTTCTCGCTTTTTTCGTCGTTTTATGCCATATATGCGGGCACATTAAGGCTGGCCGAAAATGACAAAACAGACCGCAAACCGCAAAAACGACAAGGCATACAGGGCGAACGACGTCGCCACCGGCCGCCGCGTCCTCGAAACCGAGGGGCAGGGTTTACAGGCGCTCGCGAGATCCATCGACGGCGCCTTCGCACAAGCTGTTGATATCATTGATAAAATGAAAAATTCCGGCCGCACCGGCCGCCTGATCGTCGCCGGTATCGGCAAAAGCGGCCACGTTGCCCGCAAGCTGGCCGCTACGTTCGCCTCGACCGGCACCCCCTCTTATTTCGTCCACCCCGGCGAGGCCAGCCACGGCGACCTCGGCATGGTCACGGAAAACGATATTGTGCTGATGCTCTCCAATTCCGGCGAAAACGCGGAACTCTCCGACCTGATCCACTATACCCGCCGTTTCGGCATCAAGCTGATCGCCATGACCGGCAAGGCTGACAGCGCCTTGGCAAGGCATGCCGATATCGTATTGCTGCTGCCCAAAGCGCCCGAAGCCTGCCCGAACGGCCTTGCGCCCACCACCTCGACCACCATGATGATGGCGCTCGGCGACGCGCTGGCTGTGGCGCTGCTTGAGCGCATGGGCCTGACCGAGGAGCAGTTCCGGGTCTTCCACCCCGGCGGCAAGCTTGGCGCAAAGCTTCAGAAAGTCGCGGATATCATGCACGGCTTTGACCGCCTGCCGCTTCTTTCGGAAAAAGCGAAAATGGATCAGGCAATCCTCGTGCTGAGCGAAAAAAACCTCGGCGCGGTGCTGATCGTCGATGACGCGAATAACCTCAAGGGCATCATCACCGACGGCGATTTAAAGCGCCACATGAGCCCCGATTTGCTGCAAAAGCCTGTCACCGAAATCATGAACGCGGGACCCCTCACCATCGAGCAAAACGCCCTTGCCGTCGAGGCCATGAATATCATGACCAAAACCCCGGGCCGCTATATCACCAGCCTGATCGTCACCGGCGCGGACGGAAAATTGACGGGAATGATCCGGCTTCAGGATTGTTTGCAGGCCGGAATCGCCTGACGGGTGAACCCATGAACCAGTCCTCCGGAAAACGCTTTTTGCAGCTGGGAAAGACCTCCCGCTCCCGGCGCCTGCCCGGCAAGGGCTATACGACTTTTGTGCACATCATGCGCCTTGCGCTGCCGATGGTTGCCATCGGCATTATCGGCCTGCTGCTCTCCTGGCCGCGCGTCGAGGAAACGATGGCCCCCATCCCCGAACAGGCCGCCGGCATGCCGCAGACCGTCGGCAAGAACGAGCTGGTCAATCCACGCTTTGAAAGCATGGACGACAAGAAGCAGCCCTTCACCATCACCGCGCAGCGCGCCGTCCAGAGCGACAACGATCCTTCCGTCGTGCTGCTCGAAAGCCCGGTAGCCGACATCACGCTGACCGGCGGCACGTGGCTCGCGGCGGAGGCAGAGCGCGGCGCTTACCGCCAGAACGCGGACCGGCTTTTGCTGCAGGGAAAAGTGCGGCTCTATCATGACGAGGGCTATGAAGTGACGACCAGAAAACTTCTGGTCAATCTCAAAAGCCGGCAAGCCTGGTCGGACGAACCCGTCTTCGGCCAGGGCCCCGCCGGCACGCTGCAGGCCACCGGCCTGCAGGCGCATGCCGCAACCGGGCAGCTTATTTTCACCGGCCCCGTGAAGCTGGTTTTAAACCGCAAGATCGAGGGGATTCAATGAGGGCGGTAGACGGTAGACAGAGGACGGTAAACGGTTTTCTCAGGATGCTGCTAATTTGCATACTGTCGACCGTCTACTGTCTACCGTCCACTGCACTTGCGCAGCAAACGTCAGATGAACCGCTTGAAATCACCGCACAGCAAACGCTCGAATGGCACCACAACGATCTGCAATATATCGCGCGCGGCAATGTCCTTGTGCGGCAGGGCGATGTTGAAATCGCCGCCGACACGATCACCGCCGATTACCGCGAAACGGACAAATCGGCCTTTGAAATCTACCGCCTGACCGCCGACGGCAATGTCACGATCTCCTCGCAAGGCAATACCGCAACGGGCGAGCGGGCCGTCTATGAAGTGGATAAGGAAATGGCCGTGATGACCGGCAATAACCTGCGCCTGACTTCCCCCGACCAGACCGTCACCGCAAAAGACAGCTTTGAGTACTGGGTTACGGAAGGCCGCCTGACGGCAAAGGGCGCAGCCCACGTAACCCGGCTGCAGGACACGCTTGACGCCGACACGGTATCCGCGACCTTCGCTGAAAATGCTGCGGGCGCGCGCCAGCTTAAAACCCTTGAGGCCGACGGCAATGTGCGCATCACCACCCCCACCGAAATGCTGACCGGGCATAAAGGCCGGTACGATGCCGCCGCTAACACCGCCGAAATCACCGGCAATGTCCGCATAACCCGCGGCCCCAACGTACTGGAAGGCGAGCGCGCCGAAGTCAACCTGACCACCAATGTCAGCACGATGCAGGGCGGCGCGGGGCAGGACAGCAGGGTGCGCGGCGTATTTTACCCCGGCAGCGAGGAGAAAATGCCGCAGCAATCCCCGCAGCAAACCCCTTCTGCCCCCGCGCCCGAAGCAGGGCAGAACCGCAGAAACCCTATGCTTCTTGGCCAGTGAAGGGAAATCAGATGACGCCCCGTATCTTTACCGCTATAAGATTTGCCATCCCCGTGGGAGCAGGGCATGATTAAGATAATGAAAAATCCGCGCCTCAAAGCCGTTCCGAAAGGCCTGACGGCGGAACATCTCTCCAGGCGTTATAAAAAGCGCCCCGTGCTGCGCGATGTGTCTGTCTCGATCCAGCGCGGCGAGGCTGTCGCCCTGCTCGGCCCCAACGGCGCGGGCAAGACCACCTGCTTTTATATCATCACCGGCCTGATCTCTGCGGATTCCGGCTATATCACGCTCGACGGGCAGGACATAACTGCCCTGCCCATGTACCGCCGCGCCCGCCTCGGCATCGGCTACCTGCCACAGGAAGCCTCGATTTTCCGCGGCCTCTCCGTCGAGGATAATGTGCGCGCCATATTGCAGGCGCAGGAACTGAGCCGCGAGGACCAGGATCTGTTCCTTGAGGAACTGATGGCCGAATTCGCCATCGGCCATTTGCGCCGCACCCCCGCCATCGCCCTCTCCGGCGGCGAGCGCCGCCGCGTCGAGATCGCAAGGGCGCTGGCCTCGCGCCCGCAATTCATCCTGCTCGATGAACCCCTTGCCGGCATCGACCCCATCGCCGTCGGCGAAATCCGCGATCTTATCAGCTATCTGAAACAAAAAGGCATCGGCGTCCTCATCACCGACCATAACGTGCGCGACACTCTGGAAATCGTTGACCGCGCCTATATCCTGCACGACGGCCACGTGCTGCACGAAGGCACCCCCGAGGAAATTGTTGCGCATGAAGACGTCCGCCGCGTCTATCTCGGCGAGGGCTTCTCCCTTTAAAAGTTTCTTGACCACGAAAACACGAAAGCGCGAAAAAAGCGCCGCGGGCTTTTTATAACGCGGAGATCCGGAGAAGCGGAGTTTCTTACTCCGTAACTCCGCTTCTCCGCGTAAAAATGCTTTTTACGCTGCGCGCGCCGTTTCTTCGTGCTTTCGTGTTTTCGTGGTCAAAATATTTCGGGTGATTCCCTCTCAAGCCCATCCGTGGTATAATACTTGCATGAGTAATATTTCCCAGAAGCTCGATCTCAGGCATTCCCAGAACCTTGTAATGACGCCGCAGCTCCAGCAGGCGATCAAATTGCTGCAGATGAGCAATGCCGAGCTCTCGGAATTTATCGAGGAGGAACTCGCGCAAAACCCGCTGCTGGAAAAGGACGACTCCGAACGCGAGCGCGAGCAGGAGCAGCCGGAAGAATCCCCCGCGCAAAGCGCCGAAAAAGACGGGGTGCAGGAAGAATTCGACCAGGTCTGGACCGGCAACGAAGCCGAAAATGCTGCGCCCGATTTCGACCCCGGCATGGCTGAAGTGGGCGCGGGCGGCAGCCGCTCCTTCGACCCGATGGATGAAAGTTTTGAAAACCGGATGAGCCGCGAAATCACGCTGCGCGACCATCTGACGGAACAGCTTCACATGACCTTCTCCGACGCCCGCGACCGCCTGATCGGCGCGGCGCTGATCGACCTGCTCGATGAAGGCGGCTATCTGCGTGAGGGGGAGGATGAGGTTTGCGAAAAGCTGGGCTGCAAGCCCGAGCGGCTGGAAGAATTGCTGCGCAAGATGAAAGGCTTTTCCCCGACCGGGGTCTTCGCCAAAGACCTGCGGGAGTGCCTTGCGCTCCAGCTCGAAGAACAGGGCAATCTCGACGAGCCGATGCAAAAATTGCTGCGGCATCTGGACCTTCTCGCCGCGCACGACCATGAAAAACTGGCGCTGGTTTGCGGCGTCAACGCAACCTATCTGCGCGATATGGTCGGGGAGATCCGCGAGCTGAACCCGCGTCCCGCGGGCGACTTTGAGCATCTCGTGGTGCAGACCGCGATCCCCGACGTGCTGATGAAACGCCTGCCCAAAAATTTAGGGGGCGGCTGGCGCGTCGAACTGAACGCCGACACCCTGCCCAAGGTACTGATTAACAACGATTATTACACCGAAGTCGCGCAGCATGCGCACGCGAAGCAGGACAAGAAATATCTCGACGAACAGCTGAACAACGCGAACTGGCTGGTCCGCGCAATGGACCAGCGCGCAAAAACCATCCTCAAGGTCGCGGGCGAGATCATCGAGGAGCAGGAAGCTTTCTTCCTCTACGGCATCGAGTTCTTAAAGCCCCTCACCCTCAAGGACATCGCCGTGCGCATCGGCATGCATGAAAGCACCGTAAGCCGCGTCACCAGCAACAAATATATCGGCACCCCGCGCGGCATCTTCGAGCTCAAATATTTCTTCTCGACCGCCTTGGGCGAGGGCGATTCCGCCCATTCCGCCGAATCCGTAAAAGCGCGGATCCGTTCGCTCATTGACAAGGAAGACCCGAAAACGATCCTTTCCGACGACTCAATCGTTGAAATATTAGGAAAGGAAGGCATCGAAATCGCCCGCCGCACCGTGGCCAAATACCGCGAAACGATGCACATCCCCTCCTCGGTCCAGCGCCGCAAGCAGAAAAAAAACCGGCAAAAACCGGAATAAATGCCTGTCGCGCCCGGCCCGTAAATTTTTCATTAACCTGATTACAGGTAAGATAGGGGGCATGATGTCTGAAATCTTAAGCTACTGTCGTACAGGCATAAATTCTGCTAAAAAGTCTGTAGATTTCATCATGTATATTCATAACAAAGAAGGAAGCTAGCCATGCAACTCACCGTTCAAGGCAAACAGATGGATGTAGGGGATGCGCTGCGCACCCATGTCGCCAATAAAATCGAAGAGCTCAACAGCAAATATTTCAACCACGGCACCTACGCGACCATAACCTTTTCCAGGGAAGGCCACGGCCACGGCCTGACCAACGCCCAGATTCATATCCGCATTGGCAAGAACATCATGGTGCTGGCGGAAAGCCTTGCGGGCGATCCTTACGGCGCCTTCGACACCGCCGCCGAAAAGGTCGGCAAGCAGCTGCGCCGTTATAAAAGACGCCTGCGCGACCACCATGACCGCATGGAAGAGACGCCTGAAATCCTCAAGGCCCGCTACGTCACCCTCGCCTCGAAGGAAGAAGAACGGGAAATCAAGGGCGATGATCCCGTCATCGTCGCCGAGATCAGCGCCGACATCCAGACCATGAGCGTGTCCGACGCCGTCATGCGCATGGATCTGTCCGGCCAGACGGCCATGATGTTCCGCAACGCGAAACACAACCGCCTGAACATGGTCTACCGCCGCCCCGACGGCAATATCGGCTGGGTCGATCCCGCCGCCGAAAAGGAAAAGAAAGCGGAGAAGAAGCCGGAGAAAAAAGAAGACAAAAAAGAGAAAAAACCGGCCCAGAAAAAGGCGCGGCGCGGCTAAAGACCGCTACGGTTTAATAAAGGGACCGGAAGAAACACCTTCCGGTCCCTTTTCGTTTAACCTTTCGTTAAGCACCTCCCTGTATAAAAACTCTTTTGAGCATTGGCAGGCAAAAAGTTTTGCACAGCTAAAAACCCCGCTGGAGCGTATGCAGCATAAAAAGGGGGTGGCGCTGGACGGATTTTTTTTGTACTTGCCTGCATTGGAATATTTCAAAAGCGGAAAAAGGATTTTGAAAATGGCTTTTTATGACAGCGCTTTGCACCTCGACACCATCGTCCCGGAACTGAAGGTCGCAAATCAAAAGCAGGCCTTTCAGGTGCTGTGCGAATATGCCTCCCGCGCAACCGGCCTTGACCAGAAAAGGCTGCTCGGCCGCCTGCTGGCGTGGGAGCGTAAAACCGCATCCTCCGGCATCGGCAACGGCGTCGCCATTCCGCATCTGGTTATGGACGAAATTGACAAACCTTACATGCTGTTCGCGCGCGCCTCGCAAAAAATCGTTTACGACGCGCTCGACGGCGAGCCGGTCGATCTTGTATTCATGATTCTCTCGCCCCGCGCCGACGGCCCGCTCCATCTGCAGCGTCTTGCGCGGATTTCGCGTATGCTGCGCGACCAGAATTTGTGCAACCGCCTGCGCGGCGCCGACACCACCGACGCCATCCATGCGCTGCTCTTCGACCAAACGTCCCGCCGCATGGCCGCCTGACGCAAAAAACCGGCCATAGGGCCGGTTTTCAGCTAAAGAGTTATCTCTGGATATCGCCTAGTGCACCGTCATCGGCTCCAGCCCGTTATGCCGCGCCACCAGCGCCGCAAGATCCGCCGTGTCGTTGAGAGCCAGAAGCTTCCCGTCCGCGCCGTAAAGCGCGAATGAACTCTTCCCCTCGATCTGGACCGATCTGACATAGCCGATATAGCCGTTGCCGAAAACCTGAAAATCCTGCGGCGACAGCGCCCGAAGCGCATTGACCGCTGCCTGTGAAATCGTGCTGCTCATGGGTTAGGCTCCTTCCTGCTTTGTTGTTTTTCTGTCTTTTTCGTTGCGGCCCCTGCCGACCTCGATGGCCTGGCCGTGGCCATTGCCCTTGCCGGCAAGCTGCCTGATCTCGATCTTGCGCGCCGCCGATTCCGGCGCAACTCTTTCCATATCGATATGCAGCAGCCCGTTATCGAGCGTTGCCCCCCGGATCTGGATGCCGTCCGCCAGCACAAAGCTGCGCTGGAACTGCCGCGCCGCGATGCCCCGGTGCAGATAGACCCGGCTTCCGTCATCCTGCTGCTTGCCGCGTATCGTCAACTGGTTGTTCTCCACCTCGACGTCAAGATCGTCCATTGTAAACCCCGCCAGCGCGAGGGTGATGCGCAGCCCGTTTTCCCCAACCTGCTCGACGTTATAAGGGGGGTAGCCGTCCGCCGACTTCTTCAGCCGGTCGAACTCCCTCTCGAAATGGTCGAATCCAAGAAAAAACGGGTGGTCGAATAATGAAAGACGCGTATTCATCGGTAACTCCTCTGTATGAGCAAGTTTCACTTTTTACGGCCCGCACAACGCAGCGCCGTATATCAATTATATATGGTCGGGAAGGTTCCGATCAAGCTCAGGCGGATTTGCGCGCCCCGCCCCGGGAAGCGCCCTGGGCGCGTTTTTTGACAAAGGCCCGGTCGCAATAGCCGCATTCAACGAAATCGCCGTGGTTAAACGCATACCACACCGCCGGATGCCCGAGCGCCCCGCCGCCGCCATCGCAGCAAACCTGGTCGGCGTCATCGTCGACGATAATCGTTTCCGGCGGGTCGATAGTCATAAGAAATCCTTTAACGCTCTGGCTTTAACCATTTATTCGGCAATTGCCTTTAAATTGGCATTGCAGACTTCTTGTGGCAAGGGGTAATTCCGCCGTGACGACCGTCGCCAATATCCAGTTTGTGGACAACGCCGCGATCCGCGAGCGCCGGGATCAGTATCTCGACGTCACCGTCGATGTCGCCCGCATTCTGGAAAGCTGGCAGGCTTCGCTCTACTCCTTTGAATGGATGCTCCCCGACGGGCGCATCAAGACCCGTGATGAACTGCCCGAAAACGAGCAGCCCAAGCGCGACGCCGTCGAGGAAAAAATCAAAAGAAACCGCCCGCTAGAGAAGCCGATCCTCGGCATCGGCCTGCTGGAAAATGTCGAAATCGGCTCGGGCCGCGCCACCTTCCTGACCCTCGCCGCCACAGGTCTTGAAACCATCCCGGTGCACATCCCCAAATCCAACAAGGACGAATTCGCGCCTTTCCTGTCGTAGTTTTTACTGCGAATGCGCGAAGCGCAAAAAAGAAGCTTTAACCACAGATGCACACAGATGGACACGGATAAGAAAAAAATCTGTGTTTATCTGTGTGCATCTGTGGTTAAAAATCTTCTTCTCTCTTCCCGGTAAAAAATACTGCGCCCCCCGCCCCCCGCATGTACAATACGCCCATGAAACAGAGCCAGAGCGGCAACGTCTTCTTCTATATCTTCATCTGCATCGCCCTTCTGGCGGCGCTGTCTTTCGCCATCGCGCGCGGCAGCCGTACATCCGTCACCTCGCTCGCCGACGACCGCCGCCGCCTCGTCGCCACGGAAATCATCGGCTTCGGCGACGCCGTCGGCAAGGCCGCAACGCAATTGCGCCTGCGCGGAGTCGCGATCACCGACCTCAGCTTCGCCAGCACGTTTTTATCCGCGGCGCTGTACGGAAACTTCGGCGCAAACCCCGGCAATGAAATTTTCAACCCCGCCGGCGGCGGTCGTCTATCAGCCCCCCCCCGGCGACGCGCTGCTCAGCGTGCAGCACTACCAGTTCCTTGCCAACAACGAGGTCGATGGCGCCGGCACCACCTGCGCCGGCGCGGCCTGCGTCGATCTGGTCATGGTGGCCCCCGACCTGCGCCAGGACGTCTGCATCCAGATCAACGAACTTCTCGACGTCAGTAACCCGGGCGGCGTACCGCCGGTCGATGACGATATCAACGAGGACGACTTCTTCGCCCCCGGCCCGGACCCGTTCACCAATCCCGGCCTCGAAACCATCGGCGATGATGACCCCTCCCTGACCGGCCAGCGCGAAGGCTGCCTCGCCGAAACCGGCGAAAACCCCGACGAATATGTTTATTTCAAAGTCCTGCTGGCGCGCTGAGATAAATTAACCCGCCTTGCGCCATTTCGGCCCCGCCGGCGTGTCCTCGATAACGATATTCATCGCATCCAGCTGCGCCCTGATTTCATCGGCGCGAGCGAAATTTTTGCTCTTGCGCGCTTCCTGCCGCTCGGCAAGCAATCCTTCAATGGCCGCCGCATCGGCGCCGCCGGACTGCCCGTAGCCAAGCCATGCGGCCGGGTCTTGCTGCAACAATCCCATCAGCGCCCCCGCCGCAAGCAATGCGCCTTTTGCCGCCGGGGTTTTTGCTTCCGCCGCCGCGCGTTCCAGTTTCTTGAGCGCCGCGAATGCGCCCGGCGTATTCAGGTCATCGCACAGCGCGTCCATGACACCCTCGGCGATCTCGCCTGCTTTTGCATCCACATCCTGCAGATCGTAAAGCGTGCGGTATATCCCGTCCAAAAACGCCTTCGACTGCTCTATCGCGCTCACCGACCAGTCGAGCGGCTGGCGGTACTGCGCCGCGAGTAGCGCCATGCGCAGAACCTCTCCCGGATACTGTGCGATCAGTTCATGAACCAGCGTGACATTCCCCAATGACTTCGCCATCTTCTCGCCCTCGACCGTGACAAAGCCATTGTGAATCCAGTATTTCGCAAAGCTGGCAATATCCTTTTCATGGCCGTGCGCGCAGCAGCTCTGCGCGACCTCGTTCTCATGATGCGGGAATTTAAGGTCCGCGCCGCCGCCGTGTATATCGAAGGGCAGTCCCAGATGCCGCTCGCTCATGGCGGAGCATTCGATATGCCATCCCGGCCGCCCGAACCCCCACGGCGAGTCCCATCCCGGCTGGCCATCGCTGCTGGGTTTCCACAGGACAAAGTCGGCGGGATCTTTTTTGTAAGGGGCGACCTCCACCCGCGCCCCCGCGATCTGGTCATCGCGGCTGCGGCCCGACAGGCGGCCGTATTGGGGGAAGCTGGGAACGTCGAAGAGTACGTGCCCCTGCGCTTCATAAGCGTGTCCGCGCTGGATCAGTGAAACGATGAGCGCCGTCATGTCGCCGATATGCTCCGTCGCGCGCGGCTGCGCGTCCGGGGCGCGGACTCCCAGCATCGCCATGTCCTCGTTATAGATCTTTTCAAATTTGCGGGTAATGACGTCGATCGGTTCACCGCTCTCCTTTGCCGCGGCCATGATCTTGTCATCGACATCGGTGATGTTGGAGACGTACGTCACTTTCGGATAAAGCGCGCGCAGCAGCCGCGCCAGCATGTCAAACACCACCGCCATGCGCGCATTGCCGATATGCGCATAATTATACACGGTCGGCCCACAGGCATAGATGCGCACATGGGCAGGATCGACCGGAACGAAATCTTCCTTCTGGCCGTTGAGAGTATTGTGCAGTCTGAGGCGGGTCATATCTGCTCCTTGCATTTGCGCGCGTTAACCCATAAAACCAAAATCATGGCTAAAAGCAAAGTTATAAATAAACCCCCGCCCGAGGAAGCGCGCGAAGCCGTGCGCACCTTGATCCGCTGGGCGGGCGATGACCCGGACCGCCCCGGCATGGCGGAAACGCCGCAGCGCCTGCTGAAATTCTACAGCGAATTTTTTACAGGCTACGCCAGCGCGCCGGAGGATTTTTCGGGCAGCATCGCTAACGACACGGCTTGCAAAGAGTTCATTCTCATCAGAGATATAGAGATCGTGAGCTTCTGCGAGCATCATCTGCTCCCCGCTTCCGGCATGGCGCATATCGCCTATATCCCCGGTGAAAACGTTCCCGGCATCGGCGCCATCGCCCGCATCGCCGATGCCTGCGCGCGCCGCTTCACGACCCAGGAAACCCTGACCGGCGATATCGCCGCGATGGTGGAGAGCGCTTTCGCGCCCGCGGGCGTTGCCGTCATGACGGCAATGACCCACGGCTGCATGACCCTGCGCGCCCCGCAAAGGAACCGGCGCAGCAAGGTCAGTACGGTCAAATTCACCGGCGCGTTTCTTAATGACCCGGCGCTGCAGGACAGGTTTTGCATGCTTGTTGCCGCGGGACGTGATACAACTACATGACTTTCGGAAAGGATTGACCTAATGGCTCTGGCCGCGAACGCAGCCCGCAGCACTACAGAAAAACCCGCTGTGCAGGTGAGAACCCCGCTGGTGCTGGACGGCGGCATTACGGCAGAGATCATTAGTTTCCGTAATTTATCTGATACCGGCGAGCATGTCGCTCTGGTCTTTCCGGGCAGAAAGCTGAAAACGCCTCTTGTCCGCCTGCATTCCGAATGCCTGACCGGCGATGTGTTCGGCTCGGCCCACTGCGATTGCGGCGACCAGCTGCGCGAAGCAAGGGAAAGGCTTTCTTCTGAAGGCGGCATCCTCATCTATCTGCGCCAGGAAGGCCGCGGCATCGGCCTTTATAACAAGCTGCGCGCTTATGAAGTGCAGCATGCAAGGGGCCTTGATACCTTCGCCGCCAACCGTCATCTCGGCTTCGCCGACGACCAGCGCAATTTTATGGTCGCGGCGGAAATGCTGACCGCGCTGGGCATCGAAAGCGTCCGCCTGCTCACCAACAACCCGGACAAGGCCGCATCGCTGGCGCGCAACGGGATTTCAGTGGAAATGATCGTGCCCACCAAACGCTATGAAAAAGACGCGAACCGCCGCTACCTCGAAACCAAACGCAACCGCGGCCACCTGCTCTGAAATCAGGAACTGGAAGTTTTTACCGCGAAGACGCGAAGGGGCGAAGATAAAAAGCGCCGAAAAACGCAGCAAATAAGTAAACCACCAAGGGAAAACTTGGTGTCTTTTGGTGTCTTGGTGCCTTGGTGGTTTAATATTGCCTGTCCGCTTCGCGGACAAAGAACTTCGCCCCTTCGCGTCTTCGCGGTAAACCTTTTTTTATACGGATTTATTCTTAAGGTTTTTAACAAAAGGCGACTTCCCAACCGCCGCCAGCAGCCGCTCCTTGCCGAACGGCTTTTTAAGAAACCCTGCCGCCCCTTCCTTGTTGGCCGCCACGATATTGGTTTTCACCGTATCGACGCTGAGCATGAAAACGAACGCCTCGGGATCGGCCTTGCGCAGCGCGCGCAGCGTATCGATGCCATCCAGCCCCGGCAGGTGGATATCGAGAAACACCATGTCCGGCGCATGTTCGATATGCAGGATGATCGCTTCCTCGCCGGTTTTCGCAAGCACGATATCGTAATCCTTATTTAAGATCGTCGCCGCATAGGACGCGGTGAAACGGTCATCCTCCACGATCATGATGGTGGGATCGTCCCGCCGTCCCCGGCGCAGCGCGATGCTCTGGACGCGGTTGGTGTCGGCCATCGCTTCGTAAGCCTTGACCCTGTTCGCGGACAGAAATCGCGCGTCCGCGAGTTTCTGATAGGTGTAAAGATCCTTGGTCAGATTGTTTTGTTCGCACAATTTCTTGCCGAACTTTTGTTCGGCCGCGGCAAAAATGGTCTGAATGGCCTCGCGCTCTGAATCCTTGCCCGGGCGGACCAGCAGGATGATATCGCTGTCTGAAAAATGATAGATCATCGCCGTGGTATCGTCCTTCAGCTTTGCCGCAAGTTCCTGCGTCAGGTCCTCGCTCTCCTTGCGCAGCTTGTGCAGCCGTCCCTTGATATGGTCGGGCTTGGAAATCATATCGGCATGGTTGATCTGCTCGGAAAACGCGACCCGGTAGCCGAGCCAGCCGCCGGGATCTTTCTTGATATCCTCAAGAAAGGTCAGAAAATGATGCTCGGGACTTTCCTGGATAAGCTTCATATCGGTACCCTGAAAACCCTCTTCCCCAATTACAAAGTTTTATGGATAAGAATTAATTTTCTGTATATAACTCCTTTTAAAATAACAAATTTTTCGCTACATCATAAGCATTAATTAACCTGCCCCCGGATAGAAGTTATGCGCCTTGAACTGCCCCGCTGGTACGACCTGCACGCCCATTTCCGGCAAGGGGACATCCTGCCCTTTCTGATCCGCGACCATCTGGCCATGGGCTGCGCGGGGATTCTGGCGATGCCGAACACCAAGCCCCCCGTGGCCAAGGTTTTCCGCAAAGACGGCCTTGATTGCTGGAGCATCGAGGAATATCTCTCGATGCTGCGCGAAGCGGGCGGCGATGAATTTGAGGATATCATCGTTCCTCTTTACCTGACGCAGAACACGACCGCCGCCATGATCGAAGAAGGCGCGAAAAGCGGCCTGCTGCGCGCCTGCAAATATTACCCCCCTCACGGCACGACCGGCTCCGAGCATGGCTGGCACTTCGCCTCGTTCCTTGAAAAAGGCATTTTCGCCGCGATGGAAGAGGCCGGGATCGTTTTGTGCGTTCACGGCGAGGAGCACGGCATGCGCCCGGAGGATTATTTTGCGCGCAAGACCAACGCCGAAGAGCATTTTTACCGCGAGCGCATGCCGCGCCTGATCGGCCGCCACCCGAAACTGCGCGTTGTCGCCGAGCACGTGACCACAAAGGTTGCCGCCGATTTTGTGGCGCAGGCCGGCAACGCCGCCGCCACGATCACCCCGCAGCATTTGATCTATACGGCGGGCCATCTTGTGCAGGGCCTCAAATACCATCTTTACTGCATGCCGCTGGTCAAGTTCGAGGAAGACCGGCAGGCGCTGCGCGATGCCGTGCTGGCTCCCGGCAATACGACATTCTTCGCCGGCACCGACAGCGCCCCGCACACGAAAAAAGCTACGCCCTGTGGCTGCGCCGCCGGCTGCTATACCGGAGGGATCGCGCCCCAGCTTTACGCGCAGGCCTTTGAAATGGCCGGGGCGGATCTTGGCGCGAAAGAGGCTCAGAAAGCCTTCCGGCAGTTTCTTTGCCTCAACGGCCCCGCTTTTTACGGCCTGCCGGTCCCGGATAAAACCTTCATCCTTGAAAAAAAGGAACAGCCCGTGACAAAACTGGCAACCCAAGCGGGCGATGTCATCCCCCTGCCGCTCGGCATGCAGGCGGACGATCCTGAAAAGACCGTGTTCCTGCCTTGGGCTATCGTCTGATTTCCGGAAGAACTTGCCGAACCTCTTCCAAACCGCTATCAATGGCGGACGGCTTTACAGAAAGAAAAATCTTATGAAGTTTTTACCGGCGCTGGCGCTTGGCCTTACGACCCTTTTTTTAGTCACGGCCTGCGGCGAAAAACCCTCGCAGGACGCCGCTTCAAACAGCCAGGCCGTAGCACCGGCCAGGCGTGTTGAAAGCCCGCTGGATGATGCCCGTTTCATCAGGGCCACACTCCCCGTGACCACAAAAGACGGCCGCAGCCTCAGCGTCGCCTTTACCGCCTATTGCGAAAAATTAGCCGATCTGGATAACGAGACAGATAATAAAACAGGCAAAAACGAAACCGCCTATGCTAGGGCCTGCATCGCCTATGTACAGAAATCTTTGAATTATGCCGCTACGGGATACGACTTCACCGGCTTCGAAGGCGTAATACCTGCCGTATCTTCCGCCGTCCGCAATGCCACGGCGCCGCAAAAAGCGGATGGCTCGGACGCCTATCCCGCCAACTACTCGGTCTTTTCGGAAGATACCATGCGCGCGACCCTCGGGATGAAGCCCGACGACAACCTCTATACCGTGACCGGGATCGCGCCCGTACCCCCTCCATAGACGTACGGACTTATCATTATGACAAATTGAGGAATTTTTTATCAAAATAAGCCGAAAACTTGGGCTTAATTTTAAAAAATTTCTTTCGATCTGTACAATTCCATATAGAATCAATGCGTTATCGGCACCCGCCGATAATACATTATGTCAAATCTAAACCTGTTTTTAATCTATTTTACCCTAAGCTAATATAGTTAAAGGGGACTTCTAGGGGAACAGGCCCGTTCCGGGGCATTTCAAATGCAGGCAAAAAAGTACACAAAGTACAAAAGAGGCCAGAAGGACCAAAAAGGCCAAAAGGATAATGTCGTATCCCGGCAAGGTTCGGCGGGCTGGTCGGGCCGTGCGGCCAAGACCGACCGCAGAAAAAGCATTTCGCTGGGCAGGCGCCTGACCGGATCGCCGACGCAGATCTGGAAGAGCAAGCTGAGCTGGCGCATCGCGCTGGCGGTGTTTTTGACCATCCTGACCGTGCAGGTCGGAATCATGAGCGTGACCATCGCGGATAAAAGACGGACCGAACTCTGGCAGCTCAACGAGGAAGGGCGCTCGGCCATTGTCCCGCTTATTAAAAAGGGCGTCCTCGGCATCGGCGTTTCGCCCTTTGCCGAAGAGAATGTCAAGGATCTCACCACCCTGACCCGCGTCCAGGGCATCTCCGTTTACACCAGTATCGACGGCGAACTGCTACGCAGCTACGGCCAGCCGACGCTGATCAAGATCAACCGCGACATGGATTCCGGCCAGATGACTCTGCCGGCAGACTATTATAGCACTGACGGCAGCTTTTATGACGTGCTCTATACGCCCAAAATGCTGGGCGGCGCGCCTTACTTCATTGTCGCCAAGCTTGATTCCACGCAAGTGGAAAGCACCGTCAGCCAGCATATCGAGCAGTCCATCCTCATCACTCTGCTGATGTCAGCTTTCGTAACGACGGTCCTGATGATCGCGCTCGGCCACTGGCTGCTGGAGCCTATCCTGTTCATGCGCGAAAATCTGCTGCGCGCCTCCGACAACCCTGAAAACCCGAAAGTGCAGGAATCCCCGTTCGATCCGCACGATGAAATCGGCGGCTCGATCCAGATCGCGCTGCACCTGATCCAGCAGAACGCGAACAACATCAAGCAGATCAAGAGCGCCGCCGAGGACCAGATCCACAAGCTCGCTTATTACGATACGCTGACCGGCCTGCCGAACCGCACGCTGTTTCTGCAGACGCTGAGCGAAAAGGCCAAGGGCGATGAATTCGAGACCGCCCGCTTCGCCGTCGTCGCCATCGACCTTGACCATTTCAAGGACGTGAACGATTCGATGGGCCATAACATCGGCGACGCCATATTGCGCGCCGTCGGCAAGCGCCTGCGCGCCTCGCTCCCCGAATCCGCGATCGTCGCGCGCTCGGGCGAGGATGAATTCGCCATCACGATGCCGCTGACCAAGGATCTCCCGGTCGCCCGCACCATCGCCGAAAAAGTCGCAACCGTCATCCGCTCCGAGCCGTTCAAGGTTTTCAGTGAAACATTCCAGATCCGCGCCTCCATCGGCGTTTCGACTTTCCCGGACGACGGCATGGATCCCGACCAGGTGCTGAAGAACGCGGATATCGCGCTGAACCGCGCCAAGGAAGAAGGCCGTGACGCCGTTAAAGAATATTCAGAAGATTTCGACCGCGCCGTGCAGCAACGCTTCCAGATGCTGCGCAACCTGCGCGACGCGATGGAGCAGAACCAGCTTTTGCTGCACTACCAGCCGCAGTTCGACCTCAAGAACGGCAGGATTATCGGCGCGGAAGCGCTGATCCGCTGGTGGAAAACCGACAACAGCAAGCAGGGCGGCCAGTTCATATCGCCCGTCGACTTTATTCCCATCGCCGAGCAGTCCGGCCTCATCGTCCCCATCGGCGAATGGGTGATGAGCACGGCCTGCGCCGCCGCCGCGGCATGGCAGAGGGCGGGTTACGACATGCGCATCGCCGTCAACGTTTCCGGCGCGCAGTTTTACAAGAGCGATATTATCGCCATGACCGACAGGATTTTGCGCGAAACCGGGTTAGAGGCCCGCCGCCTCGAGCTGGAAGTCACGGAAAGCGTGTTCATGGAAGACGTCAGCCATGCGATCCGTACGCTGCAGGATCTGCACGGCCTCGGCATAGAGCTCGCCATTGACGATTTCGGCACCGGCTATTCCTCGCTCTCTTACCTGCGCCAGTTCCCGATCGACCGCCTCAAGATCGACCAGTCCTTTATCCGCAACGCGCTGAACAACCCCGACGACGCCGCCATCGCCCGCACCATCGTGCGCCTTGGCCATTCGCTGAACCTGAAGGTCATCGCGGAAGGCGTGGAAACCAGGGAGCATGAAACTTTCCTGCGCAGCGAGGAATGCGACGAAGTGCAGGGCTTCCGTTATTCGCGCCCCATCACTCTTGAAAAATTCAATGAATTCGTCGCCGCCTATAACGGCAACCTGTCCAGCTTCGATAAACCGTTGACATAATATTTAACCCCGCCACAAACTCTTAATTGCCTTTGCCGCATCATCCGGGTTATTTAAAACTCATGAAACGCGTCACACCCCTTCTGTCTTCAAAATCCGGCCCGCTCAGGGGCGCGGCCCATGTTCCCGGCGACAAATCGATGTCGCACCGGGCGCTGATGTTCGGCCTGCTTGCGCAGGATGAAACCATGGTCAGCGGCCTTCTTGAGGGCGAGGATGTCCTGAATACCGCCGAGGCGGTAAAAGCGCTGGGCGGCAGAGTCAATGGCGGTGATGACGGCTTCTGGCGGATCCGCGGCGCGGGTCTTGGCCATCTTCGTGAACCGCTTGCGGTTCTGGATATGGGCAACAGCGGCACTTCAACCCGCCTGCTGATGGGCCTTGTGGCAGGCCACAATATCGCCGCCAGCTTTACCGGCGATGCATCGCTGGTCAAACGCCCCATGAAGCGGGTCATGGACCCGCTGTTGCAGATGGGCGCGAAGTTCCTTGCCCGCGAGGGCGGGCGCCTGCCGCTGACGATGCAGGGATCCGGCGAACTCAGGGCCATCGAATACAAAACCCCCGTCGCCTCGGCGCAGGTCAAATCCGCGGTGCTGCTGGCGGGCCTTTCGTCAAACGGCAAAACCACCGTAATTGAAACCGAGGCGACCCGCGACCATACCGAAAACATGCTGCGTCATTTCGGAATTACCGTTGTAACGGAACAGAGTCAGGACGGATCATGGGCGGTCAGCGTCGAAGGCGGGCAGATGCTGCGCGGCTGCGCCGTCGACATCCCCGGCGATCCCAGCTCCGCCGCCTTTCCGGCCGTCGCCGCGCTGCTGATCGAAGGCTCGGAATTAAGGCTGCCCCGCATCGGCGTCAACCCGCGCCGCACGGGGCTTTACGAAACCCTGCGCGAAATGGGCGCGGATATCGAATTTAAAAACCTGCGCGAGGAAGCAGGCGAAAAAGTCGCCGATATCATCGTCCGGGGCGCGGGCCCCCTGAAAGGCATCGAGGTTCCGCCGCGGCGCGTCCCCAGCATGATCGATGAGTTCCCCATTCTGGCCATTGCGGCATCCTGCGCGAACGGCGCAACAAAAATGACTGGTCTTGCAGAGCTGCGCGTCAAGGAAAGCGACCGCCTTGCGAAAATGGCCCAGGGTCTGACCGCCTGCGGCGTAAAGCTTGAGGAAGGAAAAGACAGCCTGATTATCCACGGCGCGGGCAAACCGCCGAAGGGCGGCGCCGCCATCGACACGGCGCTCGACCACCGCATCGCCATGAGTTTTCTTGTGCTCGGCATGGTGACGGACGAACCGGTTGAAATCGACGATTCCCGCCCGATCGAAACCAGCTTCCCCGGCTTTGCCGATCTGATGAACGCTCTGGGCGCAAAGATCGGCGAACAGGACAGCCTTGCCGCGCTCACGCGCGAGGCGTCATGAAAAATTCATTCGTGATCGCCATCGACGGCACGGCGGCGAGCGGCAAGGGCACGCTTGCCCGCGCCCTCGCAAAAGATCTCGGCTTTGCCTGGCTCGATACCGGCAGGCTCTATCGTTATGTCGGCTACGCGCTGATTCTGGCCGGCGAAGACCCCGCCGATGAGCGCCTTGCCGTCGACGCCGCCAATGCGCTTAAAATGAACCTCAGGCCCGAAGATCTTCAGAACCAGGCCCTTGCGAGCGACGAGGCGGGCAGCGCGGCTTCCGTCGTCGCCGCCATCCCGGGCGTCAGGGCCGCGCTGCTCGAATTCCAGCGCGGCTTTGCGGCATCCCCTCCGGACGGGGCCAAAGGCGCGGTTCTGGACGGGCGCGACATCGGCACCGTGGTCTGCCCCGATGCCGACCTTAAATTCTATGTCGACGCCGATCCCGCGATCAGGGCCGAAAGACGCCGGAAAGAGTTGCATTCCAAGGGAATTTCCGTTACATATGACGCCGTTCTGGCGGATATGCAAACAAGGGATCAAAGGGACGCAAGCCGCGCTACGGCCCCTATGAAACCCGCGGATGACGCCGTCATGCTCGATACGAGCGAATTGACGGCCGATGAAACCCTGCGGCAAGCCCGCGCCGTAGTGCGGCAACGGCTTGAAATCTGATCCAAAACACTCTTTTTCATCCAGCTTTGAAAAAAACGGAATGAACAAAATGAAGGTACAGCATGTTAGAAACGGGCCCCGCCCGGCGTGTTCCCTGCCTTACATAAGACTATGAAAGGACTACCACTATGGCACATATAGCCGCAAATCTTCTCGACAGAGATGAATCAAAGGACTTTGCTGCGCTCCTCGATGAATCGATGCAGCAATCTAAAAATTTCGAAGGAAAAGTAATCGAAGGCAGGATCGTCGGCATTACCGAGGATTTCGCCGTCATCGATGTCGGCCTGAAATCGGAAGGCCGCATCCCGCTGCGCGAATTCACCATGCCGGGCGAAGACCCGGAAGTGAAAATCGGCGACCGCGTGGAAGTATTCGTCGAGCGGATGGAAAACCGCAACGGCGAAACCGTTCTCAGCCGCGAAAAAGCCCGCCGTGAAGAGGTCTGGGCCGATCTTGAAAAACAATACGAAAAAGGCGAACGCGTCACCGGCGTCATCTTCGGCCGCGTCAAGGGCGGCTTCACCGTCGATCTCGGCGGCGCTGTTGCGTTCCTTCCCGGCTCGCAGGTCGATATCCGCCCCGTGCGCGATGTCTCCCCGCTGATGGGCACGCCGCAGCCCTTCCACATCCTGAAAATGGACCGTAGCCGGGGCAACATCGTTGTCTCGCGCCGCGCCGTTCTGGAGGAAAGCCGCGAAACCGTCCGCAGCGAGATCATGGAAAACCTCAAGGAGGGCATGGTCCTGCAGGGCGTCGTCAAGAACATCACCGATTACGGCGCCTTCATCGACCTCGGCGGCGTCGACGGCTTGCTGCACGTCACGGATATTTCGTGGAAACGCGTCAATCATCCATCCGAAGTGCTGCATGTCGGCCAGACCATCGATGTTCAGGTCATCCGCTTCAACGAGGAAAACCAGCGCATTTCGCTGGGCATGAAGCAGCTTGAAAGCGACCCGTGGCAGGGCATCGCCCAGAAGTACAATGTCGGCGCCCGCTACAAGGGCATCGTCAACAACATCGCCGATTACGGCGCGTTCGTTGAACTCGAGCCCGGCATTGAAGGCCTCGTGCACGTCTCCGAAATGTCCTGGACCAAAAAGAACGCCCACCCGGGCAAACTGGTTTCCACCTCGCAGGAAGTGGAAGTCATGGTCCTCGAAGTCGACCCGGAAAAGCGCCGCATTTCCCTTGGTCTCAAACAGTGCCAGGAAAACCCCTGGGCGCGGTTTGCCGCGAAACATAAGGCGGGCGAGATCCTGGAAGGCGAAGTGCGCAACGTCACCGAGTTCGGCCTGTTCGTCGGCCTTGATTCGGAAATCGACGGCATGGTGCATCTCTCTGACGTTTCCTGGGAAAGCAAGAACGAGGAGACGCTGAAAGCGTTCAAGAAAGGCGACACGGTCAAGGTCAAGATCCTTGAGATCGAGCCCGAGAAAGAGCGCGTTGCCCTCGGCATCAAGCAGTTGAGCGGCGAAGACCCGAACGCCGGCGCCGCGGACGGCGTCGCCAAGGGCAGCGTCGTCACCGGCACGATCACTTCTGTCAGCGACAAAGGCATCGAAGTCGAGATGAAGGACGGCCTGACCGGCTTCATCAAGAAGTCGGATCTCTCCCGCGAGCGCTCCGAGCAGCGTCCCGACCGTTTCGCCGTTGGCGAAAAAGTCGACGCGAAGGTTCTCTCTTACGACAAGAGAAGCCGCAAGCTCAGCCTCTCCATCAAGGCCCGCGAGATCGACGAGGACAAGCAGGCGCTGGAAACTTTCGGCTCGACCGAAAGCGGCGCTTCGCTCGGCGACATTCTCGGCGCGGCCCTGAACAAGGAAAAGGGTGGCAAGGAAGAAACCGCCGAAAAGCCGAAAAAGAAAGTCACGAAAAAGAAAGCCGAAGGCGAAAGCGAAGAATAATCTTCTTTTGCAACCGATACGGAACGGGCGCCTTCATGGCGCCCGTTTTTTCGGGTATTTCTCAGGGAACCAGCCGCTTCCCCGGCGATTGTTAATTTTGCGTATACGAATAAAAAATCCTTTTCCTTCAATGCCTTTTGCTTGACGAAGCCACCCCGGATAGGGCATTCTGAAAGTATAAGAGTATTTAAGTGTCTGTAGTTAAAAGGCCTTTTGCAGGCTGATGTAAAATTTTTAGGGGAACAGGACATGACAAAATCCGAGCTTATCCAGCGCCTCGCGGAACGCAACCCGCACCTGTATATGCGCGACATCGAAAAGATCGTCGACACGGTGTTCAATGAAATCACCGAGGCCATGGTCAAGGGCGACCGCGTCGAGCTGCGCGGCTTTGGCGCCTTTTCCGTGAAAGAGCGCGAAGCCCGCACCGGCCGCAATCCGCGCACCGGCAGCAGCGTTTTCGTCGAAGCCAAGCGCCTGCCCTTCTTCAAGACCGGCAAGGCCCTGCGCGAGCGCCTGAACGGCCTCGAAGTCAGCGAAGGCGCCGACGACACCTATGAAGACGAAGCCGCTCCCAGCGGCAGTTTCGGCAGATAAACCGGGCAAGACCGTGTTTGCAGGCAGGATGGCGATACGCTATCCTGCTTTTGCTTTAGACAGGATTTTCCATGAGCCTTCCTCTCATATACTGCTCAATCGACACAATCGATATCGCCCGCGCGAAAGAACTTGCCGCGGCAATGCGCGAGGCAGGATGCGGCATCAAGCTGGGCCTCGAATTCTTCAATGCCCACGGCCCGCAGGGCGTCAGGGAAATCCGCGCTTCCTGCCCTGACCTCTCGCTGTTCATCGACCTCAAATACCATGACATTCCCAATACCGTCGCGGGCGCAATGCGCGCGATATCCCCGCTCGCCCCGGACTTCGTCAATGTCCACGCTTCCGGCGGCCTTGAAATGATGCAAAAGGCGCGCGAGGCCCTGCGGGAGGGATCGCGCAAAGCGGGCGTCAAAACCCCGCAAATCCTCGGCGTCACCATCCTGACCAGCCTCGATGAAGCGGGACTGGCGCAGGCGGGGTTCAAACCGGATCTAGGTGACCGCGTCGTGCAGCTTGCGCAATTGACAAAACAGGCGGGACTTTCAGGCATCGTCTGTTCCGCGCATGAAATCGAGGTGGTGCGCGCCGCTTGCGGCCCCGCTTTCGCGCTGATGGTGCCGGGCGTGCGCCCGGAAGGCAGCGAAACGCACGATCAGAAGCGGGTCATGACGCCGCTTCAGGCGGTGCAAAAAGGTGCCACCCATCTGGTCATCGGCCGCCCCATTACGCAGGCGGATGACCCCGCTTCCGCGGCAGCCGCCATTCTCGGGACAATTTCGCAACGGGCGGCCTGACGCGTCATGACCCCGGACAGGCCAAGCGTCAAGATCTGCGGCATCACCTCGGGAGACGCGCTTGACGCCGCCGTCGCCGCGGGCGCGCAGTTTGTCGGCTTCGTCTTTCACCCCGCATCGCCGCGTTGCGTGAGCCTGGAACAGGCGCATACCCTCAGCAATAAGACACCGTCAAACCTGATGAATGTAGGCCTGTTCGTCGACCCCCGGCCCGCCGATATCCAGAAAGCCCTGGAAGCCGCAGATCTCGACATGATCCAGCTTCATGGCGATGAGAGCCTGCGCGATATCCAGATCATCCGCGGCCAGTTCGGCCTGCCTGTCATGAAGGCGATCAGGGTCGGATCAAAAGAGGATCTCGATCCGGTTCACTCTTACGAAAAGATCTGCGACTGGCTGCTGTTCGACGCGAAAAGCGATAGCGCGCAGGGCGGCGCCGGCAAAAGCTTTGACTGGTCGCTGCTCAAAGACCTGCGCCTGATAAAACCGTGGGTGCTGGCGGGCGGCCTCACCGCTGCAAATGTTGCTCAGGCGCTTTCGATTCTGAAACCAAAAGCCGTCGACGTCTCCAGCGGCGTCGAGGATTCTCCCGGCGTTAAAAACCCGCAGAAAATAAAAGATTTTATCGAAAAGGTAAAAGCCGCGGATGGACAAGGATGAACACTGAATTATCTGTGTAAATCTGTATCCATTTGTGGTTAAAGAAAACATGGCAAAAGAAGCTCTGAAACAAAATCCCTCCTGCCGCTCCGGCCCGGACGAACACGGCCATTTCGGCATTTACGGCGGACGTTATGTCGCTGAAACGCTGATGCCGCTGATCCTCGCCGTGGAAAAAGCCTATAACGAGGCTGTGGACGATCCCGGATTCTGGAGCGAATTCTATAGCCTTGCCCGCGACTATATCGGCCGGCCCTCGCCGCTTTATTACGCGGCGCCGATGACCCGCCATTGCGCCAGGGGAGACAAAGGGGCCAAAATCTATTTCAAGCGCGATGAACTCAACCACACCGGCGCACACAAGATAAACAACTGCCTTGGCCAGATTCTTATCGCAAGAAGAATGGGCAAGACCCGCATTATCGCCGAAACCGGCGCGGGCCAGCACGGCGTGGCCACCGCCACCGTCTGCGCGCTGTTCGGCCTGCCCTGCACAATTTTTATGGGCGCGACCGACATCGAGCGGCAAAAACCCAACGTCTTCCGCATGAAACTGCTGGGCGCGGAAGTGCGCCCGGTCACCTCCGGCGCGGCAACACTCAAGGACGCGATGAACGAGGCGCTGCGCGACTGGGTTGCGCATGTCGATAACACATTCTACATAATTGGCACCGTCGCCGGCCCCCACCCCTATCCCGCGATGGTGCGCGATTTCCAGTCCGTCATCGGCAACGAGGTGCGCGAGCAGGTCATGGCAAGTGAAGGCCGCCTGCCCGATACGCTGGTCGCCTGCATCGGCGGCGGCTCGAACGCGATGGGCCTGTTCCACCCGTTTTTAGATGATCCCGGCGTACGCATGATCGGCGTCGAGGCGGCGGGACACGGCATTGAAACCGGCCAGCATGCCGCAAGCTTAAGCGGCGGCAAACCCGGCGTCCTGCATGGCAACCGCACCTATCTGCTGCAGGATGACGACGGCCAGATCGCCGAAGCGCACTCGATTTCCGCGGGGCTTGATTACCCCGGCATCGGCCCCGAACATTCCTGGCTGCACGATCAGGGCAGGGTCAGTTACGTGTCAATTACCGATAATGAGGCGCTGGACGCTTTTCAGCTCTGCGCGAAAGTCGAGGGCATCATCCCCGCGTTGGAGCCCGCCCACGCGCTCGCCCATGTCCTCAAAATCGCCCCGGAGCTGCCGAAGAATCACGTGCTGGTCATGAATATGTGCGGCCGCGGCGATAAGGATATTTTCACCGTCGCGGAAAAACTCGGCATTTCCCTTTAAATAACCGGAGCCGGCGCGGCAGGCGGCGGCGCGGCATCGACGCGGGTCAGCCTTGTTGCTAGATATTCTTTGGCGATATCAATGCCCCGTTGCAGCTGACTATGCATGATTGCGCTGGCGATAAGGGCGATGGGATGAAATCCTGTCTTGTATCTAAGCACACAGTGAACTTTGGTGCCCCCGTCAGGCTGGGTCGTGAAAGTCATCTCCCCTTCCATGCTTCTGAACGGGCTGTCGACGGCTATGGCGTTGACTTTGCCCGGCGGATTGTTATCCAGCTCACAGGCGTAATGGAAATCGGAAAAAATGCCGGGAACCCGAAAAAGAACCGCAATATGTTTTTTATTCTCCCCGAGATTCGTGACATCGACCTTTTTAATCCATGAAGTGAATTCGGTGTATCGGTGCGCATCCATCACGATTTGCTGAAGATCCTGCGCGTTATAGGGAAGAATTTCTGTAAACTCTAAATCTGACATGCCCGTTGTTTCCTTTACAGTGCCGGTGCCGGAACGCTTCCCGCAACCGGCGTCGGCGCCCGCTTCAGATGCTCCGCGATATAATCCCGCAACCGGGCCCGCATTTCGCCCATCGTCTGCCGGATATAGCTTTCGGCCATTTTGTTTTTAAGGCCAAAACCGCCGAAATCAAAACTCATTTCATAACCGACCCTTGTCCGCCCGTCCGGCAGCGGATCAAAAGTCCAGTGAACCTGCATGCTTTCAAACGCGCCTTCCGTTGCCGTAACCATGATTTTTGACGGCGGTTCGCCTTCCACATCGCAATTATATTTAAATGTCAGAAAAGGCGCCCGCGCCGTGACATCGACATTGCGGTAGTTTTCCGCCGTTTTAACGATCTCAACCGCTTTCACTTCCGGAAATATCTGCGGATAAAGCGCGACATCCATCACCAGATCATAAAGATCGACGGCACGGTAAGGCAGAATCTCTTCAAAATGAAGCGACGGCATGGACAAGTCATAGCAGTTAGGTAAGATTAGGTCAAATGTACGCCTTAAGCGGCTGTATGTTTTTTCGCGAGCTTCAACGCCTCGACCGCTACGCGGGGCAGATCGCCCGCTGGCGATAGCAGGCGCAGCTCGGGCGCGGGAACCTTTACCGTCTCGCTGGTCAGCCGATGGTATTCCGCGTAGGACATCAATACCAGAGTGGGACGATCATGTTTTGTAATCGTCACCGGTTCGCTCAGCGCCATGTCCTGATACGTGCCTGACTTTTTTTTGAATTCAGCCGCGCTGACACATTTCATATTCGCTCCCTGAATCACTAATGTTACATTCTTTATACCATATATACACAATGCACACTGGATTCATTTCATGCCAAATATTCATTATGTGCTTTTTAAGTGTGACAAATGACTCGCTTTTGCACCTGTAAAAACGAGTAGCCAGAGGTTCACGTTTGCGCGATACTCTCGGACATGAGCAGAATAGCAGACCGTTTCGCTGACCTGAAGAAGCGCCCCCGCGCGGGACTGATTACGTTTATTACCGCTTGCGACCCCGACCGGAAAACCAGCCAGGCGATCCTCAATGATCTGCCAAAAAACGGTGCGGACATTATTGAAATCGGAATGCCGTTCAGCGATCCGATGGCCGACGGCCCCGCCATTCAGCTTTCTTCCCGGCGCGCCCTGAACGCCGGCGCAAGCATGAAAAACACGCTGCAAATGGTCAGGTCATTCCGCGTCACTGACGCAAAAACGCCGGTCGTTCTGATGGGATATTTCAACCCGATTTACGCTTACGGTACGGAACGTTTTGCGAATGACGCAAGGGAATCCGGGGTTGACGGGCTGATTGTCGTCGACCTGCCTCCCGAGGAGGATCAGGAGCTCAGTGACCCTGCCCGTGACGCCGGCCTTGACCTCATCCGCCTGGTCACGCCGACCACGGACGATGACCGGCTCAAAACCATTCTGGCAGGCGCGAGCGGGTTCCTCTATTACGTCTCCATCGCCGGGGTAACCGGAACGATGCGCGCGGATGCGGAGCAATTGCGCCCGCGGCTGGATCACCTGCGTAAAATGACTTCCCTGCCCGTTGCAGTCGGGTTTGGCATAAAAACACCGCAGGATGCGGCTTCCATGAGCCGCATCGCCGACGCGGTCGTTGTCGGCTCGACAATCGTCGAGACGATCGCCGGCATCGCCGGTGGCGCGAAAACGCCGCAGGATGTCGCGGCGCAGGTTCAGACGCTGGCAAAAGCTCTCGGCTGAATATTTTATAGTTATGTAAATTGTACTCTCCTTGACAATCGCGCCCATGATGCGGGATAAAGTGCATTCCTTTTAGCAACTGCGGGATAACCATGAACTGGCTGACCAATTTCATCCGCCCGAAAATCCGCTCCATCGTCGAACAGAAGGATGTGCCGGACAATCTCTGGCAAAAATGCCCGTCCTGCGAAGGCATGCTGTTCCACCGCGACCTTTCGGAGAATATGAATGTTTGCTACCACTGCGGCCATCATATGCCGGTTGCGGTCATGCAGCGTCTTGCCATGCTGTTCGATGACGGCAAATTCAGGGATATTCCCCTGCCCAAAGTCCCGCACGATCCGCTCAAATTCAAGGACCGCAAGAAATACGGCGACCGGCTTAAGGAATCGCGGCACAAGACCAGGCGCGAGGACGCGCTGGTCATCGCCGAAGGCGCGATCGGCGGTCTGCCCGCCATCATCGCCGCTTTCGATTTCTCCTTCATGGGCGGCTCGATGGGCGCCGCCATGGGCGAGGGCATCGTCGCCGCGGCGGAGCTTGCGGTCAGCCGCAGCGCCGCTTTCATAGTCATCCCCTCTTCGGGCGGCGCGCGCATGCAAGAAGGCATGATCTCGCTGATGCAAATGCCGCGCACCATCATCGCCGCGGAAATGGTCAAGGATGCAAGGCTGCCCTATATCGTGATCCTCACCGACCCGACGACGGGGGGCGTGAGCGCCTCTTTCGCCATGATCGGCGACATTCATATGGCCGAACCCGGCTGCACCATCGGCTTTGCCGGCAAACGCGTCATTCAGGAAACGATCCGCGAGGAACTGCCCCCCGGCTTCCAGACAGCGGAATACCTGCTCGATCACGGCATGGTCGACATGGTTATCCCGCGCCGCGACATGCGCGAAACCCTGATCCGCATTCTCGATCTTATTTTCAACAAACACATGAAAAATCACGGCTCCCGCGACAAAAACGGCCGCGCCGCGACCGGATCCGGCGGCAGAAACGGCAAGAACGGCAATAAAAAAGGCGGCGGCGCGCTCGCAAGCCTCAAGGGCAAGGCCCTTCCCGGCAAGCTGCCCGCCAATACCAACAAGCCCCGCGCCAAAAAGAGCGCAAAGCGCTGAAGCGTATGTACGCAGCCGACGCCCACCATCCCCGGAAATCGCTGGAAGACAAGCTTCAGGCGCTCTATTTGCTACGCAGCGGCCCGTCCATCGACCTGACGATCCGCGAGCCTTATAAAAAGCTGCTCGCAGCGCTCGGAAACCCGCATGAAAACCTGCCTCCCGTCATCCATGTCGCCGGCACCAACGGCAAGGGCTCCGTCACCGCCATGCTGCGCGCGGTGTTCGAGGCGGCGGGTTACCGCGTCCATGTTTACACCTCCCCGCATCTGGTCCGCTTTAACGAGCGCATCGTCCTCGCCGGACGCGAAATAGACGACCAGATGCTCGAGGATATGCTGGATGAAACGGTCGCGGCCAATAACGGCGGCGCGCTGACCTTTTTTGAAATCACGACCGCTTTGGCCTTTGCCGCCTTCGCCCGCGCGCCCGCCGATATCCTGCTGCTCGAAACCGGCCTCGGCGGGCGGCTCGATTGCACCAATATGGTGGAGCGGCCCCTCGCGACAGTCATAACCCGCATCGGCTACGACCATATGGAATATCTGGGCGAAACCCTGCAGCAAATTGCTGCGGAAAAAGCCGGCATCATGAAACAGGGAGTCCCCTGCGTCATCGGCCCGCAGATCCACCCGGAAACCCGCCCGGTCTTTGAGGAAAAAGCAAAATTGCTGCACTCTCCGCTTTTTCATGCTGCAACAAATAATGCACCCCCGACCAACATGATCGGCCCGCATCAGCTCGACAACGCCGCCACCGTTATCGCCTGTTTGCAGCAGATTAAAGGCTTCGACCTTCCTGAAACCGCCATCCGGCAGGGCCTTATGAATGTGCGCTGGCCGGGCCGTCTGCAGCAAATTCCCCGCAAAAACCTCCCGCGGGGCTGGGAATTATGGGTCGACGGCGGCCACAACGAGGGTGCAGCAAAAGCCCTGGCCGCGCAGGCGCAGCTCTGGCGGCTTCAGGACGGCAAGCCGCTTCATATCGTCCTCGGCATGATGCAGACCAAGGACCCGGCGGCTTTTCTTGCCCCCCTCGCCCCCTATGCTGCCAGCATAACCCTGACCCGCATCCCCGGCGAACCGCTGGCCCACGACCCGCGGGAAGTCGCCCGGACCCTTAAACCGCTTGGCCTGCGCCTGCGCGGCGGCGAAGAATCGATCTGGCAACATGTTGATAATATTTGTAAATCTGAATCGCCCACCGGTCGCATCCTGATTACCGGCTCGCTCTATCTGACCGGCAAAGTCCTTCAAATATACGATTTATAAAGATTTTTTCCGTAAAATGTCCTTCAAAGCTGGTCATTTACGAGGGAGTACGTACTGAGTCTGAATTTAACCGAAATCGCCGCCGAATCTATTTCGCCGAGCCTCATCGTTATTCCGCTGGCAGCCGCCGCGGCAGCCGATATTGCGCTGGTGATCAACGGCCAGCAATTCTCCTACTACCGCAGCAATAATACATTCGCTATTTTCCGCCCGCGCGATTTGCCGGCCTCCCGCTTCCTGCCAGAAGATAACAAAGTGCTGAACGAACTGTGCGAACGGCCGCAAGAGGGCAAACGCAATAAAACGGTTAAACGGGAAATCTCCGCCGCCCTGAGCGCCTATTTCAACAAGCAGAGCTTTCATATCTATGAATTCGGCAGCGGCTATTATCCGATCTCAAGCTACTTCCGCGACAGCGTAACTTTCACATATCAAGGCATCGATTCCGATGAGCATTGCATCGAGGAATTGCACAGGATGAATGTTCCGGCATCGAACTGGGCAACCATAACCGGACAGGAGCCGCCTCATGATAAACCGTCAGTGGCAACTTCGGTCTACGCCATGCATTTTATGATCGATCAGGACTTTGCCGACAGGATCAAACTATTGACCAGCGCGGACGGTTTTTTTATCGGCAATTTCTATGTCGATCCCGGGGAAATGGAAACCGGCGCAGAACGGCAACGCCTGCGATCGATTCTTGAACAAAACAGTCTTTATCACATCGTTCTGAAAGACAGGAATCCCAACAAGGCTAGCAATGAGTACTGGATCATAGGCAAGGCGGACAGTGTTCCTGCCATGCACAATTTCGCATCGGCCATGCAAACGGCTGTAGCAAAGCACTGCGACCGAAAGCTGGAAGTGAAAAATACAGCGGAATTGCATTAAATCCAACAATTGCCCCGATTGCGCCCTAATCGCGCCATGATGGCTTTCTATCTTCTTCCTGTTATTTTAGTTATTGTAAAGGAATGGACAGATACTCATGACCCATAAAATCGCCCTCGTCGACGACGACCGCAACATCCTGACCTCCGTCTCCATGGCGCTGGAAGCCGAAGGCTTCAACGTCAAAACCTATAACGACGGCGAGGAAGGCTATAAAGGCATTACGGGAAGCCCGCCCGATCTTGCCGTGCTCGACATCAAGATGCCGCGCATGGACGGCATGGAGGTACTCGCCAAGATCCGCGAAACCTCGGCCATGCCGGTCATTTTCCTGACCTCCAAGGACGATGAGATCGACGAGGTCATTGGCCTGCGCATGGGCGCGGACGACTACATCACCAAGCCCTTCTCGCAACGCCTGCTGATCGAGCGCATCCGCGCCCTGCTGCGCCGCGAATCGCTGCGCGCGCAACAAGGCGCGGGCCCCGAGGCGCAGAAAGAAAAGATCGTGCGCGGCAACCTGGTGCTCGACGACGCGCGCCATGTCTGCACCTGGAAAGGAACGCCCGTCAGCCTGACCGTCACCGAATATCTCCTCTTGAAGTCGCTCGCCCTGCGCCCCGGCATTGTCAAAAACCGTGACCAGTTGATCGATATGGCTTATGGTGAGAATATCTATGTCGATGATCGGACCATCGATTCCCATATCAAGCGGGTCCGCAAGAAATTCCGCGATCTAGACCCTGATTTTTCCCAGATCGAGACTCTCTACGGTGTCGGATACAAGTACAAGGAAGAATGAAGCACCCAGAGAGGCCGGCCGCGCGGGCAAGGGCGGCCTTACCCTTCGCATTCTCTCCGTCAACATGCTCCCGCTTCTGGTGCTGGTCGTCGGCCTGCTGTCGCTGGGCCAGTATCAGGACAATTTGATCCGCGAACACCTCAAAACACTTCAGGAGCGCGCGCAAAACTTCGCCATCGCCATCGAGGGCCCCGAAGAAAGCGGCACCCTCGTTCCGGATCAGGCGCGGCGCATCGTGCGCAAGCTCGGCGAAAAACGCCCGGATACGCGCATCCGGCTGTTCGATGCGAAAGGCGCGCTCATCGCCGATTCCCATAAGCTGGTCGGCCCGGGCGGGGAAATCCAGATCGCCCCGCTCGATGACGAGGAAGACAAACTGGGCGCGGTCATCGCCGATATCGGCACCGAGCTTCTCGAACTGCTGCCGAACAAGACCAACCTGCAGCCTTTTCCCGGCGTGAGCGCGCAAAATATCGACCGTTATCCCGACGTCAAAAACGCGATGACGGGCATGGTCGGCGCGACCGCCTGGGAAGGCGGCCCCAATCATGTCATCCTGACCGCCGCCGCCCCCATCGCCAAAAACGGCCGCATCGCGGGCGCGGTGCTCCTGACCAATGACGGCCGCGATGTCGAGGCCGGCATGGACCGCGTCCGCTTCGACGTGCTCACCGCAACGCTGGCCGCGCTCAGCATCACGATCTTCCTGTCCGTTTATCTTGCCGGCGTCATCGGCAGGCCCCTTAAAAACCTCGCCGTCGCCGCGGAAAAAGTCCGCCTCAACAAGGGCCGCCAGATCGACATCCCCGACCTCTCGCACCGACAGGACGAAATCGGCGAGCTTTCCCGCGCGTTGCACGATATGACCGAGGCGCTGTGGCAGCGCATGGACACGATCGAGCGCTTTGCCGCCGATGTCGCCCACGAAATCAAGAACCCGCTCACCAGCCTGCGTAGCGCCGTCGAGACCGCGGCAAAAGTCAAAAGTAAAAAAGACCGCGACCGCCTGATGGAAATCATCGAGCACGACGTGCAGCGCCTTGACCGGCTTATAAGCGATATTTCCAAGGCTTCCCGGCTCGATGCCGAACTCGCCCGCGATGAAATGGGCCCGGTCGACATGCGCCATTTGCTGCAACAGCTCGTCGACGCGCACAAAGACCCGATGGAGCGCGGCGCGGAAGGGCAGGGCGGCTCGCAGCTTCGCCTTGAAATTCCGCGCACCCTGAAACCCCTGGTGCGCGGCAATGAAAGCAGGCTCGCGCAGGTGTTCGAGAACCTGATCGGCAACGCGCTTTCCTTCTCTCCCCCCGGCGGATTTGTGACCTTGCGCATTCTCGCCGATAAAAAGCGCGTGACCGTCGAGGTCGAGGATGAAGGCCCCGGCATCCCGGAAACCAGGCTTGAGGAAATCTTCGAGCGCTTTTACAGCGAGCGTCCCAAGTCCGAGGAATACGGCAAGCACTCAGGCCTTGGCCTTTCCATCGCCAAGCAGATCATCGCCGCCCATAGGGGCGAAATCTTCGCCGAAAACGTCATGGAAAACGGCAAGGTGCAGGGTGCCTGTTTTACGGTCATTATGGACCGCCTTACCTGATTTTTCCATAGAGCTTGACTTTTTCCATAGCTAATATATAAAGGGGGCTTTCCACAAGGGAGACTGATAATGAGCAATAAAACCGTCATCGTTGCACCCGGCCTTTTGACCATTGCTCTGGGCGTCGCCCTCGGCCTCTGCGTCGCCGCCGATGACGGCGCATTAGGCCCGGCAGCGACAGGTGCGGAACTCGCCCCCGTCACTGAAAACCAGCCTGAGGCCTCTCCGGCGCTTGCCCCGGCGTTGGAATTTCAGCCCAAGTAAAAATCCTGCTTCAGGCGCGCATCGCCCGGCGGCGGCTTGGTCAGTTGATTGAGGCCATAAAATAGCCCTAGCGCGAGCACCGTAGCCGTCATGTCATTCCAGTCAAGGCTGCCCCCCGGCCCGCTGGGCTGCTTCACGAGTTCCCAGTATGTGAGCGCCGCAAACGCCGCCGCCGCGCTGATTTCATAGCGCCAGCCATCCAGCCTTTGCAAAAACCGTTGGTCAAGCGTTTCCGGCGCAAGCTGTCTTGCGAAGGGGAGGCAGCGGCTGATGAAATAGGCAAGCCCAACCGCCCCGGCAAAACCAGACCCCTGCGCGTACAGGAGTTGCCCGCCCGCCGGCAGCATGTCATAGACGTTGACGCTTTCGCCTCCGCTTGTGCTAAAGAAAACACGGCACAGGAGCGGAAAAGTCGACTCCCTGCAAGCCGTGATGTCATAACTCAGCGCCTGCAGCCCCTCGTTCAGCGCATAAAGAGGGATGCTGGCTAAATTAAAAATGTTGCGCAGGCGTTCCATACCGTTTTAATTACATAATATTAAGACAAAAGGGAAGCTTTATTGCGGAAACGGCCTTTCAATTCCTTTCAGCCATGTTAATCTTTTCACAGACAGAACCTCGATTGCCCCGGTGTCATGCTGAAAAAACAAACCCATACCCTCATCATCACCGGCCTCTCCGGCGCGGGCATGTCGTCGTGCCTCAAGCATCTTGAGGATCTCGGCTACGAGGTTTTCGACAATTTCCCGCTCACCCTTGCCGGCGCCTTGCTCGATGACCCGGAACGGCAGGGCCGCCCCGTCGCCATCGGCATTGATACGCGCACCCGCGGCTTTGACCCGGAAGCGGTAAAGGAAGCGGTAAAGGCGCAGCGCGCAATGCTTGTCTTCGTCGCCGCCGATGAAACGGTGTTGCAGAAGCGATTCACCGAGACCCGCCGCCGCCACCCGCTGGCGCAGGACCGCCCGGCCAGCGCCGGCATCAAAAAAGAGCAGGAATGGCTGCATGGCCTGAAAGAGAAGGCCGATGAAGTCATTGACACCTCGATGCTCTCGGTCCATGACCTGCGCCGCATTCTGGAAGACCGCTTCGGACTGAATGACGGCGGCAGGCTGACGGTCACGTTAATGTCGTTCGGCTACAAGCACGGCATGCCGCGCGAGGCCGACATTGTCATGGATGTGCGCTTCCTGCAGAACCCCCACTGGGTGCCCGAGTTAAAACCCCTCACCGGGCTTGATTCAGCGGTAGGCAATTACATAGCGCAGGACAAGGCGCTTGACCCGTTCCTGACCCGGTTCAAAGGACTGATGGAGCCGCTGCTGCCCCGCTACGCCCACGAGGGTAAAAGCTACCTGACCGTCGCCATCGGCTGCACCGGCGGCCGCCACCGCTCGATCCATGTCGTTGAAATGCTAAAACCCTGGCTGGAAAACCAGGGTTTTGTCACCCACATCCTGCACCGCGATATCAACCGCTAGTGCGGTGTCGGCGCAGGAGCAGCGGGCGGCTGCGCAACCTGATGGGTAAGCCCTGCCCGCAAGGGACCAAGCCTTGGATTGGACGCCCGGCCGCAATGGCTCTGCAATTTTCTTAAACTAAGCATCTTCAAGCCCCTCTTCTAAACAAAGCACCGCATTCTCCATGGAAACCCCCTGCGTACCCAGCGCATAGAAAATGATCCGCGTCTTGTGCGGATCGTCGCTGGGCGCGCGGTAATAAAGCAGGCGGGTTTTCGTCTCTGTCCGCAGGTCGATCAGATCGTCCTCATCCTCATCGTTCATCAGCGCGACGAGATTCATGACCTTCTTTTCGGACAGCGCCGAATCCTCGCTCTGATCGAGCACGGTATAATCCCCCACCGGCTCGTACTGGCCGTTCTGCTCAAGCTGCTTCAGGATCACGAAGGAATGGCCGTGCAGCGGGTTGCGGCGGTATGTATACAGCTTTTTCGCCGTAACAATGTTGAAACTCTCAAAACTCATTGCGAACTGCCCCTTTATTAACAACCGCTTTTCTTGATAATGTCACGCGAACCCCTTGCATTTTCGCGCAATGCCCCTTAATTCTTGCCTGAGAATGGTTAACAAATAATAAATATGGCAAATAAGGAGATCCCCCTATGAACGCGCAGCCCAAAACCAAAGAGGCCCACATGAACAACGACTTCAAAGTTAAGGACATCAGCCTCGCCGAATGGGGCCGCAAGGAGATCGTCATCGCCGAAACCGAAATGCCCGGCCTGATGGCGATCCGCGCCGAATACGGCGGCAAACAGCCCCTCAAGGGCGCGCGAATCGTCGGCTGCCTGCACATGACGATCCAGACCGCCGTGCTGATCGAAACCCTCACCGCGCTCGGCGCGGAAGTGCGCTGGAGCTCCTGCAACATTTTCTCGACCCAGGACCATGCCGCGGCAGCGATTGCCGCCGCCGGCATCCCGGTTTTCGCATGGAAAGGCGAAACCGAGGAAGAATATGAATGGTGCATCCACCAGACGATCAAGGGCCCGGACAGCTGGGTTCCCAACATGATTCTCGACGACGGCGGCGACCTGACCGCGATCATGCACAAGGACTACCCCGCGCTGATGAAGGACGTCAAAGGCATCTCGGAGGAAACCACCACCGGCGTCCACCGCCTCTATGAAATGGCGAAAAAAGGCGCGCTGAAAGTCCCCGCGATCAACGTCAATGACAGCGTCACCAAATCAAAGTTCGACAATAAATACGGCTGCCGCGAATCGCTGGTCGATTCCATCCGCCGCGCGACCGACGTGATGATGGCCGGTAAAGTCGCCCTCGTCGCCGGGTTCGGCGATGTCGGCAAGGGCAGCGCTGAAAGCTTGCGTCACGGCGGCTGCCGCGTCCTTGTCACCGAAATCGACCCAATCAACGCGCTGCAGGCGGCGATGGAAGGCTATGAAGTCGTGACGATGGAAGACGCGGCCCCGCGCGCCGATATCTTCGTCACCGCGACGGGCAACCTCGATGTCATCACCGTCGATCACATGCGCAAAATGAAAGACCGCGCCATCGTCTGCAATATCGGCCACTTCGACAACGAGATCCAGGTCCAGCCGCTGCGCAACATGAAATGGCACAATGTGAAGCCGCAAGTCGATGAAATCGAGTTCCCCGGCGGCAAGCGCATCATCCTGCTGGCCGAAGGAAGACTCGTCAATCTGGGCTGCGGCACCGGCCACCCGAGCTTCGTCATGAGCGCGAGCTTCACCAACCAGACCCTCGCCCAGATCGAGCTCTGGACCAACACCAAGGCATACGAGAGCGGCAAGGTCTACGTTCTGCCCAAGCACCTCGATGAAAAAGTCGCGGCGCTGCACCTCGAAAAACTCGGCGTGAAACTGACGAAACTGACCAAGCCACAGGCCGATTATATCGGCGTCGACGTCAAGGGCCCGTTCAAGACGGACCAGTACCGGTATTAAGGTTTCAACGCGGAGTTACGGAGAAGCGGAGTTTCTTTTCCGCAACTCCGGATCTCCGCGTAAAAATAAAATAACATGCTCATCCTCGGCCATCGCGGCACCGGCGTCACCATGCGCAATACAAAAGCGCAGGAAGACGCCCGCCGCAAGGCCGGAACGCGCGGCCCGGAAAACACGCTCAAAGCCTTCCGCCTCGCTTTTGAAGGCGGCGCCCACGGCATCGAGCTTGACGTTTTCCTCACCGCTGACGGGGATCTCGCCGTCATCCACGATGACCTTCTCAAAAAACATGTACGCGGCGCAAAAGGGCGCGTGACGGGTCACACGATGGCGCAGTTGCGGCGCATGGACGCGGGCGACGGCGAGCCCATCCCGTCGCTGCGCGATGTCTTTGCGCTGGCCATGCGCTTCAATGCGCCGATGCTGAACATCGAGCTCGTCGGCCCCGGCGCGTACGGGACCGCTTATAAGCAGGCAAAACAGTCCGGCTATCCGATGGAGCGCATCGTCTTCTCCTCTTTCGACTACAAACATCTTGAAAAGCTGCGCGCGCTCGACCCCGCCATAAAGATCGGCCTGCTGTTCCAGCCGCGCGGCTCGGCGGGCAGCATCGTCAAGCCGGTCTTCAGCGAACGCGCCGCCAATGCCGCCATCAAAAGGATCAGGCCCGCGAGCCTGCACCCGGTCATCGACGAAGTGACGCCCTCCTTCATCCGTTTTGCCCGCGCCCGTAATCTTGAAATCTTCGCCTGGACGCGCGCCGAACCCCACCCCGCCTCAGGCTCCCCCGCCCTCGCATTCGCCCGCCGCCACAAAAACGATCCGGACATCCACCTGATCACCGATTACCCTGCGGAGATCAGGATTGCATTATCAAACAACATTTGATTGACATAAGAATAGTTTTCTCCTATTTGTTTTTTAAAACCAAAATAAGGAAACCGTCCTATGGATAAAGAAGCCCTTAAACAGGCAGTCGCCGTCATTCTTGCTGAGGAAGGACCTTTGCATGCGGCTCGTACCCTTGTTCTGGTCGCCTTTTCAGGCATAAAGGAAAGAGACGGTTCGCCCTATTTCAATCACTTGGAGCGCGTTGCCGACGGAATCGACGATGTGCGGATCAAACCGATTGGCTATCTTCACGACCTGATTGAAGATGTTAAGGGATGGACGTTTGAGGATCTTGAGGAAATCGGTTTCGATGCGTTTACTGTCGACGGTGTGCGCGCCGTCACTAAAAAAGGCGGCGCTTATTTTGATGAAATGGTCTGGTTAAGCGCTACGCCGCAAGCCATTCCCGCGAAAAGAAGCGATCTGAAAGACAATTCTAACATTCTCCGTCTTGCCCAGATCCCGGACGACTGGGACGTTGAGCGTACACGTAAATATTATCTGGCCTGGCACTATCTCACTGATGTGGAACAGGGAAAAATACCGCCCCAAACCCCGTTTGGACAGTGGATGGCGATACAGCCTCCCGCAAAACAAAATTGGGACTTGCTGCGTAAACACAGCTCAGAAAGCGTTCCTGCGGCCGGAGCCCCGGCTTTTAGCCTTTAAGACAGTGTTTTCTAACGCCTTGTTCTGACAGGTCACCCGCATTAAACTCCTAGTGTGGGAAAAAAGATAAAAAAGAGCGGATTGTTCGAAACGCTGGCAAACCTGTCAGGCGGCAAATTGCGCGCGGAAAAAGCGCGCCTTGAGGCCTTTCTCGCCGCCGTGCCCGGCGAATATTGCGGCTGGGCCGGCGACGGTTCCATCGCCTACAGCGAAGGATTTTCCCGTCTGCTCGGTCTGAAAACCATCGCCGGCATTCACGATATCCAGAACGCGCTTCTGCCCGGCGACGCCGCCGCTCTCGAAGGCCTGCATGCCCGCCTGATGGAAAAAGGCGCCCCGTTCGCGCTCGACGTACACACCATGGGCAGCATGAGAACGTTGCGCTTTTCCGGCACGAGCGGGCAGGACAGCGCCGGATCGCAGCGCTTTGTCATTTTATGGCTGGAGGACATTACCGGCGATCAGGCGCAGCGCAAGGACCTGGAGGGCCGCAGCGTCAGGATCGGCAATGAGCGCGACCAGTTGCAAACGGCCCTCGACCAGCTTCCCGCCCCGCTCTGGATGCGCAACGAGCGCACCGAGATCGCCTGGTGCAACCGCGCCTACGCGCAGGCCGCCGACGCTTCGCCCGCGACCGTCGTCGCCGAGCAGCGTGAACTTCCCTTAAAGACCGCGAAAAAAGCGGGCCGCGATCCGGGGAAACTTCTCGCGCAGGCAGCGCTGGACAGCGGCAAACCCGAAACCGCGCAGGCGCATATCATTCTGCGCGGCGCCCGCCGCCTGATGGAGATTCAGGAGATCCCGCTGGCGGCGATGCGCATGACGCTCGGCTTCGCCCGCGATGTTTCACGTGAAGAGGAACTGGAGATCGAGCAGAAAAGATATGCCTCCGCGAACAACGAACTGCTCGAGCAGTTAGGGACTGCCATCGGCATTTTCGATTCAGGACAAAAACTTGAATTTTACAACTCCGCCTTCAGCCAGCTCTGGCAGCTCGAAGATGTGTGGCTCAACGGCAAGCCAAAACTCGGCGACCTGATGGAAAAACTGCGCGACGCGCGCCGTCTTCCCGAGCAGGCCGACTTCAGGAAATATAAGCAAAGCTGGCTCAACATGTTCACCGGCCTCATCACGCCGCACGATGAAATGCTCTATCTTCCCGACGGCACGGCCCTGCGCATGCTCGTGGTGCCGCACCCGATGGGCGGGCTGATGATGACTTTCGAGGATGTCACGAGCCGCCTTGAACTTGAATCCTCCTACAACACGCTGATCGCCGTGCAGAAGGAAACGCTCGATAACCTCGCGGAAGGCGTCTCCGTGTTCGGCGGCGATGGCCGCCTCAAGCTCTGGAACCCTTCTTTCGCCCGGCTGTGGAATTTCAATCCCGAGGAGCTGGAAGGAGGGCCGCACATCAACCGCCTTGCCGAAAAAATGAAGGCGCGTTTTTCCGCGCGCGCCTGGGAAAAATCGCGCGAGGCGATCATGATGCAAAGCCTTGACCGCCATATCCACGAAGGCAAGATGACCTGCTCCGACGGCAGCCAGATCGCTTATTCCACCGTCCCGCTGCCCGACGGCGGCGTGCTCGTCACCCACATCGATATCACCGACAAGATGCGCGTTGAAAACGCGCTGCGCGAAAAGAACGCGGCGCTCGAAGCGGCGGAGCGCTTGAAGCTCGACTTCCTCGCCAACGTTTCCTATCAGCTGCGCACGCCGCTCAACGCGATCATGGGCTTTGCCGAAATTCTCGATAACGAATATTTCGGCGCGCTGACGCAGCGCCAGAAGGAATATACGGAAGGAATGCGCGAAGCGGGCGAGCGGCTGCTGAGCCTCATCAACAACATCCTCGATCTCTCCACCATCGAAGCCGGCTACATGGAAATCCACCGCAGCCCCGTCGCCGTCGGCGCTATCCTGCAAAGCATTTACGAACTGACCGCCGAATGGGCGCGCAAGGAGCGCCAGACCATCGTGCTGGAATGCCCGAAAAATATCGGCGCGGTCGAAGCGGACGAACGCCGCCTCAAGCAGGCGCTTCTCAACCTGATGCGCAACGCTCTCGCCCACACCCCGGAAAAAGGCACGATCACGCTGAGAGCCCGCCGCGCCAGGGACCGGATGGAAATCAGCGTCATCGACTCGGGCCCCGGCATTTCCAAGGAATACCAGGCGCGCATCTTCGAGCCGTTCGAGCGCGCGCCGGGCGGCGCGCAGGCGCGCGCGGGCGCGGGCCTTGGCCTGACGCTGGTGCGCAATATCATCAAGATGCATGATGGCGATGTCGTTCTGGAGAGCGAGGAAGGCAAGGGCGCGGCCTTTACGATCCGCCTGCCGCTGCGCGTCGCGGGCGAACAGTCTGAAACGGCAAAGACAAAAGCGGCAGGATAGATTAAAGGCAGGTCGCGTACGTCTCTGTCCCGCCTTCTTCCTTGCGCCTTCCATGAATGACGATATCGCCGGTGATCGCCGTTTTGCAGTCGAAAATCGGCACCAGCGTCCGCAGCACAAGCTCGACCTTGCGCCCTTCGAAGAAGGGCCCGAACGTGCAGAACTCCGCAGCGCCCGCGCTTTCCAGCCGGAAATTCGATTTATGGCGCGTCTTGATGCCGTCATCGCGCGTGAAATAATTGGTATTGATGCTGCCGTAAACCGTATAAGGCGCTTTATTGATGAGATTGAAACACTCGGCCGTTCCCGTAACTTCTCCGCCGGCGCTGGGCTTTGTGGGTTCGGTGACAAGGAACGGATCGCTCTCCTGCGCGCAAGCAGGGATAGCGATGAACAATAACGCCGCGAAAATGCCCGGGAGCAAAAAACCCTTCATACTACTATTATACTGGATTCAAAGGACTTTTGCCTATAAAGCATGAGCGTTAAAAGAGAAATATCATGAGATTTATTGCTAAAAACGAGCAGGAAACCGCCGCCATCGCGCAAAAACTGGCGAAAAACCTTAAATCCGGCGATGTTTTATGCCTCTCCGGCGGCCTCGGCGCGGGCAAGACCGTTTTCGCCCGCGCGCTGATCCGGGCGCTGAGCGGCGATTCCGCCCTCGAAGTGCCAAGCCCGACTTTTACCCTTGTCCAGGCCTATGACACTCCCGCCGTCCCTCTCTGGCATTTCGACCTCTACCGCATAGAGGACAGCGCGGAAATTTATGAACTTGGCTGGGAGGAGGCTCTTTCCGGTGCAATTGTCGTCGTCGAATGGCCGGAACGCCTTGAATTCCTTGCGCCCGCGAACCGGCTTGAGATAGGGTTTAGATCCTTGGCGGACGATGCGAATCAGCGTGAAATAACCCTGACCCCCCACGGCGGAATGAAGGAGCGCCATGAGTTTTACGCCTGACCACGCTTTTATTTTGGCCGCGGGCAAGGGTACGCGCCTGCGCCCCTATACCGATTCCGTCCCCAAGCCGCTGGTGACGGTCGGCGGGCGTACGCTGCTGGACCGTACGCTGGACAGGCTGGAAGAAGCGGGCGTTACGCATGTGACGATCAACCTGCACTACATGGCCCCCGTATTGGAGGCGCATCTGGCAAAACGAAAAAGCCCCGTGATAACCCTGTCTTACGAGCCCGAGCTGCTCGATACCGGCGGCGGCGTTAAAAAAGCGCTGCCTGCGCTGGGCGATAAACCCTTCTATGTCATCGCCGGCGACGCCCTCTGGACCGACGGCCCTTCGGGGAATGCGCTGCTGCGTCTTGCCGCGCACTGGGATGATTCTAGAATGGATATCCTGACGCTGATGCAGCCGCTCACCGGCATGGTGCTGACACAAGGCCTTGGCGATTACGATCTGCGCGAAGACGGCAAGCCTGTACGCTCGCTGGACAAGACCGGCGCGTACATGTGGACCAATATCCGCATCAACCACCCGCGTCTATACACAAGCGCGACCGACGGGAATTTCTCTTTCCTGGCGCTGATGGACAAAGCCGAAAGCGAGGGCCGTTTTCACGCCCTCGTGCATGACGGCGACTGGCACCATATCAGCACCGCCGCCGATCTGGAGCGCGTCGACGCGCATTTCGCGCTGGAAAGAAAAACCGCATGAGCCTGCGCGGCCTTTATACCGTCCCCGCGGGCGTCCCTTTCGCCGCCGCGCTGGCGCAGGGCCTTCTGGAACGGGCGGGCGATGACCCTGCTTCCTTAAGCCGCTACAGCATCCTCCTTCCCACCCGCCGCGCCTGCCGCACGCTGCGCGATACGTTTCTCGCGCTCACCGATGGCAAGCCGCTGCTGCTGCCGCGCATGCAGCCGCTCGGCGATGTCGATGAAGACGAGTTGATCCTGGAAATCGCCGGAAAAGAAAACGCGGCGCGCAGCCTCGACCTGCCGCCCGCGCTGCCCTCGCTGCGCCGGCGCATCCTGCTTGCCCGCCTGATCATGACGCTTCCCAATTACACGCGCGGCCCCGAGCAGGATTTCGCGCTCGCCGGCGCGCTCGGCCGCCTGATGGATCAGGTCTATACCGAAGGCCTCGATCTTGCCCGCCTGCCCGGACTGGTCGCGGACCGCGAGCTTGCGCAGCACTGGCAGGTGACCGTTAAATTTCTTGAGATCCTCAGCAAGCGCTGGCCGGAAATTCTGGCAACACACGGCATGATCGACGCCGCCGACCGCAGGAGCCGCCTGCTCGCCGCGCTGGCGGAGCATTGGAAAGAAAGCCCGCCCGCTCATCCGGTGATCGCCGCGGGTTCAACCGGTTCGATTCCGGCAACCGCCGCCCTGCTCCACGCCATTGCCGCCCTGCCGCAGGGCTGCGTCGTGCTGCCGGGCCTTGACCGTGACATCGACGAGGAAAGCTGGCAGGCGCTGGACGATGCCCATCCGCAGGCAACGCTGCGCGATCTTCTCGCCCGCATGAAAACGCAGCGTACGAACGTACAGCTCTGGCCCTTTACTCCTGCTACAGATCAGGCGGACGAACCGCCCGCCTTGACCGAACGCAAGCGTAAAGCCCGCGCCTGGCTCGCCGGCGAAATGATGCGCCCCGCCGCGACCGCCGAACACTGGCAGGATCTTCGCCTTGATCCCGGCCGCAAGGACGCGCTCGAGCAATCGCTCAAGCAGCTGATGCGCTTTGAGTGCGACACGTCCGAAGAGGAAGCAAGACTGATCGCCGTCATCATGCGCGAAACGCTTGGGACTCCCGGCCGCACCGCCGCCCTCATTACGCCCGACCGCACCCTTGCCCGCCGCGTCGCCGTCGCCTGCCAGCGCTGGGGTATCGAGATCGATGATTCCGGCGGCCAGCCGCTCTCCGCGACCCCGGCAGGAAGCTTTCTGCGCCTGATCGTGCAGGGCGCGCTCGATATGAAACCGGGAACGCTGGCTTCGCTGCTCAAGCACAAGCACTGCCGCCTCGGCAGATTGAAAAAAGATTTAACGCCGCTGGTTGGCAAACTGGAAACCTGCATCCTGCGCGGCTCCGTCACCGGCAAGGGCTGGGCCGCCCTCTATGACAACGCCGCGCAAAAAGAAAAAGATGAAAAACGGACAATCGATACCTCCCTGCTGCGCGAACTCGAAGATAAATTCGCGCCACTCACCAAACTGTGCGAAGAGAACGTACGCCCGTTCGCCGAGTTCCTGACCGCCCATTTACAGCTTGCCGAATCCCTTGCCGATGCGCCGGGTTCTCACGGCGCGGCCACGCTCTGGCAGGGGCAGGACGGCGAGGCGGCTGCGTTGTTTTTCGCGGGGCTGCGCGATCAGGCCGAACTGCTGCCCCCCGTTTCCGGCGAGCATTATCTTTCTATCATTGAGCAGCTTATGCGTACGATCAACGTACGCACAACATACGGCACCCACCCGCGCCTGTTCATCCTTGGCCAGCTTGAAGCAAGATTAATGCAGGCCGATGTGATGATTCTCGCGGGGCTTAATGAAAAAACCTGGCCGCCCGATCCCGGCAACGACCCGTGGATGTCGCGCCCGATGCGCGAAGATTTCGGCTTGCCCTCGCCCGAGCGCGCCATCGGCCTGTCTTCTCACGATTTCGTGCAGGCTTTCTGCTCTCCGCATGTGGTGATTACCCGGTCCCGCCGCGTCGACGGCACGCCTTCCGTGCCCGCCCGCTGGCTGCAACGCCTCGATACCGTGCTGGCGGCGCTCGCCATTGATTCCGCGATCTACGGATCGGCGGTCTATGAACAATGGGCGAAAGCGCTGGATACGCCGGAAGGCGACCCGCAACCCGTCCGCCGCCCCGAGCCGCGCCCGCCGCCCCATAAACGCCCGCGGGAAATGTACGTCACCGCCATCGAACGCTGGATGCGCGATCCTTACCATATTTATGCCCGCTATATCCTGCGCCTTAAAAAACTCCCGGATCTGGAAGAGCAGTCCGACGCCGCCGAGCGCGGCGCCATCATGCACGATGTCTTAAGCCGCTTTGTCACGGACTGCCCCGCCGCCCTGCCGGAAAACGCGCAAGACAAATTGATCGAACTAGGCCGCGAAATCATCGGTGAAAAGCTCGATGACCCCCGCCTGTGGGGCTTCTGGTGGCCGCGTTTTCAGCGCCTTGCCGGCTGGTTTGTTAACCATGAGCGACATTGGCGATTACAAGCGACCGTCGCCGCCAGCGAGGCGGAAGGCGGAGCAAGCCTTGATATCGACGGCATCCCCTTCACGCTGCGCGCCCGCGCCGACCGGATCGACGATCTTGAAAACGGCGCGTTCGCGGTCATCGACTATAAAACCGGCGCATGCCCCTCGAAAAATGAAGTTGAATCCGGCTACGCGCCGCAGCTCCCGCTCGAAGCCCTGATCCTGCTGGAAGGCGGCTTCCCCGGCCTCGCGGCGCAGGACGTTCCCTATATGGGGTTCTGGAAGCTGACCGGCGGCGCGGAGCCCGGCGAGGAAAAGCCGGTCGAAGCCGACCCCGAAACAGCGCGGCAGGGCCTCATCCGGCTCGTCCGCGCCTTCCGCAATGAGGACACTCCCTATTACAGCCTCCCGCGTCCCGCCAAGGCCCCGCCCGCGAACCGGCAGGATTACGCGCATCTTGCAAGGGTGCAGGAATGGGCGGCGCTGGATGATGAAACGGAGGCGGCGGCATGAGCGCAGAACCCGCCATCGACGGGGAAGTCCGCGCGCTCGACCCCAACGTCATCCAGCGCCGCGCCTCCGATCCGGAAGAATCCGTCTGGGTCAGCGCGTCCGCCGGCAGCGGCAAGACCAAGGTGCTGACCGACCGCGTCCTGCGCCTTCTGTTGCCGCGCCCTGACGGCCATCCCGGCGCGGCGCCGCACCGTATTCTCTGCCTGACCTTCACCAAGGCCGCCGCAAGCGAGATGCTCCAGCGCATCGGCAAAATTCTCGGCAAATGGGCTATCGCCGGGGAAAACGAACTGCGGGAAGATTTGCGCAACCTGACAGGACGGCCGGCAAGCGCGGCGGAAATCGGCGCGGCCCGCCGCCTGTTCGCCTCCGTTGTCGATACGCCGGGCGGCCTCAAGGTCATGACCATCCATTCTTTCTGTCAGTCCGTGCTGGGCCGCTTCCCGCTGGAAGCCGATATCCCGCCGCATTTCAGCGTCGTCGATGAAGCCCCCGCGCAGGATCTGCTCGCCCGCGCCCGCAACACGGTTCTGGAAGCGGCAAAACAGGATCCCGCTTCCGCGCTGGGCCGCGCCATTGCCGCCATCGCCGCCGAACAGAACGAGGAGCAGTTCGGCGCTCTCCTCAGATCGCTTTGCGGCGAGCGCCAGCAGATGCGCAAACTGACGGACGCAAACGCGCTCCATGACCGTCTGTGCGCGCTGCTGGATATCGCGCCGTCGGACACGCCCGAAAGTCTGAAAGAAGCCGCCTGCGATGATGATGGTTTCGATAAGGACGCTCTTTACGCCGCCTGCCGCGCGCTCTCCGGCGGCACGGAAAAGACCGACCGGCCCAAAGGCATCGCCATCCAGCTCTGGCTCGACGCCTCCCCCGCCAAAAGGCTTGCGGAGTTCGAAGCCTATGAGCTCGCCTTTCTGACAAAAGATAAAGGCGAGCCGCGCAAAAACCTTTCGACCAAATCCGTCCAGCAGTCAAACCCCGCCTGCGAGCCCGCGCTGCAGACCGAGGCGCAGCGCCTGTTCCTTCTCCGCGACAGGATAAGGGCCGTCAAATGCGCGTCTCTTACCCGCGATTTAATGGTGGTGGGCGGCGCCATCCTCGATGAATACCAGCGCCTTAAAGACGCGCGCGGTCTGCTCGATTTCAACGACCTGATCCTGACCACTCTGAAATTATTGCGCCAGCCCGCTATAGCGCCGTGGATACTCTACAAGCTGGACGGCGGCCTTGACCATGTGCTGATCGACGAAGCGCAGGACACCAACCCCGAGCAGTGGCAGATCGTCCGCCATCTCTGCGAGGACTTCTTCAGCGGGCAGGGGGCAAGGGAAGACATCAGGCGCACGGTATTTGTCGTCGGCGATGAAAAACAATCGATCTACAGCTTCCAGCGCGCCTCGCCCGCGGAATTCGCCCGCAACAAAACCTGGCTCAAAAGCGCGGGCGCGAAAGAGGTCAGCCTTGATATTTCCTTCCGCTCTACCTCAAGCGTTCTTGGGCTCGTGGATGAAGTCTTTGCGCCGCCGCGCCTGCGTCAGGGCATGGGTGAAGACGTTTTGCTCCACCACATCCACCGCCGCGGCCAGGCGGGTCTTGTCGAACTCTGGCCCCAATTCGCCTCCGAAGAGACGGAGGAAGAAGAACCGTGGACCCCGCCGGTTAAAATCATCGAAGCGCCCTCGGGACAGGCAAAACTGGCCGACCATATCGGCAAGACCATTAAGGATTGGCTGGATCGCAAGGAAGAAATCCCCTCGCAGGGACGCGCGGTCCAGCCCGGCGACATCATGATTCTCGTGCGCACGCGTACAGCCTTCGTCAACCAGCTCGTGCGCGCGCTCAAAACCCGCAACATCCCGGTCAGCGGCGTCGACAGAATGGTGCTGGGCCAGCAGATCGCCGTGATGGACCTGCTCGCCCTCGCGCAGTTCGCGTTGCTCCCCGGCGACGATCTCAGCCTTGCCTGCGCGCTGAAATCCCCGTTTATCGGCATGGATGAAGACCGCCTGATGGGTCTCGCGATGGACCGCAAAGGCTCACTCTGGGATGCCCTGCGCGCATCCAATGACAAGCCCCTCATCGACTGGCTCGATGAATTGATCGCCCGCGCCGCCGCCGATCACCCGTATGAATTTTTCAGCCGCATCCTCCAGCGCCGCTGCCCCGCCGATGACAGAAGCGGCCTCCGCGCCGTGCAAAAACGCCTCGGCGCGGACGCGCTCGACCCGCTCGGCGAATTCCAGAACGCCTGCCTCGCCTTTGAGCGCGACAATATCGCAACGCTCCAGAGCTTTTTACTCTGGCAGCAGAGAACCGACGCCGCCATCAAGCGCGAACTGGAAGAGGCAGGCAGCGCCGTACGTATCATGACCGTCCATGGCGCAAAGGGTTTGCAGGCGCCTGTCGTTATCCTGCCTGATACGACGCGTACGGCTGCGTCGAAAAAGAACGGCACCCTGCTCTGGCCGGATAAAACCGGGCTCGATGTTCCCCTCTGGTCGCCGCGCAGCGATGATTTCCCCGCCCTCTACCGGCAGGCGCGTACGCGTCTTGAAGACGCGGCGGAAGAAGAATACCGCCGCCTGCTTTATGTCGCCATGACCCGCGCCGAAGACCGGCTTTATATCGGCGGCTGCCGGGGCAAGCGCGAACCGCTGGAAGAATGCTGGTACAATTATATCTCTGCCGCCTTCGCCCGTCTGCCGCATGCCGAAGAACAGGACGGCGCATGGCGTATGACCAACCCCCAGACCGCCGCCCCCGACGGTAAAAAGAAAGGCGGCCCAAAAGAAATTGCCCGCGAAAATATGCCGGAAGCTCCCTGGCTGTTTCAGCGCGCCCCCGCGGAATCCTTTCCGCCGCGCCCGCTCGCCCCCTCGCGCCCCGCGGACGAGCCGGCGATAAGATCTCCGCTTGATGGCGCGGAAGATTACCGCTTCCGCCGCGGCAATATCACCCACAAGCTTTTGCAGATCCTGCCCGATCTGCCGCCGGATGGGCGCCGGCAGGCCGCGCGCCATTTTGTCTCCCGCCCCGCGCACGGCCTGCCCGAAAATCTTCAGGAAGAGATTGTCCGCGAAACCCTCGCCATTCTCGAAGATGCTTCTTTCGCCCCGCTGTTCGGCCCCGGCTCTATGGCCGAAGTGCCGCTGACCGGGTTCGTGAACGGCCGTCTGGTCAGCGCCCAGATCGACCGCCTGCTGGTGTCGGACAGCGCAATATGGATCGTCGATTACAAAACCAACCGCCCGCCCCCGCGCGATCCGGAAAACGTGCCGGACATTTACCGCGACCAGTTGAAAGCTTACCGCGACATTGTCGCCAGTATCTATCCGGACCGCCCGGTCCGCTGCTTCCTGCTCTGGACTGACGGCCCGCTACTGATGAAGCTTGATCTGGCTTAAATGTGTAAAAACAGGCTTCCGGCGCTAAGCGGTCTTGACCATTTCCGCGCTCTCCCCATACTTAATGATTGGGTTTATTGAAAGAGAAGGGGCATATTCATGGCGCACAACGTAACCGACAAGAATTTCGACAGCGAAGTCCTGAAAGCGGAAGGCCCCGTCATGGTCGATTTCTGGGCCGAATGGTGCGGCCCGTGCAAGGCGATGTCGCCGCTCGTCGACGAGCTTGCCGGCGAAATGGGCAAGAAACTCAAGGTCGTCAAGGTCAATATCGATGAAAGCCCCCACGCCCCGACGCAATACGGCGTGCGCGGCATCCCGACCTTCATGATCTTCAAGGGTGGTCAGGTCATCGACACCCGCATCGGCGGCATGAGCAAATCCCAGCTCTCCGAATGGATCACATCAATACTTTAAGCGTTATCTCCGCATGACAAAACCGGGCCATAGCGGGGGAATTATCCTTCCCGCGCCGCAGGACATGCCGCGCGAAAGCGATAATTTCTTCCGCTGGCTGGGTTTTTTCCTGAAGCCCTACGCGGCAACGCTGCTGCTGTTCCTGTTCGTCCGGATTTTCCGTTACGCGGTGCTATACGTGCTGCCTCTGGCCATCGGCCTTGTCATCAAGGCCTTCGAAACCGGCTGGGCGTACGCGCATGCGCCGCAGCTCGCGCTGGCGGTAAGCGCCTATATGGCGCTTTATTGCGTCGTTTTGTTCTCCATCGGCGTCTTCATTAAAGAATCCGCGGCGCAGGACCGCATGGTGCGCGCCATGACCATGTTTTCGATCCGCCATATCAACAGCCTGCCGCTGGACTGGCACGAATCGCAAGGCTCCGGCGGCAAGCTCCAGCGCGTAATGACCGCGCGCTCTTCCTTGAAGGGCCTGATCGATATTTATAAATGGTCGCTGGTGCCGTTCATCGGCGCCATGATCGCCATCGCCTTCTCCGTCGCCATCATCGACGCCCCGCTATGGTTCATGCTGCTCTATGCCGGTTTCGCCGCGAGCTTCATCGGCGCGGCGCTGGTCGTCGCGAAACCCCTGCCCGAGCTGCATAACCGCCATAACGCGCTGCTCGAAAAGTTGCTGTCCGGCGTTTACGAATTCGTCAGCGCCGTGCGCACCGTCAAATCCTTCAACATGGCGCGCTACATCGAGGAAAAGGCGGAATTGCACGAAAGCGAGGGCCACGGCGCCTGGCGCACCGTGCTGCGCACGATCTTCCGCAAATGGATGGTTCTCAACTCCATCGCCGGTTTATGGATGTGCGTCTTCCTCGCCGTCTGCATCGGCGGCATCTACGGCCATATCCTCTCCATCGGCGCGTTCGCGACTTTGTTCTATCTCGCGTACGACCTCTGGAAAACGCTCGAAAACCTCGTCTATATCCAGGACCAGTATATCGAATACCGCGCGGGCTTCATGCGTTTAACGGAAACATTAAAAGTAAAGCCGCGTACGCTTGACCTCGATCCCGTTATTCCCCTCGATCACGGCTGGCAGACATTACGTTTCGATAGGGTCGATTTTAACTACGGCGGCGGCAAATCCCACGCGCTGGAAAATATCAGCCTCGCGATCCGCCGCGGCGAAAAAGTCGCATTAGTGGGCCCGAGCGGCGCGGGTAAATCGACGCTCGCCAAACTTCTGACAAAACAGATGTGGCCTGAAAGCGGCGCAATCACAATCGACGATACCGACCTGCGCCATATCGCCGACGGCGACTGGCTGGATCAAACCGGGATCGTGCCGCAGGATGTCGAGCTTTTCAACATGAGCATCCGCGACAATATCCTGCTGGGCCTCGTCGACGTCATCGACGATGCCGCGTACCGCGCGGCGCTCAGGCAGGCGGCGCTCGATTCGTTCGTGGACACGCTTCCCGAGCGCGACGCGACCCTGATCGGCGAGCGCGGTATCAAGCTCTCCGGCGGCCAGCGCCAGCGTTTGGGGATCGCCCGCGCCCTCGTCCGCCGCGCCGTTCTGATTGTTTTCGATGAAGCCACCAGTTCGCTCGACAGCCTCTCGGAACAGGCGATCCAGGAAGCCATCGAAAAATCCTTTGCCGGGAAGACGCTTGTTGTTATCGCCCATCGCCTCTCCACCGTCCGTCATGTCGACCGGATTTTCGTGTTGCAGGAAGGCCGCCTGATCGAGGAAGGCCCGTTCCAGACACTGATTAATAAAAACGGCGTCTTTGCCAGAATGTGGGCGCTGCAATCGGACAGTTTCGCGGAAGATCAATCCGGCAAGGCCGCTATTCTCTAGCCCCGCCTGTTTTTAAACTCTCCCAGCCAGTCTTTAAATTCCCAGCTTCGGTAAACCGCCTGCGCGGCCAGCGGGCCGAGCAGGCCGCCCGTGTATGCAAAACCGAACGGCTCGAACAGCCTGTACGTCTCATCGCCTTCGGCAATGGCTTTTGCAATGGTCTCGCCCCCCGCCGTCGTCGGCCCGACGCCGTTGCCGCCGAAATTGGTGCAATACCACACCCCCGGCGCGAGCCGGCCGATCAGCGGCATCCGGTGGACGGTATAACCCATGACGCCCGACCAGGCGATATCAACCCGTACATCCCTGAACTGCGGATAGATCCTGACCATATCGCGCCGCAGCTCCCCGGCAAGATCGGCGGGATCCCGCCCCATGCCGATGCGCCCGCCCCACAGCAGGCGGCCATCCGGCAAGGGCCGGTAATAATCGTCGGCATAGCGCGAATCCCGCAGCGCATACGGCGCGCGGATCGCGGATTGAAAGAGTTCCGGCGCTATGGGCTCCGTCACCATGACATACGTCGCTATCGGCAAACAGGCGGAAGCCAGTTTCTTCTCCGGTCGGTTGACGAAATAGGCCGAACCGCAGAACACGACATGCTCCGCTTTAATTTTGCCTTTTTCCGTATGTATGATTTTGGGATCGCTGTCCCGCTCCACCTGGACCACCGGTGAATCTTCAAAAATCAGCCCGCCTCTGGCTTGAAGCGCCGCCGCGATCCCCTGTACGTATCGCAGCGGGTGCAGGTGGAGATTCTCCGGGAAAAACAGCGCCTCGTAATAACGCCGGGTAACGTACATCTCCCGCGTTTTCTCCCGCGGCCACACCTCCGCGCTCTCGCCTAGCTTCTCCGCGTAATAATCCCGCTTGCGCCACACCGCGTCCGCATCGTCATACCACCACGCAACCACCGACCCGTCGACCGGATCGCACGGAATCGCGTAATCCTTGATTCTCCGCCGGATCAGCTTCTGCGCCTGCTTGGTGAGTAGGAACAACGCCCGCGCATGGGACAAGCCCGTCTTCTTAATCAGCGCTTCCGGCGAGGCGGCAAAGCCGGATAAACAAAACCCGCCATTACGCCCCGACGCCCCCCAGCCGATCCGCCGCGCTTCCAGCAGCGCAACCCTCTTCCCGCGCTCCGCGAGCCCCAGCGCCGTCGCCAGCCCCGCAAGCCCGCCGCCGATAACGCATACATCCGTTTCAAGAGTTTCTTCAAGCGAAGGATAGGCCGGCGCGCTGATCAGCGTCCGGCTGTAATAGCTGTCGATATAACCGCTCATTATTTTGCAGTATCGGGAACCAGCATCATGATGATCTGGCGGCCCTCTAACCGGGGTTCCATCTCGACCTTGCACACATCGGCAAGTTCCTGCTTCATCCGCTTCAGTAAATCCTGCCCGATATCCTGGTGGGCCATTTCCCGGCCGCGGAAGCGCATCGTTACCTTGACCTTGTCGCCCTCTTCCAGAAACCGCCGGGCGGCGCGCATCTTGACCCCGTAATCATGGTCCTCAATGCCGGGGCGGATCTTGATTTCCTTGACGTCGATGACCTTCTGCTTCTTGCGGGCCTCGTTGGCTTTTTTCTGCTGCTCGTATTTATATTTACCGTAATCGAGAATTTTACAGACCGGCGGGTCGGCATTGGGAGAAATTTCCACGAGATCGAGGCCAGCCTCTTCCGCCATCCTGAGGGCTTCGCGGATACTGACAACTCCGGCCATCTCGCCAGCGGCGTCCACCAGCCTGACCTTGTCCACGGTAATCTGGTCGTTCACGCGCGGCCCGTCATCGTTGCGGTCCCGGCGCGGTTGCATAGGTGGTCTGGCGATAGCAGTTCTCCTGTCCGTTGTTGCGGCAAATTAAAAGATTTCAATTAATAAGGCGGTTTTCATTGAGGCGCAAGCTTTTGTGTGATGATCGGCGCGCTGGCGGCCAGCTCCTGCAGGAACTTTCTGTAAAAACCCTTATCGGTGTGTTCGGCCAGCCAGCCGGCAATCGCGTCCATCGCCTTTTCCGTATCGATCAGGCATTGGTCGGCTTCATAAAGCCTGACCGCATGGCCCCTGCCGCTGGCGTCAAATGTTGACGGCTTCGATTTTCAGCGCACCACTCGGCCCGAAAAAGGCGATACGCAGGTAGGGATCTTCAGAAAACGCGTCATCGTCGGGAACATAATCAAGCAGCGGCGCCTTGTGATAGCCCGGCGTCTCATGAATGATAAAAAAATGCCACTGGCGATCCTGCTCCAGCTTCTGGAAGTAACCCTGCAATATCTTGTCGCTGCCCCGGCTCAGCTCTAAAACCCGCTTCATGGAATGAACAAAAGTCTGCGCGAGGCTGTCCGCCTGATCCCAGTAGCCGTACTTGCGGCCGAGCGCTTCCGACAGTGCTTTATTCAGATCTGTTGTCATAGTGACATTAATAAGGCGGCCGGCAGTTTTTTGCAAGACTCTCAACGGCCTCATCAAGCTTTGCCGTTTCCTGTTCCTGGCTGCCCAGCCGCCGGATTGCCACCGTGCCCTCCTCCGCCTCGCGCCTGCCGACGACGAACATGACCGGCACTTTCGCAAGCGAATGCTCGCGCACCTTGTAATTGATTTTCTCGTTGCGCAGGTCAATCTCCGCCCGGATGCCCGCTTTTTTAAGCTGCTTGAGGACATCCTGCGCGTACGCATCGGCATCGCTGGTGATGGTGGCAACCACGCACTGCACCGGCGCAAGCCATAGCGGCAGTTTGCCCGCATAGTTCTCGATCATGATTCCGATAAAGCGCTCAAGACTCCCTAAAATAGCGCGGTGAAGCATGACCGGGCGGTGTTTCTGGCTGTCCTCGCCGATATAATGCGCATCGAGCAGAACAGGCAGGTTAAAATCGAGTTGCAACGTGCCGCAGGTCCACGACCGTCCGATGGCATCGCGGATATGGTACTCGAGCTTCGGCCCGTAAAACGCGCCGTCGCCAGGCGCTTCGGCATATTCAAGGCCAGCAGCTTTCAAAGCGCCGCGCAGGCCCTGCTCGGCCTTGTCCCACACCTCGTCCGAGCCCGTGCGTTTTTCCGGCCGCGTGGCAAGCTTAACCTGTACGTCCGTGAATCCAAGATCCGCGTACATTGCCTTCAAAAGCTGGCAGAAAGCGACGCTCTCGGATTCGATCTGGTCCTCGCGGCAGAAGATATGGGCGTCATCCTGCGTGAATTGCCGTACGCGCATCAGGCCGTGCAACGCGCCGTGCGGCTCGTTGCGGTGGCAGCAGCCGAACTCGGCCATGCGCAGCGGCAGGTCGCGGTAGGAGGTGATCCCTTGCTTGAAAATCTGCACATGCGCGGGGCAATTCATCGGCTTTAATGCCATGAAATGCCGGGGCTCTTCCTTGAAGACCTTGCCGCCCTCTTCCGTATTCGGCACCACATCGGGCACCACGAACATATTTTCGCGGTATTTTCCCCAGTGGCCGGACTGCTCCCAGAAGCGGCTGTCCATCAGTTGCGGCGTCTTGACCTCGACATACCCCGCCGATTCAAGGCGGCGGCGGACATAGCCTTCCAGCGCCCGCCAGATCGTATGGCCGTTGGGATGCCAGAACACCGAACCCTGCGCCTCGTCCTGCAGGTGAAAAAGATCCATTTCCTTGCCGAGCTTGCGGTGGTCGCGTTTTTCCGCTTCCTCGAGCATGGTCAGGTAATCCGCAAGCCCCTTCTCGTCGTGCCACGCCGTGCCGTAAATCCGCGTCAGCATCGCCTTGGTCGAATCCCCACGCCAGTAAGCGCCCGCCACTTTCATCAGCTTGAACGCATGGCCGACATGCTTGATGCTCGGCATATGCGGCCCCCGGCACAAATCGAGCCACTCGCCCTGCCGGTAGATGGAAATATCCTCGCTCGCGGGCAGATCCTCGATGATCTCCGCCTTGAAATACTCGCCCTTCTTCTTGAAGTAATCGATGGCCTCGTCCCGGTCCCACACTTCGCGGGTGAACGCCGCGCCCTTGTCCACGATCTCGTGCATGCGCTTTTCGATGACAGCGAGATCCTCGGTCGAAAACGGCTCGTTGCGCCCGAAATCGTAGAAAAACCCGTTCTCGATCACCGGGCCGATCGTCACCTGCGTGCCGGGGAACAGCTCCTGCACCGCCTGCGCCATGACATGCGCCGCGTCGTGCCGGATCAGCTCCAGCCCCGGAACGCCGTCGCGCTTGACGATATTGATCGTTGCATCCGCATCGATGGGACGCGACAAATCCCAGAGCTTGCCGTTCACTTCCACCGCCACGGCAGCCTTGGCCAGCGACTTCGCGATCGACTCGGCGATCGCAAGGCCTGTTACCCCCTTCGGATAAGTACGAGTCGAGCCGTCCGGAAAAGTCATGGTCAGTGCCGGAGCCGAAGAGGGGGAAGGGTTTGCCATTACGTTCACTTGATTATTCCAAATGCATCCAGATCCATGTCTCAGCTCTCAATAAGAATACCAATCACTATGTAATTTCAAGGTTTTTCCTGAAAAGGACGTCCGGCTAATTTAAGTTTTTCTAATATCATTGCGCCGGGGAACCAAAATGGTAAAATTTGCTTGGCTTTTCAGGCACAACGGGATAACAACTCCATGAATTCAAAGAACAAAGCTTCCGAAAAATCGGTCGTTATCATGCCGGAAAGCGAGGGCAACACGATCTGCTGTGAATTCAAGGGCCTTATCACCCTCGAAGATCATGATATTCTCCACAGCAAGGTAATGGAAGTCGTCGCCAAATACGGCCATTTCAATCTGCTGTTTTAGTACAGTCCGGGGTTCAAGGGGTGGGAACCGGACGCCGCCGACGCCAATATGAAAGGCATCCTTGAATTTGGCAAGGCGACCGGCAAGCTTGCCTATATCAACCCGCCCGCCAAAAAGATCATGCAGCATAAAATCACCCCCGACCTGTTCGGCGGCGAAATGAAATACTTCGAAAAAGACCGGCTGGCCGAGGCTTTGGACTGGGTAAAGTCCTGATATTGCAGGATTTTAAATTTTTCTTCTGCTCCAGACTTATAGAAAAAGACCGGTCAGCGTTCGTGCATAGCCCGGTCCAGCGTCTTGATGAGCGGCTTGAGGATATACTGCATCACCGTCTTCTCGCCGGTCAGGATATCGACGCTCGCGACCATGCCGGGGATGATTTCAAGCACCTCCCCCTTACGCTTGAGCGCTGTCTCTTTCGTGCGTACGCGTACGCGGTAGAAGGTTTCCTGCTTCTCGTTGGTCAGCGTGTCTGCGGAAATATCGATCAGTTCGCCGCGCAGGCCCCCGTAAATCGAGAAATCGTAGGCTGTAATCTTGACGACCGCCGCCTGACCCGGATGCAGGAAGGCGATGTCCGAGGGGCGGATGCGCGCCTCGATGATGAGCTGGTCGTCCTTGGGAACGATCTCGATCAGGTCCTCGCCCGGCTGTACGACGCCGCCGACCGTATTGACCAGTATGTCCTTGATCGTGCCGTCGACCGGCGATCTTATTTCCGTGCGCACCTTGCGGTCCTCAAGGCCTGAAAGCGTTTCCTTGACCGTGTTCATTTCGATCATGGTCGCGGAAAGCTCTGTCTGCGATTGCGCCCGCATCGAGCTTTTCAGTTCCTCGATCCGCGCCTTGGCCTCGTTCACCGCCGACTGCGCCTGCGACAGCGACGCGGACACGCTGTTCAGCTCCGTCTGCCGTTCTTTAATGCCGCGCTCGAGCTGGAGCAGTTCAAGCTGCGGCGCCGAGCCGCGCTCGACCAGCGGCGCGATCATGTCGCGTTCCTCCTTGGACAGGCGCAAAACCTCGCTTAAATCCGATACCCGTCTCCGCAGCCCGCTGACTTCCTGCTCGCGCTGCATCTGCTGCTGATCCAGAACCTGCGTCTGGCTCAGGATATTGACGGCATTGGCCTTGAACGCCTCGAGCTCTTCCTTGACGCTCTCCGGCGCGCCCTTCATCACCGCATCGGAAAAGGCGGGCGTCGCAAGCCCGTCGGCCTCGGCCTTCAGGCGCTCAACCTTGGCGAGCAGCCCGAGATAGCGTTTCTGGTTGGCCCCGAGGTCCGATGACGCCTGCACGTCGCGAAGCTGCATCAAAGGCTGCCCCGCGGCGACGCTGTCGCCCTCATGCACCAGGAATTTCTCGACAATGCCGCCCTCCAGGCTTTGCAGCTTCTGGATCTCCGTGGAAGGAATGACCCTGCCGTCTCCGCGCGTCACTTCATCAAGGGCCGCCATATTGGCCCAGAGAATGAAGATAACGAAAAACATGCCGATCATGACCAGCAACGCATGCTGCTCCAGCGGCAGCTCATCGTCCGCGGTGAAGAATTTGTCCGCATGGGCCTGCGCCGTCTGGTGTTTTTCCTTCGCCCAGTCGGCGCGGATCTTCGCCCATTCCGATGCCTCGTTGATGGTTTGTGTCTGTTTTTCGGGTATTTTCTTCGCCGGTTCAGCCATATTACACGTCCGTATTCTCGGCGGCGGTGCCGTATTGCCGCGCCTGTAATTTCGCGATCACTTCATCCTTCGGCCCGTAGGCGACCAGCCTGCCGCGGTCGATCAGGATCAGCTTATCGACCAGCACCAGCATCGAGCCTTTATGGGTGATGAGAATTGTCGTCTTGTCCTCGCACAGTTTCTGCAATCTTTTGCGCAGCCGGTTTTCCGAAGCCGGGTCCATCGACGCCGTCGGCTCATCGAGAATAAGCACCGGCGGATCGTAGAGCAGAGAGCGCGCGATCGCCACCGCCTGCCGCTGCCCGCCCGAAAGCGCTTCGCCGCGCTCGCCGACCTGCGTATCGAGCCCGTGCTGGGAATCTTTCAAAAATTCCATGACCCCGGCCATTTCGGCGGCGCGCAGAACGGCGCGGTCGGGCGCGGTTTCATGGCCCATTGTGATATTTTCGCGCACCGAGCCGAAAAAGAGCTGCGGATCCTGTTGCACCGCGCCGATGGAGCGGCGCAGATCGCCGGGATCGATCTGGCGCACGTCGGTGCCGTCGACCTGTACGCTGCCCGATTCCGGCTTATAGAGATTGACGAGCAGCCGTTCGATCGTCGTCTTGCCCGAGCCCACCGCGCCGATAATGCCGACGCGCTCGCCCGGCTCGATCAGAAAGCTGACATGGTTGAGCGCGGGAATGGTCTGCCCCGGATAGCGGAACACGATGTCCTTGAACTCGATCCGCCCGTCGAACACGGGCTTCGCGATAAAATGCTTGCCGGCGGGGCGCTCGACTTCCTTTTTCATCAGCGCGTCCAGCTGCGCGAGCGCTTCCTTCGACTGGTTCATGCGCGTCATCAGCCCCGCGACCTGCGCGAGCGGGGCAACCGCCCGGCCCGCGAGAATGACGCAGGCAATCAGCGAGCCCATTGAAATCATGCCGGCCCCGATCAGGTATACCCCAGCGATGACGACGGCGACGTTGGCAACCTGCTGGATAAAGACCGTATAGTTCATCGCAAAAGATGAAATGCGCCGCGACTTGATGGCGGTGCGCGATGCTTTTTCGTTGAGCTCTTCCCATTTGCGCTGGGTATGGCCTTCGGCAGCCTGCATCTTGATCGTTTCAAGCCCGGTGATCGTTTCAAACAGCAGCGCGTTTTTAAGCGCGCTTTCGTTCATCGACTGCCGGATGATTTTCTGCATCGGCTTTTGCAGGATAAAACCCATGATAACGATCAGCGGCACCGAAACCAGCGGCACCAGCGCGAGCCAGCCGCCGATCAGCATCATAATGAAAATGAACAACACCACAAAAGGAAGATCGATCAGCGCAACCATCGTCGCCGAAGTGAAGAAATCGCGCAGCCCCTCGAACTCGCGCATGTTGCTGGCGAGAACACCGGCGCTTGCGGGCCGCGAAGCCATCGTCATCCCCATGATCTGCTCGTAAAGCTGCGCCGAAATTTTGACGTCCGCCTTCTTGCCGGCGACATCGAGAAAATGCGCCCGCAGGTTTTTGAGGACAAAATCGAAGATAAAGACGATGAACACGCCCGCCGCCATCACCCACAGCGTCTCATAGGCATTGTTGGGAACCACGCGGTCATAGACGTTCATGATGAACAGCGAACTGGCGAGCGCGAAAATATTAATCATCACCGCGGCAACGACGGTTTCCTGATAGATTCGCATATTCTCCTTGAGCGAGCCCCAGAACCAGTCGCGCGCCGTATCGATCTCGGCCGGCCCCGCCCGCTCGTCCATGCGCGCAATCGGGCGCAGGAAGAAGGCATAGCCGGTATAAAGCTTCTTGAGCGCTTCCAGCCCCATGACCTGCCGTTCTTCCTCGGTCTCGGGGAACTGCACCAGGAACTGCGTTTCAGGATGAACCTCCGCTTTCTTGCCCGGCTCCTGCTTCGGCGGATGTTTTTTGGGATGTTTAATGTTCCATAAAATACAGGCCTGCTGCCCTTCCAGCACCAGAACGCACGGCAGGTTAGGCGCTATCGCGAGCGCGTCCAGCGGGCGGTCGATCAGTTTCGCGTGAAGGTCGGTGCGCTCGGCGGCGCGCACGAACAGCGAAGGCGTAATGCCTTCTTTGGGAATCGGCAGGCCTGCGGTCAGCGCCGACCGGCTGGTCCGTCGTCCGTAATGCCCCGCCATCAGGCGCAGGCACTCGACCAGCGGCTCTTGTACAGCCATACGGTCCGCCTGCAAAGGCCATGCGCCGGGCATGCCCGCGGCTTCAGCCGCGACATTCACGGTCATCTCGTCCTGGCCAGATGCCGTTTCAGTCTTGTTTTCGCTAAGGGATTGTTCGTTTTTGTTAACGCTCACGGTTTTACCTGTAATCTGCGTTTTCCGTTTTATGGGCCGGTCCGTCTAAACTGGATTAATACAACCGTTTTTCAAGCGCCCATGGTTCCATGGGAATAAAAACTGTTGTTTTCCAGCCCGATAACGGAACCGGCCTTCTCCGGATCACATCTTAGCAGGTTCCGATTCGCGCGGATAGGCCACGCCCAGAGTCTTCATCAGCTCGCCCTTGAGCGCGAGCAGGCGGTATACCGCGAACATTTCCAGAAACTCGGAATTGACCGTGTTGGATTTGGAAACGAATAATTCGTTTTGCGCATCCAGAACGTCGAGCAGCGTCCGGCGGTTGAGGTCGAACTGATCTTTATAAGCCTTGACCACTTCGGTGTTCGCGTCGGCCTGCGCCGCGAACTGGCGGGCGCGCTCGCCGGCGGAAACCATCCGCGCCCAGGTCTGGCGCACATCGCTTTCAACGCCGCGGGCGGCCTGGGCTCTTGCTTCCTTCGCCTGCGCTTCGCGGTTGATATGCTCGCGCACTCGCGCCGAATCGGCGCCGCCGCGGTAAAGATTCCAGTCGACCACGACAAGCGCGGAAGCGCTGGTGTCATCGCCGCGTACGCCGTTCAGGTCCTTGCCGTTCCGGCCGTTAACCTGCAAATCGAGCTGCGGGTAGAAAGTGGACTTGGCCCCTTCCATTTCGGCATGAGCGACCTGGATATCGGCTTCAAAAATATCGATAGTCGGGCTCTGGTGCAGCGCGATCTTCACTTCCTGATCCACATCGGGTGTCAGCCCGTCCACCGGCACCATCGGCACCATCAGATCAACCGGCGGGTCGCCGACTTCTTCAATGTAAGCGGCCTCGGCAAAACGCAGTTGTTCACGGACGCTGGCCTCGGTCGCGCGGGCGGAGGCCATACGGGCGCGCGCCTGTTCATTATCGGCCTGGGTCGAACGACCGACATCGGCGCTGTCTTCTATCTGCTCGAGAATGGCGATATGATCGGCGACGTTCTGGCGGGCGATCCGCAGCAATTCGCGCTGGCGCAGAACTTCAAGATAGGCCTCGACGATGGCAAGCCCCACCAGTTCCGACGTTTCACGCACCCGGTTGGAAGCGGAAAGAACGCGCATTTTCTGCCGCTCGTTCTCGTACTTGGTTTCAAAGCCATCAAACAGCAGCTGGGTCAGCGTCAGGCCGGCTTCATAGCGCCAGAGATTTTCCGGATCGTCATCAAGACCGGCGCGGGTCGATTCATCGTCGCTGTATTCATAGCCGGTGTCGCCCTGGAAATCGATGGACGGGAAATAAAGAGCTCTCGCCTGGCGCAGTTCTTCATCGGTCGCGCGGCGGTTCGTCTGGACGACCCCCGTTTCCGGGTTGGTGTTAACGCCGATCGCCACCGCATCGCGAAGGCTGAGCGCCTTGTCGCTGACCGGCTCAGGCTCTTCCTGCGGCGCAGGAAACGCGGACGGCATTTCGTTCAGCATAGCGGCGGGCCGCGCTTCCATGACATAGGGCGCATCGTAATCGACGCCGGTCATTGTCTTTGTGCTCCCCAGAATGGGAGTGGCAGGCTCTTCCGCGACAGGCGCCGCCGCTTCTTCAGCCGGGGCCGGCGCTACGGGCGCGGGCTCTGCCGCTGGCATTTCCTGCGCCGACGGCGGGGGCGGAGCCGATCCCTCCTGTGCCCATGCGGCCGAAGCCATCAGCCCCAAGCAGGACGTCGTCAGAACCAGTTTCCGAATATCAAGCCTTTTCATGAGATGCCCTTCGCCGAGACTATCGAACTCGTTAATTTAACAAATATTTATGACCTTTTTCCTGCGCTTTAGCAAGCCCGCACACGGCCAATTCAACAGGTAGTTAGCCGATTTTCCTGAAGCTTGGCAAGGGAAAATCGCTTTGTTTTAAAAGCCGTACCCGCATTTATGTACCGGGTGAAAACGGCAGGCGGCGCAAACGGTTCCCGCGCCTTATCGCAATGCGTACGGCCCAAAAAACACCGGGCGGATCTTGCGATCCGCCCGGTTCACATAAGCGCTCCCGTTAGGAATGACGGAGGGCCATGTGGAACTCATTACGCAATCAGGTTGCCGTCGCCCGCCAGGTCGTTGATGTTAAGGCCGGTAACGCCCTGCAGCGTGACCAGGTTGGTGGCGTTCGCGACATTGCCGGATCCGTTAAGATCGACCGCGATTATGGTATTGCCGCCGCTCAGCTTGGCGAAGACGAAATCGTCGATCGTCGCTTGCGTCGCGCTGGTGCTGGCAAGCAGACCCGAAAGATCCAGAACGTCGCCTTCGGCGGCGTCGAAATCCTTGATCGTGTCGCCGGCTTCGGCTATCGCGTTGAAGAAGAACCTGTCCGCGTCCGACCCGCCGTAAAGCGTGTCTGCGCCAAGCCCGCCGGTGATAAGATCGTTGCCTTCCTGGCCGAAGATGGTGTCGTTGCCGGCGCCGCCCGTCAGCGTATCGTTGCCTCCCTGGCGGGTTTCACCCTTGCTGTTGACGCTTTCCATCGCCAGCTCTTCAGCGTGGTTCTTGATATAGGCGGTCGTGTCGTCGCGATCCCAGCCCGCCGTGGCTTCAAGCTGTTCGAATACCGCCCAGCCCGCGCCCTTGGCGGTGCCAAGGCCTTTGGCCGCGGCAAGAACATCGGTGTTCAGCGCATCGCCGAACATCAGATCGTTGCCCGAGCCGCCGTCGATGACATCGCCGCCGACATCCGCGAGTTTATTGAGCGGGTTGGTGGCGGCCAAAGCCGCATCCAGCTGGCTCGCGTTCGTCACATTGATCGCCATGCCGTCTCTGTCGATAAGGGAAAGACGCGCAAGGGTCGTTCCGCTGATCTCGATACCGACGCCGATGACCTCATCGCTGAGACCTTTAAGCGTTGCGATCTCGTTGGTGCTGTCGCCGGTGCCGTTGATCTGGTTCATCGCGATGGTGGCATCGTCATTATCGACCACGCCGCCGCTGTTATTCAGGTAACGGTTCGGTTCGCCGTCGCTGATGAAGTAGCTGATCGTTTCGGCGCCCGCGATCGGATCGTTGCTGGTCGCGCCCTGCAGCCATTTGATTCCGCTTTGCAGGCCGGCTTCGTAGTTGGTCCAGCCGTCATGCGGCATGGCGTTGACGAAGTTGACCGCCGCCGCGAGCCCCGCGGCGTCGGTCACGGTGAACGTGCCGCCCGCGAAAGCGTCGGTGCTGAATGGCACGATATGCACCTTGATATCGCCGTTATTGTAGGCGCCAAGATCGTTCAGCAGGTTTTCGGTTGCGTCCATCAGCTTGTAAAGACGCGAACTCGAATTGTTAGGATCGCCCATCGAACCTGATACGTCGAGAATAAGGACGATATTGTAGTCCTTCGCCTGGTTCTCGATGCGCGAGCCGCCAACGTCGCCGACCAGTATGTCGCTGGCGATGCCGCCGACGATCTTGCCCTCGCCGCCGCCGGTGCGGTGATCGGTGGTCGATCCCGTTATATCGTTAACGTTCTCGCCGACGATCAGGGTCGGCAACACGCCTTTGAGCGTGAGCGTCGCCGTCGAAATGTCGCCGTCGCCGTCCATGACGGTATAAGTGAACACATCGGTCGGCGCCGGAGCGTCCGTGCCAAACGTTTTGGTCGTGACATTGTTCAGCGAGAACGATGCCGTCGGCAGGCCCGAGTTGGCCGCTGTGAACAGGTCAACGCCGACAATGTCAAGGCCGCCGAAGCTGGAGCCGTTGAGCGTGAACGATGCAAGCCCGTTCGTATGCGCAACCGTGCTGATATCGAACTCGCCGGTGACCGTCGTGCCGTTGGACAGGCGGACGATATAATCGATGCCGCCCGTGGCGTTGTTGCTGCCAAGATCGCCGATGGTGATCGTTACCGCGTCGGATGCCGCAAAGCTGATTTTCAGCGTCTCGCCGGTGAAGATATTGCCCGGATTGATGCCGATGCCCGTTCCAGCGCCGTTATCGTACCAGGTCAGGTCGGCGCCATTAGCGGACTTGACGGTGATGCCGTTCTTGGTGATCGAGGAAGCCGTGCCCGCGACGTCGCCTGACGTTGCGTTGAGCGTACGGACGACATCCGGCGTTCCGCCCGGCAGGGTCGAGAACAGCGTGTAGGTATATTCGCCGTTCGCCTTGATTTCGAGCGTGCCGTATGTGCCGTTGATCGTCGCTGCCGTGCCGTTCGCCGGGATATTGACCGAGGTCGCGCCAAACGAGATTTTCGTCAGCAGGTTGGGTACATCGTTGCTGAGATCGTCGATAGCGCCGGAACCGCCGCCATTAAGACCGGTAATGACGTTGCCTGTGGCAATGCCAACCAGCGGGTTGGTGCTTTGCAGCGCCGCGTCGAGATCAGCGGGATTTTGCACATCGAGCGCAGAGCCGTTCGAGTCGATGACGTTAAGGCGCGCAATCGTCGCCGCGTCAACACCGATGCCGACGCCGATGACTTCCGTGGAAAGACCCTTGAGCGTGGCGACTTCATTCGTGCCGTCGCTGCCCGTGATCTGGCCCATGACGAAGGTGGCTTTTTCCGTCTCGTTCGAGCCCGGAGCGGAAGCCGATGTGCTGCCGTTCTGGTACTGGTTCGGAGCGCCGTCGCTGATGAAGTAGGTATAGGTGTCCGCGCCAACGATCGGATCGTTGGACGTTGCGCCCTGCAGCCAGGAAATAGCCGACTGCATCGGGTGTTCGTAGTTGGTGGAGCCGTCTGCGCTAAGACCGTTGAGGAAGGTCAGCGCGCTGTTGTAATCGGCGATTTCCGTGACCGTGAAGGTCTTCGCGGTCTGCGCCGAGCTCGCGAACGGAACGATATGGACTTTGATGTCCCCGCCGCTATAGCCGTTGAAATCGGCCAGCAGGTTTGCAACCGAGGACTTCAGCAACGCGAGCTTATTGCCCGACATCGAGCCCGAAACATCGAGGATCAGCACGATGTTGAGATCTTTATCGACCGCCTCGACCGGGAACGTATTGACGTCGTTGCCGGCTTTGAGGCCGTCATCGAGCACCGTGATAGGAATGTTGCCGGTGACGAAATCGCCGTCGGAATCGGTCGCCTTGACGCCGAAATTCAGGCCGATCGGGTCGTTATGATCGGAAGCGCTCAGCCCGTCGACCGGATGGTCGAGCACGCCGGACAGCTTGAAGGTGAACGCGCCCGTTGTGGGGTTCAGCTCCATCGTGAAGATCGTCGTGGCGCCCGCTTTGCCGGTGTAGGCGTTGCCGGAAAGGGTCACGCTTACCGCGGCGCCGCCCGAGGTCAGCGGTATGCTGCTCGAGAATGTGCCGGTGGCGGCGAATGCGCCGGGCGTATCGTCGAAGAAGTTCGCCTGCACGTTGCCGCTGACCGAAGTCGTCGGCGCGAGATTCGTTTCATCGACCGTTTTCGGCGTCGGGTTGATCGTCGGCTCATCGTCGTCTTCCCATGTGACGGTGAAGGCGTCGGTGGCGAAGTTCGTGTTGTCGGTTGTGTCGTATTCAGCGCCACTCGCGACCGGAAGCGTTTCGATGTTGATGACCTTGGCCGTCAGGTTAAGCGTTCCGGCAAACGTCGTATTGGTCGCGAAGATTTGCAGGCCGGTGATTTCAGCCAGGGTGAACGACCATACGCCGCCGCCAAGATTGACGCCCTTGCCGCCGAAATTGTAGCCGCTCGTCGGTACGCCGGAAATTTCGTAATGATCGATTTTCTCCGAAGAGTCGAAATTGTCGGCCCCAAGAGCGCCGTTCAGCGTGATGCTGATCGGGTGGCCTTCCTCGACCGTGCCGCCAGTCGCATCCAGCGTCGGCTTGTCGGCGACCGCGTCGGTGATGACTTTGAACGTATCGGGGGCGCTGGAGGCGGTGAGGCCTTCAGCCGCGTGGGTCGCCGTCGCAACGGCGCTAAGGCCGGTCAGGTCGGCATCGCTCTGCGCCTTCGGTTTGAAGGTGAGCGTCGTGTTAAGATTAGTGTTGGCCGGCAAGGTGATCGTCCACTCGGTGCCCGCGGCATTGAAACTGCCGATGCCGCCCGCAACCGTGACCGTGCCCCAGGCCGGGTTGAAACCGGTGATCTTGACGCTCAGCACTTCGCCGGGTTCGGCGGTGGCGCTCAGGTTTGCAACCACGCTGACATCGACGGTGCCGTCTTCCTTGACTTTGACGTCATCGATGCCGCCATTGACCGCGATCGTCGGCGGCTTGATTTCCGGCGTCCATTTAACGGTGAACGGCGCGGTATCGGAAGCGGTGTTGTCGCCCGTGTTGAATTCGGTATCGGTCGGCGTGTCCCTGGTGATGATCTTGGCCACCAGATTGACCGTGCCGTCGAAACCCGGATCATTGGCCTTGATCGTAAGGTCGGCAAGCTGCGCCGGAGTGAACGACCATACGCCGCCGCCAAGATTGGTGCCCTGGTTGAACGTGTAGCCGGTTGCGCCGGAAACTTCATAATGATCGATGCTTTCCGAGCCGTCGAAATTGTCAACGCCCAGAGCGCCGGAAATATTGACGGCGATGGAAGTGCCTTCCACGCCCGTGCCGCCCGATGCCGTAACATCCGGCTGGTCGGCGACCGCGTCGGTGATGACATTGAATACTACCGGCGGCGCGGAAGCGGTAAGCTCCTCTGCCGGGTGCGTCACCGTCGCGGTGGCGGTAAGGCCGGTCAGGTCGATATCGCTCTGCGCTTTCGGCGTAAACGTGAAGACCGTGTCCAGATTCGTATTGGCAGGCAGAGTAATGGTCCACTCGGTGCCCGCGACATTGAAGCTGCCGATGCCGCCCGCGACCGATACCGCTCCCCAGGCCGGGTTGAAGCCGGTGATCTTGACGCTCAGGATTTCGCCCGGCTCTGCGGTCGGGGCCAGCAGCGCCTTGACCGTCACGCCGATGCTGTTGTCTTCCTTGACGAACGCGTTAGGCGCGCACGCGTTGACCGTAATGGTCGGCGGGATGAGATTCGGCGTCCATGTGACTTTGAACGGCGTGGTGGCGTTGTTCGTGTTGTCGGTGCCGTCGAATTCGGCTCCGGACAGCGTCGTTTCCGCGCTCAGCACTTTTGCCGTCAGATTGGCAACGCCGTCGAAATTGGGATCGTTGGCTTTAATTGTCAGGCCCGCAAGATCCGCCGTGGTGAACGACCATACGCCGCCGCCAAGGTTGGTGCCGTGATTGAACGTGTAGCCGGTTGCGCCGGAAACCTCGTAACCGAGGATGGATTCCGAGCCGTCATTGTCGGCGCCCAGCGCGCCGGAAATATTGACGGCAATCGCCGTGCCTTCAACGCCGGTGCCGCCGGTGGCGGTAATGCTCGGCTTGTCGGCGACGGCATCGGTAATGACGTTAAAGCTGTCATTGGCGCTCGCGGAAAGGCCCTCGACCGGATCGGTTGCAATAGCCTTTGCAACAAGACCGGTCAGGTCGATATCGCTTTGCGCGTTCGGCGTAAAGGTGAAGATCGTATCGAGGTTCGCGCCCGCGGGCAGCGTGATCGTCCATGTCGTGCCGGTGAAATTGAAGGCGCCAATGCCGCCCGCAACCGATACCGTGCCCCATGCCGGATCGAAACCGCTGATGATGACGGTAAGGAATTCCGCCGGCTCCGCGCCGGGATCCAGTTTGGCGACGACGCGAACGTCAACGCTGTTGTCTTCCTTGACCTGCGCATCGTCGATTCCGCCATTGACCAGAATTGTTGGCGGCTTGATCTGCGGCGTCCAGGTGACGGTAAACTGCGTCTGCGCCATTTCGGTGTTGTTGGTGAAATCGAAATCGGTGTCGCCCGGATTGTCTTTGGTGTGAACCGTCGCGACCAGCCCCACGGTGCCGTCGAAATTCGGATCATTGGCGCTGATCGTAAGGCCGGCAAGGTCGGCAGGCGTAAAGCTCCAGATGCCGCCGCCAAGGTTGACGCCCTTGTTGAACGTAAAGCCGTTCGCGCCGGAAATTTCGTAATGATCGATACTCTCCGAGCCGTCGAAGTTATCGGCGCCCAGCATGCCGTGCACATTGACGGCTATCGGATTTCCTTCCACCTGCGTGCCGCCGCTCGCGGTAATGGAAGGATCGTCGGCAACCGCGTCGGTCGTGACGCTGGTCGTCGTGACTTTGCCGCTGGTGAGGCCCGTGGAAACGCTGGTATTGACGGCGGTAACCGTCAGGCTTGAAATGTCCACATCGCTCTGCGCGGGCGGCGAGAAAGTCGGCCCGGTGGTGATGTCCGCGCCCGGCGCGGCGGTGAACTCCCATGTGCCGGCGGCGGCATTGTATATACCGCCGTTCGGGTTGATGCCCCATCCGGCCGGAATGCCGGAAATCGTCACTTTAACGAACGCATCGGCGCTCTTCGGGCTTGCGAACAGGGTCAGCGTCACGCTGCTGTCTTCATAAACAAAGGCGGGAAGCACTTCGAGCAGCGGAACCGGCGGGCCGTCGGGGGCCTGGAATACGTCTTCCTCGATGAACAACGGATCAGTGAATTCGGGCAGGCCATAGATCAGCGCCGTCGGTCCGATCGGGCCGACATCGTCAAGCGGGTTGATCGGCGTCGATTCAAAGCTGCTGCCGAATCCATAGCCGCCGCGGCCCGCGGAACCGCCGGTGTCGCCGGCTGCCGGCTCGACCCCGGCCAGTTGCTCGGCCAGCGCGGCAAGATCTTCCTCGCCGGACGTTCTCGCATCCTGCATGCTGGCGGATTCATCGCCGCGCGTTTCGGTCTGCGGGTTATTGTTCTTTTCGATCTTGTCTTTCATCGCGGCGGCAAGCTCAAGCCCGTCCGCGAATTCGCGCAGCGAGAGGAACTGCCCGTCAAAACTGATTTCCGTTTCGATCTCCGATGCGATCGCCTGCTCGAAGTTGCGCAGGACAAGCAGCCCGCCATCACTGAACGTGATCAGCAGCGCGCCGTCCTGTTCCTTGATCTCGACCGGCTGCCCGCTGAAATCGAATTCGTATTTGTGGCCCGGCTCGATCTGGTAGGCAACCGATTCTCCGGCTTGCGGCTGGTGGATTTTGGTCGCGGGCAATGCCGACGCGAGCGTTTCAAACAGCTCCTGGGAATTGATAATGCTGCCGTCTTCCAGCGCGAGTTGCACTTCGCTGTCCGCGAGTTCTCTGAAATTGTTGATGGTCAGCGATCCGCCGTCGGTAAAGCTGATGGTCAGCTCGCCATTGTCGCTGAGCTTCATGCCCTGTATCTCGGCTGTGCTGAATGACAGCGATGTCGCGCCGCCCTCGGGCAGGTTGATTGACTCGCTTGTGCCTGATGCTGGTTTTTCCACCATGAAAGCCTGGGTTGCCATCGGTTTACTCCTCTTTTTTTAGTGTAAAGCTCCGGGCCGCCGTCCGGCGGTCAGAAGTTTAATCTGTTAAAAAGTTCCTAACGGGATTGTCTCTTTTTGTAACATCTTTTTTAGTGAGCTGTCAAATATTATGAAAAAAATATTTATGGCGGGGACAGCCAAACCCTTAACCAGAGCCGGTCTGCGGCTTCTATTTAACACTTTTTTGCATAGAAACGGCAAGTCGGCAGCCTAAGTTGTATACAGGAATTTACTGAATATCAATGCGGATCGCCCCTGCCAAAACCCGCATCGAAAGCGTTGCCTGTCGAAACAACGACACGGAATCGCCCCGCCAGAACGGCAGGTTTCCTGGATTTTTTAACAAAAGACATTGATTTCAAGCACTTACCCGTTAAGCCCGCCCATCAGGATATATTTGACCTCCATAAACTCCTCAAGGCCGTATTTGCTCCCTTCGCGCCCGAGGCCCGATTCCTTGTATCCTCCAAACGGCGCGCTTTCGGTGGAGATCAGCGGCTCGTTAACCCCGACGATCCCGTATTCCAGCCCCTCCGCGACCCGGAACGCCTGGGCAAGATCCTTGGTATAGAAATACGAAGCCAGCCCGTAAGGCGTGTCGTTGGCGGCCAGCAGCGCCTCATCCTCATTTTTAAAGCGGAACAGCCCCGCGACCGGCCCGAATGTCTCCTCTTTATGAATTAGCATCCCTGCGCTCATATCCTTGAGCAGCGTGGGGGTGTAAAAAAGCCCTCCCGCCTCATGGTCCTTGCCCCCGCACACCAGCTCAGCGCCTTTTGCTAAGTGTCCGTCCACAAAGTTCTTGAATCGAAAGAATCATTTGTGATTCACTGGAAGGCAGCCGAAAGGAGGCCTTTATGTGGACAGCCGAAAACCGTGCCCGATACAACCGGGACAAG
>Ga0187893_10000952_pt1 | contig 72808 bp, 49 predicted proteins | sample MA1701074metaG_FD_139574 | JGI IMG/M metagenome (GOLD analysis project Ga0187893, IMG submission 139574) | White microbial mat communities from a basaltic lava cave in the Kipuka Kanohina Cave System on the Island of Hawaii, USA - MA170107-4 metaG ...
GGCCGTCAGGCCCGGTGAACCCCTCGCCCTGCCATCTCACGGCGCTCACCACGGAGTGCGTCTCCCCCGCTCGGCCGCCGGACAGACCGCAGACCGCCCACTTCAGGGAGCCTGCGTGGCGACTGAACGCACGGTCATGGAACCGTTCTCGGGCCGTCAGGCCCGGTGAACCCCTCGCCCTGCCATCTCACGGCGCTCACCACGGAGTGCGTCTCCCCCGCTCGGCCGCCGGACAGACCGCAGACCGCCCACTTCAGAGAGCCTGCGTGGCGACTGAACGCACGGTCATGGAACCGTTCTCGGGCCGTCAGGCCCGGTGAACGGTTCCGCACGGCTACGCCGTGCAGGGCAGGTCGTCCGGAGTCGGATCGAACCCGGCGTTCGGGTAGGGCTGCGGAACGGGGTTTCCGCCGTTGAACAGGAACAAGATCAGGTGGACCATGTCCGCCAAGTCGTTGTCCCCGTCGTCATCGATGTCCGCCGCTTTGTGGCAGTTCAGGTCCCAGCTTTTCAGGAAGAGCCAGGCCCCGATAGCGATCGGATCGGAGATATCGAGCCCTCCATCGCGGCTGACATCTCCGCGAACGAAAGGCTCATCCGTCACGAGGCTCACGCGGCCGTTCTGCTTGACCGGAGCGACGCTCTGGTTGTCGATGACGAACAGGTTGCGGATGGGGGGCGCGCCGAGCCCATCGACCAGCTCCAGTTCGATGCTGTTCGATCCCTGGGGCTCGCCGACAAGCTGCACCTTGATCTTGGCGAGGGTCAAGTCGAGGCCGGCCGCGGGGATCACCTGATTGTCGAACGGGGGAACGGCATCGAGGAGGACTCCGAGCAGGAAATGGCCGTTGGGGTTGTCGAAGACGGGAGCGACGTACTCGGCGCCGACGGCGCCGGTGATCGTGTCGTCGAGGTCGACTTCCATGAACTTGAGCACGCGTTGATCGAAGCGAATGCCGATTGAGAATCCTTGCAGCGGGGAGACGTTGAAGGCGGCCACTTCGATCATCTGGACGCTGTTAGGCCGCACTCCATCGAGGTCCCGGATGCGCAGTAGGTTCTTGTCGATGATTTTCACTTCGCCCCCCACCATGCCGGCGGGAGGAACGGTCCCCGCGCTCGAGTAGATGAGCGCCGGAGCTGGCGGGACGCCGACGTTGCTCATGAGCTGAACCTTGAAGACCGCCCCGGGGTCGAGCCCTTGCTCCATGCGGAACCGCAAGCGCCCGACGACGACCGCGGGGCCGGCGGGGATGTTGTTCTGGAACGGGGCCGTGTCGTCTATGAGGAGCTTCACGACGGCCGCTCCGGGAGACGTCGCCAGCTCGAAGACGTCGGGATCGAAGCTCGCAAGGTCGGTCCCATCGAGCGTGGCCTCGAGGATCGACATGGCGTACTGCGGAAACTCGAGACCGAGTTGATAGCCTCGGATGGCTCGATCAAGATTGGCCCTCAGGTCGAGCGCGAACTCCTCGCCGGGAATGACTTCGGCATCCTCAAGGGCCAGGATGGCGACCTGAGCCCGAGCCGAGTCGGCCGCGAAGGCCGACACCAAACACGAACCGGCGACGAGGAACCAAAGGCCCGCTGAAGCCTTCATTCTCTTCATGTGCTCAACCTCGTTTGCCGCGGAGTGGACAAAACTTCCGCAATCTCGACGGCGACATGGACGTCCGTCGCGCGTCCGAATCTGGGATTTTCCGTAGGATCGACCGTGTGAAGACAACCGCCCCCGCGGACGGGAGTCTTTTTCGAGGTTTTTGATTTTATCGACCCCCCCTCCGGGCCGCAACACGGGAGTTGCCGCGGCCCTGGGCGGTCAATTGAGCCCCGACCCGCCGATCTCCTCCGTCGTGATGCCGTGGCGCTTGATCAGGCGAGACAACCGGTTCCGATCGATCTGGAGGTACTTCGCGGCCAGCTTCCTCTGCCCTCCTGCCAACCGGAGGGCCCGCAGGAGGTGCTCGCGCTCGACCTGCGACAGGGGAGAAATCACCTGCGGGACGGCCTCCTGGAGCTGCGGGGGCAGGTCCGGAGGCCCGATGATGTCCGATTCGCCCAGCGCGCAAGCCCGCTCGATCGCGTTCCGCAGCTCCCGGACGTTTCCGGGGTAGTCATGGGCCAGGAGCCGCTCTCGAGCCTCGGGGGAGATCCGTTTACGCCGCCCCGACCGCTCGCCGACGCCGTCGAGGAAGTGTTCGCAGAGGGCGGGGATATCCTCCTTGCGCTCGCGGAGGGGCGGGATCCGGATCTGAACGACGTTGATCCGATAGAGAAGGTCTCCCCGGAACCTGCCGGCCTCGACCAGGGCGTCGAGGTCCCGGTTGGTGGCGACTATGAGGCGCGCATGCCAGGGCTCGGGCTGGTTCGAGCCCAGCGGCGTCACCTCGCGCTCCTGGATCGCCCGCAGGAGGCGTCCCTGGAGATCGAGGTCCATCTCCCCGATCTCATCGAGGAACAAGGTCCCGCGGCCCGCGGTCCGGAAAACTCCCTCCCGGTCGTCCAGGGCGCCCGTGAAGGCGCCCTTGCGGTGGCCAAAGAGCTGGTCCTCCAGGAGGCCGCGGGCGAAGGCGCCGCAGTTGACCCCGACGAATGGCTCGGCGGCCCGGGGGCCGCGGTCGTGGATCGCGCGAGCGACGAGCTCCTTGCCCGTGCCGCTTTCCCCGACGATGAGGACAGTCGTCTCGAGCCCGCTGAGCTGCTCGATCGACCGTTCGATCGCCTTCATTCCGGGGTGACTGCCGACGAGCCGCCGTGTTGTACCGATTGCCGAGCCGATTATTGGGCCCATTCCGGCTCCGGATGCCGCACCGGTGCCGATCGGGTCCCGCCGCTCCGTCATGACCCTTCCTCCCAGCGGCGGAATAGCTGGGCGATCCGCTCCCGGAGTTCATCGATCTCGCCCTTCACCCGGCGGCTCCTTTCGCTCGATCGACAGACTTCAGGCAAGGATGCCTGCCTCTGGAGAGACTCGAGGGCCTCCTCGAGCTTCGTGATTTCCCCCAGGAGCTTCTCCTCGTCCGCCCTTCGTGGGGCGCGAGGCTTCGCCCGGGCTCCTCTCTCCTCCTCGCGCCGCTGTCGCTCGGCCTCCCGGCCCCGGCGGCTCTCGAGAGCCTCCGCCTGGCGCCGCCGGCGCAGCCGCTCGCGGTACTCCGCGAAGGAGCCCATCAGCGACCGCAGCTCTCCCCCTTCGATCGAGAGGATGCGGTCCGCCATCCGCTCGATGAAATACCGGTCGTGGGAGACGAAGACGATCGTCTCCGGAAAGTCGCTCAACCCCTCCTCGAGGGCCGCCCGCGAGTGGATATCGAGGTGGTTCGTCGGTTCGTCGAGGAGGAGGAGGTTCGCGCCTGAGAGGACGAGCCGGATGATGGCCAGCTTGGCCTTCTCCCCGCCCGAGAGATCCTTGACTGTAGTCCGGATGCGATCTCCGCGAAAGAGGAACGCCGCCAGAAGGTCGCGCACCTGCTGGTCGTCCCACTTTGGCACGAGGTCGTGGACCTCCTCGAACAGCGGGCGCGGGGAGTCGTCCGCCGCGCACTCCTGCCGGTAAAGCCCCGGCGCCGTCCGCGCTCCCGGCCTCAGTTCGCCGGCCAGCGGCGCCAGCTCCCCCGCCAGGCAGCGCAGGAGCGTCGTCTTTCCGCTCCCGTTCGGGCCGAGGAGCGCAACGCGCTCCCCTCGCTCGAGCTCCAGCCTCGCGCCTTGCAGAAGGGTTCGGCCCGGATACCCGCAATCGAGCCCCTCGAACCGCAGGACATCGTCTCCTCCGCGCTGGACCTTCTCGAACGAGATGCGGGGCCCCTGCGTGGAGGATCGCGGCGGTGCCGCCAGCGTACCCTCGAGTCGCGCCACCCTCTTCTCCCTGGACTTGGCCTGGCGCGCCCTTTGGCCGTAAAAATTGCGCCGGATGAATTCGAGCTCACGGGCGATCTCCTTGGTCTGCGCCTCGTACTCCTTCACCTGGAATGAGACCTCCTCCTCGCGCTGGCGGACATAAGAGTCGTAGTTTCCCCGGTAGGAGAATACGCGCCCGTCGCGGACCTCGAGGCACGTCAGAGCGAGCCGATTGAGGAAGGCACGGTCGTGCGAAGAGAAGATGACCGTCCGACCCGCCGCGGCCAGGAAGTCCTCCAGCCACTCGAGCATCTCGATGTCCAGATAGTTGGTCGGTTCATCGAGAACGAGAAGGTCAGGGTCCTCGCAGAGGATGCGGGACAGCGCGACTCGGTTCTTCTCTCCGCCGCTCAAGGTCGCGATCTCGCGATGGAAGAGTTCTTCCGTGACTCCCAGGCTGGCGAGGATCTCGACCGCCTTCCCTTCGAACTCGAACCCTCCTCGCGCGGAGAGTTCGGCCTGCAGGTCCCGGTAACGCTCCACCAGCTTGTCGAGCCGCTCCGGGTCGTGCTCCCTCTCCATCCGCTTCTCCACGGAGCGGAGCTGCTCGTTCATCTCGCGGAGATGGGGCGGATCCCGGGTCACGAAGGAAAAGACCTTCTCGCCCGCCTCGAATTCCGGGTGCTGGGCCAGGTACCCGAGCCGCCGTCCCCTCGGGACGACGATCGAGCCGGAATCCGGGACGAGTTGTCCCAGGATGAGCCGCAGGAGCGTGGTCTTTCCGCACCCGTTAGGACCGATGAGGCCGGCGCGGCCTCCCTCGGGGACGAGAAAGCTGGCCCCGGTGAGGACGGCGTGCCCTTCGATGCTGTAGTTGACGTCCTGGAATTGGATCATCGCCGGTTTTGATGCAAGGAGCGGGAATGATACGCGGTCCTTCGGGCGCGGTCAGCCATCGGCTGGCTGTCAGCGCCTGGCCGGCGGGGGGGTGGGTCGGCGGGAGGGAGCAAAAAAAAAAGGGCCTACGCCGCAATGGCGCAGGCCCATGGAACGTGGGTTGGGGGCGTTTTTCTATCGAACCTCCGAGCCGGAGAGAAAACCCCGGCTCGGCCGGTCAAACGGGCTTTTCCCGCTCTCGATATTCAATGTAAGATTCCTCGCTCGTGCCCCCGGCGACTGGGGTCCACCCGGAACCTCCAGTTCGTTCCGTGGCTCGCAGCGGCTTTTCTCCCTTCCCAACATCCCTTTTCCGTTCAAAGGCAGGTAGCCGAGTTTCTCCTCTTCGGGTCCATTTCTCCGACGCGGCTGCCCGCTCCAACCTTGGCCGTCCTTTCCGCGTCCGCTGCGACGTCCGTATCGAAGTCACTGAAGAGTAGGGTGCCGGCCTGAGAGCGTCAAACGCCAAAAAATGTCGGCGCTCCAGGCGCGCGAGCGGAGCGTATCGAGCCGGACAAGCTCTCTTTCGAGTGGGGTTTAGATGCCCCGCACGAGGAGGCACGGATTTTTTCCTCGGTCATCGCTTGGAGGCCGCTCGATCGCCCGACGCGATTCGCAGTGGTCGACCATCCAAGGCGGCCGGCGAAAAGAGGGGCGAAAAGTGGATGGCGCCGCCGAAGCCGTCTCTCCGAATCGGTTCGGGCCTCTCAGGCGTCGGAGCTGCTCGAGAAGGTGATCGGGAACAGCCAGAGGAGGCGCACCTTCTTCCGCCGCGGACTCGATTCGAACTTGAAAAGGTGAAGGAGAAGCGAAACCTCGCCCTCGCTGACGTGCTCGGGACTCCGCTCCTGCACGCGATACTCGCGCTCCGACGAGTAAAGGATCCCCCAGAGGAGCGAGAAGCTCTTCTTCTCGGGGCGCTTCTCGTAGGAGACGAGGTGAAGCGGGAAATGGAACTCCCTCTTGCGGGTCGCGTCCTCCTGGACCTTTATGGAGGCGTCGACTCTCGCCCCGCGCCGCAAGAGCCCCAACTTCAGTTCGCTCGATGGCTCCTGGGCTCCGGCCGTCTCGATGTATTCCTTCAGGCTCGCGATCGGCTTCCCGTTCGCCTCCATGACGAGGTCGTTGCGCCGCGCCTGGCTGAAGAAGGCCGGACCGCCGGGAAGGATGTCCACGATCACGAGCGACGGGCGGTTCAGTCCCGCGCTCGCGAACTCGTTCGCGGTCTCCGGCGTGATCTCGGCGAGCACCATGCCCGTACGGTCGCGATCGTTGTGCGTACTCAAACTGCGGGTGTACGCCCGCGAGGCGGAGAGGCGCGTCTGGCTTCCCAGCTTGACCGTGAACTGCCGCCCTTCGCGGTCTCTCAGCGCCTCGATGGCCACCGTCGAGTCGGGCGGCGTCTGTTCGAGGATGAAAGAGAACTGCTCGGGGCTGTGGATGGGCTCCTCAGCGTAACGAATGATCACGTCGTCGCGGATGAGCCCCGCCAAGGCCGCAGGACCGCCCTTTTCCACCGAGACGATCGTGGCGCCCTGGAACGGGGCGACCTTGAGCCGGTCGGCCGCCTCGCGGTCGACGGCGCGGATCTCCACTCCGAGGAACGCCACGGGCCGGCTGATGCTCCGCGTGTAGGTGAGAGTTCCTCCGCCGTCGATGCGGAGCGATTCCGAGTGGATGCTCTCGCCCGGCGCCAAGGGCGGGATCGATTGCGATTCGCCCACGCCGGCGACAGCCCCGGCCGCCGCGAAGAACAGGAAAGCCAGCGTGAGGAAAAGTCCGGTCCTGGCGACGACGTTGCTCGTTAAGTCCATCGATTCCATCTCCGTAGCCAAGAAGCTCTTTCAGAGTTTCATTGTCGGTCCGACCGCGGAATCCAAGACCCCGCGGGAAGTCCAGTACCGCTTCAGCCGCTCCACTTCCTGCTCTTCCGGGCTCCCGAGCGGGGGCGTCGCCTCCGGACGAGGCTCGCGAACCCCCAGCCGCTCCGCAGCCCTCTCCACGAGACCTCCGAAGGAGCCGAGGAGCATACCGGAGCCGCTCGAGTCCCCGCTCGGCGCCGCCACGGGCGGCTCTTCCGCCTGCAGACCCGGAGAGCGCTCGCGCAGGAGGCGCCGGGCCAGCCGGGCTACCTCGGGCTCCAGGTTCTCCGAAAGAGCAAGCAGCTCCGGGATCACTTGCTCGTCGGGGCCCCGCATATCGATCGACAGGGTCCCGCCCCGGCGATCTCTGCGGTCCAGGGCGACCACCGACGGCGCCGGAGCCTGCGGTTGCGCCGAGTCCTCCCTCGGGTTCTCCCTCGCGCGCGGCGGTTGCCCGGCTGCAGCCATCCGGGGCGCCATCTCGCGGTCCACCCGCGTGAGGGCGGACGCCTTCAGGGCTTCATCAAGCCGCCGGCGGAGGTCTCTCGTGTTCTCCTCGGCCTCGCGACGGGCTCCTTCGAGGAGGGACGCGACGAAGTCCCGCTCTTGGCGCAAGGAGGCGAGGATTCCGTTCGCGCGGCGAAGGTCCTCCTGGAGTGTCGCGACGCTCCGCCTCAGGCCGGCCATCTCGACATCGAGCCGCCCCCGCGCCGCGGCGGAGCCCTCCCGCTCGCCGCGGACCTCCGCCTCAAGCTCCGCGAGCGCCTGGGAGGAGTCCTGCCGGCCCACCGAACGCCCCGTCGCGAACCCGGCCGCAAGCCCCGCCGCAAGGAGGAGCGCTGCCGCCGCCGGGACGCGCCCGAGGAGCCGCCAGGGCCTCACGCTCGTCACGGAGGCCCCCACCACGGCCCGCTCCGCCGCGGCGGCATGGACCCCGGCAGCGAAGCCCTCCGGCACCGCTTCGAGGGGCTCCCTCCGCAGGGCGCCCATCGCCTCCTCGAAGGCGCGATAGCTCTCGCCGCAGCGCGAGCAGACCGCAAGGTGGGCGCGGGCCCGGGCGGCCTCGCGGCTTCGCGTGTCGCCATCATAGAGATCCGAGAAGGTGGCTTCGCATTCCTTGCAGTTCATGAGCGTTCCTCGATCGAACGAGTCAGGCGCAGATACATGTTCCGAAACTCCAAGCGGGCGCGGTTGATCCTCGACTTGGCCGTGCCCAGCGGGCAGTCGAGAACCTGCGCCACTTCCTCGTACGACAGGCCATCGAGGTCCCGCAGGACGAGGACGGCCCGCGACGGCGCAGGGAGCAGGTCGAGCACGCGGCGCACGAGCGCGCGCTCCTCGAACCGCTCGATCCGGGCCTCCGGCGGCTCTTCACGGTGGTCCTCGAAGTCCATCGCGGCCCCCGAATCGCCCGCCGCGTCGTCATCCAGCCCCCCGAACCCCAGCCTCTCGCCGCGGCGCTTCTTGCGCCGGATCTGGTCGATGGCGAGGTTATAGGCGATCGTCCGGACCCAGACGCCGAAGCCGCGGTCGACATCGAAGCGGCCCAGGCTCTTGTAGGCCCTCAAGAACGCCTCCTGGGCCATGTCCTGAGCGAGGTGGCGGTCGAGGAGCACCCGCGTGAGCAGGGTCAGCACGCCCGGCGCGTGCCGCTCGATCAGCTCGCCGGCCGCCCGGGAGTCCCCCCCGCGGGCCGCCCGGACCAGATGGACCTCATCGGCGGGGATCTCGGTGGCCATAGGAGCCATCGATTCTATCTACGCGCGAGGGGGAGATTGGTTCCAAAATGATCGCCCATTGTCGCGACGGTTCGGCCGACGTGCCGCCAGCCGGAAGCGTCCCGAAAGGGACGGGCGTGTCCATCTCTTGCCCCCGGCGATTCATCCCGCCTACAATCTCCGGGCCAGGGTGGTGACCCCAGGGGGTCCGGAGTTCGACGGATCGCCATGTGACCTGTGCCGAACACCCGTAAGGGAAGAGGTCCGAGATGTGCCGGCGGGCAGGTGGATCGAAGAGCCGGAAGCGATCCGGCTGATGGAGCACGTCCCGGATCAACTTCTCAATTTCGTCGAAAAAGCGCCCGCCCAATTCCGGACTGATGCGCGCGTAAAACCGGGCTGCCTCGCTGTACTCTTTTTTAGCCTCGAGATGACGTGCGGCTTCACCGCACCACGATCTTGCGGATGCTTCCGGCCATTTCGTCGCCCGGCACACCCTGCACTCCGCCGCTGTCGATCTCCGCCAAGCGGCGACGGGTTTCGTGTCTCCAGGCTTCCTCGACGGATGGGTCGATCGTTTGGTGAAGTTCCAGCCTAAGTGCTCCCGTTCATAAGTCCGGCTAGGGTTTGCCGGAGCGATTTTGGCGTCAGGCGAGGCGCGACGAGGAGGCGATACGACGGAGAGTATCGTCGACGAGGAGCAACGAAGCATGGCGCCAAAAGCGCCCGGCCCGCAGGGTTACGCCCGGATGAACTTCCACGAGTCTTGGGTCTTCGAATATTCAGGGCGCAACAAACCCTACACGGACTTATGAATGGGGGCACTAAGACGATCCACAAGGTCGGCGACCTGGTCGCGGGATAGGCGTCGTGCTTCTTCGATGATCTGTTCGATGGTCATTGGCATGTGCATCTAGCTTCGGTGGCAGTATTCTCGCGCGGCGGCACGCTTGGGTCAACGACCCAACGCTGACCGGCCCCCTCTCCCCCGGATCCGCTTGCACCGGATTCTCTGATCGTCGCTGGTGATCTTCTTGTTCGCTTCACGACACCCGCGGCTGCCACACGAGGATCTCCCCCCTGTCAGAGACCGCGGCGTCGCCTGTGTAGAGCCGAAAGGACCCTTCGCTCGCCTCAGAGGGGAGGGAGAAACCGTGGGTCCGCAGTTCCCTGGTGCAGAGACGCAGGAAAGTGGGATTGTAGCTGCACGCGTACGCGAACGTCGGCAAGAGCGGGATCGGCGTCAGGGAGACGATCGTACCTCGCATCATCCAGGCCCCGGTCCGCAGCTCCGCGCCGCCCGCGATGATGGTGCCGCCCTTCATCTCGAGGCCCGCGAAGTCTCTGACCGATCCCTTGACCGCGATCGTCCCCCTCTTCATCCGCATCCCGACCTCGAGACCCGCCGAGCCCTCGATCAGGATGGTGCCGTCCGTCATCCCGGTGCGGCTCCCCCGGTAGGCGGCGCCGACCTGTCCGCCCGCGTTGCCGCCGATGCGGATGAGTCCGCCCGACATCTCTCCTCCGACCCAGTCCGAAGCGTTGCCGCTGACCTCGATGGTCCCGCCCTTCATGTAGGCGCCGAGGTGCATCCCCGCGTTGCCGGCGATCCTGAGGCGGCCGCGCGTCATGCCGCGGCCGAGCCATTTGATCCTTCCGGCATCCCCGTGGATCTCCAGCTCCTCGCTCGCCTCGCCCTCGACCTCGAAAAAATCGCCGACGCGGACCTGACGCTTGCCCAGGAACATCGGGAGCGCGCGGATCTCGTCCCGTCGCAACGCCGCCACGACATCCGGGGAGAGGGCCTCGGCCTCGATGGGAACGCTGGGCTCTTCCTTGAGGCGGAGGGTGATCATGCCTGCCCCCGCGGCGTGAGGCCGGAAACGTCGCGGACCGACTCAACCGAGATCACGGATGTCCGCTCCTTCGAGCCGCTCCCGCTCCACCGGGTAGTTCTCGAACGCGATCGTGTAGTACTGCTCGAACAGGGGCCGCAGGAACTCCTCGACGCTCGCATCGTAGGAGGGGCGGACGACGAACTCGCGGCCGTCGACGACCTTGCGGATGTCTCCCTCTTCGACCACGACCTCTCCGCCCTTCAGGACGTAGCGAGGGTGCTGAAACATCAGCTCGCGGTTGGGGTTCTCGTTGTAGATCCTCACGTCGGCATCCGCTCCCGGCCCGAGATGGCCCTTGCGGGGCATGCCGAGGGCCCGCGCCGGGCCGGCCGAGGTGATGATGGCGATCTCGGAGAGCGTGTACTCTCGATCGAGATCGTTGAGGACGATCCGTTTGAGCGCCTTGGAGGGAAGCTTCCTGATGGACTCGCGGCGGAAGTCGGCGTTCATCAGGAGGTGGATGATCTCCGGATAGCGCCAGAAGCAGGCTCCGTTGGGATGATCGGTGGTGAGGAAGATCCGCCAGGGGTCGTCGATGAGGAGGAGCAGCTCCAGTCCCACCGCCCACTGCACGGCATTGACCACGTTGTTGCCTTTGTACACGTAGGGAACGATCCCGCACCCGGTCTCGTTCTCGACGTCGAGGTTCCCCCATTTGCGCCCGGTGAGCTGGTAGAGGAGGTGCTGCCAGGGGGCGTCGGCCGTGATGGTCACGGCGTCGCCGAACAGGATGGCGCCCGCGTCGGCCGTCAGGTTTGGATGCGCGTTGAAGAAGTCGGCGACTCTGGCCGCTTCGGAGCGGATCGTATGCCAGTCCTCGCCGCCGTAGGCGTGGAACTGGAGGTGCGCCATGTGCGCGCGTTTTCCCTCGAGCACCGCCATCGTTTCGAGCGTGGTGGAGACGTTGCCCGGCATACCGAGGTTGTTGCAGTGAATGTGAAGCGGGTGCGGCAGCTTCAATCGATCGACGATCGCGGCCATCTGAGCGATGATGATGGAAGGCGTCACCTTGCTGTAGCCGTGGACGGGCTGGGAGAGGACCTTGGCGTCCTTCCCCCACTTCCAGGCGGCCACGCCGCCGGGGTTGACCGCCTTCACCCCGTAGCCCTTCGCCGCCCAGACGAGCCAGGCGAGGACATCCTTCGCGCGCTCGGTCTCGCCCGCCTCGAATAGGTCCAGCAGGATCTCGTTGTTGGCCATCAGCACGCAGCTCGACTTGTCGACGATCGGAGTGTCGCGCAGCTCTTCGTGGGTGTGCCGGGCCGAGAGAATCGGCACCGCGGCTTCGTTGACGGTCGTGTACCCCATCCCGGAGTAAAGATACCCCGTCGCGAAGGTGGTGGGCGTCGTCCCGCCGGTCCCGGCGCGAAGCGTCGGGGAATGGATGAACTTGGCGGCCACCCGGTGGTTCTCCGGGGTCATCGCGCGGGCGAAGTTGAGCGCCGCGCCGGCGACGTGCGTGTGGATGTCGACCCCGCCGGGCATGACGACCATGCCGGAAGCATCGATGGTGCGGACTTCCGGGCCATCGACGCGTTCGACGATCCGGCCGCCCGAGATGCAGACGTCCCTGACTTCGCCGTTGATGCCGTTGGCCGGATCGTAGATCTTGCCGCCGGTTATTCGCAGCATGCGTGCTGGGCGCTCGCCATCGATTTTCTATTTCTCTAACGACATCACGCGCACGGGACCTTGGCGTACGAGGCAGGCAACCAGGCCGGCTTGGCCCTGACCCTCTCGGAGATGCGGCGGATCACCTCTTCGTCCGTAGGATAAGGCGACTTCAGGATGGGCTTCAAGGGGAGCGGGATCTCATCCATGCGGTAGACGGTTCCCGGCGCGCTGATCCCCGAAGTGGCCGTCGTGATGTGCACGCGGGCCAGGCGGCTCGTGTGGGTCACCTTCGGATCCAGCACGATGGTCGGGATCCTCGCCAGGTGGTCGATGGCCGGCTGGGGCATGGTTGCGCCCGGGTCGGCGCCGAGGATCAGCGCGGCGTCGTTGTCCCCCCGAACCAGGACATCGATCGTGGAAAACTCTCCCGGGTTGAACCGGGGGTAGCCGCGCGAGAGGTTGACTCCGAATGGGAACCCGGTGGACCAGCGCATGACGACGTCGGCCCCGGTCACGTTGCCATGTCCCCGCATCGGCATCGAGACGAACTTGGTGAATGCGTTCAGCTCCGCGACGAGCGTCAGGACCGCCGCCGAGTTCATGTGCTTACCGCGCGTCATCGAGAGGCCCATTCCGAAGAAGAGCACGCCGAAGCGGGCGCTCTTCATCCGGCCGACGAAGTCGCGGAGCTGATCGAGGGAGAGTCCTGTCTCCGCCACGCGGGCCTCGTCGACCGGCCGGTTCTTGAGCAGGGCGCGGAGGGTCGTGACCACTTCGAAGTCCTTCCCGGGCCGCACCTGCAGGAAGATGTCCGCGAACCGCACGCTGGGAGTCTCCCGGACGTCGACCAGGACCATCGTCCGGCCCTTGCGTCCCTCCGGAACGTGCTTTCCCTTCGGGTTCAGGGTGTACCTCGTGAAGTGAAGGGGATGGCAGTCCGCCGGATTGCCTCCCCAGTAGATGATGAAATCCGCTCGATTCTTCACTTCACCCAGCGTGCACGTGACCTTGCCGCCCAACTGGGCGGCGATTTCTGTAGGGCCGTGTCAGAGCGAGGTGTGGCTGTCCACCACCGCTCCGATCAGCTCGGCCAGGGAGACCGCGTTTCGCTGCGCTTCGCACGTGATGTTGCTGAGCCCGTACACGAGGGGCATGTGCGCCTTGTAGAGGTAATCGGCTGCCGCCTCGACCGCGTCGTCGACAGAGGCGGGCTTACCGTCGATCAGCGCGTCGGGATACAGTCGCTCCGCGGTATGGTTCTTGAACCACGCCTCGCCGAGACCGCACGCGTGCTTGGTCTTGACGATGCGGTCTCCATCGGCCTCGAGGTGGATGTGATCGCACACGCAGCCGCAAAAGGTGCACGTGGCGTTGTCTACCGTGGTAAGAGGCATCGTTCCCTCGACCTGATTCATGACTCCGTGTCTGCTTTCATCGCGGGAAGAACGGGAGTGGAATGCACGCCGCCCGGACCGGCCGGCACGATGAAGCTTCAGCCGAGCGCCCGACCGCGAAAGCTCCCGCGGATCCGCCTCGGCATGTACCGGCCGGCCTGGGCGTCGATCAGTTCCCAAGCCTTCACCTCCGCGACGTTCGACGGATCGAGCGTCTCCGGAATCTGGGCCTCGGCCGCCGCGGCATCGGGACGAGACGTTGCTCCTACACCCACGGCCGACTCCTCTCCATTTTCTTGCTCGAACGAAGCTGCATCATGCGAACCTGATCCACGACCGCACTCAGGACCTTCTCAAGAGGCCTTGCCGGTCGGAGCCGCCGGGTCCACCGGCTCCACCTCGACCTCCCAGCCTTTGGAGGTCGGCATCCCGGTCCCATCGGTCGTTTGACCCATGAGCCGGCACGTCGGCGGGCCGTACGCGATGAAGACCATCCCCCGAGGAACCTTTCCTTCTTTTCCTCCGTGCTCCTTGCAGGTGAAAACGCCCTGTCCGTTCTCCGAACGAACCTCCACGGTCCCGCCCGAGGCGACTTCGATCTCCTTCATGTCGTCGGGATGCATGATGATCGTCGTGACCATGGCCTCGTATTCGGCGTCGTCCTTGCCGACGCTGATCTGACGCCCCTGGCGGGTCGTGCGACCCGCATTCATGACGAAGCGCTTAACGGCCACCTTTGTCCTCAATGCGGCCGCGCCGCATTGCACAGCGGGATTCGCCAAAGGCGTCAAGAATCTTGGTCGAGCCAATTTGCATGGAGTTCCTCGGGACGCTAAAGGACAGCGAGTTTCCCCGGAGTGTGGGTTGGGGTCAAGGGGCTGTTGTGTCGGCTGTGTCGGCAGCGGTCCCCTTTGAAAACCGCGAGCCTTGAAGTAAGCTCTTCTCCCTGATGCGCCGGCCGCATCGAGAGAAGAGCACGAGGAAGGAGGTCCCCTCATGGTGATGACTCCGTCGGTCATGGTAGAACTCGGAACCCCCGCTCCCGACTTCAACCTCCCCGACACGAACGGAAAGCCGGTCCGCAGGCAGGATTTCCAGAGCAAACCGCTCCTCGTCATGTTCATCTGCAACCACTGCCCCTTCGTGAAGCACATCCGCGGCCACCTCTCCCAGACCTGCCGCGACTACCAGGCGAAGGGGGTCGGCATCGTGGGGATCAGCTCGAACGACATCGAGAACCACCCCGACGACAGCCCCGAGAAGATGGCCGAGGAGGTGAAGACCGCCGGCTACACCTTCCCCTATCTCTACGATGGGACTCAGAGAATCGCGGCGGCCTATCGTGCCGCCTGTACTCCGGACTTCTTTCTCTACGACCGAAACCACAAGCTCGCCTACCGCGGCCGCTACGATGCGAGCCGCCCCGAGAGCGGTACGCCGGTCACGGGCTCCGACCTCAAGGCCGCGATGGATGCGGTCCTTGCAGGGAAACCGGCGCCAAAGGATCAGAAGAACAGCATCGGCTGCAACATCAAATGGGTCCCCGGCAAGGAGCCGGAGTACTTCAATCCGAATCCTCCGCCTCCCAAATGACGTTCCTATCCGCGCTGGCGCTATTCGCTCTCCGGGGCGTCACGGGCCTTGGCGCCGAGCCGCCTCCCATCACGACCGAGAAGGTCCTGGGGCCCGAGGTCCCCGGAAAGTACAAGCACCCCGCCGCCATCGCCGAGCTGGACAACGGAGACATCCTCGTCGTCTACCACGGAGGATCCGGAGAGTACGAGAACGACACCGCGGTCCTGGCGACGCGGCGGAAGGCCGGCGAGAGCGCCTGGGAGCGCCCCGTCGCGGTCGCCGACACGCCCTTTCACGGCGACGGCAACCCCGTCGTCTGGCAGGCTCCGAGAGGCGAGGTCTGGCTCTTCTACGTCGTCCGCTACGGAAAGACATGGGCCGGCTCGCGCATCCAGGCGAAAGTCTCGCGCGACGGGGCGCGGACCTGGAGCGACTCCTTCGTCCTCGCCTTCGAGGCGGGGATGATGGTCCGCAACCGGCCGATCGTCCTCTCCGGCGGCGACTGGCTCCTTCCGATCTACCACGAGGTCGGCGAGGACACGGAGAAGGTCTCCGCGGACTGCACATCTCTGTTTCTGCGGCGCGACGCCCGCGGGCGCGGCTGGAGCGAGTCGCAGCGCATCCGCTCGCGCATCGGCTGCATCCAGCCGGGGGTGGCGGAGGTCGAGCCGGGCCGCCTCGTCGCCTACATGCGCCGCGGCGGGGACTACGAAGGCCGGCCCGACGGCTTCATGGTCCGCTCGGAGTCGAAGGACGGCGGGAAGACCTGGACGCCGGGCACGGACTCGCGCTTCCCCAACCCGAACGCGGCCGTCGACCTCTTGAAGCTCCGAAACGGCCACCTGCTCCTCGTCTACAACGACAGCTTCAGCGACCGTACGCCGCTCACTGCGGCCATCTCGACCGACGGCGACCGCACCTGGCCGCACCGGAGGAACCTCGCCGAGGGAAAAGGCGATTTCGCCTATCCCTTCGCGATCCAGGCCAAGGACGGCCGCATCCTCGTCGTCTACACCTCCGACGAGCGGACGGTGATCCGACTGGCGGTCTTTCGCGAGGAGGCAATTCTCGGTGCAGGTTCCGGTTCCCAGGCGAAGTGAGCGACGATCGACGACACCCAACCGACCGGGATCAGAGGAATCTGGAATTGGGAGCCGCTCGGGTCGAATCGCGAAGCTCCTCCCGGCCCGTCGTGACTCCACGCTCGGGGATACCACCTTGGCCGTCGCGGAAGCGACGCCCGCTCCCCTTCGAGGAGGAGCTTGATTTCTACGAATTGCCCACGACTCCGCTGCGTCGCTCCAGGAAGAGGACGTCGCGCCAGCTCCCGCCCATCCGGCCAAGCCGTTCACGGCGGCCGACGGTGCGGAAACCGCAGCGCTCGTGGAGCGCCACGCTGGCTCTGTTCTCTGGAAAGATGCCGGCCTGGAGCGTCCAGATCCCTTGCCGCTCCGACTCCTCGATGAGCGACTCGAGAAGTCGCCGGCCGACCCCGCTGCCGCGGGCTCGTGCCGCGACGTAGACGCTCACTTCCGCCACGCCGGCGTAGACGCACCGGCTCGAGACGTGGCCGAGCGCGGCCCAACCGACGACTCGGCCCTGCCGGATCGCCGCCAACCGGCACGCCGGGACGTGCGCGGCGTCCCAGCGGTCCCAGGCCGGAGCCTCCGTCTCAAACGTAGCGTCCCCCGTCGCGATCCCTTCGAGGTAGATGGCTCTCACCGCGGGCCAATCCTGAACCGCCATCGGGCGGACCTCGACGCCCGCCGCTGCCGGATCGGGATTCGAATTCGTCACTGCGTGAATGGTCTCCGCGCGGCGCCTATTTCCCTCCGCCCGCCTGGCGCAGCAGATCCTTGGCCTTGGCGATGCGGTCCTTGTCGGTCGTGGCCGCGAGGATCTTCTCGATGGGCTCGCGCATCGCGGACGGGTTGTAGCGGAGGATCCGCTCGACGATCGTCACCATCGCGGCGGCGGCTTCTTCCTTGAGTCCCGGGTCCTTGAGATGGGGCTCGAGGAGGGTCAGCGTCTCGGGCGCGGGGATCGCCGCGTAGGTCTTGAGAACCACTTTCCGCTCTTCATCGCTCCGCGATGCCTCGAGCGCCCGGCCGCACAGGGCGAGTCGCTCCTCCTTGGGGAACCGGAGGCCGCTCACCACCTCGCGGAATCGGCCGAGGATGTCCAGGCGGTCCCGCTCCGACGATGATGCCTTGAAGACCACCAGGATCGCCGGAGCTGCGTCCTCGCTCCTCCAGCGGCCGAGGGCGCTCCGCGCGGCATCGCGGACGGCCCCGTCCTCGCTATTCGCTCGCGCGACGGTCGCGTCGAGCGCCTTCTTTCCACCGATCGAGCGCAGGACCTCGATGAGCCTCGCTTGCGATTCGGGCTTTGCTGTCGCGACGACATCGAGGACCTTCGCCGCGCAGCCATCCTTGTCGGGGAGCCGCTTCACCGCGGCATCGAGAGCCTCCTGAACGGCCGCGCGCTCTCTCTCCGAGCGGGGGGCGATCGAGTGCGCGAGGAGGCCGGGAAGGTCCTCGACCTCCGAGGTCGATCCAAGGGAGCGCAGCGCGGCGGCGCGGACCTCTTCGCTCCCGTCCTCGAGCGCCTTCTTGAGGGCGGGGCGGCTCGATGCGATCCGCCGGCGGCCGGCGAGGTCGATGAGGACGAGGCGAAGGCACCCCTCGCCTCCGTCGAGCATCCGCGCGATCGCAGCATTGACATCCTTGCCGCCGAGCCCCTCCAGGACCTCCAGGGCGGCGGCGGCGGCGGCTTTTTCTTCCCCCGCAGCCGCATCGAGGAGGACGGGGACCGCGGTGACGTCCCCGAGGGTCTTCAGGGCGCGAAACGCCGCGACGCGGACTTCCACGGCGCCGCCGCGGGCCGCTTCGAGGATGGCGGGGCGCGCCGTGGCATCGCCGAGATCTCCCAGCACTCCGAAGACGAGCGCGCGCCTCGGCGGGGGCAGCTTGGCCTGCACATCGACCAGCGCCGCCGCAACGGACGCTCCCTGGATCCTTCGCACGGCGCCGAGGGCGATATCGAACTCATCGGAATCCCCCGAGGCGAGCTTCTCGGCGAGGAGGGCAACGCCCGCATCGCGGCGGGCGAGGATCGCTCCGCCCAGCGCCGCGGCCTGGATGTGCCGCGGCGCTTCCTCCGCCGAGCGGAGGAAGTCGAAGGCTACCGTCGCCTCGCTCCAGTCCTTGCGGGCCAGAAAACCGTCGGCGCTGGCGAGCATCGCTTCCGCAAGGGCCGCACGCAGCGTCTCCGGAGCCGATGCGAGGGCTTCTCGAAGCGCCCGCGCCGCTTCAGGCGTCGCGATGCGGCCCACGGCGGCCGCCGCGGCGGCTGCGGCCTCTCGGTCCAGGCTCTCGAGGAGCTTCTTCAAGTCGGGGAGCGCTCCCGCGTCCCGCCTGACCCCGATGGAGTTGATCACGCCGACGAGAAGTTTCCCCTGGAGCTTCCCCAACGCCTCGCGAAGCGCGTTGTCGACCGCCGGATCGGGGTTCGGCTCCAGGCCGAAGCGGGCGTAGTGGGCGAGCTTCTCGTCTGCGAGGAGCGCCGAGAGCGCCGGAACGGCCTCCTTGCCCCCGATCACCGCCAGCTTCTGGCACGCTTTCGCCTTCTCATAGAGCCCTGCGTCGGATTTCAGGACCGCGGCAAGCTTCGCGGCTTCTTCGGATTTCGCAGCCGGAGTCTGCGCGCTCGACGCGGCGGGAGCGAGAACGAGAAGGAACGTAACGGCGGCAAGGAGCGCGACCCTCGTGAGGTTCGTTGTCTGGATCATTTCTTCATCCTCCTTAAACCCGCCACGGCTCGCGCATCGCCCTCGAGCGCATGCGGTCGGCCTCCTCGTCCCCGATGAACGCGTCCTTCGTCGGATCGAACTTCAGCGTCCGGCCGAGCTGGCAGGCGATGTAGGCCGCGTGGCAGGCGATGTGGGCTTGGCAGGCGGCTTCGGCATTGGCTCGCGGCTGGGCGCGCGACTTGACGCAGTCGAGGAAATCGCGGGCGTGGCGACGCGGAGAGGTCCCCTCCTCCGAGACGATCGGCCTCTCCGACCGCAGCGACTCAGGGTGAACCTCGATCCTGCCGCTGTCGCCGGCCTCGACCCATCCCTCGTCGCCCTCGAAGCGCACGCTGCACGTGCCGAGGCCGAGCCAGCCCTGGTCGCGCATGACCAGCCTCACGCCGTTCTCGTAGCGGGCTTCGACGCCGCGCTCGTTCGGCACGTACTCGATGGGGGCGGTCCGGTCGGCCTTGTTGGCCCACTGGCAGAGGTCCACCGTGTGGGAGCCCCACTCGAGGATCCCGCCGCCGTGGAAGTCGAAGAAGCCGCGCCAGCCGCCGCGGACGTAGGCGGAGTTGTACGGCCTCCAGGGGCACGGCCCGAGCCAGCGGTCCCAGTCGACGACGTCCTTCGCGGGTTCGGGCTCGGCGGGGAGCCACTCGTGCGAGGTTGTCGTCGGCGTGAGCGTGTTGGCGTGGACGGTGTGGAGCTTCCCGAGCCGCCCGCCGTGGACGAGCCCCATGGCGAAGACGAAGTTCGGGACGTTGCGCCTCTGCGTCCCCGCCTGGTAGATCCGTCCGTGCCGGCGGACGGCGTCCGCCAGGGCGCGGCTCTCGGCGATCGTCATGGAGCAAGGCTTCTCGCAGTAGATGTCCTTCCCCGCCTTCGCTGCCTGAACGGACAGAGGAGTGTGCCAGCGGTCTCCCGTCGCGATGAGCACCGCGTCGATGTCCTTGCGCCCGAGGAGGTCGTGGAAGTCCTGGTAGGCGACGCAGTCCGTGCTGCCGTAGCGCCTGTCGGCCATGTTCTTGATGGCAGCGCGCCGCTCGGCGCGGACGTCGCAGATGGCGACGAACCGCACATCGGGCTGATCGATCATGTCGCCGAGGACGTGCTGGCCCCGCCCGCCGATCCCGATGCCGCCGAGGACGATCTTCTCGCTCGGCGCAACGGCGCCATCGCGACCGAGGATCGATGCCGGGACGAACCACGGCGCCGAAAGCGACGCACATACGCCGGTAGCCCGTTTCAAAACCTGCCGCCGCGTCATTCTCACCGTTCGATCGGACATGGATGGCTCCTCTATGGAAAAGAACCGGTTGCGAAGACCGGGATCCTAACGAAGCGGGCGGGGGCTCGTCAAAGGTGTGCAAGGCCTTTTACACGCCGAGAAGATCTCGCTAAAATCCCGGAAACAAGGGTGAGGAAATGGCGGCGGGGGTTCCCCTGCGGACGGCGAGAGGATCCGACCGACTCGTGGATATCTCGTTGCTCGCCTGGGATGGACGAAGAAGCTCTCCTCCGAGGAAATGCCGCGGGATGGCCCCCTTCCTGAATCCATAGCCCGCCACGACAGGTCGACAGATCCAGGGGCCAAGTGTTTACGTAGATGAATCCAAGAGTCTTGCTCAACTGAGCCCAGTTCCACGAGATTCGTGGGAGATGAGGATGGCGGAACGGACGGAGCGCCTTGCTGCGCGGCGGGTGACCGGCCGGCGCAACGAGGACGAGTGAACCGCCTTCCCTCACGTCCCGCAGGTGGCATCAATCCGGGGAGGTACTCATGATCGGGTCGCATCGCTCACGAGACACGTTCGGCTTCCCTGCGCTATCCCTCCTCGTTCTCCTGGCCGCCGTACTCTCGAGTCCGGCCGCTCGGGCCGCGGCCGATCTCGAGATCACTTTCACGATCACTCCCCAGGACGCCAATGTCGGCGCTACGGTCACCTACGCGCTGCGCATCAAGAACTTGGGCCCCGATGCCACGCAGTCGTCGCAGTTCACAATCACGACCCAGCTCAACCCGGACATCTTCATGCCGGAGTCGATCGTATCGACCTCCGGCACCTGCACGCTGGGAGCGGCCGGCGAGAACTACCGCTGCGTCTACCCGCGATTCCAGCCGAACGACGAGGTCCAGGTCACGATCGTCGGCAAGGCTGTCGCCGTCGGCACCAGAACCTTCTTCGCCGGTTTCACGCCCGCCGACGACCCGGTCCCCGGAAACAACTTCCGCAACGCGCGTCTCACCGTCCAGGACCCGGCCTTCTGCACGGGCTGCCTCGTCGGCACGGTGGGCTGCCAGGAACGGGTGATGCGCCGCTTAGATGCCGATTGCCTTCTCGACAACGTGTTCACCGACATCTGGGAGTTCGAGCTCGACCGCGCCGGCACGGTCTCCATCGATCTCCGCATGCCGCTGTCGTCCCAGCCGGGCCTCCGCGTGCGCGACTCCGCCTGCCGTGACATCGCTCCGGGCCCGTGCCGCTTCGACACCGGCGGCGTCATCTGTCCGTTCACGCTCCAGGCCGGCAAGCATTTCATCCTCGCCGGGGCGAGATCCGCGGGGGCGGACTACGAGCTTGCGGTCGAGTGCGGCGGCGTGAGGGACATCTCCGCGCGGCCCAATCCGGCGGGGGGCGTCGCGGTGAGCTGGAAGAACTCTCCGATCTCCAATCCGGCGGCGCCGATCTCGGTCCGGGTGAACGGGGCCGTGCGGGCCATGCCCCCGGGAATCGCGACGCAGGTAGTTCTCCCTCCCGCGGCCCTGGGCCAACCCCCCGACGGCGTGGCCGAGATCTGCGTGGTGGACTCGAGCGGCCGGCCCGCGTGCGCCGGCGTCTTCCTCGGCGATGATCTCGCCGTGAACTGCGGCGGCCCCAGGCTCGACCAGGCCCAGGGAAGCGGGGTCGGCGACGGCAGGGTGTGGCTCGAGGACACCGTGGCGAAGCCGAACCCATTCCTCAGGAGCCCGAAAAGCGCGACCGTTGACTTCACCACGGATCCCAGAGGCTTCACGACGGCCGATCTCCGCCTCGTCGGGCCCAACTTCGGGGACGACCCGCAGCGAAGCCGACTCTTTGCAACCGCCCGCACCGCCACGGATGCGCTGACCTATCGCTTCGGGGTCAAACCGGGGCTCTGGGAGCTGACCCTCCTCTTCGCCGAGGGCTGCTGCAGCGAGGGTTGCCTGGCGGTCCCCGACCCCGGGGAGTCCCCGGGTCCCTGCAGAGTATTCGAGGTCCTCCTCGACGGGGAGACGGTCGACGGCAGGTTCTCGCCTCACGTGGCCGCGCAGCTCGCGCTGCGCAATCAGCTCCCCAACGCCGGCTACGGGGTGGCTCTCGCCGCGGCTCCGCTGAGGGTCGAGGCGGCTGGGGAGATCGACATCACCCTGCGCGACCTCGGAGCGGGGGACCCTCCCGGGGACCCGCTCCTCAACGGCATCCTGCTCCGCAGGGTCCGCCCCGCGCGATTCGAGCTGGGCCTCGCCGACGCGTCCTGCGGCCTTTCCTTCGAGGGCCCTGCGGGAACGGTATTCCGGACCACCATCGAGTGCGCCTTGACCACGTCGGCGAATCCGTTCTCCTCCGGCCCGCGGGGGTGGTCGCTGAGCCTCGGCGTCGAGGGAGGGGCGATTCGAAAGGTCACCACCGACGGCACAGTGGGTGCGGAGGTCACCGCCAATCCTCCCGGCTTCCGTCAGGGAGGCTTCGAGCTGAGCGAGCTGACCTCGGGCCCGGGCAATGATGGCGCGGTGACCACGGTCGCGCTCTCCCAGGACGGATCGGTGACGCTTCCTCGGGAGGGTCGGGCTGTGATCGCCAAGCTGGAGGTTGAGGGGGTGTTTCCGCCGGCAGGGTGCAGCCGGCGGGTCACGCTGTACTACGCCGACGGCCGTTCGGGCGATCGTGGGCCGATCGCGAACCTCATCCAGCAGCTCGACCTCTCGGCCCGGCCTTCCCTGGGGCAGTGCTCGTTCGATCTCAACGGAACAGCGGCGGTGCCGCTGCGCCGGGGCGACGTCAACGATGACGGGCTGACCAATATCACCGATGCCATCGGGATCCTCTTCCACCTGTTCGTCCTCGACTTCCCGCTCACCTGCCGCGACGTGGCCGACATCGATGACGACGGTCAGGTGGTGATCACGGATGCGATCGGGCTCCTGGTGTACCTCTTCCTGAACGGGCAGTCCCCCGCCGTTCCCTTCGAAACGTGCGGCGGGGATCCGACGGCCGATGACCTCGCCTGTGCGAGCCATGCGCCGTGCCCGCCGGTCCCGCCGGACCCCGGCGGCTGCCCGCCGCCTGTCCTGGGCCCGATCCTCGCGCGCGCGGCCCCCGAGCCTTTCGAGTTGCCCCTCCTCAAGGGCATCTCCGTGCGTAGCCGCCTCGCGGTGCGAAACCCTCGGTCGCGATCAGTCCGGGTCGAGACGATCGCCATCGACCCGCGCTTCGACGACGAGCTGTTCGCCCTCTCAGGCTTGCCCGCACTCCCGGCGACGCTGCGCGCCGGCGAATCCCTGGGGGTGGACCTCGCCGGCTCCTCGCTCCGCCTCGGCCTTCACCGCGTCGATGTGCGCTACAGGACGGATCTCGGAGAACACGTGGAGGAAGTCACCTTCGACGTGGCGGCCCGGGGCGCCCGCCCACGGATCCCCGAAGAGATCCTCATTCTCACCCTGCCCGGCCAGTCCGCGGAGGAGGCCCTCCTCGTCGCCAACACTGCAGAGGCCCGGGAGGATCTCGTGGTGGTGCTTGACGGGCCCTCCCAGGTGGGCCCCTTCTCGGTGGACCCCGCCACCTTCCCGATCGCCGTCGAGCCGGGGGGAGCCATCCCGCTCCCCGTACGCCTGGGCTTCGACGGCGCCGCGCCCGGGGCCTTCGGCCAGGTCTTCACCGCCGAGCTTCGCCTGCGGTCGAACGGTGGGCCGTCGGACGACGGCCTACCCGGCATCATCCACCGGATCCAGCTCACGGGGCGCGTGGCTGAGGGGGCAAGATTCTCCGGGCCGCTAACGATCGCTCTGGGGAACGACCTCACGCGCACTCTTCTAGCGGAGGAGCCGTTCCGGACCGCCCACTTCACGGTCCGGACGGCGGACCCGCGGTTCGTGCGGCTCCGGGGCGCGGGCGGAGGTCTCGTCGATGAGGTCCGGGGGGTGCGCCACGGGGATGCGGTGACCTTCACCGGGATGGGTCCCGGCGCGGCGGACATCGTGATCGCGATCGAGCCCCCGGCAGGCGGCGGCATCTTGGGGGGCCTGGTGCCCCTGCGGCTCCTCGGCGCCGGAGTGCAGAGGGCCGCGAGCTCCGCCGGCACCCGCGTCGTGAGGCTCCTCGACGGAGGCGCGGCCAGGCCCGACACCATCGAGTTCGTCGACCTTCCGGGGGGAGCCGTGGCGAGGCGCCACGAGCTTCCCGGGGACGCGATCCTCCGCGGCAGCGACTTCGTGCCGGTCGAAGTCGCGGACCGCACTCTGGGCCTCTTCCAGATCCGAAGCGGCGAGACGAAGATCTACGACCTGGCCGACGGTAGCGAGAAGGCCACCGTTCGGTCGCCCGGGGCTCCGGCGGTGCCGGGTGTCGATCCGGTCACGGCCAGGATCACGCTCGCCGGCCGGGAGAGGGTCTTCGGGATCTCGGTCGACTCCCAGGCCAGCCTCGTCTCCTACGACATCGAGACCGGGGCCGTGAGCGGGGCGGTGTCCCTGACCGATTCCTCGCCCTCCCCGACCCTGGCGATCGGCGAGGACGTCGATCCCCTCGTGCACGGTCAGGACGGGACGGCGGTCCCGCCGGCAGTTTTCGTGATGGCTCTCAACGGAGAGTGCTTCGCCGCGCCGCTTCCCACCCTGGCGCCCGTGACGGCCCTGGGGAAGCTCAACGCCGGAGTGCGGATCGCCGTGGACCCGGTGGCGCACGGGCCCACGCTGGTCAGCTTCCAGGACGCGGCGGGAGAGGTGCTCTTCGTCGACCGCACCGGCGGCGGTATCCGGACCTACCGGCGCCTTCCGCGAGTGGAGTCCACCGGTGAAGGAACGGTCCTCTTCGATGCCCCGCTGCCGGAGGTGGACATCGTTTCCACTCGCGACGGCCGTTTCGCGGTCCAGCTCGCCGCGTACGGCCACGCGCGCGTCCTCGACCGGGAGAAGATCGACCCGCTGGGCGCCCAGACCGGCCAGCCGCTCGTCACGCTGCGGGCTCCCTTCCAGGCGCTCTCCCTCGTCGGCGTCGACCCGATCATCGCGCGGTACGACGCCGCCAGCCCAACCCGCGAGCGCGATGCACGGGTGATCTGCGCCTACGACAGAGACGTGGTTAGGATCTTCTCCCTCGACGGCTCGCTCCAGTTCACCTACGAGCCGCTGGCGACCGGTGCCGAGGGCTGGAAGCGGAACATCGACATCCTCCTGGGACCACCCGGGGCGGGCGGTCTCGAGGAGCACGCGATCCTGCGCTACGGCAACGGCGAGATCCGCGTGGTGGAACTCGCGACCGGCCGGCTCCTCCAGACGATCGTCGATCCGGACCGCGGCCGGCCGGTGGAAGGAGTGGACCCACGGCTCACGCCGGACGGACGGTTCCTCATCGACCTGAGCGTGGACACCGACCTGACGACGGCCGTCGTGCGGATCCACGGCGTCCATCCGGAAACGTTCGGCCAAATTCGGGAGGTGGAGGGGGACCTCGCCCTCCCGGAGCGCGACGTGGACCTCATCCTCCACGAGTCCGGACAGTGGGCTGCGCTCCTCGACCGCGCGGGCGGCATCACCGCCTTCGATCTGCAAGGGAAACTGCTCGGCGGTGCCGCCGCCCCCGCCTTCGCGAGGTCGATCCTCGATGTCGACCTGGGGATCGCCCGCCAGGCGGCGCTGACGCCCGATCCCGACGAGGACTGGGTCGAGCCACCTGCCGGCACCGAGCCGGCGCCGAACCCGCCGCCGATCGTCCCCCCCACGCCGGGCCCCGGCACGCCCGTCCCCCCCGATGGGGATCCGGTGCCTCGCAACCCCGACGACGACAAGGAAGAGGGCGGCGGCGGCTGCGTCATCCCTGGAGGGTACGTCTGCGTCTGCGACGGGCATCTCTTCAACCTCAACAGCCTGTTCGATCGCATTCCGGAGCTCAATACCTGCCCGATCGGCTTCGTGGGCTCGCCTTCCGGGAAGACGAGCAAGGTCGAGATCAAGAGCCAGTCTCCGCTGGAGCAATGCAGCACGCGGAAGCTCCAGGCGATCCGGTTCCAGGGGCGGCTGTTGCCGCTGGACGAGGTCCACCTATCTCCCCCGGAGGACTGTCCGGTCCCGAACTGCGGGTGCGACGAGCAGCACTGGCACGCGTTGAACGGCTTCGACGCGCTCGCCACCGACGGGACCCGCGTCCGCGACCCCAACCCGAGCGGGTGCGGCTACGGCACCATCAGCGAAGTGGAGATCGTCGACCTGGGCGAGAAGACCGATTGCTCGGGGCGGGTGGTTTCGGTCGAAGGCCCGCTCCTCACCGCGCGGGCTCCGGGGACATCGGTCATCCACATCCGCCCCTGCGTCGCCCCCAACATCAGCGCCGCCGACCTCGCCAAGGTGAAGCCGATCGAGGTCGAGATCGTGGTGATCCGGCCGCGGAAGCTCACCGCGGAGCTTCTCGCCAAGCCGGGCACGATGAGGATGGTCGACAAGTCATCGAAGAAGCCGCAGTGCCTGGTGGCGGCCTGCGGGGACCCGGTCGATCTGACCGGAGAGAGCTGTCCGTCCATCTGCATCGAGCACCTCGAGATCGCCCCCCCCCCCGGCGGAACCACCACCGGCCCCTGCGAATTCATCTTCAGGTCGTTCAACGGCCCCGGGGGGCGCGAGACCGTCAGCTTCACGGCGCCGAACGAGTGCCGCGTGCACCCCGCATACCTCAAGTGCAAGACCCCGCCGACGCATGAGCTTCCCCCGATCAACATCCACGTGATCGACATCGAGACGGTGGAGGCGCCGAAACCTCCGGTGCTGACCCAGGGGGACGCGTACTTCTTCAAGATGGAGCTCTGCCCCCTCTCGAAGGAGTGTGAAAGCAGCGAATGCGACCGCAATGACCTGCGGGCTCAGTTGGAAGCGGTTGCGGATCGGGCGGAGTTCTTCCTCGTCGAGCCCAACGGCACCGAGGTCCCGCTCGGCCCCCTCTCGAGGGCGACTTCGTTCAAGGAGCCGGATGAGAACACGCTGGTGGTCGAGCCGCTCGTCACCGCCCCCGACTTCCCCGGGCAGGGCTACAAGTTCCGGGCGAAGCTCGGTGCCTGCATGAAGGACTCCGGCCCCTTCGACGTCACCTTCCGGAGCGTCATCGACGCGATCCCCAGCCCGGAGCAGCCGGACCCGCGCAACCAGAAGACCAAGGGCGAGCCGGTCTTCGTCCACAGCGGCGAGTACGTCTACCATGCGCTCGACCTGGCCGTCCCCGGCCGGGGCCTCTCCTTCCTCTGGGAACGGATCCACCGGAGCCAGGCCACCTACGGGGGTCCGCTCGGGAACAACTGGGACTTCAACTACAACGAGCGGCTCGTGTTCGTTGACCAGGACGGCGACGGGGACCTGGATGTCCGCCATTCGTCGATGCTCTACGTCACCACGTACCTGAGGACCGGCAACGGCCCCCTCGATTACCTGACGCCCGACGGCCATTACAAGCGCCTCCGGCGCAACGCCGACGGCAGCTTCTCGCTCCGCTACCGCGAGGGCGAAGTGCGCACGTTCCACGGGCCGGGCGCTCCGCTCGGCGGCCGCTTGAAGGAGATCGCCGACCGGACCGGAGAGAACCGCCTGCGGTTCGAGTACGACGGACAAGGGCAGCTCGTCAGGATTCTCGACACGTATAACCGCCTGTATACGATCGAGTACACCCGAGGCCGGATCACGAAGCTGCGAGATTTCGGCGGCCGGGAGGTGGTCTACGGCTACTTTGGCCCCGGCGATGCCGAGGGGTCCGACGGCGACCTCCGGTCGTCCCGCTCTCCCGTCGTGACGGGCACACCCAACTGGAACGACTTCCCGCAGGGTAAGACCACGCGCTATACCTATCTCGCGGGCCCGGTCCCCTCCGAACTCCGCAGCAACCTCCTCACGATCACCATGCCCAACGAGGTCGCCCGGGGCGGGCCGCCCTCGTTGATCAACGTCTACGGGATGGACCCCGACGACACCCTGACCTTCGACCGCGTCATCACGCAGGTCGAAGGAGGCGTCAACCACAGCGGGGTCCCCGCCGGCGGGACCTACCAGTACTACTACGAGGACCTGAACCCCGGGGCGAATCCGGCGGACCTCACCATCCCGCGTCGCCGGACGGTAACGGTCGATCGGAACGGCAACGTGGAGAGCATGCTGTTCAACGCCCGGTTCCAGCTCATCGAGGAGCGCACCTATACGGGCCGCGTCTCGCCCACCCTGCGCTTTCCCTACGCGATCGAGTCGCGAGGGCCGGGCTTGAGGTCCGGCTTCGTCGCCGCCGAGGGGCGCCCCGGGCCCGACCCCGACTTCTACTCGCACCGCTTCGAGTTCAACCGTCACGGAGAGACCATCCGGATCGTCTTCCCCGAGGGGAATATCCAGGAGCTGGTCTACGGCTTCGAGAACGACCCGAACCCCCTCGTGCGCGGCGACAAGACCGAGGAGCGCTGGGTGGCAGACCCCGACCGCCTTCCCCCCGGGCCGGGCGGCACGACCGTGCGGCGACGGACCTTCACGTACGAGCCGCTCACGAACGGCGCGGCAAGCATAGTAGAGTACCGCGGCAACGAGCCCGCGCACGACGGCCCGGATGCCGATCAGGACCCCGACGGGCCGGGCCGCTACCGGACCTCATGGCTCTTCGACTATCAAGAGGTCGCCGACACGCAGAGAGTCCGGAACGAAGCGGCTGCGTGGGGGATTACGATTCCGGCCGACTTCTCGCTGGGTCTCGGGGACCTCAACGGCGACGGGCAGGAAGGACCGCTCTACGGGCAAGCGGTGAAGGAGATCCGGCCGGTGGCGACCGTGTCACGCTGGGACGGCGGGGCACTCGGCTTCGCAACCCCCCAGCAAGCGTCTGCTCGCACGAGGTACAACCGGTACGGGCAAACCGTCGCCGAGGTCGATCTCGAGGAGAACGTTACCCGGTACGTCTACTACCCGGCCACCGACCCCGATGGTGACGGGCAAGCTCTCATTTCCGGGAACGACGCCGTCACGGGAGGATATCTGCGCTCCCATCTGCGCGACACGACGTCGTCACCCGGCCGGAACTCGGGCCGGAACCCGGCTCCCGAGAACCGGGCCAGGCACTTCGGGTACAACCGCAATGGTTACCTGACCGAGGTCATCGATGGCCGGGGAGTGGTGACGGCCATGGTCCGCAATCAGCTCGACCAGATCGTACGGACCATCCAGGCGGAATCGATCGACCCGGCGGTGCGGGGTGAGGCGCGACCCGAGGAGTCGCTGGCGGCACCTCTGGGTTACGTCGAGGACATCTTCTCCGACCACAACGGCAACGTGGTCCGCATCCAGACGGAGAACCGCGACAGCGGCACCGCCACCCGGAACCCCACCTTCGATGTCGACATGGAATACGACATCCAGAAGAAGCTCGTTCGCCGATCGGTCGAGGTCGACGAGGCGACTCGCGCCGTCTGGCAGTATCGCTACGACCCGAACGAGAACCAGATCCTCCTTCACAAGCCCGAGGGCAACGAGGAAAGCGCCGTCTACGACGAGCGGGGCCTCATCCTCAGCATCACCAACGGCGCCAACGATCCGCTGGTCGCCTCCACCAAAACTCAGTTCTACGACGGTAACGGTAACCTCCGCTTCACGATCGATGGCGAGGATACGGACGGTGACGGCCTTCTTGAAGTCACGGAGAGCCTCTACGACGGATGGGACCGCCAGCGCCGGGTCATCGATCCTGCCGGCCAGGAAGTGCTCACCGACTACGATGTCGCCAACGACCCCATCCGCCGCAGGGTTCTCGGTTCCATCGGCGGCCCTACGCCCAGCCGGGGCGACGGGGCGAGCCTGACGCTCCTCGAGGACGTGCGGAGCACCTTCGACGAGCGCGGGAGGAGGGTCCGCGTCGACAGGATGTTGCTCGGCCCCTTCTCGCCGGGCCTGGAGACGATCGAGGGGCCCCTCACTCCGGACGGCGGCGATGTGAGCACGGTCTTCGAGTTCGATCGATTGAGCAGAGTCGTCCGCGTCGTCGACGATCGCGGGAACGACTCCTTGCGGGGTTACAACGGCCTCGGCGAGGTGGCCGTCCGCGAGACGGCGCCGGTGAACGGCAAGCGAAACACGCTGCGGGTTTCCCGGGACCGGGCCGGCAACCCCTCGCGGCGTCTCGAGACGGAAGTACTTCCAGACGGGAGCACTCGGGACTTCGAGACGGTCCTCCTCCACGACGCGCTGAACCGCGTGGCTCGCGGCACGGACCCGATCGGGCAGACGTCGTACTTTGCCTACGACAGCCGCGGGCACCGGACCCTGGTCAGTGATGCCAAGGGGCCGCTGATCGGCGCGGATCCGACCCAAGCCACCGCGCTGGCCATCAACGGCACCGGCAACACGTCGCGCGCCATCACCGATGGCCTGGGACGCCTTACCGCGCGCTTCACCGACCTGCGTGCGGGCGGCGCCGGCAACGGCGTCCCTTCTCTCGCGGTCCCGCCCGACCCATCCGCCGCGCCCGAGGAAATCGAGGAGACGGCCGCCAATCCCGACGGAGTCATCAGCGAGGGATGGACCTACGATCTCAACTCGCGGCTCCTCGCCTATCGTGACGACCGGGGCAACACCACGAGCTTCTCCTACGATGCGTTGGACCGCCTCATCGAGCAGCAGCATGCGGATGGCACGCGCTGGACCTTCCGCTATGACCGGGACGGCAACCTCACAAGCAGTTCCGACCCGCGCGGGGTGGTGACGCGTTTCACGTACGACGCCCTGGAACGGCACGTCCGGACGGACATCGATCGAGCCGCTGCGCCGGCGGTAGCCGGGACTCTCTCCATCGTGCGGGAGCTGGACGGGCTGGGGCGCTTGACTCAAGTCGCCGATGGCAACGACCCCGCCGATGCGGGCGACGACCACGTGGTCGAATGGGCGTACGACTCGCTCGGCAACCCGCTCCGCGAGGTCCAGGATGGCCTGACCGTCGAGCGGCAATGGGATGGGGTAGGCAACAAGACCTCGACCGTCTATCCAGGGGGCGCGCGGACGCTGTCGGCCGGCTACGATCCGCTCGACCGATGTGAAACGCTGGCCCTCGAAGGAGCGCCCTCCCTCGAGATCTGTCGCACCGAGTACGCCGGGCCGAGCGTGCGCCGGACCCGGGAGGTGCTCGGCAACGGACTCCAGACCCTCTACCGGTACGATTCCAAGCGGCGCCTGCTGTCGGTCGAGACCGGCTCCGGCGCGGGGGTCGTCACCGGCCGGGCCTATGCCTACGACCGGGGAGACAACCGGGTCTCCGAGCGCTGGCTCGAGCGGTCCGCCGAGGGCGGACAGGAGGGGAGGAGCTACTCGGTCGACAGCCAGTACCGGGTCACCGCGGCGAGGCCATCGGTTCTTGACTCGAACGAGACGGTGGTCAGCACCGCTCCGCCGGAGGAGAGCTTCCGCTGGGTCCTCGACGGTGCCGCCAACTGGGTCGAGTACCAGGCTCCCGGGAAGGTTCGCGCCGGCACGTTCAACGTCCTCAACCAGGACGCGGCCTACCTCCACGATGAGGCGGGCAACCGCGCGTCCGACGGACGCCGGCGCCACGTCTTCGACGGCCTGAACCGACTCCTCGAGGTCCGTGATGTCGCGAGCGGAGCCCTCCTCGAGAGCTACACGTATGACGCCTTGAGCCGCCGAGCGACGCGCACGGTTTTCAGCCCGGATGGCTCGCGCACCACGACGCGGTTCATCCACGACGGCGAGCACGTCATCGAGGAGCGGATGGGCGGCGAAGTGCGGGCGCGGAACTACTACCTGCCTCAGATGGTGGACGCGCTCGTCGCGAGGGAGTCGTCCGCCGGATTGACCTGGCGGCACGCCGATGTCGTCAACTCGACGACCGCGGTCACCGACGCGACAGGGAGAGCGGTGGAGTTCTACGAGTACACGCCGTTCGGCGAGGTCCGTTTCCTCGGTCCAGCACTGCAGCCCCTCGTCGACGGCGCGGGACGGCCTCTGCGCGAGTCCTCGATCGGCAACCCCTATCTATTCATCGGCCGGCGCTTGGACGGCTCCGGGCTCTACTACGTGCGGAACCGTTACCTCGACCCCGAAGACGGCCGATTCCTGAGCCGGGACTCCGGGTTCGATGCCCTCAACACCGGCAATCTTTACGCCTACGCCGGGCTGAACCCGCTCGCCTACCTCGATCCCTGGGGAGCCGCCGGCCAGCCCGCTCGGGAGTACGGCTTCGACATCAATCGCTCCATCGAAGCCGGGAAGGGGTTGGCCGAAGGGGCGCGAGATTTCTTTTACGACGTCGCGTGGTTCGCTTTTCTGCCCCAGCGATTGGTGCTCGACCCGCGGCAAACCGCCTCCGACGTCGCCGACTTCTGGATGGGGACGGCGGGTGGGATCAAGGCCTTCTTCGAAGATCCGGCCGGCGTCTACATGGACTCGGTCAGACGCTCCGGCGCCATGACCGACAGGGCGTGGTGCCGCGGGCTGTCCTACACGGGGCTCGCCCTGGCCCCCATCCCCACGCCGGGAACCATGATCGCCGCAGCGGCGACGAACCGCATCGCCAATGCCGTAGCGCGTGCGGTGCGTTCTTCGGCGACCATGACCGTGGCCCGCGCCACGACCTCGATCACGCGCGCCGCGGCCTCAGGCGCCATCGCCCACGCGCCGGGCCCGAAGCCCGCCGCGGGCGGCATCCAGCTCTACCACGGCACGCGCGCCCCGCCCGATGCGTTCCGGGGGGGCATCGACGTGAACGTGGGAGGCGGCCAGCTAGGACCGGGCTTCTACGTCAGCCCCGGGCGCGGTCATGCCCTCTGGTATGCGGCCGTATGGCGCAATCAGGGCGGCGCCATGAACCTCGTGAAGATCACGATTCCGGAGAATGCGCTGGGGGGCCTCAAGATCGCCGACCTGGCGGCCGATAGCCCCGAATTCCTGCGCCTCACCCACGCCTGGGAGAAAGGGCTTCCGGTGCCGGACGATTTGAGGCACCTCATCGACGACTTCGACGCGATCCGAGCGCCTGTTTTCATGGAAGGGATGGCTCCGGGAGTTCAGATCAAGTTCAATCCGCGGGCGCAGGACTTCCTGAACCAGTTCGGCCTGGAATTCGAAACTCCGTTCTGACGCGCATGGGAGACTCCGATCCCCGAGTACCTGCGGAGGACGACCCGCTCCAGCGGGAGTCCGAGATCACCGTCACCTGGCGGACCGCGGAAGGCGCGATCTTCTGCACGATCGTCGTCCTGCCCAGCTCTCGGATCACGAGGGCGGACCAGACCTCGTATTCCTGCCGCGTGCTGAGGTTCCGCCGCTGCAGCATTCGATACGACGACCACCGGCTCGGTTCAAGCCGGGAGTACTCCGGTATCGAGGAGCTACCAGAGGACCTGCTGGCGGAGTACCGGGCGCTCGAGGGCGGCACGATCGAGGTCCCCGAGCCGGTCCTGCGCCACCACCTTGTTCTCTATATCGCGAGGCGCTCGCGGGGGATGTCTACCTGATATCCAGGGACGGCGAGCCCGTTCACGCCCAGGATTTCGACCATTTCTGCGGGCGGGGGTGCGTCAAAGGTGTGATGTCCCCTTCGCCTGATTCCCTCATGGACCAGGACGATCTCCCGCGCGTAGACTACCCGCTTCGCATGAGATCTCTCTCCTTTCTTCTCGCTTTACTCTCGCCTGCACCCCTTCCGGCTGAAGCTCCGCCCGCCGACTCGATCTATCTGAACGGCGTCGTCTACACGGTCGATGGGAAGTTCTCCCGGGCCGAGGCTCTGGCGGTTCGCGGCGGGAGGATCGCCGCCGTGGGCACCAACAAAGAAGTGCGACCGCTCGCCGGGGAGCGGACTTCGGTCCACGACCTGAAAGGGCGCTGCGTCACGCCCGGCTTCATCGACTCCCACGGCCACATGACCTCGCTCGGGAGCTTCTCGAGCGGCCGGCTCGACCTCCACGGCGCGCGGAGCTTCGACGAGGTCGTCCGCCGCGTCGGCGAGGCCGCCGAGAAGGCCGCGCCCGGCGAGTGGATCCTCGGCGGCCGCTGGGACCAGTCCCTCTGGGGCGAACGGGAATTCCCCGCTCACGGGAAGCTCACCGAAGCCGCGCCGCGCCATCCGGTCTGGCTCGAGCGCATCGACGGGCACGCGGCGGTGGCCAATCGCAGGGCCATGGAGATCGCCGGCATCACCTCAGCCACGAAGGACCCTCCGGGCGGAGAGCTGCTCCGCGACGCGCGCGGAGAGCCGGCGGGGCTCTTCGTCGACAATGCGATGCCCCTCGTCGAGCGGGTCATCCCCGGCGGGAAAGTCGCTCCGGAGGAATTGATCTTGCGGGCCCAGGAGCGGTGCCTCCGAGCCGGGCTCACCGGCGTCCACGACGCGGGGATCGGCCCGCGGGAGATCGATGCCTACCGCCGCCTCGCCGCCGGCGGACGCCTCAAGATCCGAATCTACGGGATGGCCTACGGGAGCCTCGGAGCGGAGTACTTCCGCACGCATCGTCCCGAGGCGGGCGAGCGGTTCACGCTGCGGGCCTTGAAGCTCATGATCGACGGCGCCATGGGCTCCCGCGGTGCTTGGCTGATCGAGCCGTACGCGGACCGGCCGCTCGATGCGAACGGCCAGCCCTACCGTGGCCTGCCGGTCCAGGAACCGCCCTTCGTCCGCGCCGTGGCACTCGCCGCGGCCGAGAGCGGCTGGCAAGTCTGCACGCACGCGATCGGCGACCGCGGGATTCGCGAGACTCTCGATGCGTACGCCGAGGCTCTCGCCAAGGTCCCGGGGCGCGACCTTCGTTTTCGCATCGAGCACGCGCAGAACCCCCACCCGGCGGACATCCCGCGCTTCGCCTCGCTCGGCGTCATCGCCTCGATGCAGCCGACCCACGCGACCAGCGACATGCGCTGGGCGGAGGCGCGCGTCGGCCCCGATCGCGCGAGAACGGCCTACGCGCTCAAGCAGTTCCTCAAGGCCGGCGTGCGGATCGCGGGCGGGAGCGACTTCCCCGTCGAGGGGGAGGACCCCTTGCGCGGGCTCTACGCCGCCGTCACTCGCCAGGACGAGGCCGGCCGGCCCGAGGGCGGGTGGCATCCCGAGGAGCGCCTCACGAGAGAGGAAGCGATCCGGGCCTTCACGATCGACGCCGCCTTCGCGGCCTTCGAGGAGAGGGAGAAAGGCTCGATCGAGCCGGGAAAGCTCGCCGATTTCGTCATCTGGTCGCGCGACATCGTCGCATGCGAGCCGCGGGCGCTGCTCGATGCGCATGCGCTTTCGGTGGTGATCGGCGGTGAGGTCGTATCGGATGGTTCCGCGGAGAGGTAACGTGAGGTCGCCACAAAGAGCGATTCACCACGGAGACACGGAGGCACATAGAAGAGACGCGAGCAGTTCAGTCAACATCCTTCTCTCGGATCCACAATCCGCCGGGTTCCTTCCTGCGCCAGAGGGATCGGTTGCAAACCTTGTCGGGGGGTTCTCCGTGCCTCCGTGGTGAGAATCTGGGCTGCAAGATTGGGTTCGATTGACGTTCACAGCCCGAGCAGCTTGTCCATCCTCTCGGCGACGTCGCGCAGGTACCTGCGGTCGCCGCCTCCCAGCTCCGCGGTCGCCCAGCCGGCGAAGCCGATCTCGACGAGGGCTTTCCGGACCGCGGGCCAGTCGACGTCTCCTTCACCCAGTGCGCAGAACCCGTTCTTCTTGCCCCAGTCCTTCACATCAAGCTTCACGATGCGCCGGCCCAGCGTCCGGATCCACTCGGCCGGTTTGCCGTACTTCTGGTGGTTGCCGATGTCGAAGTAGGAACCGACCCAGGGGCTGTTGATCGCGTCGAGGTACCGGGCGAGGTGATCGGCCGTCTGGTTCTCGGGGCCGTCGTGGACGTAGCAGAAGCCGTTCCAGACGTTCTCGATGAGGATCCGCACGCCGAGCCGCGCCGCCGTCGGGATCGCCTTGCGGATCCCATCGATCGAGCGCTCCCAGACCTGCTCCTGGTTTTCCTTCTCCTTGTCGCGGACCGCCCCCGGGACGAGGAGGACGGCGTTCCCGCCGACCCGGTTGACCTCCTGGAGGGCCATGAGGAGCCCTTTGAGCGCTTTCTCCCGCACGGAGGAATCGGGATCGGACAGGCGGACGCCCCAGTGGATCGAGTCGACAGCCCCGTGGATCGGGATCCCCACGGCGAGGCTTGCCGCCAGCGCCTCTTGCTTGTCCTGGCCGCCCGGGCTGTCCAGCTCGATCCCGTCGTAGCCCATCTCCTTCGCGAGCCGGAATTTCTCCTCCATGGAGATCTTCTCGTTGAACATCCCGAACTTGAACGACTTGAAGATCCGCCCGCGCAGATCGCCCGAAGAGGGTGGTATCTCTGCACTCCGTGCGAAGGGTGTCGCGAGAAGCGAGGCGGCGAATGGCGAGATGGCGAGCGCTACGCCCGACGCGATGAAGCGCCTGCGGTTCAATCTGTGATCCATGATTCCTTCCCTCCCTGAAACCCAGTTTCCAGCGTGCACAGCCGACTCAGCCTCCGAGGCCGCCCTTCTGCGATCCTCTGCGGTTCATCCCCCCTCTCGCTTCGAACGGACCCTGCGTCAGACCGGCAGCTCGACCACCTTGGCCCAGAGGATTCCCGGGTGAGCGCACAGGTCGGCGAGGGCTTGCGGAGGGACGGGGTCGTCGAGGTTGAGGAGGGCGAGGGCGGTGCCGCCTGTCTTGTCGCGGCCGAGCGTCATGTACGAGACGTTGATCTTGTGCGACGCGAGTACCTGGCCGAGGACGGCGATCATGCCCGGCTGGTCGCGGTTGGCGGCCATGAGGAGGCGCCCCTCGAGGATCGCATCGAACTGGTAGTCGTTCAGGGAGACCACGCGCAGCCCCTTCTGGCCGCGGATCGTGCCTCCGATGGACCGCCTGCCGCCGGAGTCCTCCACCTCGATGCGGACGAGGTTATGGAAGTAGCGGCTGCGCCCCTCGTGACCCTCCTCCACGGCCAACCCCATTTCCTTGGCGATGTGGCGCGCGTTGATGGGGTTCACCGGCTGCGCCGAACGGTTCTTCAGAAACCCACAGAGGGCGATGGCCGTCAGGTAGTCCCGTATCTTCAGCTCGAAGATGTCTCCGTAAAAGAGGACCTCTACCTTCGCCGGATTCCCCTCGAGGATCTGCGCCTGGAGCGCCCCCAGGCGGTAGACCAACTCCTTGTAGGGAAGGAACCCTTCCTGTACCTCGGGCGGGATCGACACCGCGTTGACGGGGTTATTGAGCCTGCCGAACTTGAAGTAGTCGACCATCTGCGCCGCCGCGGCGAGTGCCACGTTCTCCTGCGCCTCGCGCGTCGAGGCTCCGAGGTGCGGCGTGACGACGACATGGGAGTGCTCCACTAGGGGAATCATGCCCGGCGGCTCCTTCTCGAAGACGTCCACCGCCGCCCCTGCCACCGTCCCCCTCTCGAGCGCCTCGACGAGGGCCGCCTCGTCGACGACGCCGCCGCGGGCGCAGTTGATGATCCGCAGCCCCGGCCGCGCCTTGGCGAGGATATCCCGGCCGATGAGGCCGCGCGTTTCGGGCGAAAGCGGCACGTGGACGGTCAGGAAGTCCGCACGGGAGATCGCCTCATCGAGGGATGCGACCAGCTCGATGCGCAGCTCCTCCGCGACGCCCGCCGCGACGAATCTGTCGTGGCCGAGGACCTTCATCCCGAGCCCCTGGGCCATCCGGACCACCTGGCGGCCGATCTTCCCCAGCCCGACGACGAGGAGGGTCTTTCCTTGCAGCTCGACCCCGACGAGCTTGGACCGCTCCCACTTACCGGCTTTCATCCCCATGTGACCCTGCGGGAGGTTCCGCGCCAGGGCGAGGAGGAGCGCGATCGAATGCTCAGCGGCCGAGCGGACATTGCCGTCGGGGATGTTCTGGACGATGATCCCCCGCCGAGTGGCGGCGTTGAGGTCGATGTTGTCAACGCCGACGCCGGCCCGGACGACGATCTCGAGCTTCTGGCAGGCCTGGAGGAAGGGTTCATCGACCTTCGTCTCGCTCCGGACGACGAGCCCGTGCGCATCGCGGACGGCGGCGAGCTTCTCCGGAAGCGAAAGTCCGGGGCGCGCGTCGACTTGAACGGCGGGCTCGCGGCGGAGGATCTCGAGAGCGTCGGCGGAAATGGGATCCGCCACGAAGATCTTCTTGGCTTCCATCGATGTCCTATGGAATCGCGTCAAACCCGCGCGAAGAGGACTGTCGCGTTGTGACCGCCGAAGCCGAACGAATTCGAGATGGCGTGGCGGATCTGCATCTCCCGGGACTCGTTCGGGACGTAATCGAGGTCGCACTCAGGATCGGGATGGAGGTAGTTGATCGTGGGCGGGGCGATCTGCTTGTGGACCGCCAGGGCCAGCACGACGCCCTCGACGGCTCCCGATGCCCCGAGGAGGTGCCCGATCTGCGATTTTGTCGAGCTGACGGCGAGCTTCGCCGCCTGGTCGCCGAAGGCCTGGCGGATGGCGCGCGTCTCCATTACGTCGTTGAGCGGCGTCGATGTCCCGTGGGCGTTGACGTAGTCCACATCTGCGGGCGCGCAGCCGGCATCGGCCATGGCGGCGCGCATCGCCTCCGTCGCCGCCGTCCCTTCCGGGATCGGGGCGGAGATGTGGAAGCCGTCGTCGGTCATGCCGAAGCCCTTGAACTCGCAGTAGATCTTCGCGCCGCGGCGGCGGGCCCGCTCGTATTCCTCCAGGACGATGGCGCCGGCGCCCTCGCCGACCACGAAGCCGTCGCGGTCGATGTTGAAGGGGCGGGAGGCGGTCGCGGGGTCGTCGTTGCGCTCGGAGAGGGCCTTCAGCGCGCAGAAGCCCCCGATGCCGAGCATCGTGATGGTGGACTCCGATCCTCCGCAGATCATCACATCGGCGTCGCCGTACTGGATGGTGCGGAGCGCGAGACCCAGGGCGTGGTTCCCGGAGGCGCAGGCCGAAGCCACCGCGTAGTTCACCCCCTGGATGCCGAAGCGGATCGCGATCTGCCCGGCCCCGGCGTTGATCATGAGCTTCGGGATGAAGAACGGGTTGATGCGACGCGGCCCCTTCTCGAGGGCGATTCGATGGGTCTTTTCGATCTCGTTCAGCCCGCCGATGCCCGACGCCCAGACGCAGCCGATCCTCCGCTTGGCCTCCAGTTCGAGGTTCAAGCCGCTCGAATCGAACGCTCCCTGCGCCGCGGCCAGGGCGAACTGGACGAACCGATCGAGGTGGCGGGCCTCCTTGCCCGACACCCATTTCTCCGGATCGAATCCCTTGACCTCGCCGGCGATGTGCACCGGAAGGTCGGAGGTGTCGAACTGGGTGATGGTCCCTATCCCACCGTGCCCGCCGAAGAGGCCGGAGGCGAACTCTTCGAGACCCGAACCGATCGGGGAGACCACGCCGAGACCGGTAACGACGACGCGTCGCTTGCTCATGATTCGAAGGAACTACCCTTGGTGCTGCTTGATGTAGGCGATCGCATCTCCCACGGTGCGGATTTTCTCCGCGTCCTCGTCCGGGATGCTCATTTCGAAGGCCTCCTCGAACTCCATCACCAGCTCGACGATGTCGAGGGAGTCGGCGCCGAGATCGTTGATGAAGCTGGTCTCGGGTTTGACCTTGTCCTTCTCGACATCAAGCTGGCTGGCGACGATGGTGACGACCTTTTCCGCGATGGCGTCTTGATCAGCCACGACTTCTATACTCCTTCTTCACGCAGAAACTACGAAACGGATGCTCCCACCTACGAGATGGCCATTCCGCCGTCGACGCGGATCACCGCGCCGTTAATATAACTTGCCTCCGGCCCAGCGAGAAAGGCCGCCACCGTGGCGATCTCCTCCGGCCGGCCGAACCGGGCGCTCGGGATCCTCCCCAGCGCCCCCTGACGAACCTCCGCGGACAGCGCCGCGGTCATCTCCGACTCGATGAACCCCGGCGCGATCGCGTTGACATTGATCCCGCGGCCGCCCAGCTCCTTCGCCAGCGAGTAGGTCATGGCGATGATGCCGCCCTTCGAGGCGGCGTAGTTCGCCTGACCGGCGTTTCCCGTGAGGCCGACGATGCTGGCGATGTTGATGATGCGCCCCGAGCGCTGCTTGAGGAGATGGCGGGCGACGGCGCGGCAGAAGACGAACGCTCCGCGAAGATTGGCATCGATCACATCGGTCCACTCCTCATCGCGCATGCGCAGGATGAGGTTGTCGCGGGTGATGCCGGCGTTGTTTACCAGGACATCGAGGCGGCCGAGGTCGGCGAGGACCTTCTCGACGGCGTTCTTTGCGTCTTCCGTTCTCGAGACGTCGCCCGGGATCACGAGCGCGCGCGGGCCGGAGGCGCGGATGCGGGCCGCGACCTCCTCGAGAGGGCCCGCCGAGCGCGCGAAAAGCGCCACGGAGGCCCCCTCGTCGGCCAGCTTGAGGGCGATCGCCCTTCCGATGCCCCTCGATGCGCCCGTCACGAGCGCGACCTGCCCCTCAAGGCGAGCTTTCATCGCCCCTCCTCGACAAGAGAAAGGAAGGGAACCGCAGAGGACACAGAGGATAACGAAGAGGACGCGGAGGAAACTGTATCGCGCGAGAACGGCCCCCTCTGCGATCCTCCGCGTCCTCTGCGTCCTCTGCGGTTAACGTCTACGTGATTCATGGAATGTTCCCCAGGAATGTCTCCTCATCTTCCGCCGACGATGTCACCGCGATCCCGCAGTCCGTGCTGCGGGCTAGACCCGCAAGGACGCGCCCCGGGCCGACCTCGAGCGCGCGGTCGATGCCTCGCGCTGCGACGGCGCGAAGGGTCATCTCCCAGCGCACGGGGCTTTCGACCTGTCGGATGAGGCAGTCCCGGATCGCCTCCGGATCTCGGATCTCTTCGCCGAGCACGTTGGGGAAGAATGGAAGCCGCGGGGCGCGGATCGCCGCGCGCCGGATGAGCGGTGCCAGCTTCTCGGTCGCCGAAGCCATCAACGGAGAGTGGTAGGCCCCCGCCACCCGCAGCGGGATCGCCCGCCGCGCGCCCAGTTCCTTCGCGGCCGCCGCGGCGGCGTCCAGGGCCTCTTTCGCACCCGAGATGACGAGCTGGTTGGGAGCGTTGTAGTTGGCGATGCCGATCGGGCCGAGCGCGCGGCCCTTCCCGACGGCCGCGAGCACCTTGGCCTCGGAGAGACCGAGGATCGAGACCATCCCGCCGGGCTGGCGGTCGCAGGCATCTTGCATGTATCGCCCGCGCACGGCGACGATCGAGAGCGCCGTTTCGAAATCGAGGCTGCCGGCGAAGACGAGCGCGGAGTACTCGCCGAGGCTCAATCCGGCGGCCGCGGAGGCGGGGAACCCCTCGCCGAACGCTCCCGCCGCTCCGGAGCGCTCGTGAGCGGCCTCGAGGAGCGCCATCGAGTGGATGAAAATCGCCGGCTGGCTCACCCGGGTGAGGTTCAGCTCCTCTTCGGGCCCTTCGCGGCAGATCCGCTCGATCTCGAAGCCGAGTACCTCGCGTCCCCGAGCGAAAACCCGCCGCGCTCGATCGCTCAGGGCCAGCAGGCGGTCCGCCATGCCGACGCTCTGCGCCCCCTGTCCGGGGAAGAGATAGGCGGGCGGAAGGGCTCCAGGTTTTGAGCCCGCGCCGGAGGTGGGGTGGTCAACGGCCATGGTCGTTCACCAGCGGATGAGGGTATATCCCCAGGTCAGACCGGCTCCGAAGGCGACGAGGAGAACGACATTGCCGCGGCGGATCCGCCCTTCGCGCACCGCCTCGGCGAGCGCGATCGGGATCGAAGCGGCCGACGTGTTCCCGTATTTCTCCAGGTTGAGGTAGATCTTCTCCTGGGGAAATTCGAGCTTGCGCTGCGCGGACTCGATGATCCGGTAGTTCACCTGGTGCGGGATGAGGAGGCTCAGGTCGTTCAGAACGAGGTTGTTTCGGCTCAGAGCCTTCTCGACCAGCTCCACCATGACCTTCGTGGCAAACTTGAAGACTTCCTTGCCCTTGATACGCAGGCAGTGGCCTCGCTCGGCCACCGTGGCGGCGCTCGCCGGCCGCTTCGCCCCGCCCGCGGGGATCTCGATGAGGTCGCTGCCCGAGCCATCCGAGCGCAGGAATACGTCGATGACCCGCGAGTGGCTCTTCCCGAAGCCGCCCGCGGCGGCGCGTGAGAGAACCGCGGCCCCGGCGCCGTCGCCGAACAGGATGCAACTATTGCGGTCGGAATAGTCGATCACACGCGAGAGGGCTTCGGCCCCGATCACCATCACGTGCTCGTACATGCCGGAGCGGATGAACCCGAGGCCGATGCCGGTGCCGTAGATGAAGCCCGTGCACGCGGCGCTCACGTCGAAGGCGCAGGCCTTCGTAGCGCCCAGGCGGTCCTGCACGTAGACCGCGCCCGCGGGGCAGTACGTGTCGGGGGTGACGGTGGCGAGGATCAGAGCGTCGAGAGCCTCGGGCGCGAGCCCCGCCTCGGCGAGTGCCCCCCTGGCGGCCTCGACGGCGAGGTCGCTCGTCGTCTGTCCTTCCGCGATGACGCGCCGCTCGCGGATACCGGTTCGCTGGGTGATCCACTCGTCCGACGTGTCGACCATCTTCTCCAGGTCGGAGTTGGTCAACACGCGCTCGGGCAGGAGCGCTCCGGTCCCGGAAATGAAAGCTTCGTGCATGCTCTCCTTATACCGGCCCTTTTATCGGCCTTCCTACTGGCCTACGTGCCGGCCCTCACACCGGCGGTGATGCAGGCGCCGGTCGGCGGCCGGACGCCCGTGCATGAAGTCCTTCAGGCACGCAGTATCCTCAAGTACTCAGCGTACAGAGCTCATCGGTGATCCGGGAGTTCAGATCGATCTCTCCCATCCGACGGGCCACCCGGATCGCGTTGTGAATCGCCCGTGCGTCGGAACGGCCGTGGGCGATGATCGTCCCTCCCGCCACCCCCAGGAGAGGGGCCCCGCCGTACTCGGCGTAGTCCAGATTGCGCTCGAGGCTGGTCATCGCCGTCCGGATCGATCCGCCAAGCTGCACTCCGTTTGGGAGCGCGGCCATCGCTTCGTGCAGCGCACGATGGAAGAGCCGCACAAGCTTCTCGCAGATTCCCTCGGCGGTCTTCAGGACAACGTTGCCGATGAAGCCATCGCAGACGACGACGTCGCAGCGGCCGCCGAAGACTTCGTTTCCTTCGATGTTGCCGATGAAATTGAGCTTGGTCTTCTGGAAGAGCGCGAAGGTCTCCTTCGCAAGCGCGTTCCCCTTCTCGTCCTCCTCGCCGACGTTGAGAAGCCCGATCTTCGGCTCGCTGACTTCGAGGATCGATTGGGCGTAAAGGTTCGCCATGATGCCGTACTGGATGAGGTGCTCGGGCTTCGAATAGACGTTCGCACCGACGTCGATCACAACGACTTTCGAGTCGCCGGTGGAGAGGACCACGGCGATCCCGGCCTTCTTCACCTGCGGAAGAACCCCGAGGAAGAGCGTGGAGGCCGCCACGCAGGCCCCGGTGTTGCCCGCGCTGACGACCGAGAAGGCCCTCTTCTCCTTCACGAGGCGCGTGGCGACCTCGATGGAGGAGCCGCGCTTCCTTCGGAGCCCTTCGACCGGACTGTCGCTCATCTCGATGACGCACTTGGCCGGAGCGATCTCGATGTTGGACCCGTTCCACCCGGCCTCCGCCAGCTCCGCTTTGATCCGGACCTCGTCGCCGGCAAGGATCAGCGGGATGCCGGGCTGCTCACCTGCGGCACGGATGGCGCCCCGGACGACCTCGCGGGGGGCGTGATCCCCCCCCATGGCGTCGACGGCGATGGCAGTCCCTGGGGCTACCAAATCAAACTTCCTCGATTTCCTGGATGGGCTTTCCGCGGTAATAGCCGCAGACGCTGCAGATGGTGTGCGGGAGCTTCACCGAACCGCACCGGGAGCATTTGATGCGCGACGGCAATACGATCGCGTCGTGGGCGCGCCGCATGCGAGTTTTCGACTTGGACGGTTTTCTCTTGGGGACTGCCATACTAGGCCTTGGAGCACCTTAAGGCGTAACGGACCGTGCTTGCCGTAGTTGTCCGGGGAAAAGAAGCGGAGATTCTATAGAGCCCCCCGAAAGGTGTCAAAGCGATTCTCGCCTCGGCTCAAGGCGTTGCTAGGCCGAAGTTTGTGTTCGTTTCCTTCTCACACGCGAACGATACGAAAACCGGCCGCCTGGGCCGCCTCGGGAGAGAGCTTCGGTCCTAATGGACTGATTCTCACCACGGAGGCACGGAGAAACGGAGAAACGGAGGGACGTGCGGCGGCACCTCGGATCGGCCGCCATCTGCTGTGACGCGAGATGGCCGAGTACAGCCTGGGAGGAGCGGAGAGGCGCGTCGTTCTCTCGTCTCCACTCCGTGTCTCCGTGGTTGATCCTTCGTTGTATCGCTATACCGTCAACCGAGCTGCTCCTTCAGCTTCGACTTCATTCCTTCGAGGGCTTTCGCGGCTCCGGCGGTCTGGCTCCCGGATCCCCTCACCATCTCGGGCCTCCCGCCTCCCCGCCCGGAAATGGCCTCAGCACCGGCCTGGAAGACCGCTTTCGAGTCCCCCCCGGCCTTGGTCAGGGCCGCCGTCATGGCCACGAGCACCTGGACCTTCCCCTCGGCGGTGCCCAGGAGCAGGGCCGCCGTCCGAAGAGACTTTCCCTTGTGGCCATCGAAGGCGGCCAGAAGGTCGTCCCCCGACGCCCCCTCGATCGCCCCCGAGAGCACCTGTACTTCTCCATCGCGCCCCTTCCAGGTTTCCACGGAGAGCCCGGCGAGGCCCGCAGCCGCCGCGGCCGGCGGCGCGGCCTTCTGAGGCTTGAAAGCGGCGCTGGCCGCCGCCAAGAGCTTCTCGATCCGTTCGGAGAGCCGATCGACGGGGACCTTGAGCTTCGCGGAAAGCTCCGCGAGGATCCGCGCGTTCTGCTGATGGCGGCGGAGCGCGCCCGAGGCCGTGAGGGCCTCGATGCGCCGCACGCCGGCGGAGACGGAGCCCTCGGCGGCGACGGAAAAATCGCCGATCTCGCCCGTACGGGTCACGTGCGTGCCTCCGCAGAGCTCGATGGAGAAGTCCCCGATCTTCACGACGCGCACGCGGTCTCCGTACTTCTCGCCGAAGAGGGCCATCGCGCCCAGCTTGAGCGCGTCCGTGTAGGACGTCTCGAACGTCTCGACGGCGTTGTCGCGCGTGACGGCGTCGAGGACCAGCTCCTCGACGCGCTCGATCTCATCGGGCGCGACCCCTTTGAAGTGCGTGACGTCGAATCGCAACCGTGCGTCGCTCACGAGCGAGCCCTTCTGGTGGACGTGTTCGCCGACAACCTTCCGGAGGGCGGCGTGGAGGAGGTGCGTCGCGGTGTGATTGCGCTCGATCGCTTCCCGGCGGGCGGCGTCGATCTCCGCCGAAACCAGCGCCCCGGACCGGATGCGCTCCGGATCCCCTTCGACGAGCTTGGCTCGGTGGAGGAACCGGCCTACGTCTTTCTGGGTGTCCTCGACCCGCAGGACGAAATCGTCGCCGCGGATGACCCCCGTGTCCCCCACCTGGCCGCCGCTCTCGCCGTAAAAGGGCGTCGCGGAGAGGATGAGGTCCCATGTCTCGCCCCGGCGGACGGCGCCCATCAGCTCCGCGTCCGAGCGGGCCAGGTCGTAGCCGACGAAGCGGGTTTCGGGGTACTCGAGAAGCTCCAGCCGGCCCGCGGAGGCCGCCTTGAACTTCTGGCCGGCCCGGGAGCGTTCCCGCTGGTGCTCCATCTCGCTCTCGTAACCCGCCGTGTCGACGGCGAAGCCGATCTCCTCGGCCATCCGGGCCACGAGGTCAACGGGGAAGCCGCAGGTGTCGTAGAGGAAGAAGACCTCCGCGCCGGGGATCGTCTTCTCTCCGCGCTTCTTGAGCTGCTCGACCACCCGGTCGAACCGCTCGATGCCCTCATCGAGCGTGCGATCGAAGCGTTCCTCCTCGGCGGAGATCAGCGCGGAGACGTACGGTGCGCGGCTCTTCAGCTCGGGGAAATCGTCCCCCATCGCGGAGACGACAGCCCCCGCCAGCGGCGTCAGGAGGAGCTGCCCCGCGGCCTTGAGCTTTCGGCCGTAGCGCGCCGCGCGGCGCAGGATGCGCCGCAGGACGTAGCCGCGCCCCTCATTCGAGGGCTCCGCGCCGTCGGAGAAGGCGACGACGAGCGAACGGATGTGGTCGGCGAGCACGCGATGGGGGACGCCGGCGGGGCCCGGGTCGTACGCGACGCCTGTCAGCTCCTCGACGCGGCGGATGATGCCGCGCAAAAGATCGGTCTCGTAGACCGATTCGACCCCCTGGAGCACCATCGCGACGCGCTCGAGCCCCATCCCGGTGTCGATGCTCGGCCGCGGAAGGGGTTTTTTCCCTTCCGGCGACTGGTCGAACTGCATGAAGACGAGGTTCCAGACCTCGAAGAAGCGGTCGCAGTCGCACCTGCCGATCCCGCACTGCGGGCCGCAGGCGTACTTGGCGCCGCGGTCGACGTGAATCTCCGAACAGGGGCCGCACGGGCCGATGTCGCCCATGCTCCAGTAGTTGTCCTTCTCGCCAAGGCCGAGGATCCGCTCCGGCTTGACGCCGACCTTGTCCCTCCAGATCCCACGCGCCTCGTCGTCGTCCTTGTAGACCGTGATCCAGAGCAGGGCCGGATCGAGGCCAAATCCCCCACTCGAGGGCTCTCCCGTGAGGAGCCCCCACCCGAACTCGATCGCCTCCTTCTTGAAGTAGTCGCCAAATGAGAAATTCCCGAGCATCTCGAAGAAGGTCAGGTGGCGCGCGGTGTAGCCGACGTTGTCGAGGTCGTTGTGCTTGCCGCCGGCGCGAATGCATTTCTGGGATGAAGCAGCGCGCGTGTACTCGCGCTTTTCCCGGCCCAGGAAGACGTCCTTGAACTGGTTCATGCCGGCGTTCGTGAAGAGGAGCGTGCGGTCGCCGTGCGGGATCACCGAGCCGGAAGGGACCGTCCTGTGGCCGCGGGAGGCGAAGAAGTCCAGGAACCGGCGTCGGATCTCGGCGGCGGTCGGCGCTGTGCTCATGGGATCAAGTTCTCTCATCACCGGGAGGACGCGGACCGCCCAGCGGATGCGAAGCGATCACGCGATGGATCGGCCCTTGGGGGGTCAGTTCGCTCGAGAAGAAATGCAGCCCTTTGATCCTCATGCGGGGCGGCCCCGCGCCGGCCCACGGCGGCAGGCCCTTCTCCCAGCCCTCCACCGGCGCCCCGTTCGGATTTCGACCGAGCGTCAGGTGTGCGGACCAGGGGCGGTTCTCCTTCGCAATGCCGAGCGGCGCGAGGGCGGACTCGATGGATCCCTGAAGCTTCCTCAGGGCCTCGAGCCCGGCGCCCGCGCCGTACCCGATCCACAGCGTGCGCGGCCGCCGCGGCGGGCCGAAGCCGCCCGTGGGGCCGAATTCGACCTCGAACGGCGCGCTGCCGGCCGCGATCTCGCCGCAGAGCCGGTCCACATCCTCCACGCGCTCCCGGGGGATGTCGCCGAGGAACTTGAGCGTGAGGTGGAGGTGCTCGGGGCGCACCCAGCGGATGTCTCCTCGGCGCGCCGTCAACGCTTCGAGGCAGACCAGGAGCCACTCGCGGGCCGCCTCATCGGGCTCGACGGCAATGAAAGTTCGCAGGGATTCCATGGCGCGCTCAATCGACCCGCAGGAGCGAGCAGTAGCGCTGGAACCGCTCATCGATCTCGCCCCGGGCCGCCTTCTGGAGGCGGTTCGTGCCGAAGTCCTCCACGCAGAAGGAGGCGACGACGGTAGCGTAAGCGAGGGCGGCCTTGAAGGTGGGCGGCTCGGTGTTGCCGGCCTTGGCGAGGTAGCCCATGAGCCCGCCGGCGAAGCTGTCGCCCGCGCCGGTCGGGTCGCGCAGCTCGCGCACGGGGAAGGCCGGGAGAGGGACGACCGATCCAGGCGTGAAGAGGATGGCCCCGTGCTCGCCCTTCTTGATGACGACGCGCTGCGGCCCCATTCGAAGGATCGCTTCTCCCGCGCCGAGGATGGTGGGCTCATCGGTGAGAAGGATGGCTTCCTCGTCATTCAGGATGAGGCCATCGATGCGCTTCAGGAGGCGGAGAACATCTTGATGGGCCGTCCGGATCCAGAGGTCCATCGTGTCGGCCATGACGAAGCGGGGCTTCTTCACCTGATCGAGGACGCTGAGCTGCGTGAGCGGCGCTCCGTTGGCGAGGAAGACGAACTGGCTCTCCCGGAAAGACGGCGGGATCTTCGGCTGGAAATTCTCGAGGACGTTCAGCTCGACCCAGAGGGTCTCGCGCCGGTTCATGGTGCCGAAGTACTCGCCCGCCCAGCGGAAGGTCTTGCCCTCGGCGACATCGACCCCGGCCGTGTCGACGCCGCGGTTGGCGAGCATCCGGAGGTGCTCGTGGGGAAAGTCCTTCCCCACCACCCCGACGAGCTGCACGGGGGCGATGTGCGAAGCGGCAAGCGCGCAGTGCACGGCGGAGCCGCCGAGGACGTCCTTCAGCTCCTCGCGCGGGGTCTTGATCTGATCGAATGCGATCGAACCGACGACAAGTAGGGCCATGAGGCTCCTGATGGCGATGCTCCCGGGCACGGAAAGGCGAGATTCTAAGGGTGACGGAAAAGGGAGGCAAGGCGAGAGGCCTGGGCGTTGTCGTGTGCTGGGGATGGACGGGACCCGCAGAGGACGCAGAGGATGGCGCGGAGGACGCAGGGGGGCGAATTGGTTCTGCCGGAATCTCTCGCTGGGGCGAGAGATTAGTTTCGGAGCTGCTAGGCGGGGTTTACATGCCCTCTTTGGATGCTCGTGAAACCTTGGGTTTTGGCTCGCGGCCTGTCGTTTGCACACTGGGATCTGGAGTGCCGGCGCGGGCTCGTTAGGATGGCGGGCGCCGGCGCCTTGGGTTTCTTTCTCGGGAGGGTGAACATGGCCGGAAGGATGAATGCGCTGATAACGGTGGGGATTCTCGTCGCGATGACCTCGAGATTGCCTGCGGTTGACTTCGTCCGGGGAGACGTCAACGGGGACGGGAAGCTCACGCTTGCCGATTGCTACTTCATGGTGAACTGGGTCTACCGCGGTGGGCCTGCCCCTCAATGTTTGAGTGCGGCGGACTACTCGGATTGGGGGGAGTACAAAGACGGCCTGGGACTCCGGTCCGCGATCGGCAATTTCTTAAATGGCGTGGTCGTGGATTACTCCCGGCCTCGTCCCCCGTATCCCCACGTAGGGCCAGACCCCACGCCGAACAACGACCCATCGATCGACTGCGCCTCCTATGGAGGCGGTTCCGTGCTGGACGATCCCTCGGCGGAGATGTTTGTCCTCGATGCAACCTCTCCTGGCGGGGAAAACGACCGAGTAACCATCACCGTGGCGGTCTCCAATTCACGACCCATCCCGGGCTATTTCGGCAGGATCCACTTCGACCGTGGCATCAACGGCGATTTTCCTCCCCGAGAACGCCGTCGGATGGACGAGGGAATTGGACCCTTCAAGGACCTGACGGGGACGCTGTATGACACCAACCCCAACGATGACTGGCCCATCGGCGGTTACTGCATCGGGCGTGTCATCGGCGAATCGCTCCAGTTTGGCTTCCTCAACAGCGCGCGCGAGTTCAACGCAGACTTCATTCCTCCGGGAAGTGCAGTGCATGTGGCCGAAATCGAGCTCTGCCTTCTCCGAGGAACCAAGAAGGGTCAGTACGCCATGACTCTCGAAGTGGGAGAGCTGGTCGATGCCGAGACGGCTCGCTCGATTTCCCCGCGGCTTCACAGCGGGATTTTGACCGTCGAAGAGGACCTGGCGCCCGAGAAGGGATGCTTGAAGGGATACACGCCCTACACGTCTTGCGAGTCCACAGTACCTCCGCACGCGGTCTTCAAGCTCGGGGACGGCGCCGCCAGCATCGGGCAGACCGTGACCGTTCCATTCAAGGTTCGGTCCAACGAGCCGGTCGGCGGTTTCGTCTTCTCGATCGACTTCGATGAGGAGGTTCTCGAAGGGATCCGAGCCGAAATGATGTACGAACGGCCGGACGGGAAGGAGATCGAACTCCAGACGGTGGTTGTCAACAGCCGTAACGACACTCCGGGAAACGCTGGAACTGACGAAGGCTACGTGGCAGGGATCGTCGTCTGGACATTGACCGAGGGAGGGCAGAGCATTCCCCCCGATCGCGAGACGGAGATCTTTCGCCTCCACTTCCGGGTCCGCCCGGATACCCAGGCCACTTCCACGACGCTTCGCTTCCTGAAGGGTGGGAAGATTCCAAGCGGGCCAGGCCCGGGGGCTCCCAGGAACCCTGCCCACCAGCAGATCGGCGGTTGCGAGAGCGCCTGGACTCCCGAGACCGCCAGCAGCTTCATCCTCATCGACAGCCTCCTCAGCATCCTCCCCGAGATCTCCGTCTTCTCGCGGGCCGACTCGAACGGCGATGGCGCCGTCGACGTGGCCGATGCTCTGAACACGCTCAACTACCTCTTCCTCGGCGGGGAGAACCCCTATTGCTTCGACGCCGCCGACGCCAATGATGACGGCGCGATCGACGTGACCGATCCGGTCTTCACGCTGCGCTACCTGTTCCAAGGGCAAGGGACGATCCCCCCACCGTCCGGTGCGGCGGGCCTCGACCCGACGGAAGACTCGCTCAGCTGCCTGTTCAGGACTTGAAGGAGTGACGACAGCCATTTGAGAGATCTCGGACGCCGCTATCGATGCCTCCGAGAGCTTGGCGGCGGGGGCACCGGCACGGTCTACCTCGTTCGCGATGCGCATCTCGGCCGCGAGCTGGCGCTCAAGCTCCTCGACCGGCGCTCACCGGGGGAGGACTTGGTCCGCGAGATCCAGGATGAGTTCTCGCTGCTCTCCGGCATCGACCATCCGGGCATCGCCCGTGTGCACGACTTCGGCACGATCGCCGAGCGGCCGTTCTTCACGAGCGATTACGTCGACGGGGTCCCGTTCGGCGGCCGGGCGGCGGGGAAGGCCCCCGGCGAGGTCCTCGGGAGGGCGCTCGAGGTGGCGGATGCTCTCGCCTTCCTGCATCGGAGCGGCATCCTCCACCTCGACCTGAAGCCGACCAACATCCTGCTGCCGCGCCGCGGAGGGCGGGCGGTGCTCATCGATTTCGGTCTGGGGCTGCGCTGGAGTCCTGCGGCGGGGCGGCACCGAATCCGCGGCTCGGTCCCCTATATGGCCCCCGAGTGCTTCGAGGGTGAGCCCCCGCGCCCGTGGACCGACATCTACGCCTTCGGGGCCACGGTCTATCACGCACTCTGCGCCCGATACCCTCGCATGGCCCCGCTCTCTCGGAGCTGGAGCGGCGGGGAAGAGATCCGCTGGGAGCCGGCCCCGCCTGCCCTCCGCACGCGGCGCTCGGATCTCCCGGAGGACGTGGAGAGGGTTGTCCTCCGCTGCCTCGCCCTCGATCCGCGGGAACGGTTTCCCTCGGCCGTGGAGCTTCTGGCTTCGCTCGAGAGAGCCATGGGCCGTCCGGCGACCGGATGCTCGACCTTTCCCCCCGCCGTCCCGCTGATCGGCCGCACGGCCGAGCTGGCCGAAGTGGACCGCTTCCTCGACGGCCTCCTGCGCGGGACGGATTCTCCGCGCATCCTCCTCGTGACCGGAGCCCCCGGCATGGGACAGTCGCGATTCCTGCGCGACGTCAAGGTGCGCGCCCAGCTCCGCGGCCTGCGGTTCTTCATCGAGACGGGCTACCCGGGCCGGGCGAGCTCGCCCGGCGCGTTCCTGCGTTCGATCGAGGAGAACCTGGCCGATCGGACATCCTTGCGCCGCTGGAAGGCCTTCCTCTCCGAGATCCAGAAGCCGCGGCTGGTTCCGCCGGGCGAGAGCGTCGAGTCGGAGTACAGGCTCCGCCACGCCATCGAGGCCGGCCTGGCGGCCCGGGCGATCTCCGGCCTGCAGCTCCTCGCGTTCGACGGCCTCCAGTGGTGCGATGAGGTCTCGCTGGAAGTCCTGCTCGGTCTCGTGCGTTCGCTCGTCCAGGGAGAACCGGCCGAGAGGGCATCGCTCGGCCTCATCCTCGGCTGCCGAGAGGAGGGGCCGTCGGCGGGGCTCATCCGCGAGATGACGAGCCTGCTCCTGCGCCCCGGCGCAGCTTCGGTCATCACGCTCCACCCGCTCGGCCTGCGGGAGACGGTCGAGCTGTACTCGCTCCGCAAGGGCGAACGGGCCGGCGACGCGCCCGGCTTCGCGCTCCACGAGCGAACGGGTGGCTCTCCCGCGAAGATCGCCGCACTCACTCCCCGGGGCGACGCCGCGGGTTCAAACGCCGGCGAGGCCCGAGGAACATCGGCGGGGCGCGAAATCCGGTCGCCTCCCGGCGGTGGACCTGCCACTGGACCGGCTTCCGGCCCCGCCGCCGCGCCCTGCAGCGTCCTCGACGCGACGATGGAGAGGGTCCTCCTCACGCTCTTCCTCCTGCGGCGCCCCGCGGCGGTCGAAGAGATCGCACGCCTCGCCGGAGTCGCCGGCCCGCGCCTCGGACCGATCCTCGCCGCGCTCAAGCGGTCGGAACTGGCGGCGAAAGCCGAGGGGCCGCCGGGTCGAGAGGAGTGGCTGGCCTTGCCACGATCGCGGGACCTCCTCGCGGGAATCCCCGGGCTCGCCGTCCGCAAGCTCCATCGACGGATCGCGAACGGGCTCGTGCGCGGCGGAGGCAAGAGCGATGGGGAGCGTCTCGTGGAGGCGCTGCACTATTTTCAGTCGGCCGGCGACGAGCGGAAGCTCTTCAAGCACGGTCTCGCCGCCGCCCGGTACCTGCGATCGACGATGCAGAACCGACTCGCCCTCCAGACCCTCCGGGCGGCATCCATCGCCGCGCTGCGGTTCCCGCCGCGCCTGCGGGCACGGGTCGCCCTGGAGATGGCGGAGGTCCAGGGTCGGATCGGAGAGTTCGCCGAGGGGATCCAGTCCCTGGAGGAGGTCCTCCGCGCGACCGCCAAACTCCCGGCCGCGACGAGGCTGAGGATCCTCATCCGGATGGGGACCTTCCACAGCCGGCGGGGCGATTTCCAGAGGGCCGAGGGCCTCTTCCGCACGGCCCTCCAGAGCTGGAAGCACGGTCTTCGGGTGACGAGGCTGGGCCGCGGCGAGCTGCTCGCCTTCCTGACCGAGCGGGCTGCCCTCAAGGTGGTCCTCGGGGAGTACGCCGAGGCGCGGCGGCTCTGCGACGAAGGGCTCCGGATGATGGGCGCCGCGCGGTCTCGATGGAGCCGGGAGACCTCCCTCAATCTTCTCGCCACCCGGGCCAACGCGGCGCTGCGGACGTTCGATCACGCATCGGCGATCCGGGACTTCCTCGGGTCCCTCGAGATTGCAGAGTCGATCGGCTCGACCGTCAACCGAGCGGTCGTTCTCAACAACCTCGCCACGGCGTACGGCCAGGTCGACCGCTACCGGGACGCCGTCCGGACCTTTCGCGAAGCGGAGCGGAGCTGCAGGATCCTGGACGACGGCCCCTCCCTCGTCGCCATCCAGGGCAACCTCGCCCTCCTCCACGCGAAGATGGGCGAGTTCGATCGGATGAAAGCGTCGCTCGCTGAGGCGGAAAAGCTCCACCGCGGCGGAGCGAATCGCCGGGAGGACTTCCTCCTCCAGCACGCTCGCGGGCTCTCGCTCCTCTACCGGGGCCGTTACCGCGACGCGCGAGACTCCCTCGATGCGGCGATCCGCCTCGGGATGGAGATCGGCGACCCGCTCATCACCCGCTTCGATGAGGTCTACCGCGCGGAGGCGCTCCTCTTCGAAGGAGCTACCGGCGATGCCGAGGCGGAGCTGGCGCGGCTCGGCTCCAAGGAAAGCCCGCCGAGGGTCCGCAGGCTCGCCCTGGCGCGGAGTGCCTTCCTCGAGGCGCTCGCCGGCCGGCGGGATGCGGCCGATGAGGCCGCGCGCGAGCACGGCCGGCTGGTCGATGCGAACCCGAACCGCTTCCTCGATGCGTGGGACGGCCTCTTCATCGCGTGGGCCCGCGCCCTTCAGGGAGATGGAGAGGCGGCGCGGACTATCCTCGAGCCGGCCCGGCGTTACTTCATCGCCCACGACCTGCGCCCTTCGTCGGCGCTTTCCGGATGCATCCTCGCGGAGGTCGAGCGGCTCGCAGGGCATCCCGAGAGAGGGCTCGCCCTCCTTGAGCCCATCGAGCCCCTCGATGGCGGGATCGCCGAAGTCCTGCGGCCGCTCCTCCAGGCGGAGCTGTTCCTCGGCGGCGCAACGACGGATGGCGACGACCCCGCCCGGCTCACCCGGCGCGTCTCGGACCTGGTCGCGCGGGCGGACTCGCAGCTCGTCGGGAATCCGTTGCCGATGTTCGGCGCTCGGCTCGATGCGCTCCGGGCGCGGCTCGCGGCCAGGGCCGGCGGAAGCGGAGGGCGCGGGAAAGCCGGAAAGAACCCGCGGCGCGCGGCCGCCGGCGCGCGGGCGGGGACGACGTCGCGCACCGCTCCGATCGCCGGCCGTGGGGCCGCGGCGGCCTCGCGCGGGCTCCTGGTCGCCCGCTCTCCCGCCATGCGGGAGCTGGCCGAGGAACTGGACCGACTCCGCGGGTCGGAACTTCCGGTCCTCATCGAGGGGGAGACGGGAGCGGGAAAGGACCTCGTCGCGCGGATCATCCACGAGGAGAGCCCGCGCTCGGGCAAGCCCTACTTCGTCGCCGACATCTCGGCGCTCCCCGCCGCCCTCCTCGAAGCCGAGCTGTTCGGCGCCCGCGCGGGTGCCTTCACCGGCATCGAGCGGGACCGCCCCGGCATCCTGCGCCAGACCGAGGGAGGAACGCTCCTCGTCGACGGAATATCCGGCGCCGCGAGCGACGTCCAGGCGAAGCTCCTCCGCGTCCTTGCGGAAGGGTCGTTTCGCCCCCTGGGGGGCGAGGAAGAGGTGCACGCCGACGTCCGCTTCCTCTTTTCCTCAACCGCCGACCTCGAGGCGGAGACCCGCGCCGGAAGGTTCCGGCGGGATCTCCTCCATCGGATCCGCGTCCTCCACGTGCGCGTGCCTGCGCTCCGCGAGAGGGCCGAGGACCTCGGCGACCTCGTCCGGCGGTTCTGGGAAAGCGAATCGGGCGAGGACCGCGCCCCAAGCCGCCGGCTCCTCGAGCGGCTCCGGGCGCACGACTGGCCCGGCAACGTCCGGGAGCTGAAGAACCTCGTCGCCCGCGCCCGGCTCCTGGCCCCGGAGAGGCCCTCCCTCGAAGCGATGGAGGCGATCCTCCGCCCCAGCGAGACGGAGAGCCTCGTCCCCGGCGCGGTCCTCTCCCGCGAGCCCCTCCCGGCGCTCAAGGAGCGACTCGAGCGCGACTACATCCTCCACCACTTCCGCCGCCTGCGGGGGGACGCCGCGGCCCTGCGCGGGTTCCTCGGGCTCAGCGCCGCGCAGCTCTACCGGCGCTGCGGCCGGCTGGGCATCCGACTGCGCCGCGAGAGGAGGCGGTTCGACCTCCCGGAGACGCGGCGAGGGAAGGGAGGCGATCGGTCGGGCGGCAAGGAAATGGATTGACCGCCCAGGCGCGGCGCCGATGGGCACGCGGCGGTTCGGGATCCGCCGCCGTGTCCGCAGCTTCCGCAGCCGCAGCCGCGTCCGGATCCGCGTCCGCTTCCGCATCCGGATCCGCCGCCGCAACCGCTTCTGCTCCCGCAACCGCACGCGCTCTCGAAGTCGAATGTGGTGAGAATCGACTCTGAAGAAATCGGAGGATACGTCGATCACCGATGGGCTCAGGGCGTCCCTTCGCGGGCCGGCATCTTCCCCTCGCAGGCCGCGATGGCCTTCTCGATGTCCTCGATGATCGCGCCGTCGGGGTCGAGGATCCCGCGCTCCTTGCGCTCCCGGTTCTTCGCGAGGCTCCTCCGGTAGTACGCGATCGCCTCGCCGAGCCTCTCGATCCGCTCGGGAGAGCCCTCGAGCGCCTTCGCCGCTTTCTCCTCGCAGGCCTCCGCGAGCTTGAGGAGGGAGATGGCGACGTCGCGTTGCGCGATGGCCTGCCCGGGGTCCGCGGCGGCGAGCCTCTCCGCGGCATCGAGGCTCTCCCGGTAGAGGTCGAGCGCCGCGTCGATCTCTTTTCGCGCCGTGTGGAGGTCCGCGATGAGGCTCGAGCACTCCATGAGCCCGCGGCGGTACTGGCGGTTGGCGGGATCGGCGGCGGAGAGGGCGAGGCGGAGCGCGCGCGCCTCCCCGTAGCTCTCCATCGCCTCCGGGATCCGGTTCAGCATCGCCTGCATCTCCCCCACCTTCATGTGGGCGATCGAGCGGTCCCAGCGCGCGCGGGTGTCCGCCGGGTCCAGCCGCAACCGGTCCTCGAGCACGCGGGCCATGCGCCGGTAGGCGTCGAGCGCCTCCTCGTGGCGGGATTGGCCCACGAGGATGTTCCCCAGCTTCTCGAAGCGGGATCCGATGCGCCGCGGCACCTGCGCCTTCTCGCCCTCGCCGGGGGGCAGCTTTTCCCCCCACTCGAGCGCCTTCTGGATGGCCTCGTGCGCCTTTTCCGGTTGCTTAGCCTTCGCCAGGAGCCCCGCGAGGTCCGTCCAGGCTGTGGCCAGACCCTCGGCGGTCGCCGCCGACGGCGTGCGATTCCACGAGGCGTCGAGGACGCCGATGGCGGTCTCGAGGCTCCCGATGGCCTCCTGCGTTCGGCCGAGCTTCGCCTGGACGTCTCCGACCCACCGGCGGTTCCAGGCGACGTCGCGCCGGAGTGCTTCATCGGCCGGCCGCTCGCGCGCGAGGTCCTCCGAGACCGCGACGGCCGCCGAGAGGTTCTCGAGAGCCTCGGACGTTCTCCCGAGGGCCGTCTGCACCTGGCCGATCTTGTTCCGGGCCGCCGCGAGCGTCCGGCGCGCCTCGAACTCCCCCGGGCCGCCGGAGACGAGCGCTCGGGCGATCGAGAGCGACCGCTCGTAGCTCCGGAGGGCGCCCTCGATGTCTCCGAGATTCGAGTCGAACGGATTCCCCTGGATGTCTCCGAGGCGCAGGTAGACCTCCGCCAGCTCCGCCTGAAGCTCCGGATCTCCGGCCGCGTCCAGCGCGAGGGCGTCGTAGAACGGAAGGCTCGTCTTCACGAGGAACTCCCGCGCGGCCGTCGCCCCGTTCAGGTTCCGGATGCGGTCGTGGACGTCGAAGATGAGCGTCCGGGCGAGACGGCGGGCGTCGTCGAACCGGCGCTCGGCGATCGCCCGCTCCCGGCGCGCCCGGAAGAGCCCGAGGGACGTCCCGGCGATCCCGAGGAGGAGCGCCGCGAGGACGAGCGAGCCCGCCCAGGCGAGGGCGCGGTTGCGCCGCAGGAATTTCCGCAGCTTGTAGGCGGCGCTCGGCGGCGTCGCGGAGACCGTCTCGCTCCGCAAGTAGCTGCCGAGATCCTTGGCCAGCTCGGAGACGGAGACGTAACGGCGCGCCGGCTCCTTCTCGATCGCCTTCATGACGATCCAGTCGAGGTCGCCGCGCAGCTCCCGCAGGAGAACGGCCGGATCCGCCCGCCGCTTCAGGGCCAGCTCCGCGGCGGCGGACCCGAGGCGGCCGAACCGCGTGCTCGGCCGCGGCGGTTCCAGGTCGCGGATGGCCTGCAGGGCATCGACGAGGCCGCCCGAGCGGAGAACGGCCGGGTCGAGCGGCAGGACTCCCGTCAGAAGCTCGTAGAGGAGAACGCCCAGAGAATAGATGTCGGTGCGGGTGTCGATCCCACCGCGCGAACCCGCCTGCTCCGGGCTCATGTACTCCGGCGTCCCCACCACCTGGCCGGCGGTCGTCAGGAGCGTCTCCGGCGCCGACGCCGGGTCGATGGCCTTCGCGATGCCGAAATCGATGACCTTCACCACCGACCGGCCGTCGATCCTCTGGACGAGAACGTTCGAAGGCTTGACGTCGCGGTGTATGACGCCCTTCTGGTGCGCGTGCTGGATCGCCTCGCAGACCTGGAGGAACAGGGTGGCCCGATCGGCAACCGGGAGCCTCGCTCGGTCCGCATGGACTGTGATCGGCTCCCCCGGGACGTACTCCATGACGAAGTACGGCCGCCCGCGCTCGTCCGCGCCGGCTTCGAGGACCCGGGCGACGTTGGGATGATCGAGCCACGCAAGCGTCTGCCGCTCGGCCTCGAACCGGGCGATGATCTTGCGGCTGTCCATGCCGGGGTTGAGGACCTTGAGAGCGACCTCGCGCCGGAGCGGCTCCAACTGCTCCGCGAGATAGACCGTGCCGAAGCCCCCCTCGCCGAGCTGCCGGAGGATCCGGTAGGGGCCGATGCGGCCAATTGCGGCTCCATCGGCAAGCGGGCGCTCGAGGAAGGTCCCCGCGACGCCCCCATCGAGATCGAGAAGCTCCTCGACCTCGGCCCGGACGCGCGCATCGGTGCATTGGGCCTCGACGAAGTGTTTCCGCCCCTCAGGAGCAACGTCGAGGGCGCGCTGGAACAGCTCTTCGGCTTTCTTTCGTTTCTCGTCGGATTCGAGGGCCATCGGATGTTCGAGTAACTCGGCCTGATGGTGCGAATTGTAACAAAACCGTGAGGGGGGCGCCGGGCGGTGAGGGTTCCCGTCCGGATTCCTTGAAGGCTTCCGAGGGCAAATTTCGGATGGACCTGTGGAAGGGGAAACGGAAGTAGCTGTTTCCCCGCAGCGCGAAAGGACCGACGGAAGGAAAGGAACGCTATGAGACCCTGGCGCGACGTGATCAAGGCATCGACGTTCACGAAGCTGATCGAGCAGAAGATGGGCACGACGACGGCCCGAGTGGGCAAGCTGACCCAACTCAAGGGAGTCTTCGATCGAAACCTCTCGAGCCCGGAGGCTTTCCTCTACCACATCGCCGACAAGCTCAGCTCCTACCACGGCCTCCACAAAGGAGAGCTGAAGATGATCGATCCTCGCATCAAGGCCCTGAAGGAGCTGTCCCAGCTCGCCACGCGCTATCTCACGGAGTTCAAGGTCGACATGGCGCACGCCGCGATGCGCAACACTAACGCCGAAGGGGGGGTCGACAACAACCTCAAGCACAAGTTCCTCGGCAGCCACCAGAGCGGCAAGCCGATGGACGAGACGATCGACCGCAACATGCTGACCCTGGCGCGGAGATCGCTACGAAAAGCGGCGTACCTCGGCCAGCTCAAGAAGTACTACTCGAAAGGAGGGGCCGGCTTCCGCTGGCGGGACGCCCAGGAGCTCCTCAACTACGTCCGTTCGCCGCAGGAAGACGACGGCAAGTCCATGGGGCTGACTCCGGGAGTGCGAATGGAGCAGGTGGACTTCGCCCACCGGGGAGACTTCGAGGAGACGAGCGTGGAGAAGAGCTGCGGCTGGACGTTCGAGATCTGGGCGAAGAGCGCCCAGCATCAGCAGACGCCGTTCTTCCTCTGGCTGGAGATGACATCGGTCTGCGTCGAAGAGGACAAGAGCCTCATCGCGGGCACTCAAAGCGTGGCCTACGACCGCGCGGACCTCCAGCAGGCCACGCCGGGAAACTCGGTCAAGCTCGTCATCCCCGGCTCCCCGGTCATGGAGATGGACCTGGCCAACATGGGCAACGGCCCGATGACGTGCGACACCTCGACCTACAAGTGCGCGGGCTCGAAGGATCCCCTCGAGCAATGGGGGGACGGCGTCGCCGCCTTCGTCTGGACGAAAGAGGGCGAGCTTTTCATCGCGAGGCACGAGGGGCTCGTCTACCACCACTCGAGCTTCATCTCGGGCGGGCGCGTGCGCTGCGCCGGCATGATCATCATCAAGAACGGCGTCGTGACGGCGATCAGCAACCATTCCGGCCACTACCACCCGGGGAAGGACAAGGTCTTCAACTTCGTGCGGTTCCTCATCGGCCATAGTGCTCTCGCCGCCGACGCACGGCTGAGGATCTCGCTCGGCGGGGGCAGGTCCTGGAAGGGAACGCCGGCGGAGTTCCTACAGCAATACGCCATGATCGTGTGAGCTACTCCCGCTTCCCGCCGCCCCTCACCTCGCGGTAGAGCCAGGCGCGGGCGTAGCGCCATTCCCTCTCGACCGTCGAGAGGGAGACGCCGAGGACCGCGGCCGCCTCTCCCATGGAGAGCCCGGCGAAGTACCGCAAGGTGACGAGCTGCCCCTTGCGCGGGTCGCCCTTCTCCAGGCGGCCGAGCGCTTCCTCAAGGGCGAGGATGTCCTCCTCCGGAGGCTCGATGGACGCCGCCACGCCCTCCAGCTCGACCCGCTCGCGGTCTCCGCCGCGCTTCTGGGCCGCCTTCCGGCGCGCCTCGTCGACGAGGATGTCGCGCATGGCGCGGGCTGCAGCGGCGAAGAAGTGGCCCTTCCCCTCCCAACCCGGATCCTCCGTCCCTGCGAGCCGCAGATAGGCCTCGTGGACGAGCGCCGTCGGCTGCAACGTCTGGCCCGGCGGCCTCCGGCGAAGAAGCGAGCGCGCCAGCGCGCGCAATTCGTCGTAGAGGAGCGGGACGAGCCGAGCCGCCGCTTCCTTGTCGCCTCCCCGGGCCGAATGGAACGTGCGGCGGAGCAGCTCGGGAGCGTGTGAGGGCATCGCGGGAGCCGTGTCCGAGTTCTCCACGGCGGCAGTCTGGCGCGAACGATTGAGGGAGTCAATCGCCGGCGGTGTTTTGTTCGTCACATGGCCGCAGCCGACCGGATCGTGCCAGGAGATCGAGACACCGGCGGCGCGATCCTCGGTATCAAAGCCAAACTACCCGGATCTGTTTCTCAACCTCTTCGAACTCGGGATCGCCCGTGTACAGGTCGGACCCGGTCTGGTGAGCCAAGGCGGCCGCGAAAGCATCGGCCAGACCCATCCTATGTTGCGCCTTGATCTCCCCGGCCCTTTCGGCAACGTCCTGGTCGACCGCGACAACTCGAATCGGAAGGGCCGAGAGGTTCTTGCGGGCGTCGAGCCATCGTGCCGCTCCAGACTTCCTCTCGACTATGTAGCGGACCTCGGCCCAGTTCGGGCTGGCCATGAGGATGGTCTGGCCCCCCTGCGCCGCCTTCTCGAGAAGGGTCATGACCTTCTCGCAGCCCTTCTCTCCGAAGAGTAGAGCCAGAACGGCGAAGCTATCGAGAACGGAGCTTTTCAATCCTCCCCTCTTCCCGTTTCCTGTCTTTGGCCCGTTCCGAGAGCAGTTCCTGCGTCGCCGACGTGTCGCTCTTGAGCATGCCTCCGACGCTGCGGATGAACTGGCGCGTCACGGGCTGTAAGACGATTTCGTTCTCGCGCTCGATCAAGCAAACCTTGGTTCCGGGCTTGATCCCGTATTTCCGGCGGATCCTGGAAGGGATCACCATCTGGCCTTTGCTCGTGACAAGGGAGTATTCCATGAGCTGATCTTTCTTACCATCCTTCTTCTGTCTTACTTTACACTGGATGGTCGGACGGATCAACCGCTTGGAGAGGCCGTGCAGGCGGTGGATGCACGGCACCGCCCATCTGCGCGGTTTGTCGCCCTTTGCCGTCCGCCCGGGGCCGTGCTATTCTTCCCCTCGCCGTGGAGACCAGGTACATTCGAGTCGACCCCAAGTCCTTCGAGCCGTCGGAGCTGGAGGGGGCGGCGGCGATCCTCCGCGGCGGCGGGCTGGTCGCCTTCCCTACGGAGACCGTGTACGGGCTCGGGGCCAACGCGCTCGATCCGGCGGCGATCGAGCGGCTGCGGGAGGCGAAGAGGCGGCCCGCCGAGAAGCATTTCACCCTTCACATCGCGAGCGCCGACGATGTCCCTCGGTTCGTCGAGGAGGTGCCGCGTGGCGCCAGGGTCCTCATCGGCCGCTACTGGCCCGGCCCGCTCACGATCGTCTTTCCTTCGAAGGACGGCGAGGGGATCGGCCTCCGGGTCCCCGCCTCCGAGGTGGCGCGGGAGCTGATCCGGCTCGTGGGGTCTCCGCTCGCCGCCCCGAGCGCGAACCCAGCGGGACTCGAGCCCGCCACGGACGCGGAGCAGGTCCGCGCCTACTTCGACGGAGCGATAGACGCCGTGGTCGACGGCGGGCCTGCGGTCATCAAGCAGGCCTCCACGGTCGTTCGATTCGACGCGAACGGCTACGAGATTCTCCGCAGCGGGATGATCACGCCGGAGATGATCCACCAGCTCCTCGTGGGGAAGAACATCCTCTTTGTCTGCAGCGGCAACAGTTGCCGCAGCCCGATGGCCGCCGCGCTCTTTCGAAAGCTCCTGGCGGAGAAGCTGGGCTACCGACCCGACGACCTGGGCGAGCTGGGCTACTCGATTCATTCCGCCGGGACCCACGCCTATCTGGGAGGTTACGCCACGGAGAACGCGATCCTGGCCCTCGCGGAGAGGGGGATCGACATCTCGAACCACATCTCCCGGCCGCTGACCGCCGACATGGTACGGGTGGCCGACGTGGTCTACGCCATGTCCCCGTCCCACGTCCGTCAGATCCGGGAGTGGAGCCCGGAGAGCGAAGGGAAGATTCGCCTCCTGAACGAACGGGGAATCGCCGACCCCATCGGCGGCGATTTGAGCGGTTATGAAGCCTGCGCCGTGGAGATCGAAAAGGCTCTGACCGAGATCCTGAAAGGAGCTTGAGTGCGCGTCATTGTCGCATCGGACCACGCCGGCCAGCGACGCCGGGAGGCGATTCGAGCCCATCTCGCGACAGGCGGGCACGAGGTCGTGAGCATTGGGCCAAAAGGGAGCGATTCGGCGGACTACCCCGATTTCGCGATCCCCGCCGCGGAACGCGTGGCGGCGGGCGAGTTCGACCGCGGCGTCCTCATCTGCGGCACCGGCATGGGCATGGCCATAGCGGCCAACAAGGTCCCGGGGATCCGCGCCGCGACTCCTTACGACGAGTTCACCGCCGAGGTGAGCCGCAAGCACAACGACACCAACGTCGTCTGCTTCGGGGAGAGGTCGATGGACACCGACCGGACGCTCGGCCTCCTCGACATCTGGATGGCGACCGGCTTCGAGGGCGGCCGCCACGCGCGGCGCGTGGAGAAGATCGCTGAAGCGGAGAAGCGGCGCGGTTAGATCAAAAGCCGGCTATTGACCGTAACATGGCAAAAGCCGCCTCAGTTGAGAATTGACCGTCGCCCCCGAGGTCCGGGAACGGTTACCTGGCCGTATACCCGCCGTCGACCGGCAGAATGGCGCCGGTGATGAACGACGCCTCATCGGCGGCGAGGAAGGCTACGGCGGCGGCGATCTCTTCGGCCGTGCCGATCCGTCCGATGGGGTGTCCAAGAATGAGCATATCGAGGAAGCCCTGCGGGTCGCCTGACATCGCCATCGCCGTCCTGAGGACTTGCGTGTCGACCGTCCCGGGGCAGACGCAGTTGACGCGGACGCCTGTTCCCGCCAGCTCCACGGCGAGCTGGCGCGTCATCTGCACGACAGCCCCCTTGCCCGGCGCGTAGGCGGCCTGGCCGGGAATTCCCGCAAGGCCCGAGATGGAGCCGTTGATGACAATGGCTCCTCCCGGAGGGCTCTGAGCGAGCATGGCGCGCGCCGCCTCTCTGCACGAGAGGAAGACCCCGCGCTCGTTGACCGCGTGGATCCGGTCCCACTCCTCGTCGGTCGTCTCGACAAGACGGGTTGTCGACCCGATGCCCGCGTTGGCGAAGAGGACGTCGACCCGCCCGTAAGCGCCGACCGTCCGGCGAAAGAGGTTCTCGACCTCCTTCGATCGGCGAACATCGCAGGCGATGGCCGCGGCGAGCCGGCCGCGGGCGCGGATGGCGGCGGCGGCTTCATCGGAGGCGGCGGCCTGCGAGTCGGCGAGAACGACCTGGGCACCCTCGGCGGCGAGCCGCTCGGCGGCGGCACGCCCGATTCCCGATGCGGCGCCCGTCACGACCGCGACCTTCCGAGTGAATCGATCGCTCATCGGTTTGGGGAGGCGGGGGGAATGAAGGGCATGACTTGGAACGTTCAGCGGCGGCAGGCTGCCGCGCGGGAACTCCCTTCGCGGCCGAGGTGCCAGCCGCGGTCAGCTTCATCGCCGCGTTCCTGGCGAGCGGATAAACCGCCCGCGATCCGCCGGGAAACAAGAGGGGGCACGTCTCGGGCGAGCTTCATCCGTGATGAGACGAACCAGGGCGGGTGGACGGTCATGATGTCTTCTTGGTCTCGCCTTCCTTCTTCTCCTCGGCTTCTTCGGCGCCCACGCGCATGGGGGTGCCGCGCGTCGTGAGATCCGCCCGCATCTTGGCGAGATAAGCCGTCTGCTTCTCGTTGAGAAGCTGGCGCTGGTGAGTGGCCCGCTTCTCCGCGAACTTCGCCGGATCGGGCAGAGTCCGTTCATCGAATCGAGCGATGTAGCAGACCGAGTTGGCGGGGTCCTCCGCGAAGCCGTCCACCTTCCCGGGCTCTTTGAGCGTCTTGAAGACATACTCGAGGATCGGATGAGATCCCGGATGGACCTTCTCCTTCTCGACCGGGGCGGGAGCGCCGCCCGATGCGCGGGCCTTGGCCTCCTCCTCGGCCTTCTTCATCTCCTCCGGCGTCCGCGGGACCTTGATAGCGCCGAACCTCTCGAGGAAACCCGTCGTGACGATCGGCTGACCGGCTTCCTTGGCGGCGTCCTCGAAGGTCTTCTTGCCCTCCTTGATCGCTCCGGCCAGGGCTTCGGCCTTCTCCTTGGCCTTCGCGAGGAGCTTCTCCTTCACGACGGCTTCCTTGACCTTCTCCCGCGCGTCCTCGAACTTCGGAACTCCGGCCGGCCGGACCTTCGGGCTCTGGTAGAAGATGAAATACTGCAGATCCTGGAAGTTAGGCGCCGAGCTGTACGCCCGCGGAGCCTCCAAGTCCTTTTTCCCGGGGCTGGTCCGCGTCCCTTCGGCCTGGTCGAACCAGGTCCTGAACTGGCCCGAGGCGATCTCCGCCCCGAGGACCGAGTCGTAATCCTGGCGGCTCACGAACGGAGTCGTCCCGGTCTTCGCCACGGGGTAGTCCTTCGCCAGCTCCGCGAACGTCGCCGGCGCCGGCGCCGGCTTCTCCTCTTTCTTGTCCTTGTCGCCAATCGTCGAGGGCTTCGTCGGGTAGAGCCGTTCGCGGATCTTCTCCGCGGCGGTCCGGGCAGCGTCGATGGTCTTGGTCTTCGTCAACTCGGTCTTCAGCTCTTCCTTCACCTCGGCCAGGGGACGGAACGCCTTCGCCTCCCTCGCGGCCTTCTCCTCCGGGCTAAGGAGGTCGAACGAGCCCTCCACGCCACCGCCCACGAGCGTCTGGTACCGCTGCGTCTTCACCTTGTCGTACTGCTCCTGGATGTCCTGATCAGTGATCGAAACGTCCTTCTCGAAGGACTTCACCGGCAGCGACAGATAGTCCGTCCGGATCTTGAGGGGCTCGCGGAATTCATCGCGGTCCGCGTCGTAGCGCCTCTTCAGCTCCTCGTCCGTCACCGACTTCTCGATCTCGGCGCGGGTCTCCGCGGAGCCGACTTCGAAGAAAGAGAGCTTCCGTGTCTGCTCCTTCGCCTTGAACTCCTCCATCACCTCTTCCGGGGCGACCTGAACCGAGTCGCGCCAGTATTTCTCGAGCTTCTCGGCGCGCAGCATATCTCGGAGGCTCTTCTCGAAGAAGCGGCCGTTGATGTTCCGTTCCCGGAGCTTCTTGCCCCACTCGCGCTGCTCGGCGTCGCCGAACCGATTGTTCTTCTTCAACTCGTCGTAGCGAGTCTGGTAGGTCTGAAAGGCGACCTGCTGCTGGATCGAGAAATCCTTGGCTTTCGGATCCTGGACGTTCCTCAGGGCGTTGTACATGGCCTCTTCGGCGGCGAGGCGCCAGTAGACCTCTCGGATCTCCGCCCCCAGCTCGGCGTCACCGACGCCGATGCCGAGGCGGTCGGCCTCGATGGCGTGGAGGCGCAGGTCGATCACGCCGGAGAAATCCGGCTCGAAGGGGCTGAACCGCCGGAGGGCGCGCACGACCTCGATCCCATTTAGGGTCTCAGTGTAGTCGTTCTGGCTGATCGACTGCCCGAAGACCATCGCGACCGTGTCGTTCTGCCGACCCGATCGTGCGAAGAAATCCATCGACACCGGGAAGGCAAAAAAGGGGCAAATGAGGACCAGGAGGACGACCCACATGACCTTCTCGTTGGCCTTGATGATGGCCCAGAAGCGGTCCCAGGCGTTGAGATCTTTCTTCGACATCGCGAACTCCAGTCAAAGGCGGTTTCGTTTGGTATGCAGGAAGTTCGGCTATTCTAGGCAAGGGGAAGGGAATTGCAATCGCCGGCAGCCGGCCTCCCGTTCGGGTTCATGTCGGTCCCGGAGACCGAGAAAGCGTTTCCGTTGATGTCGATGTTGACCTCAGGCTGGAGGAAAACCGTCCCGACGCCGGGGAGGTTGAAGAGCCGCCGGAGGGCGTAAATCTCCTGACCGGCGATTGCGGTCGCGTCGTACGAGGTCGCCACGATCCGCTTCACGTCCGTCCAGGCGGTGTCGGTGGTGAGGACCAGGAGCTGCATCCCCAGCGCGTCGAGCCCCACTTGGATGGCCGCCAGGTTCGGTTCCCCGGGAGTGGGGATCCCATCACGTTCGCCCTCGTCGAACGTGGCCGGCGAGCCGTCGCGGCCGACATCATTGGCCGTCGTCCACAGCTCGGTGCCGATCTTTCCGTCGCCTTTCCCCGTACTGTAGGTCAATTCGTGTAACGCAAGGTGGATCCCCGACTCGCAGTGGCGATGAAGCAGTTGCCAACTATGTAGAAAACCGGCCTGACGGCTGTTCCTCTCGACGACCGCGAGGTGAGCAGTCGCGAGAGCCGCCAACGTCGTCACGAGGAGGAAGCTCATCAGCAAGGCGTTTCCCCGTTGCCGGGGGTCGGATGAATTGACCCGATGGTCCATTTTTGTCGACCCTCCATGTCAAGAGCGACAGTTATGGTCCGAACGCCGGGCTGGCTACGTTGCGATCATCCTGTAACGTCAGGTGCCCGTTCTACCCAAGACTCCTCCGTTCGGCGAGCCGCTCAGGGCGGTTCATCCTCAATTGGGCTGCAAGAACCGAGTCGAATCGGGGGGTGGCCCGGTTAAATCGGGAGATGGGCGACGTCGCGGATCCATCTTCAGAAGGAGAATACCATCTCCGCCCTGACTCCGTGCACCTCCTCGAAATCCGGGTTCACGAACTCGAAATCCCGGTCGTAGGCGTAGAGGATCGAGTAGGTGAGGAACCGGTTCTGCCGGAAGCGCGCATAGGCGGTCGCGCCGAGCCCGAGGAGCTGGTCGAGGTGGGCGAAGCGGCTGTCGTATTTGTAGAGCCGGAATTCCGCCGTCGCGCCGAGGGCCACGCGGCGGGCCAGGTCCTGCTCGATGAGCAGCTCGACGCCGAAGAAGCTCGGCTCGCCGTCGGCTTCGACATCCTGGACGAGAAAGGGATCGACGGTCGCGGGCTTCCGCCGCGGGAGGTCGGCGTGCATGTACCGGGCCACCGTGCGCGTCGTGAATCCGTCCCAGGGCACGTGCGAGGTGTCGAATCCGCCCCAGACCTCGTACCACTCCGTGTTGAACTCGTCGCGATGGCTGGATCCGCGTGGGATGTGGGCCGTGGCGCCGGCAAGGAGCCCGATCCGGTCCGTCCAGGCCCAGCGGGCTTCACAGCTGGCCTCGTCGAACGGGTCCAGATCGCCGAGGTTGAAGTAGCGGAGGGCCTGGCGGTCGCGGGCCGAGGCCTGCGTGAGGCTCGTGTAATCGAAGACGAAGTCCTTCGCCTGGAGGCCGAACTTCCCGAAGTATTCGAGCCAGAGAGTCCACCCGCTCTCTCCGCCGTCGATCTGGAGGTCCGCGGCGAGCGACTGCGGGTCTTCGTCGATCTGGCGGTACGTGAGCCGCGTCGTTCCCCATTCGCCGAGCCTCTGGTCGAAGCGGGCCTGAAACGTGTTCTCGAGGAAATACGCGTCGGCCAGCTCGATCCGGCCACCGCCCCACGGCCAGATACGGAAGGCCCCGCCCCAGACAGTCGTCCGCGAGACGGTCTCGAAGAAACTCACGCGCGCCCCGGCGAAGCCCGTCACCTCGAACGGAAGGCCGAAGAGCGCGAGCCCTTTCGCCGTGGCCTCGGCGCCATCGAGGAGGAGCCACTCCGCCCCTTCGATGTACATCCGGCCGCCGCGCAGCTCCAGATGGCGGTCGAGGAGCTTCAAGCGGGCGTTCAGCGTGCGGACCTGAAGCCTCTCGCGGCCATCGAGGGAGTCGTACGTGCTCTGGGCCTCATCGCCGGTCGGGCTGCCGTCGAGGTCGTTGAACCAGCGCACGGAGGCCTCCGTGTCGACCCCTTGGAGAAATCCGTCTTCCTGCGAAGGCAAGAAGAGGTCGTACGTACGGATGGCGAGGTACTGATCGAAATCAAGATCCCTCCGGCGCTCGCGGTGGCGCGCCTCCAGCTCCGCCGCGGTCTGGAGGTCGTCCACCGTCGCGTCCGCGGGGAAATTGAGCACGTACGGGTGGTAGCGGAAGAACTTCGCCCCGAGCGAGGCCTGATAGGTCAGGTGCAGCTTCCCGCCGAGCGTCGGGTCCTTCGTGAAGTCCGCAAGGAACGCACGCTTCACCTCGCCATCCTCCGCGGCCGTCTCTCCGAGCGGCTCACCCTCCGCGGCCGGAGCGGGCTCAAGAGGCGCGTCCGCAGACTCCGCGGGCGGCTCCTGCGGGCCCGCCTCGTCGGGTGTGGGCGCATCCGCGGGAGCGGGCTCCTCGGCCGAGTTCACGATCCCAATCGCCGCGTACGAAATCAGGGCAAGGAGCGGCAAGGAGATTCGCAGCCGTGGCATGCGGTCCTACCCCCCGTGGCACTCGCTGCAGTCCGGCTCGAAGCGGTGGCAGGTGAGGCAGCTCCGCGCACGCAGCCTCGCCACCTGCTTGTGCCCGCCGGTCGTCATGAAGGTGGGTGTGTGGTCGGGCGGCGGCTGGCTGTGGCAGTTCTCGCAGAAGTCCGCCTGGTGGCAGGTGGCGCAGGCCGCCCGCGCGTGGTTGGCCATCCGCCCGTGGGTCGACCGCAGGAACCTCTGCGTGTGGGACTGCGGCATGCGCGTCGCGTGGCAGCTCTGACAGGACGATTCCGTGTGGCAAAGCAGGCACTGATACTCCTGCCCTTCCGCTTCGCGGCCGTGGCGCTGCTGCCAGGTGACGTCGTGCGTCGAGGGCTTCCTTTCGACGCGCTCGAGCTGATGGCACGTCTCGCAGGCACGACTTGCCTGCCGGTCGTCGTGGCACTCGAAGCAGCGCGCCATCGAAGGAAGCCCGCCGGCGAGGACTCCCTCGCGGTTCGAGGCGTCGTTCGGGTGGCAGGCGGTGCAGTCGACGAAGGAATGGGGCTCGTGCGAGAAGATGACCTCCCGGGTGCGGTAGGGCGCATGCCGGCCAGCGAAGAGCCGGCCAGCGGGGTTCCCCTCGCGGAGCGAATCCATCGGCAGGGTCGTGATGATCCCGCAGCCCAGCGCCAGGAGGCAGAGGGCCGGAGAAGCGACGAGGAAACGCCGGACGCGCGGTGGCACGCGCAGGCGGCGGCGCCCGCCGCCCGTTGCAGCTTTGGAGGAGGTGGACATAGAAGCTGAGCGGCCCCGCCCCACGGTTCTATGAACGTCTATGAACGGTTTCCTGCTGATTGGATTCGGAAATTCAGACCCGACGAGGTTTTCGAAGAGCCCGATTGTACCAGTTCGACTACCCGGGCCAGTCGCCCGAAATCAGCTCTCCAGAATCAGTCGGTCCATCTCCTCGTTCACGAGCCGGTCGCAGAGCTCGTTGTCCGGATGGCCCGCGTGGCCGCGGACCCATTCCCACTCGATCTCGTGACCGCCGGAGGCTTCGACGAGCTTCTCCCAGAGATCCCGGTTCAGAACGGGCTTTCGGGCGGAGGTCCGCCAGCCGTTTTTTCTCCAGGCGGGCAGCCATTCGGTGATGCCGCGGCGGAGGTACTCCGAGTCGGTCACGACCTTCACGCGGCACGGCCGCTTCAGCGCCTCGAGGGCCGCGATGGCGGCTCTCAACTCCATCCGGTTGTTCGTCGTGCTGCGCTCAGACCCCACGACAGTCTTCACGCGCTTCCCCGAGCGCAGGACGGCGGCGAAGGCTCCCGGGCCGGGGTTCCCTCGGCAGCCACCATCGGTGTGGATCACGACCCTATCCATGCTTCTTGTTCTCCGCGTTTTTCTGCGGCCGTTTCTGCGCGCCGCTCAACCGGCGGATGAACCCGAATCCGATCTGGCGGTCGTCCGCGTTGAGCTCCGCCAAGCTCACCCGGACGCGGTCTCCGATCCGGAAGGCATGTCCCCTGTGCTGCCCCTTGAGGCAGAAGCGATCCTCATCGAAGACGTAGAAATCATCCACAAGACGGGCGATGGGGACCAGCCCCTCCAGGTGCTCTCCGTCCGTCCGCACGAAGAACCCGAAGGGATGGATGGAGACGACAAGCGCGTCCATCTCCTCTCCGGCCCGCGGCTGCAAGAAACGGACCAGGCGCAAACGGGTCATCTCGCGCTCCGCCCGCTCGGCGCGTCTCTCGGCGCTCGAAGCCGCCTCTGCAAGTCCGGGGAGCGCCTCGTCCCAGTGGCGGCGGCGGGATGCCGAGCGCAGCCTGCCGTCGAAATGCTCATCGAGAGCCTGGTGGAGAAGGAGATCGGGGTAGCGGCGGATGGGAGATGTGAAATGGGAGTAGGTCGCGGTCGCGAGGGCGAAGTGGACGGCGGGATGCGGGGCGTACTCGGCGTGGGGAAGACTCTGGAGGAGCGTCAAGTGGATCACCGGCGCCAGTGGATCCCCCGCCGACTCCTCCACGATCCGCTGGAGGTCGCGCGACGTGCGCTTTCGCCCGCCGCGGACGCCGGAGCGCTCCAAAAAGAAAAAAAAATCCTCCAGCCGCTCCTCGTCCGGCTCTGGATGGACGCGGGAGAGGAGCGGAATGCCTTTCGAGCCGGCGTACGCCGCCACAAATTCGTTCGCGGCGAGCATGAACTCCTCGATGAGGTGGTGCGATGGGTCCCGCTCGTCGCAGCCGAGGGAAAGGACTTCGCCGTCGGCTCCGACCTTCAACCGCAGCCTCGGGATGTCGAGGTCGAGGGCTCCGCGTCTCCTCCGCTCCGCCCAGAGTCGGTCGCGCAGGTCCGCCATCGCCTGCAAGGCGCCGAAAAACTCCTCCGCATCGGCCGGGAGCGGTTCGGCGGCTTCCTCCGACTCCTCCTTCCCTCGGCGGTCGCGAGGATACGTCGCGCGCGGGGGCACCTCCCCCGGGCGGCCGCGGTCGATCTCGTCGAGGATGGCGAGCACCTCCTCGTACGTGAAGCGCCGGCGGCTCCGGATCACGCTGCGAAGGATCCGGCCGCCGCGGAGGCCTCCTCCGGCGTCGAATTCGAGGAAGACCGTTTTCGCGAGCCGGTCCGCCTCGGGTTGGAGGCTGCAGAGGCCGCCCGCCAGCCGTTCGGGAAGCATGTGGACGGCACGCCCCGGCAGATAGATCGAAGTCCCGCGCTCCATCGCGGAGCGGTCGAGGGCCGATCCGGACGGGGCGTAGTGCGATACGTCCGCGATGTGGACGCCCAGGCGGATCGCGCCGTCGGAAAGCGGCTCGATCGAGACCGCGTCATCGAAGTCGCGAGCGTCCTCGGGGTCGATCGTGAAGCACGCGAGGCTCCGGAGGTCGGTCCGGCCGGTCTCCAGCTCGGCGCGCAGTACGTCGCCATCGAGGGGGCGCGCAGCCTCGGCCTCCGCCAGCGCGGATGCGGGTTGGTCTACCGGGAAGCCGAACTCGGCGGCGATGATCTCGAAATCCGACTGGAACCCCCCCTCGTCCTTGACCTTGAGGACTACGTCCGCCCTGGGGTAGATGCCGAACGGCGGCGTATCGAGGAGGCGAACGAGGACCTTCTCGCCGTCCCGGGCGCCCGCGGCGTCTTCCACGTAGATCTCCGTCATGAGGCGAGGGTCGGCGGGGCTGACGAATGCGGCGGTGCTGCCGTCTTTGTCTTTCTGAGCGAGCCAGAGGCGGCCGTGGATCAGCTCCTGGTTTCGCCGCACGACCTCGACGACCCGCGCTTCGCCCCGGGGAACCCCCCGAAATCCCGCGGGGCGCCGCCTGGAGCGCGGAGGGCGGCCCACGAGGCGCACGAGGACGGCGTCTCCGTCGAACGCGTCGCGGAGGTCGCCCGGCTTGATGCGGAGGATCCCGGCGCGGTCCGATTTGGCCGGAAAGAAGGTCGCCCCGCCGCGCGATCCGCGGCCGATCCGGATCGTCCCGACGCGGAACTCGGTCTCTTCGGGGATCGCCCAGCCCGCATCGGGCAGGCGGAGGACCTCCCCCTGGACCGCAAGGTCGAAGAGGAGCCTCGCGAAAGCATCGAACTCCTCCTCGGGAACGTGAAAGACGCCCGCCAGGGCGCGCGTCTTGCGCCCGGCGTGCCGGCGGATGTGTTCGATCAGGTGTTCAGGAGAAGGGAGCACGATCCCGGAGATTCAAGTCGAGCCGAGGGGACGTTCCATCGAGGCGCGGATCATAAGACGTCGGTTCGTGTTCCGCCAGATGGTCGCACACGGCGAAGCGCACGACACGAGCCAAATCCCTCACCGAATGACGACGGACGGACGGACGAAAACGAACCACCGAGGCACGGAGACACGGAGAGCCTATCGTGAGGAGCTACGACCGATCGATCTCACAGGAATACAGGAGCCGAGAGCATCTGGACTGCGTGGGACGTTTCTCCATCGCAGTTCTCGGACCCCGTCTCCGCGCCTCCGTGGCGACGGAAGAACGGGACTGATCGGCGGTCTCGGCGCGTCTCTTCGCGGATGAAGCTCGCCCGCCAGAAACGAGGCGCAACGCATAGGCGAGCTTCGGGCGGCTTATCCGCTCACCAGGAACGCGGCGATGAAGCCGGCCGCGGCCTCCACCTTCGCCGTGGACAGGCCCCCAGGCCCGGTGTGCGACCCGCAAGCGTGAGCTTCACACTTCCCCGGCACGCTCACGGCACTCACCACGGAGTGCTTCATCCCCGCTCGCCCGCTCCCCTCGCTATGGACGCCACTCTTCAGGGA
>Ga0187893_10000953_pt1 | contig 72650 bp, 54 predicted proteins | sample MA1701074metaG_FD_139574 | JGI IMG/M metagenome (GOLD analysis project Ga0187893, IMG submission 139574) | White microbial mat communities from a basaltic lava cave in the Kipuka Kanohina Cave System on the Island of Hawaii, USA - MA170107-4 metaG ...
GCCGCGCAGCCCGCCTCACGGGCGCGCTCGGCCGCGCCGGAAGACCCGGGTGGCGATCTCGAGCGCCTCGTCGTTGCCGCGGGCCATCGCGTCGATCCACTGGTCGACGCGACGCACGTCCCACCGCGGGTCCGAGCCCTCACCGAAGGGTCGGAGCGGGAGGGGGAACTCGCCGGACCGGGTCTTCTTGAGGATCTGGTCGACGCTGTAGCCGGTGTAGGCGGCGACGCCCTGAAGCGAGAGGAGCCGGGGGCGCACGGGCTCGGACGTGGGAGGAGCCTCGCGGCGCTTGATCACGCGTTCGCCGAGTCCGACGAGGGCCTCGGCGGCCCGGGCGAGCCGGGCGAGGGAGTCGCGCGGCCTGGCGAGCTCGTCGCGCGCCTCTTCGACCCTCGGTTCGACGTCTCCCACGCGGACCTCCGCGCGCTCCGTGAGCGCCGGAAGTCAGCATTCCCGCAATGACCCGGGGTCTCAAACGCGCGAAGGCGATCTCACGCGCGAGACGGCCTCGGGCGGGGGCGGTCGCGGCGCCGTCGCCGACTGTGAGTTCGTGAGCGCGTGATCCATGAGGCCGGAGGGGAGACCACGCTACCCGCGTCGACCGCGCGCCCCGGGATCCCGGCCGCCGGTGCCGCGCTCGCTGGCCGCCGCGGCCGTCACCGTCGCCCTTCCCGGTTTCCCGGTCTCCGCGTCCAGACCCCGAGCCGGTGCCGTCGGCGCGGTTTCGGGCGGCACGGGCACCGGCGGCAAGGGCCGCGGGCCTTCCCGGTTCCGGTTCACGAACAGGATCGCGACGAGGGCGAGCGCCGCGAGGACCGCGGCGCCCGTGGCGAGGACCGAGCTTACTCTTCCGCGCTGCGGATCAGTCAGTCCTGCCACCGCCCGCGCACGGCCTTCCAGCAGCGGTGGTCGAAGTCGAACTCCCACCACTGCGAGAGCAGCTCGGTGAGGCCCAGGTTCTTCGCATCGTTCAAGACGCAATTGTATGGGCAGTGCACGCCGTCGCTCCACTCCTCGGGGTGGTCGAGGAGGTGGGCGGCCCTCGGGTTCGAGTGGGCGCTGTCGATCAGGCAGTGGCCCAGCTCGTGCTTGCGTCCGCCGACATCGACAGGGCGAGGAAGTACGTCGTCGAGGCGCTCGACGCCCTCCTCGAGGGGCGAGTCGCCGGCGACGACCGCGACGGGGCCGTACGGGTGCTCGGTCAAGTACCGAGCCAGCTCCTCCCGTCGTCACCCACACTCGCGGGTCGGGCTGGAGGGGATCGGGCGCCAGGCGACGCGAACGCCGCCGCCCGATCCCCACGCCAGTGCGCCGATCACCAGCGCAGGCTGACCTCGAAGTTCGACGGCCGCGTCCCGGCGTCGTGGCACCATCATGAAGTACGAAGGAACGCGGCAGATCATTGCTGCAGCAAGACCGATGCGGTGTGGCCCCCGAAGTTCGAGGTGACGAGGTCGGGCTTCCCGTCTCCGTTGAGGTCGTCCACTGCGACGTAGACCGGGGTCGCGCCCGTCGCGAAGTCGACCTTCGTCGCGAAGCTCGGTGTCGCGGCTCCCGGCGCGGTCGTGTTGACGAGGACCGAGGCGGTACTGGCCGTGTAGTTCGCGACGGCGAGGTCGGGCTTCCCGTCCCCGTTGACGTCGGCCAGGCTCACGAAGCGGGGGTTCGCACCCGTCGCGAAGTCGACCTTCGCCGCGAAGCTCGGCGCCGCCGCCCCCGGCGCGGTCGTGTTGAGGAGGACCGAGACGGTGCTGTCGGTGAAGTTGGCGACAGCGAGGTCGGGCCTGCCATCCCCGTTGAGCTCGGCCAGGGCGACGGAGGCCGGCCCCACGCCCGTCACGAAGTCGACCTTCGCTGCGAAGCTCGGCGTCGCCGCCCCGGGTGCCGTCGTGTTGAGGAGGACCGAGGCGGTGTTGTCATTGTTGTTCACGACGACGAGGTCGGGCTTTCCGTCCCCGTTGAGATCGCCCACGGCAGGGGAGTCCGGGCTCGGGCCCGTTGCGAAGTCGACCCTCCCCGCGAAGGTCGGCGTCGCCGCCCCCGGTAGGGTCGTGTTGAGGAGGACGGAGGCGGTGTCAACAGTGTAGTTTGCGACGACGAGGTCGGGCTTCCCGTCTGCGTTGAGGTCGGCCAGGCCGATGGAGCGCGGATTCGCGCCCGCCGCGAAGTCCACCCTCGGCGCGAAGGTCGGCGTCGCCGCCCCCGTTGCCGTCATCCCGACAAGGACCGAGACGGTGCCGGCTTGCTCGTTCACGACGACGAGGTCCGGCTTGCCGTCCCCGTTCAGGTCGGCCAGGGCGACGGAAATCGGCCTCGCGCCCGTGGCGAAGTCGACCTTCGCCGCGAGGCTCGGTGTCGCCGCCCCCTGAGCGGTTGTGTTGAGGAAGACCGAGGCGCGAGAGGCTGTCTGGGCTGCGACGACGAGGTCGGGCTTCCCGTCCCCGTTGATGTCGCCCAGGGTGAGGTCGTGCGGTTCTCCGGTCGCGAAGTCCACGTGCGCCGCGAAGCTCGAGGTCGTTATCTCGCGCCCGAGCGCCTGCCGGAGGACGACCTCGAAGCTCGACGGCCGCGTCTCGGCGTCGTGGTAGAGCCGCAGTCCGACGGCGTTCGAGTGGCCCCCGCAGAAGCCGCCCGCCCCGTCGGTCCCGATCCGGGTCAGGATCTTCAAGCGCAGCACGTCGCTGGTTCCGTTGAAGGAGGAGTCGGGAACCAGAAGATCGAAGGACACCGAGACCTCCTTCGCCAGGGCGGGATTCCGGGTCACGCCCTGGATGCAGTACGTCTCGCCCGACGCCACGAGCGAGTCGTTCCGGTACACCTCGGCCCGCAAGTCGAACCTCGTCCCGATGTCATCGCTGTTCTTCAGGCCGACCCAGACCTCGAGGTCGCCGACGGCGTCCAGGGTTCCCGTCGAGAAGGCGGGATCGGCAGTCCACGTGCCGATCTCCTTCCACGAGTTTCCGCCCGCGAACTTGATCGCTTTCGAGTCGCTGTACTTCGCGATCGTGCCGACAGGGACGTTCTCGTCGACGAAGAGCGTCGGCGGGTTGGCGGTGGAGCCGGTGCCGTGCAGGAAGGCGACGGCCTCGACCTCGGAGGGACCGTCGGTCGCAACCACCAGCAGGCTGTCGACCACGACGCTCCCCGTGTGGGGCATGTGGACGCCGGAGAACGATGTCAACCCCAGCGGATCGGGCGCCGACCCGACCAGATCGGTTCCCACGAAGAGCGACCAGATGCCCTGCTCTCGAATGGCGGTGACGTGGTACTGGACGTCGCGCTGCGGTGTGTAAGTCGTCGTGATGAGGTCGTGCAGCGCTTCAGCCTGGTCATACACCAGGCTGATCGACATCTGGTTGTGGGCGAAGCCGCTGCTGAAGCCGTTGTACACGCCTATCCGGTACATTCCACCCGACGCGCCGATGATACCCATGACCGCGGCCCGGCCTTCCTGAGGATTGCCGGCCCCCAGCAGCACAGCGTCGAAAGACATCTCGATCCGGCCCGGTGCGACGAAGGAGGCATCGGTGTCCAAGATACTCCGAAAGCGCCCATCGCTCTCGACGTCCTGGCCGTTCGAGCGAAGTCGACCGTCGATGACGGACACGAACTCGGGCTGGACAGTGCCGGTCCACGTCGGGTTGGTCGCGAGCTCTCCATCCGAGAAGTCCTCGACGAACACGGTAGCCGCGGGAGCCTCCGATGGCGCCATGAAGAGAACGATGGCAGTGAGAAGAACGGTCCATCTCATGGATGCCTCCTGCGACTCCGAGCTTGCACTCGGGCCGAGATGGTTGCTGGACTCGGGGCTCTCACAACGCGACCGCCGTTGCCCGCGCGTCCAATCGTCCCGGCATTTGGTTGACGGCCGGGACGACGCGGGCTACATCCACCTTCGGCGATTGCCGTGGAGCCTCCCGCAATCTCTTCGGATCGGGGCCCGCGGGGCGGTCGCAGGCGGTCGCAGTTTCCCGCAACGGGAAGGGCAAACGGGGGATATGAAGTGGGGGAGGCGTCCGAGCTCGCCGAGGTGTTGAGCGATGCGTTCTACCGGCGCCTCCTCACGAAGACCCATTACTGTCTCTGGAAGACAGGTGCGCTCGGCATCGAGGATCCGCTCGACATCGCGCAGGAGGTCCTGATCGAGCTCTACCGGCGCTTCGAGGCGCGGGAGCTGACGACGACGGACCCGACGGCGTTGCTCCGCGGGCTGGCTTCGACGATCGCGGAGCGGCGGGCGATCGACGCCGCGCGGCGTGCCGGCGCGCGGCGGGAGCGGCCGGCGCCGCACCCGGACCTCGACCGCATCGGGACGGCCGAGGCGCTCGATCGCTTCCAGCGCTTCATGACCGAGACGTCGTCGCGGCTGCGCCGCATCGACGCTCGCGAGAAGGCGACGCGCGTGCTCGCGTTCGTGGCCCGGCGCGAGGCCGAGGACCCCGAGGCGCGGGGTGACTACGAGCTCCTCGTCCTCCGCCACGTCGACGGCCTCTCGTACGCGGAGATCGCGGCGCGCCGGGGGCGGCGCGAGAGCGCCGAGGCCGTGCGGTCTCGCCTCAGGCGCCTCGAGGCGCGGATCCGCGAGGAGTTCGGGGGCGCCGCCTCGGCGCCGCGCGACGGGAGCGCCTGACGCCCCGCCGGGTCACGGACTCGAGACCCGGATCCGGTCGATCGATCCGTCCGCCACCGGCCAGTCGCCGACCATGAAGTTTCCGACCAGGAGATAGCGATAGGGGCCGATGGGCTTCAAGATCCCGAACGCGGCAGCGTCGACCAGGTCGCCGGTCGCCTCGTCGTGGACCGTGTAGAGCGCGATATCGCCGGTGACCTTCAGGACACAGCGGTAAGCTCGCCCGGCGTCGATCTTGATCACGGCGCCGTCGTCGACATCACAGGTGTGACCGGCCGACATCTGGCGCGAGGTTCCATCGCTGAACTGCGCCCAGGCGTTTGCCAGGTAGAAGTGGTTTCGGCATCCGCCGCCGAGGAACCCGAGCTCGACGTAGAGGCCGGCGGGGTCCCTGTCCGATACGACCGGCGTCAAGCTCTCGGCCAGCCCGACGTGAATGGCGCAGTTGTTCTGCGCCCAGTCGATCTGGCCCACGACCTCGATGGTCACGTCGCCGGAGACCGGCGGGATCGGGTAGGCGAGATACTGGACACGGTTCCGATCGGCGTGCCACCGGATGGTCCCGCTCGCCGTATCGACGAAGATCTCGTTCGGGACGTTGCCGACGTAGCCGCGGTCGGTCGTGAAATCGTCCTCGAGGACGAAGGGTGGTGCGCTCGGGCTCTGCAAGGAGAATCGAGCCTCGCTACCGTCCTTGCAACCGGCGGCACACGACACGAGGACGACGAGCACGATGGCCACGAGTGCCGATGGGGCGGCGTGCCGACCCCCAAGACGACCGGTGTCCCTCATGATGTCCCTCCCCCGTTTGCCCGAGGGACGGCGTTCACCGGGACTGGGCCGCGGAGTGCTGTTCTCCGCGCCGACTGGACGCCCGTCCCCCACCCCCACCACCATTGTCGCGATCTTGGCCGAACGCAGCAAGTAAAACCTCCAATCCTGCGTTGACACACCAGGGGCAGTCGGTAGACTGAGCCTGATCCAGGACTACGTGAACCAGCGGAAGGGCTTTCGGACGGAGCCGCCCGAGCGGTCGACACTCGGCGGGGGCCTCGTCCGCGGGCGACGGTAGGACGAGCGCGCTTGGCGACCGACGACGCGGCGAGCTCCGCGCGGCTTACCGACCTGCTCGGGGGCGAGGAGGTCATCGATCAGGTCGCGGAGCGTAGCCGCCGGATCGCCGAAGGGATCGCCGGCTACCGCGTCGAGCGTGTGCTCGGCCGAGGCGGCGAGGGCGCGGTCTTCGAGGCGCGCTCGCCCGAAGGCGAACGGGTCGCGCTCAAGGTGGTCGTGCTCGAGGGCCAGGGCGAGGACGCGGTCGCCCGGCTCCGGCGCTCGGTGGGCGCGCTCGCGGGGCTGGAACATCCCGGCCTTGCGCCTCCCCGCCGCATCATCCTCGGGTCGCGAGGGTTCGCGGTTCTCGTCATGGACCTCATCGAGGGAGCGCCTCTCGACGCTCACCTCGCGGGGCAGGCGCGCGGTCGCGTGCGGCGTGCTCTGGAGGTCGGGCGGGCGGTCGCGGCGGCGCTTGAGCACTGCCACGCCGCCGGCGTCCTGCACCTCGACGTCAAGCCGCGGAACGTCCTCGTGAGACCGTCCGGCGAGCCCGTCCTCGTGGACTTCGGGGCGGCCCGCGAGGTCCGCGCCTCGCAGCTCACGGCGAGCTTCGAGGCGAAGGGGACGATCGGCTTCATGGCGCCCGAGCTGCTGACCCCCGGCTCGCGCGTCGATGGACGGGCCGATGTCTTCGCGCTCGGGCAGACGCTCCACCTCGCGATCGCGGGCCGCCTGCGTTCTCCGGACGAGTCCGGGGCGCCCGAGCGGGTCGAGGCCGCGTGCCGTGGGGCCCTCGCCGGCGAGGACGGCGCGCCGCCCGTCGACGCGGCGCGCCTGTCGGCCTGCCTCATCCGCGCGACGGCGCTCGAGCCCGCGCAGCGCTTCGAGAGCGTACAAGCGTTTGCCCGCGAGCTCGACGCCGTGTTGCGCGGGGAACGCGCCACGGCCCTGTCGGCCGTCACGCGGCGACGGAAGCGGCGGCGAGCGGCGTTGCTCGTCGGCGCCGTCCTGTTGCTGCTGGCGATCGCCGCCGCCGTCGCCAAGGGCTACGCTATCTGGACCGAGGGCACCGACTATCGGATCGACCTCGCGCGCGGTGTCGTCTTCCTGAACGCCTTCGGCGCCCCGATCCGAGTCGAGCCGATCGACTTCGGCGCGAGCCTGGCGAACGAGGTCGGACACCACCGCCGGGGCGACATCCTCGCCGTGACGCCGCAGGTGGACGGCCGCCCGAGCGGGCTCCACGTCTTCGATGTGCGCCGAGCCGGGAGGCTCGAGGGCTTCGAAACGCCGCTCGACCTCGCGCGCGAGGCCCCGCCCGGCTGGGCGCCGCTCGATCTCTACGACGGCTTCTCGCAGTCGTTCACGCTTCGCTCGCCGCACGTCGTCGATCTCGAGGGGGACGGCCGTCCCGAGGTCCTCGTCCATGCCTGCGGGATCCGCTGGGCAACCCGCGGGCTCGTCCGCATCGACCTCGACCGGCGGGTGGGCGGCGCGTACTTCCAGTATGGCACCTTCGAGCTGCGCGAGCTTGCGGACGTCGACGGCGACGGCGTGCTCGACGCCCTGTGTACGGGCTACAACAACCTCGTCCGCTTCACGGAGGTCCGCGACGCCGACAACCCGAGCGTGGTGTTCGCGGTCCGCGGGACGGCGCTCAAGCGCGCGGGGCCGCGCGTCGAGGGACCGCCGGGTCGTCCCGCGATCGGCGGCGGCTTCGATGCGCCCCTCCTCTTCTACCACGTGCTGAAGCCGTTCCGGATCGGCGGCGAGTGGCGCGAGGTCACGTTCTCCGGCAACCTCGCGGTTCGCTGGCAGGCGGCCGAGCGTCGCATCCAGGTCAGCTTCGCCCCGGCGGGCCCGACCGACGTCGGAGTTCGGCTCTACCTCGACGCCGACGGCCGGTTCGTCTCCGGTGGACCTGTCTCCACGCTGGAGCGGCAGATCGCCGTGCTCGGCGAGCCGCTCCGGGTGCCCGACCCGGTGCCGTTCGTCCTCGGCGGGGAGCGCGTCCCGTGGCCGGGAGAGACGATCACCCGCATCAACGACGGGATCGAGGTCTACACCGTCCTCTTTGCGGCGGAGTGACAGGCGAGGCCGCGACCACGCTCGGCACGCATTTCCGGATCTCCCCGGCGGCCCCGAGAGAGTTCAGCGGCAGTTCTTCCGGAGGCGGGCGAGTCGCGGCGTCCGGCCCGGCGACGGGTCGGCTCGTCGAGCGACTCCGCGACCAGGTGCTCGAGGGCGGTCGCCGCGGCCTCGGTCCGGGTGCGGCCGAGGCCCGCGACGGCGGCGACGCGCACCTCCTCGTTGCCCCCCGCCCGGGCGAGCGCGAGGCCGATAGGAAGTTGGATCGCCGGCTCGCCTGCGCGAACGTACCGCAACTGGCGACGGACGTCAAGGAGAGCGCCCTGGGGTGCACGGACGGCGGCCCGGCGCTTGGGATCAGGGGAGGCCGAGCTCGACCGGGTCCTGCGCGACCGGCCCGATCTCGCGCCGTTCCTCGACACCGGCGCCGACGAGCGCTTCTTCGTGAAGAACCTCGAGCGGTTTCAGGGCGACGAGCGCGACGCGATCATCCTCAGCATCGGATACGGGAAGGACCGGGCAGGGCGGCTCCCCTCTCGGTTCGGGCCGCTCCTCGGCCTTCGGCGCCGAGGACATGGACCCCGAGCGCTGCCCTCGTTCGCGCAGCTGCCCAGGCGCGGGCCCCGGCCGAACGTTCCAGAACGCGACGCGATCGCCGACTACAGCGACCGCGAGCTGGGCCAGGTCGTCCGCTGGATCATCTCCGACGGGAGGCTCCGGCCCCAGGACGCGCTCGTCCGCGAGGTCGCGACCGAGCTCGGGTTCAAGCGCCTGGGAAGCCGGATCGCCGAAGCCATCGAGGCAGCGATCGGGCGCGTGCGGGGCAGCGGCGGGACCGAGCCGCGACGGACCGCGTGAGGCCATGGCCCGATGTCGCGAACGGCGAACGCCGATGTCGTTCTCGACTCACCCGAGCCGAGGTAGGCTCTCGCGAGACGCGATTGCGTCCGGTTCCCGCGTCAAGCCGAACCGGGGCCCCTGCTCCGCCCCGAGTCCTCAAGCCCATGTTCAGGCAGGTCGGATCGTCGTGAACCCTTCGGCGGAGGCGGCGGCGAGAAGGCGATCATCTGCACCGACGAACTGACGCCCGCGCGGCTTTCCTTCGCTCCAGACGAGCGCGGCCGCGAGCTGGAGCGCGTCGGCGGTCTTGACGTCGTGCGTGAGAAGCGCTCGCTCGGCCGCCTCGCGGACCGGAGCCGAGTCCGCGACACGACGCCAGCGCCGCGCAGCTTGCTCGAGCCGGCGGCGGGCGGCGGCCAGGCCGGCCTCGTCGAGCGTTCCCTCGCGTCGCTTCCGGCCAGCCGCCGAGCACCTCGAGCGGCGCGAAGGTCCAGGCGAAGACCTCCGGGTCGGCGCGAAGGAGGTCGCGGCAGGAGCGGCTTCGCTCCTCCTCGACGATGAGCGGCAGGAGGGCGGAGGAGTCCCAGAACCTCACAACCCCGAGCGCCGATCCTCGATCAGCGCCTCGACGGCGCCGGGACAGGCGGGGCCGGGCTCCAGCAGCTCATCGTCGTCGTCGAGAGGCTTGCCGGCGTCCGGACCGGAGACGATCAGACCGGCCTTCTCGAGCCGCGCGATCGAAGCGCGCTCGGCCCGCGTGAGCGCTACCTTCCGGCGACGGCGGTCGGATCTCGCCTTCGGGCCACGCTCGGGCTTGGGCTTTGCGGTCATGATAGGAGGCATCATAGCGTCGGCGTCGCGCGAGCGCCCAAGGTCGAGCCGGTCGCGAGCACGGCGAGCCCTGCCGGCCAGGGCCGTGGGGAAGATGGCGCTGCCGCACGAGCGCAGCCCGGTCGCGCTCCCCGAGGACCTACGGGGCGTCCGACGAAGAACGCCCGATGTCGTTATGTCCTCGAGGTCCTCGAGGACGTCCGCGAAGCCGTGAAGCGCGGGCGCACGAGGAGCCGGAACGGCCCCGGTTGCTCCCGCTCGACGAGATGAACCTCGCTCGCGTCGAGCATTACTCTGCGGACCTTCTGTCGATCCTCGAGACGCGCGAGCGCGACGCGACGGGCACGATCCGGACGGAGCCCGATGTTGAGGCTCGAACCCACGCAGCCGCTCCGGGCCCCCGCGGGCTTCGCCGAGCGCCTCGGCCGGCTGATCGCGCGGCAGGGCGAGCGCTCGGCTTCCCCGCGAACGCGGCCGTCGTGAGGACCGTCAACATGGACGAGACCACGCACCCCTTCTCGCGGAAGGTCCTGGACCGGGCGTTCTGCATGGAGTTCGCCGACGCGGATCTCTCGGCACCGGCGCCGCCGCGCCGCGAGCCGCCGCCGCCGCTCGCCGTGCGCGCGTCCGACCTCGCGTCGCCGCCGCTCCGACCTGCTCCCGCCCTTCGCGCCACGAGCATGCAGGTGGCCTGGCGCGCCCGCGACGAGATCCTGCGCTACCTGTACTGGAACCGTCTCGAGGAGCTGCTTCCGAGGCCGTCGCCCTCGACCTCGCCTTTCACCACAAGATCCTTCCGAGGCTGCAGGGCGGGGACGAGATGAGCGCAGGTCTCGAGGCGCTCGCTGACTCTGAGGCTCGTGGTCCTCGACACGAGCGTGATCGCCTACGCGTCGCGTCGATCCCCGAGGAGGGTTGGGCCGGCGCGACGGTGATGAAACTGTGATGACCGTCGTCGTATCTCCAATGGTCTCGTCCGCCCTGCTCCATCACAGAGGCGCAAATGGCCTATGTGCGGGCCTCTCGCGCCCCTGAAAAAGGCCGGTGTCCCCAGTCAAGTCTGGGTCCGCCCACCCTCATCCACGGCGACCGTCAGTCCCCGAGGTACTCCGCGCGCTCCTCGTCCGTGAGGTCCCGGTTGGCGACGCGGGTCGCGCGGTCGCGCCAGGAGGCGGGGTCCACGTTCCAGATCGAGGCCCTTCCGGTGCGGTCTCCGGCCGCGAGCCAGCGGCCGTCCTGGCTGAGCGCGATGGACGTGATGGCGTTGCGGTCGTCTCCGAGGGAGGCGGTCGCCCGAGGGGAGGACGGCGCGAGCCGGAGCGCCGCGCCGATCGGGCGGTTGGTGGCCCAGTCGTGGAGCCGGATGAGACCGTCCGGGTGACCCGCCGCGACGAGGCGGAGGCCCGGATCCGCGGCGAGGCAGAAGGCTGCGCGCAGCTCGCGGCGCTCGCGGACCTCGACGGGATCGCCGGAGGAGCCGTCCAGGATGGTCGTCGTCCCGCGGGAGTCGAGCGTCACCACCTCGTCGCCGTCCTCGCGCAGTCCGAGCCAGATCGCGGGGAGGCGAGCTTGCGGCTTGTAGAGCACCCGATGGGTGCCCGTGTCGATCGTCCACGCGAGGACCCGGCCATCGCCGCCGCCCGAGAACAGGCGCGCGCCGTCCCGGTGGAACGCCAGGCCTCGCACGGAATCGCGATGGCCGTCACGGAGGGCGCTTCGCCGGCGGCCCGTGCCCGCGTCGTGGACGACGATCGTGCCGGTCAGCGAGCCGGAGGCGAACACGTCGCCTAAGGGACTGAAGGCGATGGACCGCACGGCGTGCTCGTGCGCGGCCAGCGGCGGCGTCATCGCCCGTCCCGAGCGGCCGTCCCGGAGCTGGACGGCGCCGTCGAGACGCCCGACGACGAGGCGCTCGCCGGCGAGGTCGAAGGCGAGTGACGTGGGTGAGGCGCTCCCGCCCTCGAGGGTCCACACGAGCGCGTCGTAGTCGTTCGTCAGCGGGGCGCCGATCCGCGGACCTTGCGGCGGCGGCCTCCCCGCCGGCGACTCCTCGGGGATCAGCTCCGTCAGCCTCTTCCCGGTCTCGACCTCGAAGACGCGGGTCACCTTCGGGGCGGCCCACCCCACCGCGACGAGCCCGCTCTTCGGCGCGAAGGCGAGGGACGAGACGGCGCCGGCCTGGGGCTCGAGGCGTCGCTCGACGCGGCTCGAGATCCACGGGTCGAAGATCCGGATGATCGAGTCCGCGTGCGCCGTCGCGATGAGGCGTCCATCGGGATGCACGGCGACCTCGTTCGCGTCGCCGGCATCGTCGAGAGCGTGACGCAGGTACGGCTGGAACAAGGCGATGCCGAGGTCGCCCTTGCCGTCCCAACGAGGATGGAGGGAGATGCCGTCCTCTCCGATCGACACGAGCGGCCGGCCGCCCCGGCCGAAGGCGAGGTCCCGAACCGCGCCCTGGCCCCGGCGAGGCGGCACGAGAGTCGACGATGGCTCCCGTTCGCCCACGTCCCGGAGCGCGACCTCCCCGTTCGCCTGCCCGACCGCCAGCTTCTTCCCATCCGGCGTGAAGGCGACGGCGGCGATCCACGCGGCGGGGCCGACGGCGACCGGGCCCGCGTCCGCCTCGAGGTTCCAGACGGCCAGCCCCTCCGAGTGAGCGATCGCCAGCAGCCGGCCATCCGGGCTGAACGCCAGATCGTTCAGCTTGAGCCCCGTTCCGAGCTCCACTGTCTTCGAGCGGCGGCTCACGGTCTCCCAGAGGACGACCTGGGAATTGGCCAGAAGCACGGCGAGCCGGGCGCCGTCCGGGTGGAACCTCACGACCTCGACCCTGTCGGGCTGGGCGAGCGGTTCGCCGGCCGCCTTCCCCGTGGCCACGTCCCAGACGATCACCTTCCGGTCGTGGCCCCCGGAAGCGAGCCGCCTCCCGTCCGGGCTGAAGGCGACGCTCCGGACGATGTGGTCGTGCCCTTCCAGCCACCGCACCCGCTGGCCTCCGCCGGCCGCGTCCCAGAGACCGACGCGCGCGTCCTGGGCCCCCGACGCCAGGAGCGCGCCATCCGGGCTCCATGCCACCGCGTACACCTCCCCGTGATGGCCGTGCAGCATGCGTTCGAGCTTCGGGCGGTGGAGCAGGACCTCGAGCAGGCTGCCCTTGGCCTCGGTCGTGGGCACGATCCGGTAGGCCTCCACGGCGAGGAGGAGGGCGAGGTCGTAGCGGTCGTTCATCCGCGCGAGCGCCTGGGCGGCGAGGTGCCGCGATCGGGCGAGGTCGCGCTGGCGCGTCGCCTGCCGCCACTGCCACGCCGCGAACGCGAGGGCGACGAGCGCGAGGACGAGGAGGACCTGCGTGAGGCGACGGAGGCGCCGGCGCGCGGCGGCGTCGCGTTCGCGCGCCTCGATGCTCTCCTCGATGAAGAGCCCGACCTCGGGGCCGAGATCGGGCCGACGCTCGCGTAGCCAGCGCTCCGCCTCGCCCAGCTCGGCTCCGCGCAGGAGGAGCGGGTCATCCCTCCGCGCCGGGCCGTCGAGGCCGCCGCGCGAGGCGACGAACGCTCCCGCCCGCCGCTCCGTTCCCTGGCGCCAGCTGAGGAACGGCCAGTCGGCGCCGATCCAGTCGCCGAGCTCCTTCCACTCGTGCAGGAGGGCGTCGTGGACGATCTCGACGGCCTCGTCGCCCCCGGCCGTCGTCGCGGGCAGGAGGAGGCGCGACCGGACGAGAGCTCGCAGGACGCCGCGCGGGGCGTCGTCCCCACCGGTGCCGCCGGCGAGCTCCAGCACCGCTCGACGCCGCCTCGCCTTCGGGATCTCGAGCGCCGGGTCGCCGATCTGCACCAGCTCGAGGAGCATGCGCCGCGCCAGCTCGCGGTCCTGGGGTGCGAGAGCCTGGTAGGCATCGTGCGCCCAGTGGGCGAGCGCGCCGGTCACTCCGCCTATGGCCTCGTAGGCATCGTGGGTCAGGACGCCGTCGGCCCGCCGCTCCCAGAGCCTTCCGAGCGTGAACTCGAGGAGCGGCAGGACGGTGACCCAGGCGTAGGCCTCCCCGCGCACCGAGGCATCGCCCACGATCCGGTCCGCGAGGCCGGCCTCGAACCTTAGACCGACCTTCGCGGCGGGCCTCTCGACGATCTCGAGGAGCTCGGCCCGGGAAAGGAACGGCGGGATGTCCTCGCGCGCCTTCTCGACCCAGCCCAGGAGGGCGGGGGCGCTCTTCGCGAGCCGCGTCGCGAACGCGTCCCACAGGACCAGGATCACCGTCAGGCGCAGGTCCGACTCGAGGAGCTGGACGAGCACGCTCAGGCACTCGTCCCGGAAGGCCGGCGTGCCCGTGTGAAACAGCTCCTCGAACTGGTCGATGACGAGGACGAACCGCTCTCCGGCCGGATGAGCGGCGTTCCAGCCCACGGTCCAGGCCGGCGGGCCGCCCGGGGTCGCGTCGCGGCGCAGGAGGCTCGCGAAGGCCGGATCGGCCGGCCGGACGATGGCGACGTCGTCGTCGGCCGGGTCCACGGATGCGACCTCGCCCGCGAGCGGCGCCGGCACCAGCCGTGCCCGCACGAGCGAGGACTTCCCCGACCCCGACGGCCCGAGCACGGCGACGAACCGGGGGTTCTCGCGCAGGCGCGCCACGAGTCGCTCGCCGGCGTTCTCGCGCCCGAAGAACAGCCCGGCGTCGTCCTCGGTGAACGGCTCGAGACCCCGGTACGGACGGGTGTCCGAGACGACGAGCTCGGCGCAGATCCCCCGGAGGTCCTCGGTGCGGACGGCGAAGGCGGTCGTCGCCTGCCGGGCGAAGCGGTCGGGCGGGGCGATGGAGCTCACCATGCCGACCGCGCGGCCCGCGAGGGCGTCGACGACCGGCGCCCCGCTGAAGCCGGGGGTGACCTGCGGGCTCGAGAGCTGGAGCACGCGGCGGCCGGCAAGGAGCGGCTGGCCGAGGATGCGCCCCTCGCCCGAGAGGCCCCCGTCGATGTTGACCGACGGAAAACCGAAGGTCTCGAAGGGGTGGCCCTGGGTCCCGAGCGACGAGCCCATCGGGAGCGGCTCGGCCTGCGCCGGCGGCTCGCCCTGAAGCCGGAGGAAGGCGACGTCCCCTTCCGCGACCGGCCGCCAGGCGGTGGCATCGACGCGCGCCGCCCGGCGCTCCTGGGTCGCGAAGAGCACGACCTGGCGCTCGGCCGGGACGGGCTCGCCCCTCTCCTGCGCCTCCCGGGGCAGGACGACGTGCGAGCAGGTGACGATCAGCCCGTCGCGCGAGACGAGGAACCCCGTGCCGGCCGTCCGGCCCGCGCCGTCGAGCACCCGCACGATCGACTTCTCGAGAGCGACGGTCATGTCCGCCGTCCGACGAAGAGGGCCCGGGCGCGACCATACCACGGCGTCCGGCGGCCGGCAATTCGCCGGTCGCGGGGCGGCGCCCGCATACCCGTCCTCCCTTGCCGACCTCTGCTTAGGGCGTCCGTCCGAGCGCGCCCCGGCGGACCGCAGGCGTTCCTCTTGATGGCCGGTTCCAGGGGCGCTATCGTCCCGGGGGGGGAAGCATGGCCGGTCGGCGCGTCGTGGTCCACTTCCTGAGCGAGCCGGAGCGCATCCAGGCCGCGTCGCTCCTCTCCGACGTGGACGCGACCGAGTCCTTCGTCGTGGGGACGATCGAGGAGGCCCGCCTCCCCGACCTCGAGGGGCTGGGGTTGCCCGTGCGCGAGATCGAGGAGGCCCCGCCGCCGCCCGCCCCGCGCGCCGTCGCGGGCGGCGGCATCGAGCTCGCGACGGCCTTCGCGGCCGGGCCGGCGGGACCGGCGGGGTGGGCCCCGTCCGCCGTCCAGGTGCTGGGCGTCGCCGGCCCCGTGCTCCCGGCCTGGCAGCGGGAGCTCGAGGCGGCGGGCGTCGACCTCCTCGAGCGGCTTCCCCACGACCGCTACAAGGTCCGGCTCGCGGACGGGTCGCGGGCGGATGCCGTCCGTTCCCTGCCCTTCGTGCGCGAGCTGCGCCCGTACCACCCGAGCCAGGCCCGGCCGGGGCCCGTGCGCATCGCCCGCGCCGCGCCCGGCGCCGTCGAGCTCGCGGCCCTGGCGCCGGCGGAGCGGCCGGCCTTCGACGTCCGGGTCCTGTCGCCCGCCGATCGCGAGGCCGTGCAGACCTGGCTCGTGCAGGAGGGCGCCGAGGTCCTGGCGGCGGGCGACATCCGGCTCCGCATCGCCGCGACCGAGGACGTGGCCGAGCGCGCCCGGGACCACCCGGGCGTGGACCAGGTCGAGGAGCACGTCCCGGCGGAGACCTACAACGACCGCGCGCGCGCGCTCGTCGGCGGCCGGCCGACGTTCGCCTCGGAGTCGCCGCCCCTCGTCCTCGAGGGCGAAGGGGAGATCGTCGCCGTCGCCGACACGGGGGTCGACGACGGGCACGAGGACTTCGCCGGCCGCATCCACGGGCGTGAGGCGCTCGGCCGCCCGGGCCCGGGCGACACGAGCGACCCCGACGGCCACGGGACCCACGTCGCGGGGACGCTGCTCGGGAGCGGCGCGGCCTCGAGCGGCGCCTACCGCGGGGTCGCGCCGCGGGCGCGGCTCTACGTCCAGTCGCTCCTCGACGCGGGCGGCCGGCTCGGCGGGATCCCGCTCGAGCTCAAGCGCCTGTTCGCGACCGCCTACGAGCAGGGCGCGCGCGTCCACAACGACAGCTGGGGCGCGGACGTCCGGGCCCGCTACACCTTCAACTCGCGCGAGGTGGACGAGTTCGTGAACGAGAAGCGGGACATGGCGATCGTCTTCGCCGCGGGCAACCACGGCACGACGGTCGACCCGCCGGACGCCGACCGCCACACGCCGCAGGGCTCGATCGAGTGGCTGTCGCTCGGGGCCCCGGGGACGAGCAAGAACGCGATCGTGGTCGGGGCCAGTCGCAGCGACCGGACCGAGGGCGGGTACGCGCAGCGGACCTACGGGATGGTGTGGAGCCTCAAGTTCCCGGACGGGGCGGTCGCGGGCGAGCGCGTCTCGGGCGCGCCCGAGTCCCTCGCGGGCTTCAGCAGCCGGGGGCCCTGCGAGGACCGGCGGATCAAGCCCGACCTCGTGGCGCCGGGGACGGACATCGCCTCGTGCAAGTCGAGCACGGCGCCGCTCTGGAAGTACTGGGGGATCGTCCCGGGCACGGCCGAGCGGTACGCCTACATGGGCGGGACGAGCATGGCGGCGCCCGTGGTCGCGGGCTGCGCGACGCTCGTGCGCGAGTACTACCGCAAGGTGCGCCGGCACGCTGCCCCGAGCGCGGCCCTGATCAAGGCGACCCTCGTGAACGGGACGCGCTGGCTCGGCGGGGAGGACGCGATCGCCGACCACGGCCGCCCGCCCAACGTCCACCAGGGCTTCGGCTGCGTGCACCTGCCGACGACGATCCCGGACGGGACGGGTCCGCTGCGGCTCGAGTTCGTCGATGCCTGGCAGGACCCGGGCGCCCTCCTCTTCCGCTCGACCGGCCAGAAGTACCGCTTCCAGGTGACGGCGGCGGCCGGAACCGAGCTTCGCGTCTGCATGGCGTACACGGATCCCCCCGCGAGCGGGCTCCAGAACGACCTGAACCTCATCGTGCGCTCGCCGTCCGGGGCGAGGAAGTGGTGGGGCAACGAGGGGAGCCCGTTCGCCCTGAAGCACACGGACACGACGAACAACGTGGAGATCGTCCGCATCGCCGCGCCCGAGGCCGGGGCCTACACGGTCGACGTCATCGCGTCGAACCTGCCGTTCCCGAAGACGAACCAGAGCTTCGCCCTGGTCGTGACGGGCGCCCTCGGCTCCGGCCTCGTCCGGAGCTGAGGTCCGGCGGGGAGAGAGGCGGGGGCGGGCGAGGGGCGAGGGGCGAGGGGGCGAGGGGCGAGGGGCGAAGGGCGAAGGGGGGAGGAGGCGCGCGTGCTCAAGCTACGGGTGGTCCAGGCCGAGGAGGGAGACTGCCTCATCGTCGCGCACGGCGATCCGGCAAGCCCGCGCCACATGCTGGTGGACGGGGGTCCGTCCGGGATCTACGGGGGCCACCTCCGCGGCGAGCTGGAGCGGATCGCGGCGCGCGGCGGGCGGATCGACATCGCGGTGCTGAGCCACGTCGACACGGACCACGCGAACGGCCTGCTCGACCTCCTCGCCGAGCTGCGGGCGCAGCGCGATGCGGGCCAGGCGCCGGTCGTCGCCGTGGACGCCCTCTGGCACAACGAGTTCAACCGCACGGAGGGGGAAGGGGAGGGAGGCGCGATCGAGAGCCGCGTCTCGGGGATCGTCCAGGCGCTCGGGGCGAGCGGCGCGTCCATGTCGACGGCCGCCGCCACGGTCCTCGGGATCGCGCACGGGAGCCGGCTCGCGCTCGAGGCGCGGCTCCTCGACCTGCCCCTGAACGGGCACTTCGGCGGCGAGCCGCTCGTCTTCGCGCCCGGACGCGCCCCGCTCGCGCTCGACGGGATCGAGGTCCAGGTCGTGGGGCCGACGCCCCAGAACCTGGCCGAGCTGCGGCGCGAGTGGCTCGAGTGGCTCGACCGCCAGGAAGGCCTGATCGAGGACGGCCGGGTCGAGGTCGCGGCCATGGCCGACAAGAGCATCCCGAACCTGAGCAGCATCCAGCTCCTCGTCCGCGCCGGCGCGAGGTCGCTCCTCCTCACGGGCGACGCGCGCGGCGACCACCTGCTCCAGGCCCTCGAGGCGGGCGGTCACCTCGACGCGGACGGCCGCCTCCACGTCGACGTCTTCAAGGTCCCGCACCACGGCAGCGACCGCAACGCCACGCGCCGGTTCTTCGAGCGCGTGACGGCCGAAACCTACGTCATCTCGGCCAACGGCAAGCACGGCAACCCCGACCGCGCCACCCTCGAGTGGATCATCGAGGCCGCCGCCGACGCGGGACGCAAGGTCGAGCTCGTCCTCACGAACTCGACGCCCGATGTCGCCGGGATCAAGAAGAGCCATCCGCCCGCCACCTGGGGCTACAAGACGCGGATCCTCTCGAAGACGAAGCACGCGCTCGACGTGCGGATCGCGGGCTAGAGATCCTGGGGTCGAGGTCCGGGCCCGCTCCGCCCGGCGCCCTTCGTGTTGCCGCCGACGGCCGGGGACGGCTATCCTCTCCCGAATGACGGCCCTCGACCGGCTGACGCGCGGCTCGCGGACGGTGGCGTTGAGCGTCGCCGTCGGGCTGCTCGCCGGGCTCGCGGCGGCCGCGCTCGAGGGCGGCCTCGACCTGGCGGTCCCGCGCCTCGTGGGCCGGTACGGGGACCCGGGCGGCCCCCACCTCTTCCGACCCGCCGCCCTCCTCCTCTTCCCCGTCCTCGGCGGGGTCGTCTCGGGCGTGCTCCTCGGGGTCTTCCGGCCGCAGGGCGAGCGCCGGAGCACGGAGGCCGTGATCCGCGCCTTCCACCACGAGGACGGGCGCCTCGCGCTCGTGCCGGCGGCGGTCTTCGCGCTCGCGAGCGTCGCCGTCATCGCCTGCGGCGGCTCGGTCGGCCCCGAGGGGCCCATCGCCGGCCTCGGGGCGGCCCTCGGATCGGCGTTCGTCGGGCTCTTCCGCCCGACGGCGCGGGAGCGGCGGCTCTTCCTCCTCGCCGGGTGCGCGGGCGGCGTCGGGGCGATCTTCCGGACGCCGCTCGGCGGGGCGCTCTTCGCGGCCGAGATCCCGTACCGGCGGCCCGGGTTCGAGAGCGACTCGCTCTTCCCGGGGATCGTCGTCTCGGTCGTCGCCTACGCGACGTTCACGGGGCTCCTCGGCTACGACGAGCCCCTGCTCCGGGGGACGGGCGGGCTCGCGTTCGCCCACCCGCTCGAGCTCCTCGCCTACGCGCTCCTCGGGGTCGTCTGCGCCGGCGCCGCCTTCCTGCTCCGGGCGTCGCTCCGGTCGGTGACCGCGCTCGCACGCCGGGCGCGGCTTCCGCGCTGGCTCGCGCCGGCGGCCGGCGGGCTCCTCGTCGGCGCCATCGCCCTGGTCGTGCCCCAGGTGATGGACGCGCGCTACCAGTTCGTCCAGGGGGCGCTCGACGGGACGCTCTTCCACGCGGGCGCGCGCCACACCTGGCTCGGGTGGGCGGCGCTCTTCGGGCTCGTCGTCGCCGCCAAGTGCCTGGCGACGGGTTGCACGGTCGGCACCGGCAACGCCGGCGGGATGATCGGCCCGGCCGTCTTCATCGGCGGGGCGACGGGAGCGGCCCTCGGGGCGCTCCTCGAGGCGGCGCTCCCGGGGACGATCCCGGAGGGGCTCCGCCAGGCCCTCGTGCCGGTGGGCATGGCGGGCGTGCTCGCCGCCTCGCTCCGGGCGCCGCTCGCGTCGATCGTCATGGTCACGGAGATGACGGGCAGCTACGGGCTCATCGTCCCGCTCATGCTCGTGAGCGCCGTCGCCTACCGCCTGGGCGGGCGGTTCGGGCTGAACGAGGAGCAGCTCGCGAGCGCCGCCGAGTCGCCGGCGCACGCGGGGGAGGCGATCGTGAAGCGGCTCTCGGCCTGGAAGGTGGGCGACCTCGCCGACCGCTCCTGGCCGCACGTCGTGGCCCCGGGGGCGTCGCTGCCCGAGCTGGTCGCGGCCCTCGCGCCCGGGACGCGCCCGACGTTCGCGGTGGTCGAGGGCGGGCGGCTGCAAGGCCTCATCTCGACCGGCGACATCGCCCGGGCGGTCGAGCTTTGCGACCCGCAGGCGCCGGCGGTCGCGGCCGACGTCATGACCCGCTCGCCGCGGGTCGTGCGCGCCGACGACGACCTGCTCGGGACGCTCAAGCTCTTCCTCGCGCACAAGGTCGACGTCCTGCCGGTCGTGGGGGAGGACGGCGCCGAGTTCCTGGGCGTGCTCGACCGGGCGACGATCCTCGGGGCGTTGCAGCGCCGGGCCGAGACGGAGCGCGACCACCTCATCCGCGAGCACGCGGGCCTGCGCGCGATCGCCCAGGAGCAGGAGCTCGAGTCCCTCCTCGTCGGTCTCCCGGCGACCCGCCGGCGCACGGTCCGGCGCCTGCCCGTCCCCGGCGAGGCCGCCGGCCGCTCCCTCCGCGAGGCCGACTTCCGCCGCCGCTACGCCTGCGAGGTCATCGCCATCGAGACCGCGGCGGGCGAGCTGATCACGCCGCCCGACCCCGGACGGCCGCTCGGGGCGGACGAGACCCTGATCGTCCTGCCGAGCCGCCCGGCCCAGGAGGAGCCGCCGCGAACGCCGGCAGGCGCACCCGCCGGCGCCCCCGACGGCTGAAGATCTCCGCCGGCCCCGCCCCCCGGCTCCGCGTCCCTTCCGGCGGGCGGGCGGGCGGGTGCGGAGCGGCCGATGAGCCACATGCCGCGCGCAGGCGCAGGACGGGCTGTCCGGACGACGCCGGGCGCGATACCTTGGCGGGCATGGAGACGACTCGCGACGGGGGGGCCCGGCCGGCGGGCGACGCCCCCTTCGCCCGGGCCGTGGTGCTCGTGGAAGGGGTGAGCGACCGGCTCGCCATCGAGACCCTGGCTCGGCGCCGCAACCGGAGCCTCGCGGCCGAGGGCATCGCCGTCGTGCCGATCGGCGGCTCGAAGAACATCGGGAGCTTCCTCGACCGCTTCGGCCCGCGGGGGCTGGACCTCCGGCTCGCGGGCCTCTGCGATGCCGGCGAGGAAGGCGACTTCCGGCGAGGCCTCGAGCGGGCCGGCCTCGGATCCCCCGGCACCCGCGCCGACATGGAACGCCTGGGTTTCCACGTGTGCGTGCGGGACCTGGAGGACGAGCTGATCCGCTCTCTCGGGGCGGCGACCGTGCTCCGGGTCATCGAGGCCGAGGGCGACCTCGAGTCCTTCCGCACCTTGCAGAAGCAGTCCGCGTGGCGCGGTCGCAAGGACGAGGACCAGCTCAAGCGCTTCATCGGCAGCCACTCCGGCCGGAAGGCCCGGTTCGCGTCCCTGCTCGTCGACGCCCTGGATCTCGCCCGGGTGCCGCGGCCGCTGGATCGCGTCCTCGAGAGCCTCACCCTCCCGCGAACCCCCACCCCGCGCACGTGACGCGCCCGCGGTCGGGGAACGCCGCCGGACGCCGGGTCCGCGGCTCGACATCCCCGTCGAGGCGTGCGAGCCTCTCGAGGGCCGCGTCGTCTCGCGCGCCGCGGCGGCGGTCGTCGGAGACGCGGAGCCCTTCTGCTTTCGCGTCGCCCGCGTCCGCTTCCGCTTCGAGTCCGAGGCGCGCGATCCGCTGGCGTGAAGGCCGTCGGGAGGGACGCGGGCGTCGAGGGCCGGGGGCCGGTGGCGCCCCGGCCTTCCACGATAGGCTCGCCGGGGCACGGTGACCCGCCGCGTCCGGTCGCGGGGCCGCCCTGCGCCGGAGCGAGAAGACCGTGAGCGGCCTGTCCGGTCCCGGCGGGTTCCGTCCGCTTCCGCCGCCGCTGCCGGAGGACATGGACGCGCGCGCGGCGCCGGCGGAGCCGGGCCCCGCCCCCGCGGGTGGCCCGCGCGCTCCGTCCGGGCGAGCACGCCCAGGTGCAGCTCCACGAGCCGTCGCACATGGTCGCCATCGGTCGGGATCCGCAGGGGCGGCTGTGGTCCCGCCCTTCGTCCTCAAGATGCGCTGAGAGGGAGGCCGCGGCGAGCCGGGAGCGGACCGGCTCCCGGGCGTTCGCGGGCCCGGCCCCGGCGGCCGCTTCCTCCGGCGCCGCGCCCTGCCGCCGCGGAGGCAGGCCCCGCGCGACGGCGAGCGCGAGCGCGGGGGCGCGCCCCGGCCGGACGCGTCCGCTCGTCATGGTCCCGGCCGCGACGGCTCGTAGGCGAGGTTCGGCCCGAGCCAGCGCTCCACCGCGTCCAGGTCCATGCCCTTGCGCCGGGCGTAGGACTCGGCCTGGTCGCGGCCGATGCGTCCGACGGTGAAGTACCGGGCCTCGGGATGGGAGAAGTAGAGGCCGCTCACGCTCGCGGCCGGGAGCATGGCGGCGTGCTCGGTGAGGGTCATGCCCTGCTCGGCGGCCTCGAGGATGGCGAAGAGCGGGAACTTGCCGCCGTGGTCGGGGCAGGCCGGATAGCCGTAGGCGGGGCGGATCCCGCGGTGCTTCTCGGCGAGGATGTCGTCCTTTGAGGCCGCCTCGTCGCCGTGGCCCCACTCCTCGCGCGCCCGGGCGTGAAGCCAGGCGGCGGAGGCTTCGGCGAGGCGGTCGGCGAGGGCCTTGACCAGGATGGCGTGGTAGTCGTCGTGGTCCGCCTCGTAGCGGCGGACGAGGTCGTCGGCCCCGAGGCCGGCCGTGACGGCGAAGAGGCCGAGGTGGTCGGGGACGCCCGCGTCGCGCGGCGCGACGAAGTCCGCGAGGCAGAGGTTCGGGCGCGCGTCGGGCTGGACCTCCTGCTGGCGCAGCATGGGGAGGCGGGCGAGGACCTCGCGGCGGGCGTCGTCTTCGTAGAGGACGATGTCGTCGCCCTCCGCGGCCGCCGGCCAGAAGCCGTAGGCCGCCTTCCCGGCGATGAGCCCGCCCTCGAGGATGCGCTCGAGGAGCGACCGCGCGTGCCCGTAGAGGTCGCGGGCCGCCTTCCCGTACTGCGGGTGGTCGAGGATGCCCGGGAAGCGGCCCTTCAGCTCCCAGGCCGAGAAGAGGTAGGTCCAGTCGATGAACCGCGCGACCTCGCCGAGCGGGAGATCCAGGAGCCGCCGCCCGAGGAACCGCGGCGCCGGGGCGGGCGGCTGCGCCGTCCAGTCGACGCGGAGGCGGTTCGCGAGCGCCCGCTCGTAGGGGAGCAGCGGCTTCTCCCGGCGCGCCTCGTACCTCTCCCGGAGCGACTCCTGCTCGGCGCGGTTCGAGGCGTCGAAGGCCGCCCGGCGCTCGCCCGCGAGGCTCGAGACGACGTCGACGACGCGCGAGGCGTCGAGCACGTGGACGACCGGGCCGCCGTACTCGGGCGCGATCTTGACGGCCGTGTGCTGCCGGCTCGTCGTCGCGCCGCCGATGAGCAGGGGGAGCCTAAGGCCGCGCCGCTCCATCTCGCGCGCGACGTACGCCATCTCGTCCAGCGATGGCGTGATCAGGCCGGAGAGGCCGACCATGTCGGCCCCGCGCTCGACCGCCGTGTCGAGGACCCTCGCCGCCGGGACCATCACGCCGAGGTCGATGACCTCGTAGCTGTTGCAGCCGAGGACCACGCCCACGATGTTCTTGCCGATGTCGTGGACGTCGCCCTTGACGGTCGCCATGACGATCCGGCCCTGTGCGCTCCTGCCCGCGCCCCCCGCGGCCCCCGCGCCCGCGGCCCCGGCCGCGGCCGCCGCCTTCTCCGCCTCCATGAAGGGCTCGAGGTAGGCGACCGCCTTCTTCATGGCCCGCGCGCTCTTCACGACCTGCGGCAGGAACATGCGCCCCGACCCGAAGAGGTCGCCGACGACCTTCATGCCGTCCATGAGCGGCCCCTCGATGATGTCGAGCGGCCGCGCGTACTTCCGCCGTGCCTCCTCCACGTCCGGCTCGATCCAGTCGACGACGCCGTGGACGAGCGCGTGCTCGAGCCGCTTCTCGACCGGGGCCTCGCGCCAGGCGAGGTCGGCCTCCCGCTTCTTCCCTCCGCCCTTCACGGTCCCGGCGAGCTGCACGAGCCGCTCGGTCGCGTCCGGCCGCCGGGCGAAGATCACGTCCTCGACGCGCTCGCGCAGCTCGGGCGGGATGTCCTCGTAGACGGCGAGCTGCCCGGCGTTGACGATCCCCATGTCCATGCCGGCCCGGATCGCGTGGTAGAGGAAGGCCGAGTGCATGGCCTCGCGCACGAGGTCGTTGCCGCGGAAGGCGAACGACAGGTTGCTCACGCCGCCGCTAACCTTGGCGCCGGGGCAGGTGCGCTTGATGACGCGCGTCGCCTCGATGAAGTCGAGCGCGTAGCGGTCGTGCTCCTCGAGGCCGGTCGCGATCGCGAGGATGTTGGGGTCGAGGATGATGTCCTCCGGCTCGAAGCCCGCCCGCTCGACGAGCAGCCGGTACGCGCGCTCGCAGATCTCGACCTTCCGCTCCTTCGTGTCCGCCTGGCCGCGCTCGTCGAACGCCATGACGACGACGCCCGCCCCGTAGCGCCTTACCCGCCGCGCCTTGGCGAGGAAGTCCTCCTCGCCCTCCTTCAGGCTGATCGAGTTGACGACGCCCTTGCCCTGGACGCACTTGAGGCCGGCTTCGAGCACCGACCACTTCGAGCTGTCGACGACGATCGGGACGCGCGCGATCTCGGGCTCGGTCGCGATGTAGTCGAGGAACGTCGTCATCGCCCGCTCGGAGTCGAGCAGGCCCTCGTCCATGTTGACGTCGAGCAGGTTCGCCCCGCCCCGCACCTGGTCGACGGCGACCCTTGCCGCCTCCGCGTAGCTGCCGGCCTTGATCAGGCGGGCGAACCGGGCCGAGCCGGTGACGTTCGTCCGCTCGCCGATCATCTGGAAGGCCGAGTCGGGGCGGATCGTCAGGGCCTCGAGGCCGGAGAAGCGCGTGAAGCGCGAGTCGCCGGCGCGCGGCGCCGGGAGCGGCCGCGGCGCGAGGCCCTCGACGGCCCGCGCGATCGCCGCGATGTGGTCCGGCGTCGTCCCGCAGCAGCCGCCGACGATGTTGACGAAGCCGCTGGCCGCGAAGTCGCGGCAGAGCGCCGCCGTCTCCTCCGGCCGCTCGTCGTACCGGCCGAACGCGTTCGGCAGGCCCGCGTTCGGGTAAGCGCTCACGGGCTCCTCCGCGAGGCGCGCGAGCTCCGCCAGGAACGGCCGCATCTCGCGCGCCCCGAGGGCGCAGTTGATCCCCACGGCCAGGGGCTTCGCGTGGCGGATCGAGATGTAGAAGGCGTCGAGCGTCTGGCCCGAGAGCGTCCGGCCGCTCCGGTCCGTGATCGTGACGGAGATGATGAGCGGCAGCCGGACGCCCTTCTCCTCGAAGACGTTCTCGATCGCGACGATCCCGGCCTTCGCGTTCAGCGTGTCGAAGATCGTCTCGAGCAGGAGCAGGTCGACGCCGCCCTCGACGAGGCCGCGCGCCTGCTCCTCGTACGCGCGCCGCACGTCGTCGAACGCGACCGCGCGCCTTGCCGGGTCGTTCACGTCCGGCGAGATCGAGAGCGTCCGGTTCGTCGGCCCCATCGACCCGGCGACGAGCCGCGGCTTCCCGGGCGTCCGCGCCGTCCACTCGGCCGCCGCCGCCTTCGCGAGCCGCGCCGCCGCCACGTTCATCTCGAAGACGACCGGCTCGAGGCCGTAGTCGGCCTGGGCGATCGCCGTCGCCGTGAACGTGTCCGTCTCGATGATGTCCGCGCCCGCCGCCAGGTACTCCCCGTGGATCGCGGACACGACATCCGGTCGCGTGAGCGCCAGGACATCGCCGTTCCCCTTGAGGTCGTGCGGGTGGTCCCGGAACCGATCGCCCCGGAAGTCCGCCTCCCCCAGGCCGCGGCGCTGGATCATCGTCCCCATCGCCCCGTCGAGGATGAGGATGCGCCTCGCGAGGAGGTCGCGCAGGAGGTCGGCCGGAGATCGCGCGCCGGGGGTCGTCACGGTCTCAGCAGTATAGCGCGCGGCGCGCGCGGAGGCTCGGGCGGCGGCGGACGGAGGGACGGGACGGTCCCGTCCGCTACCGTCCCGGAAGGCTCCGGACCTTCGCCCCGGGGAAGTAGTACTCGAGGATCTCGGCCGCCGACTTCCCGTCCGCGGCCATCTCGTAGGCGCCCGTCTGGCACATCCCCGCGCCGTGGCCGTAGCCCCGCCCGAAGATCGCGATCGTGTCGCCGCGGTCCTCGATCCGGTCGAAGAGCGTGCTCCGGAGCTTGAACGCGGCGAGCGGCCGCCGGAACCCGTCGTTCGCGTGGAGACGCACGACCTCGGCGGAGCCCTCGAGCGCGATCGTCACCTCGAGGGCGTGGCCGCCCGGGAGCCTCTTCGAGACCGCGACCGACCTCACCTTCTCGCCCCGGCGCGCGGGCGGCAGGCACCGGGCCGCGATCTCCGCCTTGGTGAAGACCGCCGGCTCCTTCCAGCGGTAGACCTGGGGGCGGCGCACGCAGTACTCGCAGGTCCGCCCCCCGAGCGGCGGCATCTCCTCGGCCTCGTCGCCCAGCACCTCCCAGGCGGGCTCGGTCGCGCCGCCGCACGCGGCGGCGTAGAACGTCCGGACGAGCCGCCCCTCGTACGCGACGATCCGGCCGCGGGTCGCGTCGACGAGCCGGGTCGCGAGCTCCGTCTCCCGCTCCGTGCCGCCGTAGACCTGCGAGCGCTCGTCGTCGTAGAGGTCGAACGGCAGGCCCGTGAGGCGCCGCAGCCGCCCGAGGCGCTGCTCGTGGATCGCGTAGGTGCGGGCGGCGATGACCTGCGCCTCGAGCGCCGCCGCGCCCTCCGAGAGGCTCATCTCCTTCCCGACGACGCCCTTCAGGTAGTCCTCGAGGTCGACCTCGTTCACGAGGGCGAGCCTTCGCCCGTCGAGCGCGTGGACGAGGAGCGCCCCGTGGTAGCGGACGCGGTGCGGCTCCGCGATCGGGCGGTCGCGCTGGTCGCGGGTGTACTCGATCTCGATGGTGCCGTCGCGCACCGGGACGACCGTCACCGGGCTCTCCGCAAAGGCGCGCCCGCCGATGGCGACGCCCTTCGCGCCGCTTGCGCCGCCCGCGCGCACCTCGCTCGAGGGGAGCCCGTCGCCGCGCGCGAGCAGGGCGCCCCCGGCGCCGCGGACCTCGTACGGGCCGAGGACGGCGAGCCGCGCGACCTCGTCGCCGAGGCAGCGTCCGAGGCCGATCAGGAGCCGCGGCCGCGCGCCGATGCGCTCGAGGCGCATGGGGTCGGCGGCCCCGCCCTCGACCTGCGCGCGGGCGGCGCCCGGGGCCGCGAGGAGGAGCAGGAGCGACAGCGGGAGCAAGACCGCGAGCGTGCGTTTCATGCGGTTCACCTCCGGCAACGTAGCCGGGAAGGGCAGGGTAAGCGAACCGACGCCGAAACGCACGCTCGCGCACGAATCTCCAGGCGCGGCCGGCGCTACATGTCGGCCGCCACGTACCCGTGATACCGGCCCATCCAGTACGCGACGAGGTAGTCCACGCCCGGGTACTCGACGCGCAGGTCCTCCGGGCTGCGGTAGGCGAAGGGGCTCCGCTGCCAGAGGAAGTCGCTGCGGGGCCGGAGGTGGACGGGCACGGGGTCCCTCGCCTGGTCCACGCCGAAGAGCGCCTGCGCGATCCGGTCCGGGCGGACGGAGCGCGAGCCGTCGACGCCGCGGTGCCGGTGGGGCGGGGGGTCGAAGAGCTGGAGCGACCAGATCCCCTCGTGGACGGAGATCCAGTCGGCGCCGCCGTGCCGGCCGGGCGCGCGGGCCGCGTGGATGAAGGCGAAGAAGCTGTTGAACTGGTCGCGCACCGGGGCCGAGGCGGAGGGGCCGGCGAAGAGGCGGCGGAGAGCGTCCTCGTAGCGCGCGCGCACGGCCGGGTCCGTCTCGAGGCGCAGGAGCGTGTAGAGCGGCTGGAAGGCGAGGTTGAAGTTGTACCACTTCGTCCGCGGGCCGAAGTCGAGGACGAGGGCGGACGGGATGAGGTTCGCGTACCGGCGCGCGGCGTCGGCGTAGGCCTGCGCGTACCTCGGGTCGCCCGGGTTCGAGACGGCCGCCGCCTTGAGCCCCGAGAGCACGATGAGCGCGTGCACCGGGTTCGTCACGCGCAGGCCGAGGAAGGAGGTGCCGACATCGCCGTGCGTCGTCGGCTGCCCGTCGACGTCGACGATCCGGTGGCCGTTCGCGATCAGGTGGTCGGCCATGGCGGCGAGGTCCGCCGCGCACTGCGCGCGGACGGCGGGATCGGCGATCCGGTCCCACGCGACCGCGTAGCCGAAGATGAGCCCGGTGTACTGGTCGCGCGAGACGTTGCCGCGCCAGCGGTAGCCGGCGAAGGGGCCCGTCCCGTCGTGGATCTCGCCCGGGCCCGGGTAGGGCTGGGTCGTGGCGCGGAAGAAGTTGCGGCCCCAGAGCCCGCGCACGCCCGTGATCTCGGTCAGGGCGCGGAGCGCGTCGAGCCCGCGGCGCGCGTTCGCGAGCGCCTCGGCCTCGCCCGTCGTCGCGTGGCGGAACGCCTGGGCGGCCACGTACGTGCCCGTCCAGAGGGCGGCGTCGCCCTCGTTCGTGTACTCGGCGACCGTCGTGAGCGACGCGTCGAGGAGCGCGTCGACGGTGAGGCCGTCGGGCGAGTGGCGGAGGCGGTAGACCTGGTCGTAGGCGAGCGCCTTCTCGAGGAGCGGTCCCGGCCGGGACGGCCGGCCCGCCTTGTCGCCCGCCGCCGGAGTGCCCGCGAGCGCGACGTTCCCGCGGCTCCGCGCGACGCGGACGACCTGGGCGTTCGACTGCGCGCCGGCGACCGTCACGCGCACGGCGCCGGTCCACGTCCCGGGCGGGACGGTGACCAGCAGGCGGTCGGGCGCGGCCTGACGGACGGTCGCGGCGCGGCCCGCGACGACGACGCCGTTCCGGGCGGGGTCGATCGAGAAGCCGCTGCCGAAGACCTCGAGCTGGCCGCCGGGCGCGATCTCGAAGGGCTCGACGCGCTCGATGCGCGGCGCGTCCTGGGCCGCCGCCGCCACGGGGAGCAAGGCCACGAGCGAGAGGGTCGTGATCGCCGCAAGTGCTCGCATGCTGCCTCCTTTTGCATCCGGCACTTGTAGCGGCGGGCCCTTTACGAACCGTGAAACGGCGGCGCGTCAGCGCGCTCGAGTCCCGGAGATCCGCTCCCCGAGCGCCTCGGCGGCCGCCTCCTCCCACGAGAGCGCCCGGCCGGCGTCGACCGCGGCGGCGAGCGCGCGCTCGCCGAGCGCCTCGCGGAGACGGGCCATCTCGGCGGCGTGGTCCGCGCGCTCGACCGGCGGCAGCGGCGCGCCGATCCGGTCGCGGAGCGCGGCGGCCGCGCCGAGCAGGTGCGCGGCCCGCCGCGGGCGGCCCTCGGCCCGCTCGATGGCCGCGAGCGACCCGAGGCCCGAGAGGAGGCCGGGTCGGTCGCCGAGCCGCCGCGCGATCTCCAGGCTCTCCCGGCAGAGAGGGCGCGCCGCCGCCGCGTCTCCCGCCCGGCGCCGGGCGTCCGCGAGCGCGCGCAGGGCGAGCGCCGTCCCCTGCCGCTCGCCGAGCTCCCGGAACGTGCGGAGGCTCTCCTCGATGGCCGCCCGGGGCGGGGCGCCTCCGGGCCCGCCGGGCAGGCCGGGCAGCCCGGGCAGGCCGGCGAGGAGCGCGAGCTCGAGCGAGGCGTAGGCGGCGCCGCGCCGGTCGCCGGTCGCCCGGTAGATCGCGAGCGCCTCGGTGAGACGAGCCCCGGCGCCGGCCAGGTCGCCCTCGTCGCGGGCCGCCTGGGCGAGGTTCATGAGCGCGGTCGCCGCCTCGAGCCGCTCGCCGAGCGTCCGGCTCGTCTCGAGCTGCTCCTCGAAGAGCGCCCGCGCCTTGGCGAGGTCGCCGCGCTCGCGGAGGATGAGGCCGAGGTTCGCCGCCACGTGGGCCGCGCGCCGCGGATCGCCGGCCTCTCGCTCCATGGCGAGGGCCTCCTCGAGCAGGCGCCCCGCCCGCTCGAGCTCGCCCTGCGCCCAGGCGACGAGCCCGAGGTTGTTGAGCGCGTGCGCGGCGCCGCGGCGATCGCCGAGCCGGCGCCGGAGGGCGAGGCTCGACTCGAAGTGCCGGCGCGCTTCCGGGTACTCGCCCTCGGCCCAGGCGAGCGCGCCCGCGACCCCGAGCGCCTTCGAGCGGATCGGGCCGGGGGCCCGCCCGCCCGCCCGCGCGAGGAGCGCCTCGATCCGCCGGCGCCCCTCGGCGAAGTGCCCGCGCCCGTACCAGAAGGGAAGGAGCGCCGCGGCGAGCCGGAGGCCGAGCGCCGCCGCCCCGCGCCCCGGCGCCGACGCCGCGAAGTCGAGGGCCGCGCGGAGGTTCTCCGGCTCGGCGCCGAGCCGCGCGAGCGCCGCCCCTTCCGCGCCGGGCGGCTCCGACCCGGCGCGCTCCGCGAGGTCCAGGCACCGCTCGGCGTGGCGCCGCTGGAGCCGGCTCCGGTCGCGCGGCGCCAGCCGGTCCGCCGCGTACTCGCGCACGGTCTCGAGAAAGCGGAAGCGGACCTCCGGGCCGCCGCCGCGCGAGTGGAGGAGCGAGCACTCGCGAAGCTCGGCCAGCCGGTCGAGCGTCGCCGCCGGACCCGCGACCGCCTCGGCCGCCTCGGCCGTGAACCCGCCGCGGAACACGGACAGGCGGGTGAAGAGAGTGCGCTGGGCGCGGGAGAGGAGGTCGAAGCTCCAGTCGAGGGCGGCGCGCATCGTCGCGTGGCGGGCCGGAGCTCCGGGGCGGCGGCGTCCGGCGAGGAGCTCGAGGCGCCGCCCGCGTCCGCCGGCCGTCCCGAGCCGCTCGAGCATCTGCGCCGCCGACAGGAGGTGGGCGCGACCGGCGGCGAGCTCGAGGGCGAGCGGGATCCGCTCGAGCCGGGCGCAGATCTCGGCGATCGCCGGCGCGTTCGCCTCGGTCACCTCGAAGTCGGGCTGCATCGCCCGGGACCGGTCGGCGAAGAGGCGCACGCTCTCCTCGTCCGGGAGCGGACCGAGCGCCAGCTCGCGCTCGAAGGCGAGCCCGAGGCGCCGCTGCGACGTGACCACGCAGGCGACATCGGGCGCCAGGCGGAGGAGGCGGGCGATGAGCGGCGCGCCGCCGTCGACGAGCCGCTCGAAGTTGTCGAGGACGAGGAGGAACCGCCCGTCGCCGAGGGCCTCGGCGGCGAGCTCGAGCGCGTCCCCGCGCTCGGTCCTCGGGCCGACGGCGTCGAGGATCGCCTCGGGGATGAGGCGCGCATCCGAGAGGTCGGCGAGCCCGACGAAGCGCGCCTGGGCGCCGAGCGGTCCGGCGAGCCGCCTCACCGCCTCGATGGCGAGCCGCGTCTTCCCCGTCCCCGCCGGGCCGGTGATCGTCAGCAGCCGCGCGCCGGCGCGGAGCGCCTTCCCGATCCACGCGACCTCGGCCTCGCGCCCGAAGAAGCGCGAGGGCTCGACCGCGAAGCTCTCCGGCGGGGCGGGCGCGGGCGCGGCCTCGAGCCGGGCGAGCCGCCGGCGGACCTCCTCGTGCTCGGGGCAGGCCCCGAGCGCGCGCCGGCCCACCTCGATCGCCGCCTCGTCCGCGCCGCGCCGCTCGTGCTCGCTCATGAGGTCGAGCGCGGCCCGCAGGAACGCGTCGCGGAGCCGTTCGCGCTCGACCAGCACCCATGGCTCGTAGAAGCCCGGCAGGAGCTCGCCGCGGTAGAGGGAGAGGACGCGCTCGAGGGCCGCGAGCCGCTCCGCCGCGCCGGGCGCCGCCCGCCCGGCCGCCCGGGCCGCCGCCTCGAGGTCCGCGACGTCCGTCGTGAACGCGGCCGGAGCGAGCCGGACGCTCGTCCGGTCCGCCTCGAGGACCGCTGCGCCGCCGCCGGCGCCCGGACCCGAGAGGTCGTGCCGGAGGGCCGAGAGCGCCTGGCTCAGGTTGTTCCGCCCGCGCGCCGGCTCCGCCCCCGGCCAGAGCATCTCGATCAGGGCCTCGCGCGCGTGCGAGCGGTCGCGGTGGTGCGCGAGCCAGCCGAGGAGGGCCGCGACCTTGCGCGTGCGGAACCGGGACACGACCACGCCCGCTCGCTCGGCCCGGAGCCAGCCGAGGAGCTCGAGCCGCCAGGGCGCCGGGGTCATCTGCGCGTGTCCTCGCTCACGTCGGCCCGAGGCGCCTCGCGACGACGGGCTCACGAGCCGGCGGCGACGGGATGCGAGCCGCCGCGAGTCGTCGGTCGGGGCGAGCCTCGCTCTCACGTACCCGGCGACCTGAACGTGCGGGTCGAGCGGACACGGGCTGACCTGCAGAAGCCGCGGCGCCTGAAGGCCGGGCCTGGTGCACGCCTGACCTCCAGCGGCGGATCGGCACCCTCCGCGTTGCTCGATCGGTCGACCCGGGACCCTCGGCTCCCACTCGAGTCCATCTTCGCACGCGAGCACCCGGCGCACAAAGCCCGTCTCGAGCCGTGCCGTCCAGGTCCGCGCGGACGCGGTCGCCGCCCGCACGGCATGAGACCCGGCGTGACGCGTTCCAGGTCCCGGCCGGTAGAATCACCGTGCCGTGGGACACCGGCCGGGGGAAACCGCATGACGGACGGAACCGAAGCGCCGCTGGTTCGCGAGCTGGACGTCGCGCGCCGCCTCGCCCGCGAGGCCGGGGCGCGTGCCCGCCGGCTGCAGCGGGAGGGGCTGGCCGTCGACCGCAAGGGGGACGGCAGCTTCGTGAGCAACGCCGACCGCGACCTGAACGCCCTCCTCGTCGCCGGCCTCGGCGCGGCCTTCCCGGCCGACCTCGTGCTCGGGGAGGAGTCGGCGGGCGGGGCGGGCCGTGCGGGCGCGCGCCTCTGGCTCGTCGACCCGATCGACGGCACGCACGAGTTCGTCCAGGGCGGCGACGAGTGGAGCGTCGTCATCGGCCTGCTGATCGATGGGGCTCCGGCGCTCGGGGTCGTCCACCACGCCGCGAGCGGCACGACGTACCTGGCCGCGCGCGGCGCGGGCGCCTCTCGCGAGGACGCCGACGGGCGGCGCGCTCCGCTGCGCTGCGCCGCCCCGGCCGCGGACCGGGCGCCGCGCTGGCTCGGCTCCCGGAGCCGGCCCGATCCGCTCGCCGACCAGGTCAGGCGGCGCACGGGCGCGGGGCCGGCGACGCCGATGGGCTCGGTGGGGCTCAAGGCGGCGGCCATCGCCCGTGGCGACTTCGACCTCTACCTGAACAGCGCCGGCCTCTGCGGGCCCTGGGACACCTGTGCCGCCGAGGTCCTGCTGGCGGAGGCCGGCGGGTGCCTGCGCCCCCTTTCGGGGGAACGGCTCGACTACCGCCACGCCGCCCTGGGCCGGATCGAGGCGCGCTTCGTGGCGGGCGAGCGGGAGGCGGTGGACCGTGTCCTCCGCGCCCTGTGGGACGCGCGGACCCGCCGCGGCCAGACCCCCGACGACTACTTCGCGGCCCTCGCCGGCTCCGGCGACCCGTGGCTCGTCGTGCCGGTCGGGATCTCGGGCTCGGGCAAGTCGACCTGGACCCGAGCCGCCACCCGCCGCGGGTTCGCGGCGATCGGCGCCGACGACCTGCGGGTGAAGCACCTCGAGGCGCTGCGGGCGGCCGGCCGGACGATCGTCGCCGGCGGGCGCGAGCGCCCGGCCGATCCGGGCGACCCGGGGCAGGTCTTCTGCCCCGAGCTGCGGGCGCAGGTCCCGGCGCTCATCGCCGCCGCCCTCGAGGCCGAGCTCGCGGCGCGCCGATCGGTGGTGCTCGACGTGACCAACCTCACGCTCGCGCGCGTGCCCTTCATGCACGAGGCGCGCCGGGCGGGCTACCCCGTCGCGGCGCTGGTCTTCGAGAGCCACGACCTCCGGTTGAACCTGGAGCGGATCGAGCGGCGGGCGGCCCTGGGCGGCGTCGACCTCGCCCCGAAGGGGACGTCGGACCCGCGGCCTACCGCCTCCAGGCGCTCGAGACCCTGCAGGGCAACTTCGACGCCTTCTGTCGAGGGCTGGCGGAGGGCACCCTCCCGGACGCCCTGGTGCGGGAGCCGCTGCCTCCCGGTCCCGCCCTCGAGGCCATGCGCTCCGCGCGCGGGAGCTGGACCGCCTGGCTGGCCGCGCTCGACCCGCGCGAGCGAGGGGCGGCGGAGGCCTGGCGCGCGCGCGACGTCTTCACGCGCGTGGACCTCGTGGACCTTTGGCCGGGGGTGGTGGCACCCACGGTCGCATGCCCCCATGGAGAGATCGAGGAGGCCGGGCGAGGAGAGCATGAGCGGACCCACGATCGAGGCCAGCGGCGGCGCGGCGGGTGAGCCGAAGGCGCCGGAGGCGCGGCGCTTCCGGGCCCGCGCCGTCTGCGATCCCGACGCGCCCACCGGCCGGATCGTCGCGACGATCGGCGCCCCGGACTCCCCGGGGTACGCCGACCTCGAGGACATCGTCGGCTTCGGCACGATCCGGCTGAACCTCGCCTTCGTCGAGCCGCAGACGTACGGCGACTATCGCCGGCTCGTCCGCAGGATCCGCGAGCGCAGGGGCGACGCGATCGGCATCCTGCTCGACTGCGTCGGTCCGCGCGTGAAGCTCGGCAAGCTGCCGCGCGAAGGCGTCGCGCTCCGCGAAGGCGCCGAGGTGACGCTCACGACCCGCGAGGGGACGGAGGCGGGCCCCGACGTCCTCCCGTCGGCCCTCGCCGAGCTTGCGCGGCTCGTGCGTCCGGGGCAGCCGGTCGTCCTCGACGAGGGCCGCATGCGGCTCGAGGTCCTGCGCGTCGAGGGGGCGACCGACGTGCGCTGCGTCGTGCGGCGCGGCGGGCGGCTGAAGAAGCGCGGCCTCAACCTCCCCGAGACCGACGTGCCGCTCCCCGCCCTCAGCGACCGCGACCGGCGCGATCTCGCCGCGCTGCTCGAGGAGGACGCGGTCGACATGGTCGCGCTCTCGTTCGTGCGCGGGCCCGAGGACGTGGCCGAGCTGCGCGCGTTCCTGCGGGAGCGGCGCCGGCCCGACGTCCGGATCATGGCCAAGATCGAGACGCGGCAAGCCGTCGAGGCGATCGACGACATCGCCGCCGTCTCCGACGCGCTCATGGTCGCGCGCGGCGACCTCTGGGCGGAGCTCCGCAACCCGTGGGAGCTGCCGCGCATCACGTCCCGCCTCATCCGCGCCGGCAACGCCCTCGGCATCCCGGTCGTGACCGCGACGCAGACCCTGTCGAGCATGGTCGACCGCGACGTGCCGAGCCGGGCCGAGGTGGACGAGGTCTACCTCCTCCTCGGCTCGGGCTCGGACGCGATCATGGGCTCCGAGGAGTTCGCGGTCGGCCGCTACCCGCGCGAGGTGGCCGCCGCGATCCGGGCGGTGTCGAGGGAGGTCGACCGCGAGCGGCTCGAGGCGGCCCGCGACGGGCGCCCGCCCGAGCGCGCCGCGGCCGCGACCGGCGAGTTCGGCCGCGAGAAGGCCGCCGTCGCCTGGGCCGAGAGCGCGGCCCGCGTCCGCTGCCTCGTCGCCATCAGCGACTTCGGCAAGGTCGCTCGCCAGGTGTGCCGCGAGCGGCCGAGGAAGCCCCTCGTCGTCGCCACCAACGTGCCGGCGACGGCGCGCTACCTCCAGCTCCTCGGCGTCTACCCGGTGCTCGTCGACTACCGGTGGGACGACGAGGACCACGCCGCCATCGCGCGCGCCGCGCTCGAGGCGCTCGGCTGGCGCGGGGCCGACGAGACCGCGATCGTCGCCGTCAGCCACCACGCCGCGCCCGGGCGCCGGTACTCCAAGGTCGAGGAGGTCCCGCTCCCGCGCTGAGGGGGGGCTTCGGCCCGCGTCGCCGGCGGCCCGGGAGGACCGGGAGAGAGCGGCGCGCCGCGCGCGCGCTACTCCTTCATCTCGTACGCGTCCTGCTGCGAGATCACGTGGCGGCTCCAGATCCGGCCGAACCGCTCGGGCGCGGCCGCGGGGCGGCGGATCATCCCGAGGCAGAGCTCCTGCTGCGCCGGCGTGCTGCTCGGCTTCGAGTAGAGCTCGAGCGCGCAGGCGGAGAAGTCGCGGACGAGGAAGTCGAAGATCTGCTCCAGGACGTCGCCCTCGACCTCGTGGATCCGCGCGCTCTCGATGATGAGCTGCCCGTACGCGACGAGCGTGAACAGCTCGCCGACCGTGAGCAGGAAGTCGATGTCCTTCTGCTGCTGCGCATCCGGCGTCGCCGTCAGGCCGAAGGTCCGGAAGGCCTCGACCTGCTCGAGGAAGAGGCGGGCGTTGGGCCCGTCCACGCTCCCGTAGGCGAGGTGGTAGTCGTGGAAGCGGATGGCGCCGAGCCCCTTCGCCGGCCCCTGGCGGAAGAGGAAGGCGTCGTGCGCCGCGTCGGCGCGCTTCGGGACGGCGGGCAGCTCGGCCTGGTTCATGAAGTAGCCGGCCATGAACTTGACGATGAGCGCCGTGTTCACGTGGACCGTGCCCTCGAGCTTCGGCAGCGCGCGGATGTCGCGGGCGACCATCTCGAAGATCGTGTCCTTCTCGAACCCCTTCGCCGCGATCACGTCCCAGAGACGGTTCACGACCCTCTCGCCCTCGGTCGTCACCTTCATCTTGACGATCGGGTTGTAGAGGAGATAGCGGCGGTCCTCGAGCGACGCCGTGCGCATGTAGTCGGCGGCGCGGAGCGCGAAGAGCTTCATCGCGACGAGGCGCGCCCAGGCGTCGACGAGGAGCTGCCGCACGTGCGGGAAGTCGGTGACGGCGTGGCCGTACAGGCGACGGTGCGCGGCGTGGTGCACGGCCTCGTAGAAGGCGTGCGTGCTCATCCCGATCGCGCCCCAGCCCAGGTTGTACTTGCCGATGTTGACCGTGTTGAGCGCGGCATCCCAGGCCTTCTGGCCGCGCTCGAGGAGGTCGGTCGCCGGCACCGGATAGTCCTCGAGCGAGAAGCAGGCGACGCAGGACTGGCTGTTGACCGTGTTCTTGACGAAGCGGTAGCTCGGGTGCTTCGTCGAGACGGCGAAGAAGACGAACTCGCCGCTGTCCGTGAGCTTGCCGAGCGTCGAGACGAGCGCCGCCTCGTTCCCGTTGCCGATGTAGTACTTCGAGCCCCTCGCCCGGAAGCTCCCGTCCGCCTGCGGCGCGAGCGCCATCTCCGTCGCGTAGATGTCCGCCCCGTGCTCCTTCTCCGAGAGCCCGAAGGCGAAGATCCCGCCGTCCAGCAGGAGCGCGCCCGCGCGCCGCTTCATCGCCTCGTTCTCGCTCTGCCAGATCGGCCCGAGGCCGAGGATCGTGACCTGCCAGGTGTACCAGTAGCAGAGGCCGTAGAACGCCAGGACCTCGCTGTACGCCGCGATCTGCGACGTGTCCCAGCGCGACGTGCCATCCCCGTACTCGGGCGGCGTGAGCAGGGTCGCGAAGACCTTCTCCCGCTTCTGGAACTCGAGGAAGTCGGCGTACCACGTCCGCTCCCGGTCGTCCTCCTTCAGCCTCCGCTTCCCCCTGCCCTCGAAGAAGTCGATCGTCCGGCGGACGATCTCGTTGAACCGGTCGTCGGCGTGGGCGGGTCTGTCCTTCGTCGGGTTGAGAAGAAGCATCGGTCGGCTCCGCGCGTTGTCGGGAGGGGCAGGGCGACCGCACTATAGCACGCCCGCGCGCGATCTCACCAGACCGCGGGCGGGCCGGGTCCCTCCGGAGAGATCGGGGAACCGGGTAACGGTCGCGTAATCCACGCCGCCCTCCGACCGGCATCCTGAAGATCGAAGGCCCGAGGATGCGGGCCGGAGGAGGTGGAACATGAGACGGACTCCGATGGGCAGGACGGGATGGATCGGTGCGTTCGCCGCGTTCGGCTGCGCGGCGCTTGCGGCGTGCGCGGACTCGAGCTCCGGGGGGAGACCGGCGGCCCTTCCGCCGCAGGCGACGGTGGACCTGAGCCAGGCGACCGTCTTCCTCGAGCTGAACGCGACGGACGAGGACCTCGGCATCCACAGCCTGTTCGACGGCGAGGGCTGGACCCGGATGACGATCGTCGCCCCGAACGGGGTCGTGATCTTCAGCGTCACCAACGGCGGGACCCTGAGCCGGATCGGCAGCACGGAGGTGTTCACCGAGAGCGCCGAGCCGCCCTTCTCCGTGCTGCCCCCGCGGGACTTCCTCGCCCTGTTCCCGGAGGGCACCTACACGTTCGACGGCCTGACCGTCGGCGGCCGCAGGCTCGTCGGCCGGTTCGACCTGGACCACCAGATGCCGAGCATGCCCGTCATCGACACGACGCCGCCGCCGGACAGCGTGAGCGCTTCCGGCCCGCTCACGATCCAGTGGACCCTCGACCCGATCCTGCCCGGCGGCGGCGCCCTCATGGGTGGGGCCGACATCGAGAAGCTCCAGGTCATCGTCGATCAGACGGACCCGCTCGACGTCGACCCTCAGCTGATCCTGAGCGTCGACCTCCCGGCCGGCGCGACGGAGTTCACGGTGCCGGCGGGGGTTCTCGTCGCCGGCCGGGAGGCCAAGGTCGAGGTGCTCGCGATCGGCGAGAACGGCAACAAGACGGCGGCGGAGCTCGGGATCGGCATGGTGCAGCCGTAGGGCTCCCGGGCCCGAGCCGGAGGCCCCCTCCACGTCTGCTCCCACCGACACCCGTCGGGCGCGAGCGTCACGCGACCGGCCCGGGCTCGCGTGGCGGCGCGGGTTTGCGGGACACCAGGCGCGGCCTCGCGTTTGCTTCCCGGAAGCCGGCGGCCGGGGCGGAGCGGGACCGCCATGGAAGAGGTCCCGACCCCGGCGGCGGGGAAACGAGGAGAGACGGCCATGACCAGAGCCGCGCGGCTCCTGCTCCTGTTGTCGCCCTTCGTCCTCTGGGGGTGCGCCTTCACCGACCACGAGGTCCAGCTCCCGAGAACGGGCGGGTCGGCGCGGGTCTTCGAGGGCAAGGGCCGGCCGATCGCCGTGGTCGGCCCCTTCTCGGACAAGCGTGCGATCGCCGACCGGGTCGGCATGAAGAAGAACGGGTACGGGATCGAGACGGCGTCCGTGCGTTGCGCGGGAAACCCGGCGGCCTGGGTCGAGGAGCGTCTCATCGCGGGCCTTCAGGCCTCGGGATTCACCGTCCTCACCGGCGACCTCGCATCGCAGGTATCCGGGGCCGTCAGGATCGAGGGGGAGCTCGTGAAGCTGTTCGGCGAGGCCGTCGTGGGCTCCTACACGTCGAACGTCGAGACCGACGTTCACGTCCGCCTGATCGCGACCCTGCCGAGCGGAAGGAGGGCCGAGCGGATCGTGTACGTGAAGGGCATCTCCCCCTCATCCGCCAACCTGCTCTACTTCGCCGCCGCCCCGATGAGCGACGGTGACTTCGACGAGTCCCTTCGGGACGCGACGCAGCGGCTCATGAGCGAGCTCGTGCGGTCGATCTCGGAGCTCCTCGACCGTGACCCGACGCTCGAAGCGAGCGTGACGGCGGCCGAGGCGCCCGCCGGGACGGAAAGGAGGCGGCCGTGAAGCGGCTCGGAATCGGGATCGCGTTCGTCCTCGGGGCGGCTCTCGTCGGCGGTTGCACGCGCCAGGTGGTCCTCGAGCCCCACGAGATCGCCTCGATCGACAAGGGTCGCTGGGTCGTCCTCGAGGACCCGTCGGCCGGCGCCGCTCCCCTGGCCGCGCCCGGCGGCGAGGCGCAGAAGCCCGCGCCCGCCGCCGCCACCCCGACGCCGGGCGGTGCGGCCCCGCGCTGACGGCGTGCATCATCGCCGGGGCTACGCCTTCGAGCGCTCTCCCGACGCGAGCGATGTCATCGGGACGTAAATCGTCGCCCATCCGCACGACGCGCCCGCCGCGGGGCTATACGGCCGACGGGCGGTCGGCGCGTGCGGGCCGGGCCCCGATCGCCGTCGCTCACGTTCATCTTCTCGCCGGAGGGAGCCGACATGCGTGCACGCGGGCGTGGTGTCCTCGCGATGGCCGGCGTCGTGCTGGGCCTGGTCGCGGCGATCCCCGCGGTCCCCGCGGCCCGCGCGTTCGAGCTCGCGCCCGGGCGCGTACGCGATCCCGCCGGGCTGCAGCTCATGATGGGCGCGACGTTCAACCCGGTGCGCGACGAGTACCTCCTCACCTACCCGGGAGGCGACGCGTTCGCCCTCGTCCTCTCGCCGGCGGGGGTCGTCGGGCCCGAGACGCGGCTCAACGACGCGACCGGGCACGTCTACTGGGACGTCGTCGCGGCGCACGACCCCGACCGCGACGTCTACCTCACCGCCTGGCGGCTCGACGACCCGCAGCCCATCTACGCCCGCTTCCTCGACGGCGGCGGCCGGCCGCTCGGGGCCCCGTTCGTCGTGGCCGCGCATCCCGACGGCGGGGTCGAGCTCGACCTCGTCCGCTGCGCGCGCAGCCGCCGCTACCTTCTCGTGTGGACGAGCTGGCGAACGCGCACGGTGCGCCTCCAGGCGATCGACGGCGACCCGGGCGCCGCGCAGCCGCTGCTCGGCCCGCAGCGCATCGTCGAGCAAGGCGCGTTCTCGGGGAGGGCCGCCTACGGCGCCGACAGCGACCGCACGCTCGTGGTGTTCACGAAGGACTTCGCGCCCCAGGCGCAGCAGGCGAACGTCTACGGCCGCTTCGTGAGCGGCGACGGCGCGAGCACCGGGCCGCGCTTCGACATCGACGTCGGCTTCGAGAACCAGCAGAACCCGCGGGTCGGCTACGCCGCCGGCGCCGACCGCTGGCTCGTCACCTACGAGCAGTGGAACCGCCCGCGCACCCACCAGGCGGACGTCGATGCGGCCCTGATCGACCCCGCCGGCGCCGTCGCGCGCCGGTTCAAGATCGCGGAGACGGGCGCGCCGGGCTGGGACGTGCCCGGCCCGATCGCGTTCAACGCGTCGACGGGCAAGCTCCTCGCGAGCTGGTTCGTGAACGTGAGCGCGCAGGCGGTCGAGGTGGACCCGGCGACGGGCGCGCTCGGGCAGCCGATCCTCATCTCCGACCAGAACGCGTCCCCCGTGGCCGCCGCCGCCCGGCCGCACGCGAGCGACCCGCAGGCGCTCTTCCTCTGCCGCGAGGGCCACGGCGCCGACGGCGTGCACGCGGGCATCGTCCACCTCGCGGGCGGGGGCGCGTCCCCGGCGCCGCCGGCCTCCCCTCCGGCCACGTCCGACGGCGCGCGCTTCGTGACGCAGACGGTGAACGGCGTCCGCGACCCGGCCGGCGGCCCGGTCGCCGTCGCCCCGGGCGCGCGCTTCGACTACGCCGTCACGTTCGAGAACACGGGAAGCGCGACCTGGACGGCGGCCGCCGGCCATCACGTCGCGACGCGCATGCCCGACGACCACGCGCGCTTCGGCGCCTCGCGCATCGAGCTCGACCCGGCCGACGCGATCGCGCCGGGGGCGAGCAAGACCTACGCCGCGACCCTCGTGGCGCCGGGCCTGGCGGGCACCTACGTGCTGCGCTGGCAGTCGCGGCGCGGCGCCGCCGGCTGGTTCGGCGGCGCCAGCCCGGGGGGCGTCGCGATCGTCGTGCCCGAGCTGGACGCGAGCCGTTTCGTCGGCCAGACGGTGGCGGGCGCGCGCGATCCGGCGCAGGTCGAGCTCGACCCGGGCGAGCGGTTCCGGTTCGAGGCGACGTTCGAGAACGCGGGCAGCACCGCGTGGACCCGGGCGGACGCCTACCGGCTCGGGACGCAGGACCCGCAGGACAACCGCGTCTTCGGCGAGAGCCGGCTCCCCCTCGCGGCGGCCGACCGGATCGCTCCGGGCGGGCGCAGGACCTTCGTCGCCGAGCTGACGGCGCCGGCGACGCCCGGCCGCCACATCCTCGCCTGGCGGCTCGTGCGCGAGGGCGTGGCCTGGTTCGGCGAGGCGACGCCGGCGGTCGAGGTCCGGGTGCGCGCGTCCGCGGCGGTGCGCTTCGAGCGCGCCATCTACCGCGTCGGCGAGAGCGAGGGGGCCGTCTTACTCGGGCTCGTCCGCGAGGGCAGCCTCGCGGGCGAGGTCTCGGTCGACGTGGCGACGGCCGATCGGGCGGCGACCGCGGGGCCCGACTACGTCGCGCTCGCGGGGCCCGTCGTCTTCGCCGACGGCGAGAGCCGGCGGCTGGTGACGATCCACGTCGTCGACGACCGCGAGCGCGAGGGGCCCGAGGGGCTGGCCGTGATCCTCGGCCGGCCGACGGCGGCGGGCGGGAGCCCCGGCGCCGTCGCGCTCGGCTCGCCCGCCGAGGCGGTCGTCGTCGTGACCGACGACGACGGGCCGGGCGGCGGGGGCTGCGGCGTATCGCCCGCGGGCGACACGGACCCGGCGGTCCTGCTCCTCGTCCTGCTCGGGGCGCTCGCCCTCGGGCTGCGTCGGACGGTCGCTTCGCGGACGGGACAGGGCCGCCGGGACGACGGCGCCGACCGCCTGCCCCGCCCACGAGCAGCGATGGGAGCATCACCTTGAGCGCGACGTCGACGCCGCGCTCGCGGTCGTGCGCGCGGTAGACCGCGCCCATGCCGCCGGCGCCGAGGAGGGCGCGGACCTCGTAGCGGTCCTTGAGGACGGTGCCGGGCGGAAGGCCGAGCGCGGCCTCGTCGGCCGGAGCGCCGCCGGTTCGAAGGGCCCCGACGGAGAGGTCGAGGTCCGATCGGATGTCGGGGGACGGCGAAGGCGCGCCGGCCTGCGACGTCGCGCCGGTACGCTGGCCGCCGATCGAGAGGTCGAGGGGCGGTCGAGCGTCCCCGCTCGACGCGTCCTTGCCGCGCCCGGAGAAGCCGGTGCCGCTCATGGAAGCGCCTCCGTGGCAGACCGGTGCGCGGAGGGTCGACGGCCTGCGGCGGCACCGCGACCGGACGAAACGGGAACCTGGATCGCGTGCCTCATTCTACCGGCATCTTCGGGTGCCGGTCCAGCTCGCCCACCCCATCGCTTCTGCGCCGGCGTCGGGTAGCGTCGCACCGGCGGATCCGGCCCCCTGCGGGGTGGGCGGCGAAGTCGCGTCCGAGCCGGGCGCTCCCGGTGTTACACCCCCTGGGGCGCTCTTCACCGCCGTGGAACGGCCGGGTCCCGGTATCTCTTCCAGCTTCCATCCAGGCCCATGAGCGCGGCGCGAAGGGCCGCGTCTTGCCCCGAGGGCGCGGCTCTGACCCGGACTCCGGGGAGCCCCTCGCGCAGATTCGAGACGCAGCGCCTCCGGAGGTGGTCGCTCCGGAAGAGGCCTCCGTGCAGGGCGACCGGGAGGGCGCGCGTCGCGCGGAGTCGCCGGGCGACGTCGAGAGCGAGGTCGGCGAGGTGACGCGCGGCCTTCTTCACGATCCTCGACGCGACCGGGTCCTTTCTCCCGGCGTCCCGCAGGACCCGGGGGGCAAGCGCCGCGACGGCGGCGGTGCTTCTTGCGAACGGCGATCCGCCCGTCGTCTTCAGGAGCTCTCTCCCGATCCAGTAGCCGGACCCCTCGTCGCCCGTGCGCGGTCCCAGCCCGCCCGCGCGGGCGATGACCCCCGCGTGCCGGCCGTAGGCGATGGAGCCGGTGCCGGCGATCAGCAGGATGCCGGGCCCCCCGCGGAAGAAGAGGCCGTGCGCGAGCTCGACATCGGAGAGGACGATGACCTCGAGGGCGAGGCCCCGCAGTCTCCTTCTCAGGGAGTCGCGCTCCAAGGCGAGCCACACGCCCCTCGAGCCCAGGACCAGGACGGGGGCCGGCCGGAGGGAGTGCGCCCGGAAGGTCCGGCGCAGGAACGCCGCGAGCTTCGGGACGGACGGCGCCGGATCGCTGCGCGCGAAGACGAGCCGACCGCGCCGGTCCACCGCCTTGATCCGGAGGGAGGTCCCGCCGTTGTCGACGCCGATCGAGGCGATGGCCGCATCGGCGAGCGCGGTCATGCTAGAATGCGCGCGCGCTCGCGCCCGGAGGGTGACCGCGGACCATGGAGCTCACGAGCTGGTTCACCGGCGAAACGAACCTCACCTGGCCGGACTACGGCCTGCTGGCGGCCCTGCTCTCGCTGTCCGTGTCCGTCGGGATCTTTCTCGGCCGCGAGGAGCGTTCCACGTCCGACTTCTTCCTCGGCGGCAGGCAGGTGCCCTGGTGGGCCGCCTGCCTGTCGTTCGTCGCGACGGAGATCAGCGCGGTCACCATCATCTCGGTTCCGGCCACGGCCTACCTGGAGAACTGGGAGTACCTGCAGTTCTTCGTGGGGTCCTTCGCGGCGCGGCTCGCGATCGCGTTCATCTTCATTCCCGCGTTCTACCGCTACGACTGCACCTCGATCTACGAGTTCCTGCGCCACCGCTTCGGCCCCGAGACGCAGTACTGCGCCTCGGTCCTGTTCTTCATCACGCGGCTGCTCGCCTCCGGGGTCCGGCTGATGGCGGCCTGCCTCGCGGTGAGCGTCCTCGTCGGCTGGCACATCATCCCGACGATCATCCTCTTCTCCGTCGTGAGCATGATTTACATCTCGTGGGGCGGCATCAAGGCGGTGGTCTGGACGAACGTCGTGCAGGCGCTGACCTTCATCGTCGGCGGCCTCGTCACGATCGCGTTCATCGCGTCCCGGATGGACGGCGGCCTCGTCGAGATCCACCGGGTCGCGCACGAGGCCGGCAGGCTGCAGGTCCTGAACTGGGGGCCGAGCCTGGCGGAGCTCGGCGTCCCGGAGTTCGTGAAGCGGATGCTGGCGGGTCCCAACATCATCTGGATCGCCGTCCTGAACGGGCTCTTCGGGTCGCTGGCGGCCCTCGGCACGGACCAGGAGCTGATGCAGAGGCTCCTGACCGTCGAGACCCGTTCGAAGAGCCAGAAGACCATGCTGCTGACGACGGTCGGGAGCCTCCTGGTCCTCTCGATCTACCTCGGCATCGGCGCCTCTCTCTTCGCCTTCTACGACCGGAACCCGAGCCTCGCGCTCCCCGCCCAGCCGGACAAGATCTTTCCCCACTTCATCGGCCAGGTGATGCCCGCGTTCATGCGCGGCCTGCTGCTGTCCGCGATCGTCATGGCGAGCATCGATTCGCCCCTCGGCTCGCTCTCCACCTCCTTCGTGACCGACATCTACAGGCCCCTCATCCGCAAGGCCGCGGCCGACTCCCACTACCTGCGCGTCTCGCGGATCAGCGTGGTCGCGTTCGGCGCCGTGCTCGCCGCGATCGCTTACGGTTTCAGCCACTTCGAGAGGATCCTCTGGCTCGCGTTCAAGATCGGCGGCGTGACCTACGGCTCCCTGCTCGGGGTCTTCGTCCTGGGGCTCCTGACGAAGAGAAGGTCCAACCGGGGAAACGTCGTCGGAATGGTGGCTTCCGCGGTCGCCATGCTGGCGCTCCTGATCCTCTCGGAGAGGAAGGTCATCCCGCTCGGCTGGAGCTGGCTCGTGGTCCTCGGGACCGCGATGACGTTGACGGCCGGCTGGCTCCTGGGCGAACGGCGCTCCGATTGAGCGAACGGTGCCGGGCTTGACGCGACGCCGGACACCCGCCCCTCGTGGCCGCGGAGAGCGAGGCTTCTCCCCCGCCTCGACGGCGACGAGCCGGACCACACCACCCACCGCCTTCCGTTGACGTCCGCGCCACACGGCGTTAGAAACGCCCCCAGGGCCGATCCAGCTTCCTGCTGCCACTGCCACGGGCAGCGTCGGACACGTTCGACGAGAGGCTCCAGGGAGCGGCTCGACGCCGGGGCCCGCGAGGGCGGGCTCGAACTTGGAGGGGGTTGCGATGCGTGCTCCGTGGCTCGTCGTGGCGTCGCTCGTCCTCGCCGGGACGGCGAGGGCCGAGGACGCGGATCTCGCGGAGCGCGTCCGTGCGCTTCGGGCGACGCGCCTCGCGTCGATCGTCGAGGAGGAGGGAGTCATCCGCAAGCTCTGCATGAGCCTCGAGACGCGCGACCGGGCCGTCGTGACCCTCGCGGAGGAGCGGGCCGCGGTGCTCGAGAAGCTCGCGGGGCCGGCGGACGTCGGGCTCCTCGATCGACTCGACGAGATCCAGCGCGCGACCTCCGAGGCCGAAGCGGGCTCGCGGAAGCGGACGCGGCTCATCCTCTCGGCGGAGCAGGCAGCGCGCTACGCGGTCATCGAGGATGCGCTCGAGGCCGACGTGCGGGCGCTCCGTCAGCCTGCTCCGGCTCCTCCGGCGACGCCGCCGGCTCCCTCGACGGATCCGACCTCCTTGCTCAAGGAGATCCTCGGAGAGCTCGAAGCCGGAGCGAAGTCGCCCGATCCCGCCGAGCTCGCGCCGAGGTTCGTCCTCGCCCAGGAGTTCGCCTACTGCCTCCTGAGCTCGCCCCCCGATGGGCTCGAGCCGGGCCTCGCCACCGAGAAGCGCATCGCGAAGCTCGACGCCGTGCGCGCCAGGGCCTTCGAGGAGCGCTCGCTCGCACTCAAGGAGGGCGACGAGCGCCTCAGGTCGATGCTTCGCGCCCTCCTCCTCCGGAAGCGGCCGGGAGAGGTTGCGGAGCATTACGCCGCGCTCCTCGAGGTCGCGGCCCCTTCGGCCAAGCTTCCCTCCAAGTCTCGGCCAGACGCCGACGAGCAGGCGCGCGTCGACGAGCGATGGATCGAGCAGCGCCGCTCGTGGATTCCCCTCTTGACGCTGGGCAAGAGGATCGTCGCCGCTGCTGACGCGGCGATGCTCGCGACCGCAGAGGCCCTCGAGGAGGCGCTCCGGCGGACGGACGACGATCCGAACACGGGCGAGCGCGACACGCGCGAGAGGATCGACGCCTTGCTCGTCTCCATGAGCGAGGAAGGGATCGCCAGGATCTCGGTCGGCCGGGACGACAAGGTCGTGAAGGGGATGACGTTCGTCGTCTACCGGGGCGCCGAGTACTTGGGCCGGGTGCTCGTCGAGGTGGTGAAGCCCGACATGTCGACGTGTCGCGTGACCTACCTGAAGGAGGGCGCCTCCCTCCAGACGGCGGACAGGGTCACGCACGTTCTCGAGTGATGCGCGGCCGCCCTCACGCGAGCTCGAGGATGAGAGCCGCGCCGTGACGCACGCGCCCGTTCACGTCGCCCGGCGATCCCGAGGTCGGACGATGGGCGTGGACCCCCTGCCGACGGAGCGGAGTCCCGGGGACCTCGAGGGGCGAGCCGCGGCCTGAGGTCCCCAGCCGAGATCAGGGAACGTCGAAGCGATCGAGGTTCATCACCTTGGTCCACGCGGCCACGAAGTCTCCCACGAACTTGTCCTTCGAGTCCGCGCACGCGTAGACTTCCGCGAGGGCGCGCAGCTGGGAGTGCGAGCCGAAGATCAGGTCGACACGGGTGCCGGTCCACCGGACCTCGTTCGTCTTCCGGTCGCGCCCCTCGTACACGCCCTCCGAGCCGGCGGACGGCTGCCACTCGATGCCCATGTCGAGCAGGTTGACGAAGAAGTCGTTCGTCAGCGCCCCGGGCCGCCGGGTGAAGACGCCGTGCGTCGAGCTCCCGGCGTTCGCGCCGAGGACGCGCAAGCCGCCGACGAGGACCGTCATCTCGGGGGCCGTCAGGGTCAGCAGCTGGGCCCGATCCACGAGCAGCTCCTCGGGCGACAGGCGCTGCTTGCCGCGGAGGTAGTTGCGGAACCCATCGGCGATCGGCTCGAGCGGCGCGAAGGCGTCGATGTCGGTCTGCTCCTGCGACGCGTCCATGCGCCCCGGCGCGAAGGGGACCTGCACGTCGTCGTGCCCGGCATCCCTCGCGGCCTTCTCGATGCCGGCGCTCCCGCCGAGGACGATCAGGTCGGCAAGAGAGACCCTCTTGCCGCCGGACTGCGACGCGTTGAACTCCTCCTGGATCGCGGCGAGCGTCCGGAGCACCTTCGCCAGCCGAGCCGGCTGGTGGACGTCCCAGTCTTTTTGGGGCGCGAGCCGGATGCGCGCCCCGTTCGCTCCGCCGCGCTTGTCGGAGCCGCGGAACGTCGACGCCGACGCCCAGGCCGTCGAGACGAGGTCGGAGACGGACAGGCCCGACTCGAGGATCCTCGCCTTCAGGGCTGCAGCGTCCTCATCCCCGATGAGCGGATGATCCACGGCGGGGATCGGGTCCTGCCAGAGGAGCGTCTCCTTCGGCACGAGCGGGCCGAGATAGCGCCCGATCGGGCCCATGTCGCGGTGGGTCAGCTTGAACCAGGCCCGGGCAAAGGCGTCTGCGAGCTGGCCCGGGTCCTCGAAGAACCGCCTCGAGATCTTCTCGTACGCAGGGTCGAACCGCAGGGCGAGGTCCGTGGTCAGCATGGATGGCGCGTGACGCTTCGACGGGTCGTGCGCATCCGGCACCGTCCCGGCGCCTTCCCCGTTCTTCGGTCGCCACTGATGCGCGCCGGCCGGGCTCTTGGTCAGCTCCCACTCGTAGCCGAACAGGTTCGCGAAGTAGCTGTTGCTCCACTTCGTCGGCGTCCGGGTCCAGACGACCTCGAGGCCGCTCGTGATCGCGTCCGCCCCCTTGCCCGTGCGGTGCTTGCTCTTCCAGCCGAGCCCCTGCTCCTCGATGCCGGCGGCCTCCGGCTCGGGGCCCACCAGCGTCGCATCGCCCGCGCCGTGGGTCTTGCCGAAGGTGTGACCGCCCGCGATCAGGGCGACCGTCTCCTCGTCGTTCATCGCCATGCGGCGGAACGTCTCGCGGATGTCCTTGGCGGCCGCGAGCGGGTCCGGGTTGCCGTTCGGCCCTTCCGGGTTCACGTAGATGAGACCCATCTGGACGGCGGCGAGAGGATTGTGCAGGTCCCGCTCGCCCGAGTAGCGCTCGTCCGCCAGCCACTTGCCCTCCGGGCCCCAGAAGATGTCCTCCTCGGGCTCCCAGGTATCCTCTCGCCCGCCGGCGAAGCCGAACGTCTTGAAGCCCATCGACTCGAGGGCGACGTTTCCCGCGAGGATCATGAGATCGGCCCAGGAGATCTTCCGGCCGTACTTCTTCTTGATCGGCCAGAGCAGCCGGCGCGCCTTGTCGAGGTTCGCGTTGTCCGGCCAGCTGCCGAGCGGCGCGAAGCGTTGCTGCCCGGCGCCGGCGCCGCCCCGGCCGTCGCCGATGCGGTACGTGCCGGCGCTGTGCCACGCCATCCGGATGAAGAGCGGCCCGTAGTGGCCGTAGTCGGCCGGCCACCAGTCCTGCGAGTCCGTCATCAAGGCGTGGAGGTCCTGGATGACGGCGTTCAGGTCGAGGCTCTCGAACTCCCTGGCGTAGTCGAACGCCTCGCCCATCGGGTTCGACAGGGCGGAGTGCCGGTGCAGAACGTGCAGGTTCAGCTGGTTCGGCCACCAGTCCCGGTTCGTTCGTGCGCGGGTCCCGCTCGCGAACGGGCAATTGCTGTCGCTTGCCAATGTTCTCTCCGAAAACGGGGTGGACGGCCATTGTACACGGAGACGTTCATTTCTTGAAGGGAAAGACGCGCCCCCGGGTCGGAAGCGAGCAGGCCGGGCGACGCGGTTCGCGGGCGCTTCGGGGACGGCGGGCAGGGGCGGGGGCGGGGGCGGGGCCGGGGCCGGGGCGAGGGCAGGGGTAGGGGTAGGGGTAGGGATAGGGATAGGGGGGGTAGGGCGCAATCCTGATTAGTGGGGCTGCGCCGGAAGCGCGCGCCGGGCCCATAAACTGAAGAGGCACCCTGCATTCTGCCGAAGTCATTGGTGCCAGCCAAAGACACGGCGGAGAAGGCAGGGTGCCCGTGAATGATGAGATCGGCGGAACGGCGCCGAATCCTGAGTCGATCGGCGGATGGACCGCGCCGATCAAGGCGATCTTCGAGCGCGCGGCGAAGGCGGCGGTGGCGCTCGTGACGAGGTCGGCGTACCGAAGGCGGCGGGTGCACTCCGGGAGGCGGAGCGGCTCGTGTCCGCGTTCGTCGGGAAGGTGGGCGACGAGATCAAGGCGATGCTGATCCGCCGCGCGCAGCAGGAAGAGGAAGTTCGGCGCAACGGAAGCTGCGCGGGGCGCCGAGGCCGCGCGTGGGCTCCGGCTTCGCGAGAACGGCGTCCGGCCGGTCGCGGTGCGGCTTCTCGGCGGCTCCCAAGCGACAGTCCTGACGCCCTATGTCGCGCCCGCTCGCCCGGCGAGGCGCACGAGACGCGGCGCGGGAGGGAGCGGCGCGTATCCTGTCCTTGACCATCTCGGGTTCGTCGAGCGCACCTCCCCGGCGCTCGCCGCCGAGGTCGCTCGCCAGCCCGCCGCCCTGGCGTCCTTTCGCGAGGCGGAGGATGGCCTCGCCGCGCGTGGGCTCGAACTCGACGTGAAGACCATCCGTCGCGTGAGCGAGCACGTGGGCGAGCGCGCGCTCCGGGTGCGGGACGCATTCGTCGAGGCGTTTGAGCGCGGCGAGGACGGCGGCCGAGGCGAACTCGCCGGGAAGCGAGTGGCGGCCGTCTTCGATGGCGGTCGGACGCGCACGCGCGTCTCGGGCAAGCGTGGCCGGCGGCGGCGCAAGACGCGGCGCCGCGGGTTCGCGACTCCGTGGCGCGAGCCGAAGGTCCTCGCCCTTTATGAGTTCGACGAGCACGGCAAGAAGACGACGCGCGAGCCCTTCTACGAGGGCACCTTCGAGTCCTGGGACGACGCGTTCCGCATCGTCGCCGCAGAGTGCGCTCGTCGGGGCGCCGGCGAGGCCCGCGAGCTGGTCATCGCCGGCGATGGCTCGCCGAACATCTGGGACCGCGTCGACGCGTTCGTCGAGGCGATCGGCATCGATCCCGCGCGTGTCACGCGCATCATCGACTTCTATCACGCCCGCGAGCACCTCACCGACCTCGCAAGTCTCTGCGTCAATTGAGCGCGAAACGCCGCCAGTACTGGATCGCGCGGGTCAAGCGACACCTGAAGGCCGGCCGTATCGAGAGGGTGATCGAGGCCGGCGAGGCGCTCAGGATCGGCCGCCGCTCGCCCGCCGTCGAGAAGGCCATCGACCACTTCCGCTCTCGCAAGGAGTCCATGCGCTTTGCCGACTTCCGCGCCCGCGGCCTGCCGATCGGCACCGGCGTCGTCGAGAGCGCGATCCGGCGCATCGTCAACCTCCGCCTCAAGGGACCGGGCATCTTCTGGGAGGTCGACAACGCCGAGCGCATGCTCGCGCTCCGCGCACAGCTCAAGTCGGGTCGCTGGCGCGAGCTCGAGGATCATGTCTTCGCGCCCGCCGCTGCCGCGGGCTTGCGGCGGTTGCTACCGAGGGAACGGACTCGTGCGGCATGACTGCGCATGACTTGGATGACCCACATTTCGGGATTGCGCCCTTCACGTTCCGGCCGACGGGAATCAAGGCTCTCGCCCAGGAACTCGCCGTCAACCGGGAGGCCAAGCGATGAAGCCGGAGCACGACGGCGCCCCGGGCGCCGAGTGGAGGTTCGCGTGCAAGGTCCACTACAGCAATGCAGCGCGCGGGCGGCGGCGGCTACGCCAGGGCGAGCCGCCCGTCTCCGAGCCCACTCTCCCGGGCTCCGTCCCGCGCGTGGCGCGCCTCCTCGCGCTGGCCCATCGGTTCCGGAATCTCGTCTCGGCAGGCGAGGTCGCGGATTACGCCGACCTCGCGCGCCTCGCCGGCGTCACTCGCCCGCGCATGACCCAGATCATGAACCTGCTGCACCTCGCGCCCGACATCCAGGAGGCGATCCTCGATCTCCCACGCACGCTGCGGGGCCGCGATCCCATGGGCGAGCGGGACGTTCGCCCGATAGCGTCGGTCGTGGATTGGTCCGCCCAGCGGAGGCTTTGGCGCGAGTTGACGGCGCGCAGCGCGCTCGCGAGATCGGCCTGAGTTCTTGAAAGCGCGAAGCGATCGTCGCAGGCGTTGTCGGTCCCAGGACTTATCCAACGCATCATCTTCCTTGAAGAATCTCCTTGAACCTTGCACTTAGGAGTAAGGTTATCATGGCCGCACGAGAGGACAGCTCATGCGGATCGGTGAGGTTGCGGCCAGAGCAGGCGTGAACGCGCAGACGCTCCGGTATTACGAGCGGCGCGGGATTCTCAGGAAACCCGACCGCCGCGCGTCGGGGTATCGCGAGTACGGGCCCGAGACGGTTCGGGTCGTTCGATTCGTGAAGCGCGCTCAGGAGCTCGGCTTCACCCTCGAGGAGATCGAGGATCTTCTCCGGCTTCGAGGGGACCGCCGCGCGAGCTGCGCCGACGTGCGTTCACGGACGAAGGCGAAGCTCCGCGACATCGAGGGACGGATCGAGAGCCTCCGCGCCATGGCGGGCGCGCTCGAAACGCTCCTCAAGACCTGCACGCGTGATGCGTCCTCTCGTGAGTGTCCGATCTTGGAGTGTCTGGAAGGAGAGAATGACGACAATGACGACGAAGCGAAAGATTGAGTTCTTCACGGCCGGCTGCCCCTGCTGTGAGGACGCGCTCAAGCTCGTTCGGAGCCTGCTCTGCCCGAGCTGCGAGCTCACGGTCCTCGACATGAAGACCGACAAGGCTGCCCAGGCGAAAGCGAAGAGCTATGGCGTGAAGCGAGTTCCGGCCGTCGCCATCAACGGCAAGCTCGCGGGCTGCTGCGAAGGCGGGCTCGACGAGGCGACGTTGCGCGCGGCGGGCATCGGCGCGGCAGCGTAGAAATGCGGGGCTCGGCGGATCGCCCACTCTGGCGGTCCGTCGGGCGGCCGCTCGTCGTGCGCGTCGTTTCGGTCTCACCATTGTTCTCCTTGAGCCTCCGAGAATTTTCTAGCCCAATTCCCGCCATGAGTTGAAGCGTCCCGCGCGCACTTCCAGCGCTCCGGATTGTCGGACCCGCCGTTTAGAGTTCCCTCAACAATTCACGCGCGGCCTCAAGCGGACGCGACCGGACAAGGGGGAAACGTGGCGGGCAATCCAGCATTCGGTAGGCGAATTCGCGAGCTGCGCGAGGCGAAGAAGCGGCTCGATCCGAAGTTCTCGTTGCGGCAGTTCGCGCTCGCGGCCGGGATCAGCGCGACCTTCCTGAGCAAGGTGGAGACGGGCGAGTTCGATCCGCCCGGGTCGGACAAGATCAAGCGGATGGCCGAGCTTCTCGGCGTGAACGCCGACGAGCTGCTTGCTCAGGCCGGCAAGGTCGATCCCGAGCTGCCGGGCATCATCCTCGACCAGCCGAAGGCGATGGCGGACTTCCTGCGGACGGCGCGGGAGAAGCGGATCTCCGAGAAGCAGCTCATCGAGCTCACGCGGATGATCCGCGAGGGAATGACGGCGTAACGCAACCGGGCGGTGCGAGGGACGAGCCATGAGAGTGCCATTTCTTCATGCGGACGAGATCGAGGCGGCCTCGCTCTCGCTGATTGGCGAGTACGGCCGCAAGTTCGGCGACGTCCGGACGGCGCCGATCCTCGTCGAGGAGATCCTCGAGGCGCACCTGGGTCTCGAGCTCGGCTTTGACGACCTGCCGCGGCGGCTCGGAGTGCCCGACGTCCTGGGAGCCACATGGATCGAGGCGCGCAAGGTCCTGATCGACCAGTCGCTCGACCCGACCGTGAACCCGGCAAAGGAAGGACGGTTCCGCTTCACCGTCGCCCACGAGCTGGGCCATTGGGAGCTTCACCGGAACCTGTTCAAGGCCAGCCGCGGCCAGGGAACGCTCTTCGAGGAGCCCGGGGAGAAGCCCTCGATCGTCTGCCGCTCACGCTCGAAGGAACCCATCGAGTGGCCGGCGGACATGTTCGCCGGCTACCTGCTCATGCCCACGGGCATGGTCATCGACGCGTGGAAGGAACGCTGCGGCAGCACGGCGCCATACGTCGCCATCGACGAGATCGCCGACCTCTCGGCGCGGTGGTCCCTCGGGCCGGACGAGACGCCGACCGTCGCGATCGCCCGCAGCCTCGCGCGGGATTTCCACGTGTCCGGGCAGGCCATGCAGATCCGCCTCGTGGACCTCGGGCTGATCCAGACCAGCGCTCCCGCCCCGGACCTCTGGAAGCAGACGGCGACGGCACTCCGCGCGTGGCTCTCGGTTCGCGGCCAGGCCCCTTGCCTGGAGCTCTTCCTCAACGCGCGCGGCCAGCCTCTCACCCGATCCGGCTTCGCATCCATCCTTGCAAAGCACGTCGAGAAGGCGGCCACGCGACAGCCCTCACTCGCCACAAAGCGCGTCTCGCCCCACGTCCTCCGCCACACCTGCGCCATGCACACCCTCGAAGCGACTCAGGACATCCGCAAGGTGGCTCTCTGGCTCGGCCACGCGACGGTCCAGACGACGGAGGTCTCGTGCGCGCCGACCCCAGCGAGAAGCTCGCTGCGATCGACGCTGCCGTCCCGCCCCACCTCCGCCGTGGCCGATTCCGCGCCCCCGACCCGCTCCTCGCCTCGCTCATGTCTCCCATCGGGAGGACGAGATCATGCGGAGAACTACACCCCGGACGCCCCCACCGTTCCCGGGATGGCGGCGGCGAACTCCACATGACGGCGGACTCGCCATAATTGGCCTCATGCGCAGCTGCGCATAAGGCGAGGTTCTACGACTACGCCCGGGCCTCGGCCGAGGAGTGCGCCGCGATCCTCGACGCGGCCTCGATCCGCGGGCTCGCGTCGCTCGAGCGGGGCCTCGCCGGCCGGGCCCTGCTGCACCGGGCGGTGCGGCTGCTCTCCGGCCTGATCCGGAGCGCGCTCCGCCGGAGCGCAGCCCCTCGGCGGGCGACCGCCTTGCTCGCGGGCGTCGCGGAGGCCCGCGAGCGTCAGGTCGAGGCCTTGCGGGCCGAAGCGGACGAGGCGAGGTGATAGTTCTGCGTGCACTCCGTCGCGCCCGGACGCGGGACGCCGCGCTCGATGGCGACGCGGACGATCGGATGGCGCTCGGCGAAGAAGGAGTCGTCCGAGAGCAGGTGGTCGATCAGGACCTTCCGCAGGTCCGGGTCCGGGATGTCCGTGCTCTCGAGCGTCCGGAGGTCGACGTCGAAGGCGCCGGCGACGATGCCGCCGCGCACCGCCGCCTCGCCGCGGGCGACGTTCGCGGTCCCGCCGTGCTTCCCGTTGCGGTTGCGGCCCGTCCAGGCGAAGGAGCTCCGCTGCGAGTCGATCTCGTCCGTCCCGTCGTCCGGCTGAAACGGCGCGCGCCCGGGACCGACCTCGTCCGGCGCCTCGCCCTCGAGCGGGTAGCCGCTCGCCGCCCAGGCCGCCACGCCGCCCTCGAGGACGCGCACGCGCGCGAAGCCGAGCCGGGCGAGCTTCAAGGCGGCGACGTGCGCCTCGCGCGTCGCGCCGCTCGCGCCGTAGACGACGACGGCGGCGTCGCGGTCCGGGGCCGCCTCCGCCACGTGGGCGGGGAAGGCGACCTCGTACACGCAGGCGCTCCACGCCCCGGGGATGCGCCGCCGCGCGTGGCCTCCGCCGGCAGCACGTCGAGGAGCACGACCGGCGCCCCCTCGTCGAGCTGACGCTTCAGGTCGCCTAGGTCCGGCGCAGGACGCGCAGGTTCCCGAGAACGACCGTGAGCGTCGAGCCGATCTTCGCCGCCGCCGCCTCGCTCGCCGCGAGGACGGCGCGCATCGGGTTGCCTTCCCAGTCGAGGCGGAGCTCGACCCGATCGCCGAGGTAGAGCCGGTCGACGACCGTCATCGGCACGCCCCGCGGGTCGAGGCGCAGATCCGAGGGCCGGGCGACGAGCGTGACCGGTCCGGCCGGGGCCCCCGGCGGGGCGGCGAGCGAGGCCGCGCCCGCCCGCAGGGTCGAACCGTCGCTGTCGGCGTCGACGGCGTTGCCGCCGCCGACGAAGCGGGCGACGAAGGGCGTCGCCGGCGAGGCGAAGACCTCGGCGGGCGTGCCGACCTGCTCGATCCGGCCGGCGCTCATGACCGCGACGCGATCGGCGATCGCGAGCGCCTCCTCCTGGTCGTGGGTCACGAGGATCGTCGTGATCTCGAGGCGGCGCTTGAGCGCGCGGATCTCCACGCGCAGCTCCTCGCGCAGCCTCGCGTCGAGGTTCGAGAGCGGCTCGTCGAGCAGGAGCACGCGCGGCCTCGCGATGAGCGCCCGCGCGAGCGCCACGCGCTGGAGCTGACCGCCGGAGAGCTCGTGCGGGCGCCGCCCGCCGAGCCCCTCGAGATGGACGAGGCCGAGCGCCTCCTCGACGCGCTTCGCGACCTCGGCGCGAGGGAGCCCCTGGCGCTCGAGCGGGTAGGCCACGTTCCCGGCGACGTCGCGGTGCGGCCAGACGGCGTACTGCTGGAAGACCATGCCGAGGCCGCGGCGCTCGGGCGGGAGCGGCGTGACGTCCGTGCCGTCGATCGACACCCGCCCCCCGTCCGGCCGCTCGAGCCCGGCGATGATGCGGAGCGTCGTCGTCTTCCCGCATCCCGACGGCCCGAGGAGCGCGAGCAGCACGCCCCGGTCGATCGAGAGGGTGAGGGGATGGACGGCGACGCTCGCGCCGAACGACTTCGAGATCGACTCGAGGCGGACGCTCACGTCGCCGCTCCCGACGGCGAGCGCCCGAGCCATCGCAGGGCGGCGTGAGCGACGACGACGAGGCCGAGGCAGACGCAGGCGAGCACCGCCGCCGACGGCGGATCGGCGTAGCTCATGAGCTCGAAGAGGACCGTGCCCAGCACCGGCGTCCGCGGTCCGGCGAGGAGCACGCTCATGGTGAGCTCGGTGGCGCAGGGCAGGAAGGCGAGCAGCCAGGCCGCGGCCAGCGCCGGGCGGGCGAGCGGCAGCGTCACGTCGACGAAGGCGCGCCCGGCCCCGGCGCCGGAGATGCGCGCCGCCTCCTCGAGCGCCGGGTCGACCGAGCGTGCGGCCGTCTCCGCGGCGCGCACGCCGAAGGCGAGGTACTTGACGACGTAGGCGACGAGGAGCACCCAGAGGGTCCCCATCATCGAGACCGCGATCGTCACCCGCTCGAGGACGATCACGCGGACCTCGCGCGAGAACGCGAGCAGGATCGCGAGCGCGAGCACGGAGCCCGGGATCGCGTACGCCGCCTCGGCGAGGCGCGAGAGCGGCGACACGCGCAGGAACGCGAGCGCCGCGCCGATCGCCACGATCAGGCTCGCCGCGGCCGCCCCGAGCCCGACGCTGTGGAGGATCGCCCGGACGTGGCCGGCGTCGCCGAGGACGTCCGCGACCTGCGCCAGCGTCAGGTTCGAAGGCCCGGGCGGCTCGTCGAAGCGGCGGGTCAGCGCCGAGACCACGATCGAGAGGATCGGCAGGAGGACGCCGGCGGCGGCGAACGTCCAGGCGGCGACCCCGGCGGCCCGGGTGAGCCGCGGCGCATCGAGGGGCGCCGGCCGCCGCCCCTTGCCGGCGGGCGCCGGCGCGCCGCGCCCGAAGCGCGACGCGGCGACCGTGGCCAGGGCGGCGAGGGCGAGGAGCAGCACGCAGAGCGCGATCGCGCTCCGCACGTCCTGCTCCGCGCCGAGCGCGAGCGCCTGGTAGACGCGGGTCGTCGCGACCAGCACGGGCCGCTCGGTCGCGACCCCGAGCAGGTAGGGGACGCCGAAGGCGGAGATCGCCGCCAGGAAGGCGAGGAGCGTGCCCGACGCCGCCGCCCTCGCGGCGAGCGGCAGCGCCCCGGTCGCGAAGGCGCGGAGCGGCCCCGCCCCGCCGATCCGCGCCGCCTCCTCGAGGGCCGGGTCGGCGGCCTCGAGGGCGGCGCGCGTCGGCAGGAGCACGAGCGGGTAGAGCGCCAGCCCGAGGACCCAGACGATCCCGCCGGCGCCGTAGATGTCCACGAGCGGCGCGCCGGCGAGCCGGTTGAGCCAGCCGGCGCGCGGCGAGGCGAGCGCGATCCAGGCCATGGCCCAGACGTAGGGCGGCACCGCGATCGGGAGGACGAGCAGCATCGAGAGCGCCCGGGCGCCTCGAAGCCGCAGCCGCGCGAGCGCGGCGCCGAGGGGCGCGCCGGCGACGAGCGCGAGGAGGGCGGCGCCGCCGCCCGTCACGAGCGTGTTGACGAGCGCGCGCCGGTTGTCGGCGTCGGCGGCCGCGGCCGCGTAGACGGCCGGCCCGTCGGCGAGGCTCCGGATGGCCAGGATCGCGAGCGGCAGGGCGATGAACGCTGCCAGCAGCGGGACGACGACGGCCGCGACCAGGACCTTCGCTCTCATGGTCCCATCCGCGCGCTCGCGCCACGCGCTGCGCGGCTCACCGGAAGAAGATCGCGTTGAACGTCTCCTTCACCTTCTCGGATGTCTCGGCGGACGGCTCCTCGCTCCCGGCGAGCAGCGCCTCGAGCGGCGGCGCGCCGTCGGGTGGGGGGATGGCGGGGTCGGGAGAGTGCATCATCCCGAGGGCGACGATGGCGCGCTGCACCTCCTCGGAGAGGATGGCGTCGTAGACGGCCCGGGCCGCCTCGCTTCGCCGCGCGCGCTGGAGGAGGGCGATCGGCCCGGGGATCGCGACCGCCCCGTCGCTCGGGATCACGGCCGCGACCTTGCTCCCGCGCGCCCTCGCGAGCAGGATGTTCTCGAGCAGGACGATCCCGGCGTCGGCCTCGCCGCTCTCGAGCCGCTGCATGACCGCGCCGCCGCCGCCCGCCGCCACGGTCCCCTTCGCCTTCAGGACGCGGAACCAGTCCCAGCCGAGGCGCGTCGAGAGCGCCGCGACCGCCGTGAGCGTCGTCCCGGAGGAGAGCGGATCGCCGAGGGTCACGCGCAGGTCGGGTCTGCCGAGGTCGGCGAAGGAGCGCGGCCGCTCGCCGGCGTGCCGGGGCGAGATGCCGATGACCATCGTCGAGAGGCGCGCCGTCGCGAAGCTCCCATCGGGATCGACGAGCGACCGGGGCTGCCGGAGCGCCGCCGGCGAGACGTACGGCACGAGCCTGCCCTCGCGCTCGAGGCGCCGGTAGTAGGCCGGGTCGCTCGTGAGCAGCACGTCGCACGGGCTCCCGCCGGCGGCGAGCTCGGCGTCGAGCCGCTGGGCGACCTTCTCGCTCCCCGACTGGAACCACTCGACGCGCGTGCCGGGCGAGGCGATCTCGAGCCGCTTCGCCAGCACGGGCTCGACGGCCTCGATGACCTCCTTGTACATGGACGTGTAGACGTGCACGGTCCCGGCGCGCGCCTCGGAAGCCTCTCCGGGAGGGCCGACCTCGACCCGGCAGCCCGCGCCCGCGAGGACGAGGAGGAGCGGGAGGAGGACCGCGGCAAGGGGCGCGGGGCCCGCGCGCGCCGGGAGAGCCTGGCGGTCTCGCATCCGGGCATGGACTATGTGCCGGGGCGCAGGGCAAGTCAAGCCCTCCGACGCGTCCGGGACCTGCCGACTTGCCGGCCGGTGTCCTCGTCGAGGACGACCCGGGGTCCGCGTGGCCCGGCGGTGCTCCGAAACCTTCTGCCTTCGCGGGCGTTTTCAAGATAGGGCCGGGCGCGGCCGCCGCGCGGCCGACCGGTTCCGCGCTTCGGAGGGGTGACCATGCTTCCACGGCTCCGGTCCCACCTCACGCTCGTCGCCGTCGCGCTCGTCCTCGGGCTGGCGGGCGGCGTGGCCTCGGCCGATCCGAGGCCGCCCAGGCCGCCCAGGCCGCCGAAGGCCCTCGATGCTGGTTCTACGACGAGAAGCGGGAAGAGGTCCGCCGCGGCGAGCGCGACGTGCGCGTGGCGAAGGGCACTTGCTACGCCGAGGTCGCCGAGCGTCGCGACGCCTCCTCGCGGCGCTCCGTCGACCGGTCGTTCGAGATCACCTTCCTCTTCTCGCGCGAGAGCGACCCGAGCGAGCCGAACGACGCGCTCGACCAGGCGCGGGCGGCGTCCTTCGGGACGCCGCTCCTCATGACGTTCTTCCCGCGCGGCGATCGCGACACGCTCGCCTTCGATGCCGCGGCGCCGGGGATCCTGCGCTGGCGGATCGAGAGCTGGCCCTTCCGGCGCCCCCCGAAGGTCGACGTGTTCGACGGCGAGCGGCGCCCGATCGAGGCCGGCGCCGCCGACGCCCGCGTCCCGCCCGGTCGTCTGTTCGTGCGCATTGCCTCCGACGCGGCCGCCGACGAGTCGCTCGCGTCGAACGCGTCGTCGCGGTCGAGGTCACGCTCGCGGACGACCGGGACCCGCACGAGGCGACCGATGGCGACGCTGCCAAGGCGCGCAAGGTCGCGCTCGGCGAGCCGTTCGAGGTGTGGCTCGCGCCATCGCTCGACGTCGACCTCGTCCGCGTCGAGGCACAGGGTTACCTCGAGCTGGCCCGCGCCGCCGGCCTTGCCGGCCCGGCCGCCGCCGACGTCGACGTCGAGGCCGAGGTCCGCACGCTCGACGGCGCCGCGGTGGGCGCGCTCCGCCCCGGCGCCGGGCGCATGGCCCTGCCCGCGCCGGGCGAGTACGCGCTCGCGATCCGCGCCACACGCCACCCGGGCGGCGCGCCCGACCCGGTCGCGCTCGTCCTCAACCGGGCGCGGACGACCACCCGGCGCTTCACGTTCCCGGTCGGACGCACGGACGACTGATCGTCGACGCGGTCGGCCTCGGGGCACCTCGCGAGCCAGTCGGACTCGCCGAGCCCGCTACGCCGCTCGCGCTCGTCGTCCTGCCGGCGCCGTACGCGTCCCTGGCGTCCTCGCGGCCGCCGGAGCGAGGGGGAGCACGGCGACGGCTTGACTTGGTCCACCTGGTGGACTAAGCTGGCCCCGCGCCATGGTCGAGGTGAACGTCCACGAGGCCAAGACCCACCTCTCGCGGCTGCTCGGGCGGGTCGCCGCGGGGGAAGAGGTCGTCATCAAGAAGGCCGGCCGGCCCGTCGCCCGCCTCGTTCCCTACCGCAAGCCGGGGAAGCGGCGCGTGCTGGGACAGGACCGCGGCCTCTTCGAGGTCCCGAAGGACTTCGACGCGCCCCTGCCGAAGGACCTCCTCGACGCCTTCGGAGGCAAGCCCTGAAGCTCCTTCTCGACACGCAGTCGTGGCTCTGGGCGATCGCGGCCCCCGAGCGGCTCGGCGCGCGGGCGAGGGGACTCCTCGGAGACGCCGGAAACACGGTGCTCTTCTCGGCCGCGAGCGGATGGGAGATCGCGATCAAGTTCGCGCTCGGCCGGCTGCCGCTGCCGGCCGTCCCGGAGCAGTTCGTTCCCGAGCGCCTGGCTCGGGACGGCATCTCGGTGCTGCCGGTGGAGCTCGTCCACGCCCTGCGCGTCGCGACGCTCCCGAAGCTGCACCGCGACCCGTTCGATCGCCTGCTCGTGGCTCAGGCCATGGTCGAGGGCGTGCCGCTCCTCACGGCCGACCGCCGGGTCGCGGCGTACGCGATCGAGACCATTCCGGCGGCGTGAAGAGAGTCGGCCTCGACCTCGCCGGTTGTCCTGCCGGGGCCGCGTGCTTCATTCGCTCTGGCGGCATCGGCGCAATGGACGGACGACCCACCCATGGATGACATCCTGCGCTTCCCATCGGCGGTGAAGCACGACGCGGCGATCGATACCTGGCTGCGGGCGCAACGCGATGACCTGCGTCCCTTCGTGGAGGCCTGGTTCACGCGCATGCGGGAGTGCGGCGGCGATGGGCGCGAGCTGATGCACGACGGATGTCCGACCGCCTGCGTCGATGACGCGGCGTTTGGCTACGTCAACGCGTTCAAGGATCACGTCGACGTCGGCTTCTTCTTCGGTGCGTTGCTGAAGGACCCGGCTCGCTTGCTGGAGGGAACGGGCAAGCGCGGGCGCCACGCGAAGCTGTGGCCGGGTCGGGAGGTTGACTGCGCGGCCCTTGCCCAGCTCGTCGAGACGGCGTACGTGGACATCAGGGCACGACTCCGGAAGTGAGCGATGCGAGTGGGTCCGAAGGACCGTGCCGTGGACCGAGCCGCCGTCGAACGGATATTCGATCCCGCGCGCCACGTGGAACCGACGACGCCGGGTGGGTCTCGACCGGGGGGCGCTCGAGGAGGACGGGAACGGGGCGCCGGCGTGGCGGGCGTTCACCGGCTTCGGGTTCTGCCAGGAAGAGCGCCGAGGCTCGCCGCTCTTGACGTTCGCGCCGGTCTGCGATAGCCATGCGGGCGTGAGGAGTCCCTTCTCTCGCGACCCTGGAAAGAGGACACGCATGCGCGCGCGCGTCACCGTGCTCGCCGCCGTCACGGCGGCGGTCGTGATGATCTGGATCGTTCTCGGGAGCGGCGCCACCGAGGCGGGTCCGCCGCCGCCGCCGTCGATCACGCTTCGGATCGCGACGCAGATGCCCAACGGCACCGTGTGGATGGACGCGCTCGCCGACGTCCAGAAGGACGTGAAGGAGGAGTCGCGCGGGCGCGTCGAGCTCCAGTACTTCGCGGGCGGCACGCAGGGCGACGAGAAGGCCGTGCTCGAGCGCATGGGCGTGGGCATCCTCCACGGCGGCCTCTTCTCGGGGATCGGCCTCGGCGAGGCCCTGCCCGAGCTGCTCGCGCTCGAGCTGCCGTTCGTGTACCGGGACCGGGCGGAGCTCGAGGCCGTGCGGGCCGCGCTCGAGGCGGACTTCGGCGCCCGGCTCGAGCGGCGCGGCCTCGTCCTCCTCGGCTGGGCGGACTTCGGCGAGGGCCACATCTTCTCGAAGGTCGAGGCCCGCAGCCTCGACGAGCTGCGCCGGCGCAAGATCGCGATCGCGCCCGACCACAAGCTCGCGGAGCCCGTCCTGGGCGTGCTCGGTCTCACGGGCGTTCCGCTGCCGCTGACGGACGTGGCCGCGTCGCTCGAGTCGGGCGCCGTCGATGCGATCCTCGTCACGACGCAGACCCTCGTCGGCCTCCAGTGGCACGGTCACGTGAGGTACCGGAGCGGCCTGCCGCTCGGCCCGACCACGGGCGCGCTGATCGTGTCCAAGGCCGAGTGGGAGAAGATCCCGGCGCCGGTGCGCGCGAAGCTCGCGCCGATCATCCGTCGCCGGCTCGACCGCCTGCCGACCGAGGTGGCCGCCAAGGACGAGCAGGTGACGGCCGACCTGCGCGGAAAGGGACTCACGGTGCTCGGCGTTTCGGAGGACGAGGCGTCGCAGTACGCGCAGCTCGGCGACCGGATCGCGGACCAGATGGTCGGCGTCCTCTACGACAAGGAGCTGCTCGAGCGGGTGCGCGCCGTGCTGGCCGAGCGGCGCAAGTCGCCCGCCGGGGGACGATGAGCCGCGGAGGAGGACGACGCGCCGAGCGCGCCCGCGCCGGATCACCTCGCGGCGCCCGCTCGCGGAGCTCGTGAAGAAGTCCCTCGCGACGGCGATCGAACGCGTGAGGCGGTCGACGAGCGGGGCGGACCTCGTGAACGGACCGAGCCCCATCGTCGAGTGCGCCGTCGGGTGGCAGGGCTTGCGCGTGCTCGGCGGCCGGCTCGCGCAGGGCGACACGCTGACCTTCGACCAGCCCGACCCGGACGGCGCAGTGCGGCGGGCGACGATCCAGGCGCTGGGGCGCGTCGGAACGCCGCCGGCGGTCGATCTCGTGCTCGACCTCCTCGACGGCTGCGCCCCGATCTCCGCGGCCGAGCGCCTGAGGGCGCTCCATGCCCTCGCCGGCGTGTCGGATCCCGCGTCCGTCCCGTCCGTCCTCGCCGCGCTCGCGCGCACGGAGGGCCGGGCGCGGCGGCGCGCCCTCGTGGCCCCGCTCGCGCGGACGGCCAACCCGCTCGCGCCAAGCGTCCTGCTCGAGGCCGTCGAGACCGATCCCGACGTCGAGACGCGCTGCACGGCCATGCAGGGGCTCGGTCTCGTGGGCGATCCCCGGGCCCTGCCCGCGCTGCGGGAGCGCGAGCGCCGGGGGGACGAGGTCGAGCGCTCGTACGCGCGGACGGCGATGGAGCGCATCGCCCGGCGCTGAGCCTGCCCGGGGGCGCGTCGAGCCAGTTGCAGCTCTCGACGCGGATCGCTCCCGTCGACCGGCTGAGCGGAGCGCGCGGAAGCCGAAGCCAAATCCTTGCCGCGCGCTCCGCGGCGGGGGGGTTCGGGGGGCGGAGCCCCCCGAAGACGAAGACCGGCGAAAAGGGTGGGAGTCTGAAAGATTCACACCCTTTGAGCGTCGGGCAGAAGCGGTGGTCGCTCGGCCCCGCATCTCCTCCTTCCGCTTCGCCCGCATCGTCTCGCGGGTCGCCCGGTCCGGCAGGGCCGTCGAGGGGCTCAGGGCGCCTTCCGGCTCTCCGAGGGAGGGGTGGGCGCACGTCCGAGGGCACCGCGCGCCCACGCGGACCTTCTCCGGTCGACGTGGGAGCGGACCTTGTACGGCTGGGAGGCCGTCGGCGGCGAGGCCCACTCGAGCTCAGAGCGGGGCGCCCGGCAGGCGCTTCAGGAGGAAGTCGATCACCGTCTCGCCGGCCGCCGCCCGGTCCATGCCGTTGAAGAAGTGGTCGGTCTCGAACCAGACCTTCTCGGCTCCCTTCCCGGCCGCGCGGTGGAGCGCGCGCGCGAACGGGCGCAGGATGACCTGGTCCTTCGTCGCGTTGATGAGAAGGAGCGGGCGAGGCGCGATCAGGCCGACGTTGCGGACGGGGTCGACGGACTCCTCCCGCTTGCCGCGGACGATGTCGGCGAGCCCGAGGGGGCCGCCACCCCCGAGGATCGAGACGACGGCCTTCACGCGCCGGTCGTGCGCCGCGTAGGTTACGCCGGTGATCGCGCCCCAGCTGATCCCGACGAAGGCGAGCCGGCTCGGGTCCACGTCGGCCCGCGCGAGCAGGTAGTCCACGGCCCGGCTGTAATCGCCGCAGTAGTGCAGGAACTCGTCGCGCCCCTTGTCGCTGACGATCCAGTCCTGGACGTTCGCGCCCTTCTTCTCCTTCCGGTCGCCCCGACCCGGCGAGTCGATCGTGAAGACGACGATGCCTCGGGCCACGAACTGCTTGCCGAGGGCGACGATGTAGTCCGTGCCCTTGTGCCCGCCGCTCCCGTACTGGAGCAGCACGGCGGGGTGCCGCGCGCCGGCGGCCGCGCCCTTCGTCGGGACGTACAGCCATCCCGGCACGCGGTCGCCCTTGACGCCGTTGAACTCCACGCGGAGGTGCCGGAACCCCACCTCCTCCGCGATCGTCGACTCCACGGCCGCGAGCGGCGCGTCGTGGGCGACGGCGTACGGGCACCTGGGCCCCTCGGCGCGGGCCGCGCCTCCACCCGGGACCAAGAGGACGGCGACGACGAGGAGCACGAGGGCAAAGGCGCGCGGCGCGACCTGCATGAGTGCCTCCACGAGAAGGGCCGTGAAACGGATTATACGGTCAAGGTCCGCGTGCGGATACGCATACTGATTGCATCAGGTCGCCGCCGCCCCGCAGGAGCAGGTCGTCGCCATGGGCGGCGTCGTCGCGGCGACGGAGGCGGCGCGGCGCTACGGCGCGCAGGGGTTCGTCCACGTCTACGAGGGACCGGACTGCGGGCTGAGCGTGCTCCTCGGGTCGCGCCCGCTCACGATCGGGCGGACGACGAAGGGTGTTCGTGAACGACGAGCGCGCGAAGCAGAAGCTCCTGAGCGACGGCGACCTCATCGTCGTCGGGAGCACCCGGATGTACGTCGGGCTCCTCTGAGCCGCCCTCCATCCCATCCGCTCCTTCGGCCGCTCCTTCGGCCGGCCGAAGGGCGGGATGATGTCCTGCCCCTTGTCGAGCGCGCGCGGCCCGTCCCCCACAGGCACGCGGGTCGTCACCCTTCCGAAGATCCTGCGGCCCTGTCTCGAGCTCGTCCGCTCGCTCCCGCTCACGAGCGGCCGAAGCCGGGCGCGTACATCGCGACGAGGCGGTCCGGACGGCGGACGCCCTCTACCCTGAAGTAGGCGGCGGCGGCGGCGATCAGCTCGTCGCCCTCCGCGCCGCCGACGAGAGCGCCCAGCGAGTGACGCGCGACGGCGGCGCACAAGGCCAGCGACTGCGGGTCGGCGACGGCGATCACCTGGCGGAGGCGCGACTCGGCCGCGGCCCGGTCCGACCGGACGGCGGCGGCTCCCGCGTCGAGGAGGAGACCCCAGACGCGCGCGTAGGCGGGACCCATCCGGTGGAGGCGGCCGGCCTGGCCGGCGGCCACGTCGAGGGCCGGGGCGGCGGCCCCGAGGGCGAGACGGCCGCGGAGCCAGGCGGCATAGGCGCTCAGGAGCTGGAAGCGCTTGAGGAGCGAGCGGTCGAACTCTTCGAACCCCGCGACCGTGCGGCCGTCGGCGACCTTGCCCTCGTACAGGTCGATCTCGTGCCGGGAGGCGAGGTCGTACCAGTGCTGCATGTGGTAGCCGACCTCCGGCGGCGCCCACGTGAGACGGGCGAGCTGTGCCCGCGCGCCGGCGGGGCCGTCCTCGGCGAGCCAGACGACGATGTAGAACCGCGAGAGGGTGCTCTCGACGTAGCGGTCGCCGCGGTGCAGGGCATCGCGGATGTACTCGTGCTGGAGGGCGCAGAGCTCGGCGAAGCGACCGAGGTTGAAGAGGGCCGAGAGACGCGCGATCCGCGCCGTCGAGCGCTCCGGGACGAGGCCGGGCACGAGGCCGATCCGCGCGTCGACGTCGAGCAGCCAGCGGTCGGCCTCCCGGAATCGGCCGGTGAACAGGCTCGTCAGGCCGCGGCAGATGTCGAGGTGGACCAGGGCCTCGAGACGTCCGTCGGCCTCGGCGACCTCGCGCACCTGGTCGACGCGCCGCCGCATTCGCTCGTCCGATCGAGCGCCCTCGGCGGCCCCGTAGTTCACGTGGGCGATGAGGGCCCGGATCACGCGCTGCCGGTCGCCGAGCGCGAGCGCGAGCCGCAGGGCCCGCGCCTCGACCGCCGCCGCGCGGAACGGATCGATGCCGGCCATGCAGCTCGCCACGGCATGGAACGCGTCGGCCCGCAGGATGGCGAGCGGCGCCAGCTCGGGCTCCTCTCGCGCCCGGAAGCCGAAGCCGCGGAGCCTCAGGACCGCGCGGTGCCAGACGAGCGACAGGACCGTCCCGAGCTGCGTCCGGGGCCAGCGGCCCCCGACCTCGGCGAGGACCCCGCGCACGACCGCCAGACCCTCCTCGACGTGTCCGCTCCCGAGGAGCTGCCGCGCCGCCTGGATCCGGCACCGGAGCCGCTCCTCGCGGGAAGCGCCCTCGGCCGCCGACAGCAGGGCGGCCGCCGCCTCGCGCCCGCGGCCCGCGTTCGCCAGGGCCTCGCCGAGCGCGGCCGTGAGCTCGCGGACGCGCTCCGGGCCGTGGCGGCCGAGCGCGAGCGCCTTGCGGTACAGCTCGGCCGCCCGGTCGAAGGCGAGGCCGCCGGCCGCCCGCGCCGCCGCCCGCGCCGCGTAGCGCGCCGCCCGCTCCGCCTCGCCCGCGGCCTCGAGGTTCTCGACGAGCGCGATCGGCTCGGAGTCGGCGGCCCCGCTCCGCTCGAGAGCGTCGGCGAGCCGGAGGTAAAGCGAGCGCCGCGCCGCCTCGTCGAGCCCGGCGACGATCGCCTCGCGCACGCGGTCGTGGTACGTCTCGACCGCACCGTGACCGTGGGCCCGCAGCGGGCGGACGAGGCGCGCGCCGCGCAGCTCCGCGAACCGACGCGAGCCCTCGTCCGCGGCGAGCCCCGCCGCCTCGACGGCCGTCCGCTCGTCGATCGGCGCGCCCGCGGCCGCCACGACCTGGATGAGCCGCCGGGCCGCCGGCTCGAGGTCCGAGATCCGCGAACGCAGGACCTCGTCGAGCCGCGGCGCCGCGCCTCCCGGCGCGCTCGTCCCGCCCGGCGCCCCGGCCGACCGGGCGAGCTCCTGGAGGAAGAGCGGGTGCCCCTTCGCCTCCGCCGCCACCGCCTCGGCCCGGGCGGCGGCCGGCGCCGACTCCGCCCCGGGCCCCCCCTCCGGAAGCAGGAGCCGCAAGAGCTCGCGCGATTCGTCGCCCGAGAGCGGCTCGAGGTCGAGACTGTCCGTCCGGCACGGCAGCGCGGGCGGCGCGATCCCGCGAAGCGTGGCGATCAGAAGGAGCGCCGGCGCCTCGGGCGGGGCGAGGACCTCGTCGAGGAGGACGAGGCTGTCGCGGTCGGTCCACTGCAGGTCGTCGATGAAGAGGACGAGGGGCCCCCGCTCGGCGAGGCGCGAGAGCAGCTCGCGCAGCCCGCGGAACGCGCCGGTGCGCACCTCGGCCGGATCGGCCGCCGGGACCGGCGGCCCCGTCGGGAACGCCGGCACGCGCCCGAGGACGGGAAAGAGCCGCACGAGCATGGCGGCGTCGCGCTCGCGCGGCAGCCGCCTCGCCGTCTCGACCTCGCCGAGGCGCTTGAGACCGTGGCTGAGCGCGTCGACGATGCCGTCGAAGCCCTTGAACGGCACGGACTCGCGCTCGTAGCACCGCCCCGCGAGCGCGAGCGCGCGCCCGTCGCGCGCGACGAGCCGGTCGAGGAAGCGGCGGACCAGCGCCGTCTTGCCGATCCCCGACTCGCCGCCGATGCAGACGGCGACCGCCCCGCCGTGGCTCCGCCCGAGCGCCTCTTCGAGCGCGGCGAGCTCGCGCTCGCGCCCGACGAACGCCGGCCCCTTCGCGGCCGTCCCCTCGGCCGGCAAGGCGGCGGCCGCGACCGCGGCCGCGCCAGCCCCGCGCAGCCGCGCGAGGACCTCGCCGGCGCGCGGGCGCGCTTCCGGGTCGATCCGCAGGAGGTCGCAACAGAGGGCGCAGAGGTCGGCGGGCGCCGCCGGCACGAGCGTCTGCGGCGGCGCGGGCTCGGTCGCCCGCTTCCGCTGCATGACCTCGTGCGACGTCGCCCCCTGGATCGGCAGGACGCCCGTGAGCGCCCGGTAGAGGATGGCGCCGACCGCGTAGCCGTCCGCCGGCGGCCCCACGCGCATCGACGTCACCTGCTCGGGCGCCATGTAGGCCGGGGTCCCGCAGGCCCCGGTCGCCTCGGTCCGCTCGCCCGGCGCCTCCTCCGCGATGAGGCCGAAGTCGAGCACGACCACGCGCCCCTGCGGCGTGACGAGCACGTTCGACGGCTTCACGTCGCGGTGGACCTTGCCGTTCTCGTGCAGGAACGCGATCGCCGACGCGAGGTCGAGGAGCGCGGCGCGCAGCCTTCGCTCGTCGAACGCGGGCGCGCCCGGCGCCAGGGTCTCCTCGGGGTCGGGGCGCACCCAGGAGAGGAAGTCCGTCCCCTCGACGAGCTCCATGGTGAAGAACCAGAGCCCGCCCTCGGAGACGAGCTCGCCGAGCGAGCAGAGGTTCGGGTGGTGGAGGTCGGCGAGCGCCCGGAACTCCTTCTTGAACCGGTAAAGCGCCTGGCCGTGGAGGTCGAGCAGCATCTTCAGGGCGACGCGCACGCCGCGCTCGCGGTCGAGCGCGCGGTAGACGACGCCCATGCCGCCCGCGCCGAGCCGCGCCTCGATGTGGTAGCGCGACGATCGGGCGAGCTCGGGCGTCACGGGCGGGCGAGCCCGCGCGCGATCCAGTCGACCTCGGCCCGGCGCGCGGCGACGCGCGCGCCCGGGCGATCGGCCTCGGCGCGCTCGCGGCACGAGGCCGGGCCCGTCCGCGCCTCGTCTTCGGGTCGGCCGACCCCGCTCGCGCCCGAGCTACCCGTCCCGTCGATCCGCATCCCTGGTGCCCTCCCGGGGTGCCGGTGCCCCCCAGTATACGCGCCATCGCCGGCGGACGGAGGGGAGAACGGTGTGAGGATGGGAGCCGATGCGCGGTCGGAGGATCCAGCGGCATTGGAACGAGACGGAAACTGGGTGGTCGTGGGGACCGGCCGCACGCCGACGGGCCTTTGAGTGCCCGAGGGGCGCGGAATCGAGTTGACCGGAATCCGGGCGAAAGAGCATTGACAAAAACTTTTGTCAATGCTAGGCTGCTGCGCATGGTCGACCTGCGTGTGATCGACGATCCGGCATCGGCCAGCGTGGCGCTGGACCCTTTGCGCAATCGTCTTCTGTCGGAGCTCCGCACGCCGATGTCCGCCGCGACGCTGGCTGGACGCATGGGGTTGCCGCGGCAGAAGGTGAACTACCACCTGCGAACGCTGGAAGTGCACGGGCTGGTCCGGGTGGACAGCAAGAAGCGATGGGGCGGACTGACGGAACGGCGACTGGTGGCGACAGCATCCTCCTACGTCGTCTCGCCCGGCGCGCTTGGTCCGGTCGCGGCGGATCCCGCACGAGGAATGGATCGGCTGTCCGCGAGCTATCTCGCGGCGCTCGCGGCCCGAGTGGTCCGCGAGGTCGGACAGTTGCTTCGTAAGTCCGAAGAGCTCGACAAGCGCCTAGCGACGCTCTCCATCGACACCGAGGTGAGATTCCGGTCCTCCGAGGACCGGGCCGCTTTCAGCCGTGAACTGACCGCCGCGGTCGCCGCGCTGGTCTCTCGCTATCACGACGAGTCCGCACCGGGCGGCCGCCGACATCGCCTGATGATCGGGGCGTATCCCACGCCCGGGGAATCCGAAGGGAAGGAAACGACATGAGCGTGAAGAAGGAACCATCCGGGCGCCGCTCGGTGCAGGTCGAAGTCGAAGTCCCGGGAACGCCCGAGGAAGTCTGGCGGGCGATCGCCACCGGGCCCGGCATCTCGTCGTGGTTCGTCCCGACGCGGAGCGAGGAGCGCCAGGGGGGAGAGCTGGTGTGCACCTTCGGGCCGGGCATGGATTGCCCCTCCACGATCACATCGTGGGAAGCGCCGAAACGCTTCGTGGCCGAGGGGACGATGGGCCCACCCGGCTCGCCGACAGTGGCGACCGAGTGGAGCGTCGAGGCTCGCGCGGGCGGGAAGTGCGTGGTGCGCGTGGTGCACAGCCTGTTCGCCAGTACCGACGACTGGGACGATCAGCTCGACGGCCTGGAGCAGGGTTGGCCGGCGTACTTCCGCATCCTGCGGATGTACCTCGAGACCTTCACGGGCATGGCGTGCTCGGCGATGCAGCTCGTAGGCTTCTCCAGCGACTCGGAGACGAAGGCGTGGGAGAAGGCGGGCGGGGAGCTGGGGCTCCTCAAGGTCGCTCAAGGGCAGAAGTGGAGCGCTCCCGATGGCTTCCCGCGCATGACCGGCGTGGTGGACTCGCTGGGACAAGGGATGCACTCCAACGCCGTGCTGCTTCGCCTCGACAAGCCCGCGCCCGGGTCGGCGTACATCGGCGCTTTCTCCTGCGGCGGGATGGTGCAGGTGTACATGGCCATCTATCTCTACGGTGCCGACGCGAAGTCCGCCGTCGAGCGCGATGAACCGACCTGGCAGACGTGGATGGGCGAGCGGTTTCCGATGCCGCCGATGGGCTGAGCGCCGCGATCCACGAGATAGGTAGCCCGACCGGCTACGGCCGCGCCCCGACGGTGATCGGGATGTCGCGGACCTCCCCCGCGCGGACGATGCGCGCCGTCGAGGCGATCCCGACGCGCTCCTCGTCGAGGAGCGCGTACAGCTCGCCGATCGTCCGCACGGCGCTCCCGTGGAGCGAGAGGAGGATGTCGCCGAGCAGGATCCCTGCCTTCTCGGCCGGGCCGCCGGCGGACAGGCCGGCGACGAGCAGGGCCGACTCCTGCCCGGTCGCGTGCGCGAGGGCGGGTGGGAGCCGCACCGGATGCGCGCCGATCCCGAGGAAGCCGCGCTCGTTCCGCCCGTTCGCGAGGATGGACGCGGTGACGCGCCGCACGGTCACGGCCGGCAGCGCGATGCTCCGGTCGCGAACGAGACCCCGCGTGTTGAGCCCGATGGCGCGCCCGCCGAGGTCGACGAGGAGGCTCCCCGAGAAGCCGCGCGGGAGGTCGATGTCCGTCTCGAGGTAGCGCTCGACGCGCGCGCCACCGGGCGTCCGCCAGTCGCCGCCGTGGACGCTCACGATGCCGAGGGCGGCCCGGACGCTCCGCCCCGGGCGGGCGACGGCGACCGCGAGCTGTCCCACCTTGAGCGCGTCCGCCTCCGCCCACGCGGCAGGCGCGAGGCCGGGCGCCTCGACGCGGAGGACGGCGAGGTCGACCGCCCGGTCGCGGCCCGCGACCCTCGCCGTCGCGGTCCTGCCGTCGGGGAGGCCGACCTCGACCTCGTCGTCGTCCTCGACCGCGTGCGCGGCCGCGACGACGACGCCGTCGGCGAAGGCGACGCCGGTCGCCGCGCCGCCGCCGCAGCAATCGCCGCCCGCCTCGATGCGGACGACGCTCTTGCCGGCGGCCTCGACGGTTGCGGCGATGCTCTCGGAGACGGAGCTCGCGAGGTTGCTCATGGTCGCTCCTCAAGGGTTCCGAAACGTGTCGCGTCCATCGTGGCGCCGTCGACCGCGGCGCACATCGCCCGGGCAGGGAGGGCGCGACCTGGATGTTCGGGGAGGTCGGATCTAGAGGGCGACGAGGCCGAGCTGCGCGGCGCGGACGACGGCCTCGGTGCGGCCGTGCACGCCCAGCTTCCCGAGGATCGCGTCGACGTGGAACTTCGCCGTGTGGCCGCTCACGCCCAGGCGGCGCGCGATCTCCTTGTTCGCGAGCCCGAGCGCGAGGAGCTCGAGGACCTCGCGCTCGCGCGCGGTGAGCGCGGCGGCGCCGTCGGGGGCGGACGCGTCGCCGGCCCGCCGCGGGCGGCCGAGCGCCGGCTCGAGCGATTCGTCGACGACGATCAGGCCGCGCGCGATCGCCGAGAGCGCGGCGGCGAGGCGTCCGCCGTCGACGTCGCGGACGAGGAGGCCGCGCGCCCCGGCGGCCCGGGCGGGAGGCGCGAGGTCCGGCGCCGCGACGAGGGCGAGCACCGGCGGCGGCAGCCGCGCGAGCGCCCGGAGCCGCTCGAGTGCCGGTCCCGCCGCGGCGCCGGTCGCCGGGCCGAGATCGAACGCCGACGCGTCGGGCCGATGCTCCGCGACGGCGACGGCGAGGTCGTCGCGCGCGGCGACCTCGCCCGTCACGGCGACCTGCGGCTCGCGCGCGAGGAGCCCGGCGAGGCCGCACCTGGCGAGAGGATCGTCGCCGACGAGGAGAACGCGCAGGACGTCCGGGGACGCGCGCATGGCATCGCCCAGCATTCTTCGGTTCATCGGGGAAATGAGTACCTGAGCTGAGGCGTTGAAGTGCCGACACCCCAACCACTAACCTTCTGGATTGCCAGATCTGGAAGGCAAGGAGGGCGGGGGTGTCGACGCAGATACTCTA
>Ga0187893_10000954_pt1 | contig 72599 bp, 74 predicted proteins | sample MA1701074metaG_FD_139574 | JGI IMG/M metagenome (GOLD analysis project Ga0187893, IMG submission 139574) | White microbial mat communities from a basaltic lava cave in the Kipuka Kanohina Cave System on the Island of Hawaii, USA - MA170107-4 metaG ...
CCCGATGCCCAGCATCCCCCGGCGGAAGCGCCGGACCAACCCCCGCCTGCCGACGGGGCCCCGGGCCTGAGCGGACAGATCACGTGTCAAAACCGAGCGGACATTTCACTTGTCAGCAACACTCGCCCGTCGGCGAGGGACGCCCCGCGCCGTTTTCGAAGGGGTCGCGGGCGTCTTCCCCGGCCACGGGCAGAACGCCAGGACCGGGCAGGTCGGGCAGGCCGGCTTGCGCGCGTAGCAGACGCGCCGGCCGTGGAGGATGAGCTGGTGGCTCGCCTGGGTCCAGCTCGGGCGCGGGAACACCTGGCAGAGCTGGTCGTGGATCTCTTCCGGGTCGTCCCCGCGGGCGAGCCCCAACCGCTGCGAGACCCGGAACACGTGGGTGTCCACCGCCAGGGCAGGCACGCCGAAGGCGTTGCCGAGCACCACGTTGGCGGTCTTCCGGCCGACTCCCGGGAGCGCCACCAGCTCGTCGAGGGTCTTCGGCACCTCTCCGCGGTGGCGCTCGACCAGGGCGCGGGCCATTCCGTTCAGGGAGCGGGCCTTGGCCCGGAAGAAGCCCGTCGAGTGGATCTCGTGCTCGAGGGTGGGCAGGGACACTCCCGCCCAGTCCTCCGCGTGCCGGTAACGCTTGAAGAGCCCGGCGGTCACCGCGTTGACGCGCTCGTCGGTGCACTGGGCCGACAGGATCGTCGCCACCAGCAGGTCGAGCGGGGTGGTGAAGTCGAGCTCGGTGCGCGCGTCAGGATAGGCTTTGGCGAGGCGGGAGAGGATCTTGCGGGCGCGCGCCTTCTTGACCGGCAGGCTTTCGGCCATCAGCGTGGCTCCTTGTGCAGGCGGACCGGGCCGCCTACTCTCCCACCTCGAGCCGCTGCGCCCGCATGTGCACCGGCGCCAGGGACACCGCCATCGGCAGCCGCCGCAGCCGCGGGGTCGGGTCGAAGTTTCTCACGATCCAGTTCACCAGGAGGGGCGGCAGGCGGACGCCGCCATAGGTGACGTCGGCGGCGCGGAGCGTGAACGGATCGGGAGGAGACCCGGCCGCTATCGCCACCCGCGCCGAGAGCGCTGGTCCCGGCAGCGGCCAGTCGACGCGGATCCACCCCTCTTCCATCGTGGCGCGCAGCCCGGCCAGCCCCCGCTGCTGGGCGAGGAATTCCGCCAGGTCCTGCTGGCCGACGCCGAGCCGCTCCACCGCGAGCGAGCGCACGTCGAGCAGCTCGACGGCGCCCGTCTCGGCAAGCCGGCCCGGGTTCACCACCACGCCGCGGGCGCGCACACGGACGGGCCCGATGCGGAGCGGCGCCTTGCCGCGTGCGAACTCGCCGACCAGCGCCGACTCGGCCTCGAGGGCGACGCTGTCCACCTCACCGCGGAGCAGGGCCTCGTCCCGGTAGTCCACCGTCACCCGCATGCCCCGGGCGTCGCGCACCACGGTGGCGAGCAGACCCTCCACGCCGCGCCGCAGCCGCTCGGCGAGCTGACCAGCCGGCATGGTCAGGACCGGCTCGAGCCGCCGCATCCGCACCATGCCCTCGCTGCCGTCCGGCAGCGGGACGCGCGCGATCACCGGATAGGCCGCGGCCAGCCAGGGGTCGCCGCCCTCGAGCGCCGCCATGATCCGGTCGGGCCTGGCGGAGGCGGCGTCCGGGCCCTGATCGCCGGTCTTCACGATGGCGAAGTCCACCCCGAGCGGCGCCTGGTCCCAGGCCCGTCCGAGGCGGAGCGGGAGCCGGTCGCGCACGATCTCATAGCGGAAGTTGGACACCGAGAAGAAGTTGTCGTTGGGCACCACCGCCACCCGGACCTCGCCGGGACCGGCGGCGCGCGTGATGGCCTCCAGGACTTCCCGGTGGCGCCAGTCGCGTCCATCGGGCGGCAGTGAGTACGCCACCGAGTGCACGAGCGGCGCCAGCAGGGTGGGCGGGGGGATCGCGAAGGCGGCCGCGCCGACCTGCAGCGTCCCCGCGGCCACGCAGGCCCACCCGACCGCGCGGCGGGCCCGGGGCGCGAGCGCGGCCGCACCGGCCGCGGCCACCAGCGCCGCCGCGGGCAGGAGCGGCAGCGTGTAGCGCAGGTTCTTGTTCTGGATCAGGAAGAAGATCAGGAACGGCGCGAGCGCGGCCCAGAGGAGCCCGCGGGCCCGCGCGTTCCCGCGGAGGGCCACGAGGCCCCAGAGCAACAGCGCGGTGGCGAGGAGCCCGAGCTGCGGCACGATCCAGGTCGGATAGAACAGGAGCGAGGTGCCGGAGAGCGCCGGCGCGTGGCCCGACTCGGCCGCCTGCTTGAAGGAGCGGTTGATGATCTGCATCGGGAACCCGACGAGGCGCGGCCCGTACCACGGCAACGCGACCATCGCCGCGATGCCCAGGGCGGCGAGCAGATGACCCAGCCGAACCCGGCGATGGGGCGCGCGTAGCGCCCGCCACGCCGTCCACAGGAGCGGGCCGGACAGATAGGCCGCGAACGGCGGCTTGGTCAGCATGCCGAGCCCGAGCACGACGCCGAGCGCGAGGGACCATCGGGTCAGGGCGAGCTCCTCGGTCCGGGCGAGCGTGTAGAGGGCCACCGCCACCATGGCGGCCAGTGGCAGGTCGAGCTGGAAGTTCAGCAGCGTGAAGACCACGAACGGCGCGGTAGCGAAGAGGAAGGCGGCCAGCAGGCCCGCCTCGGGATCCACCAGGCGGCGCCCCAGGCCGAAGACGGCGAGGGCGCCCATCACCAGGAAGGCCCAGATCACCGCCTGCGCGGTGAGCGGAACGATGGGCAGCGCGAAGTAGAGCAAGCCGGCCGCGCAGGTCACGATCGGCGGGTAGAAGCTCGATTCGGCGATGATCTCGGCCAGGCCGTCGCGCCCGGGCTCGGACAAGCTCCGATGGCAGGCGACGGCGCGCTCGAGGTGGTTGGCGGGGTCCCATTCGGGCGGGCGGCGATCGATCGAGAGCCAGAGGACCATGACGGCCGCCAGCCCCAGGAGCGGGGCGGCGAGGGCCGCCGCGCGGCGCCCGGTCATCGAGGGAGGGAGCCGGCGGCGCGGGCGACGAGCAGGATCGAGATCCCGAACGGCGCGGAGATGACGCGCAGGAGCCGAGCCTCGGCCGCGAAGCAGGCGGCGAGGAGCCGGTTCACGGGCGCGGCCGGACGGTCGAGATCGTGGCCCGGCCGGCGAAGCGCTGCGCGGGCGAGCCGCACCGCGATGATCGGGAGCGCCAGGAGCGTGTTGAAGTAGGTGAGCCGCTCGATCGCGAAGCCGGCCGCCTCCGCGGCGCGGCGCAGCGAGCCCGCGGTGTACCGGCGCCGGTGGCCCAGCAGATCGTCGTGACGGCTCCAGAGCCAGGCGTAGGCCGGCACGGTCACGAACAGCCGGCCGTCCGGTGCCAGCAGACGGCGGCACGCGAGAAGGGCCCCCGCCTCGTCCTCCACGTGCTCGAGCACGTCGAAGAGACAGACCGCGTCCCAGCGGGCGGCCTCGAGTGGGATGTCGTGCGGCAGGGAGCCGGGGCGTACGTCGAGGCCGCGCTCGCGCGCGCGCTCCCGCAGGCCGGCGTCGGTCTCGACGCCGACGGCCGGGCCGAAGCGCGTCAGCGCCTCCAGCATGCCGCCGCTGCCACAGCCGAGCTCCGCGAGCCTCCCGCCTCCGGCGGGAAGCCCTCGCGCCATCTCCTGCAGGATCACGGCGCGCCGGCCCACGAACCACCAGTGGGCGCGGTCCTCCTCGGCGTGCACGGCCGCGTAGGACGGATCCATGGAGTCCGGCGCCCCGCGATCAGGCCCCGGGCGGTGAGGCTGAGATCGCGAGCGCCCGGCGTATCGCCTCGATCCGGTCGCGGACGGCAGGGGCGGCCAGCGGGGCCGGCTGATGGTCCACCCGCCAGATGGGGGCGCTCGGCTCGGGGTCGGCGGAGAGACGCGGGACGAGATGCCAGTGGATGTGTGGCACCTGGTTGCCGAGCAGCTCGTAGTTCATCTTCACGGGGCGAAACACCCGCGCGAGCGCCTCCGCCACCCGGCTCACCTCCTCGATGAGCGTCCGGCGCTCCGCCGCCGACAGCTCGTAGAGCTCGGTGGCGTGGCGGCGCAGTACGAGCAGGACGTAGCCGGGAAAGAACTGGTCCTCGTGGAGGAAGACGCGCGAGGCCTCGAGGTCCGCGATGTGGAGGCCCCCACGCCGCCCCGACTTGTCGCACATGACGCAGGCGGCGACGGTCACCGGCGTCGAGACAGGAAACGGCCGATACGGCCCATCGCTTCCTGAATCCGCTCGAGCGACTGCGCGTAGGAGAAGCGGAGGTAGCCCTCTGCGTTGCGGCCGAAGTCCACCCCGGGCGTCACCCCCACGTGGGCCCGCTCCAGGATCTCGAACGCGAAGGCGAGGGAGTCGGTGGTGAAGCGCTTGGCGTTGGCCAGCACGTAGAAGGCCCCGGTGGGGGTCACGCCCACGCCGAGTCCGATCTCCCGCAGGCCCGCCACCATGGCGTGGCGGCGCTCGTCGAAGATGCGCCGGAAGCGGGCGCTCTCCTCCCCCGCCTCGCGGAGCGCGGCGAGGGCGGCCCACTGCACGAACTCGTTGCTCGAGATGAAGAAGTTGCCGTGCAGGGCGGTCAGGGCCGGCACGAACTCGCGCGGGGCAATCAGGTAGCCGACGCGCCAGCCGGTCATGGCGAAGGCCTTGGAGAAGCCGTTGAGCACGAAGGCCCGGTCGGTGAACTCCAGCACGGTGTGCTCGGGCCCCTCGTAGGTGAGGCCGTGGTAGATCTCGTCGGAGATCACCCAGGGGCCGAGCCGGCAGAGCGCGGCCAGCCGATCCGCGGTGAGCACGGTGCCGGTGGGGTTGGCGGGCGAGTTGACGAGGAGGCCCTTCGTGCGCGGCGTGAGGCGCGCCGCCACCGCCTCCGGGCGGAACTGGAAGGCATCCGACTCCTCCACCGGGACGTACACCGGCTCGCCCTCCGCGAACTTCACGAACTTGGGATAGCAGGCGTAGTAGGGGTCGGAGAGGATCACCTCGTCGCCCCGGTCCAGCAGCGCGCCGAAGAGCAGCAGCATCGCGGGCGAGGTGCCGGCGGTGACCAGGATCTGATCCGGCGACACGACGACCCCGTAGCGCGCGTGATAGTGCTCGGCGATCGCCTCGCGCAGGGGCAGGATGCCCAGGGTATGCGCGTAGCGCGTGCGCCCGTCCTTGAGCGCCTTCTCGGCCGCCTCTCTGATGACGGGCGGGGTGTCGAAATCCGGCTCCCCGAATTCCAGGTGGATGACGTCGATACCCTGCCGCTCGAGCGCCTGGGCGCGCTGGAACACCTCCACGGCCAGGAAGGGCTCGATCTCCTGCGCGCGCCGCGCGATCACGTCGGCCGCCTCACGCCCACCCGGTGGCGTCGGGGCGCCGCCGCCGACGGGCCACCCCCGTTTTCTGGGCGGCCTTCGCCACCTCGCGAGCCACCGCGGGCGCCACCTTCTTGTTGAAGACGCTGGGAATGATGTACTCGGGGCCGAGCTCGCCCTTCCCCACGCAGGAGGCGATGGCGTGGGCGGCCGCGATCTTCATGTCGTCGTTGACCAGCCGGGCGCGGGAGTCGAGCAGGCCGCGGAAGAAGCCGGGGAAGCAGAGGACGTTGTTGATCTGGTTCGGATAGTCCGAGCGCCCGGTGGCCATGACCCGCACGTGGCGCTCCGCCTCCTCGGGCTGGATCTCCGGAACCGGGTTGGCCATGGCGAACACGATGCGGTCGCGCGCCATGCTCTTGACGTCCCGCACCGTGAGCACGCGCGGGACCGACAGGCCGATGAACACGTCCGCGCCGCGCATGGCATCGGACAGCCGGCCCTTGACGTTGCCCGGGTTGGTCGCCGAGGCGACCCACGTCTTCATGAAGTCCATCCCCACCGCGCGGCCGCGATGGATGGTGCCGTGCTCGTCCACCCCGATGATGTGGCGGGCGCCGAGGGCCAGCAGGATCTTGATGGTCGCGGTGCCGGCCGCCCCGACCCCGGACACCACCACCTTGATGCGGCGGATGTCTTTCTTGACGATCTTGAGCGCGTTGAAGAGCGCGGCGAGCACCACGACCGCGGTCCCGTGCTGATCGTCGTGGAAGACCGGGATGTCCAGCTCCTTCCGGAGCCGCTCCTCCACCTCGAAGCAACGCGGAGCCGAGATGTCCTCCAGGTTGATCCCGCCGAACGCGGGCGCGATGATCTTCACCGTCTCCACGATTCTGCCGGGATCCTTGGTGTCGAGCGGAATCGGGAAGGCGTCGACGCCCGCCAGCTCCTTGAAGAGCATGGCCTTGCCCTCCATGACGGGCATGGCCGCTTCGGGGCCGATGTCGCCCAGGCCGAGCACCGCGGTGCCGTCGGTGACGACCGCCACCGCGTTCTGCTTGATGGTCAGGGTGAAGGCCCGGCTCGGATCGTCCTTGATGGCGAGACACACCCGGGCCACCCCCGGGGTATACGCCATGCTGAGGTCGTCCCGGCTCCGGATCGGCACCTTGCTATGGATCTCGATCTTGCCCCCCAGGTGCATCAGGAAGGTGCGGTCCGAGATGTTGGCGACCCGGACGCCGGCCGTGCCCTTGAGGCGATCGACGATGTCGTGGGCGTGCCGGCTGTCGCGGGCTTTGATCGTGATGTCTCGGAGGACGCGCTCCCTGGTCATCTCCACCAGGTCGACGGCGCCGATGTCCCCGCCCGCCTTGCCGATGACCGACGTGACCCGGCCCAGCATCCCGGCCCTGTTCCGGATCTCGAGCCGGACTGTGAAACTATAGGAGGCGCTGGGGGCGACAGCCATCAATCGCTCATCATGGCGGGCACTTAGACGGTAAGACCGCCTCCAGTCGGTGTCAACAATTTTCCCCCTGGGTCGTTGACCGACCGCGACGGGCGTGATATCCACCCCCTGTGCCTTCGAGACCGGCGCTCGCCTTCCTGGCCGCCACCGTGCTGTCAACCTCGATCCCGACACCGGCAGGCGCGGAGATCCAGAAGTGGACCGTGGAGGCGGGCAGGAGCCGGGCTGGGTTCGACGCCTTCCATCGACTCGGCAATTTCTCCGCCGGCAGCGAGACGCCTACCGGAGAGTTCGAGGCCGATATCACGGACCTGAAGCAGCCGGTCAAGGGCAGCCTGAGCGTGTCCGTGGCCACCCTGCGCTCCGGCAAGACGAGCCGCGACAAGGACATCCTGAACGCGCTCGATGCGAAGCGCCACCCGGAGGTCCGCTACCGAATCGAGAAGCTGGAGAGCTCGTTCCCCTCGCTCGCGGAGAACAATGACGTGCTCCTGACGATCCATGGGGTGCTCTCCATGCACGGCGTGGAGCGGCCGGTGAGCTTCGCGGGGCGCATCCGCCTGCGTCAGGGCACGTTGTGGGTGCGGGGTGAGAGCTTCATCAAGCCACGCGAGTTCGGCGTTCCGCTGCTCCGCCACTGGCTGTTCAGCATAAAGGAGAGCGTGCTCGCCACCTTCGACCTGGTTCTGAGCAAGGCCCAGTAAGCGGCCGGCGGGTCGGGCTTTCGGGCGACCCCAGGCCTGCCTCCACCCCGAGCCATCCAGGTTCGGCCGGTTCGGGGCCCAGCCATGAATACCCCACGGTGGGGGCGCGTCTGCTTTGAGCGGCGCCAGGTTACGAGGAACGTCGGGCCAGCCTCCGCGGTTCCTCGAATGACCGGGCAAGGGCTGAAACTCCGGCCCGTAGTCGATCATCTAAACGACAGAGGGCGGAGCCGAAAGGATGGCTCCGGGAAACAATTACCGGACGCATCCCGACGAACACGAGAGACCGTAATGACTTTTAGAGAGAGCGACGGCGTGGTGATGACGGAGGCGAGCCAATTCAGGGGAGGCTCGACCGAGCCAAAGCGACGCGGCCGGCAACTGGCAGCGGGTAAGGCCACGGCTCCGCCCGTGGACGACGAGCTGGATCGAGTCGTGGACACCGCGGTCGAGATGGATGAGACGCCCGCGCTCTCCGAGGAGGCGCTGCGCCCTTCGAGCTCGCCCGCCGAGGATCCGGTTCGCCTGTATCTGAAGGAGATCGGCAAGGTATCTCTGCTGAAGGCCGAGGAGGAGGTCGCGATCGGCCAGCGGATCGAGATCGGCCAGATCGCGCTCCGCCGGGCTCTGGGCCGGGTGCCGTTTGCCACCGCCCGGCTGCTGGGCCTGGTGGATCGCGTGCGACGCGAGGAAGTGCCGCTGGAGGACGTCATCCTGCTCCCGGAGGGCGGTGAGCCCTCGCCGAGCGACGTCCGGCAGAGCCTGGCCGCCTTCGCCCGTATCCGCCGGCTCGAGCGCGAGATCGAGCGGCTGCAAACCGCGCTTCGCGACAAGCGGCGCAGCAAGACCACGCGGGCGAACTACAACAAGTGGATCGCGCAGAACCGCGCGTCGATCCAGGGCGTCCTCGAGAACCTGCCGCTCAAGCCGGCGCTTGCCGACCAGCTGGTGGGAGAGATCCGGCAACTCGTCAAGAGGATGGGGGCGGGCAACAACCGTTCGGAGCTGCGGCAGCTCGAGCAGACGGCCGGGGCGACCCGCAAGGCCCTGCTCGCGTCGCTGAGCGAGATCGAGGAGCACGACCGGGTGGTGCGGCAGGCCAAGAAGGAGCTGATGGAGGCCAACCTGCGCCTGGTGGTCTCGGTGGCGAAGCGCTACCTGGGGAGCGAGCTGTCACTGCTGGACCTGGTCCAGGAGGGCAATATCGGCCTCATGAAGGCGGTGGATCGCTTCCAGTACCGGCGGGGCTTCAAGTTCTCGACGTACGCGACCTGGTGGATCCGCCAGGCCATCACGCGGGCGATCGCGGACCACTCGCGGACGATCCGCATCCCGGTGCACATGGTGGAGACGCTCAATCGCATCTCGCGGGTGAACCGCTCGCTGGTGAACGAGATAGGGCGCGAGCCCACTCCGGAGGAGCTGGCCCAGCGCACCGGCGTGCCCGCGCGGAAGGTGCGGCTCATCCTGGAGTCCTCGCGCAAGCCGCTCTCGCTCGAGACGCCCATCGGCGACGACTCGGAGCTGGGCGATTTCCTCGAGGACAAAGGGGCCGAGTCGCCCAACGACAGCCTCATCACCCAGGACCTGACCACCCAGGTGGAGCGGGCGCTGAGCACGCTGTCGCCCAAGGAGAAGGAGATCCTGCGCCTGCGCTTCGGCATCGGCGAGGCGGGCGAGCACACGCTGGAAGAGGTGGGCCGCCGCTTCTCGGTGACGCGCGAGCGCATCCGCCAGATCGAGACCAAGGCGCTGCGCAAGCTGCGCCACCCCCTGCGCGGGCGCGCGCTGAAGGCGTTCGTAGAGAATTAGACTCGGAGGGGGGCTCCGCCCCCCTTCCGACGGTCGTCGCGCGCCTGGCGGCGCGCTCCTTCCTGCCTCCCCCCAACGACAGATTGCGCGGGCGGAGCCCGCGCTCGAAGTGGACCGTCTAGCGGATCAGCTTCGCGTACTGGTCCAGCAGCGGCAGGATCACCTCGCGGCTCTCGGAGGGCAGGCGGAGGATGGACCGGGTGATACCGGCGCCCGCGTAGGTCTCGAGCGTCGCCTCGTCCGGCTTGGCCCCGAACACCGAGACCGAGATGGTCTTCATGTCACGGCCGGCGCGCGCGGCGCGGGCCTGCAGATCCTTGAGCCCGGCCAGGATGACCTCTCCCGCCCGGCCCCGCGGGAACCATCCCTCGCAGAAGTCCACCACCCGCTGCAGGGTGTGACCGCTCTCGCCGCCCAGCAGGACGGGCGGATGGGGCTTCTGGGCCGGCTTGGGCCAGGACCAGATGGGATCGAAGTTCACGTGCTGGCCGTGGAACTGAGCCTCGTCCTTGGTCCAGATCTCCTTCATGGCCAGCACCTGCTCGCGCATCCGCTTGTAACGGCTCTTGAAATCGGTGCCGTGGTTCTCCATCTCATCCGCGTTCCACCCGGCCCCGATCCCGAAGAGGAAGCGGCCGCCCGAGAGGAGATCGAGGCTCGCCACCTCCTTGGCGGTGGTGATGGTGTCACGCTCGATGATCAAGCAGATGCCGGTGCCCACCTTCAGGCGCTTGGTCGCGGCGGCCGCCGCCATCAGGGACACGAAGGGGTCAAAGGTGTGCGAGTACTCCTTGGGGAGCGGCTCGCCGCCCGGGAACGGGGTGCGACGGCTCGTCGGGATATGGGTGTGCTCGGGCACGAACAGCGACTCGAAGCCACGCTCCTCGGCGGCGCGGGCGAGCTCGTCGGTGCGGATCGCGTAGTCGGTGGCGAACATGCAGATACCCAAATGCATCGCAGACCTCCTTGTGGCCCGGCTCTGGCGGGCCGCGGCAGGTTAGACCGGCATCACTCCGTGCTTCTTCCAGGGCCGCTCGACCTTCTTGCTGCGAGCCATCTCCAGCGCGCGGATGATCACCGGTCGGGTTTCCCTCGGGTCGATGATGTCGTCGATCAGCGCTCCTCCGGCCGCGACGTAGGGGTTGATGAGCCGGCGGAACTCCTCCACGCGCCGCGCCCGCTCCTCGTCCGGGCTGTTCGCGGCGGCGATTTCCTTCCTGAAGATGATGATGGTGCCGCCCTCCGGGCCCATCACCGAGATCTCGGCGGTGGGCCAGGCCACGATCAGGTCCGGCTCGTAGGCGCGGCCGCACATGACGAAGTAGCCCGCGCCGTAGGCCTTGCGCACCACCACCGTGACCTTCGGCACGGTGGCCTCGCTCACCGCGTAGAGCATCTTGGCCCCGTGGCGGATGATGCCCTGGCGCTCCACCTTGGAGCCGACCAGGAAGCCGGGCACGTCCTGCAGGAACAGCAGCGGGATATGGAAGGCGTCGCAGAGCATGATGAAGCGCGCCGCCTTGTCCGCCGCGTCGACGTCGAGCGCCCCGCCCAGCACCATGGGCTGGTTGGCGACGACGCCGACCGGGCGCCCGCCCATGCGGCAAAAGCCGGTGATCAGGTTGCGGGCCCAACCTGGCTTGATCTCGAAGAAGCGCCCATGGTCGGTCAGGTGCCCGATCACCTTCTTCATGTCGTAGGCGCGCCGCGCGCTGTCCGGCAGGAGGCTCACCAAGGCCTCGTCCATCCGATCGACCGGATCGTCGCATGGGGTGACCGGAGGCGGTTCGAGGTTGGATCCAGGGAAGTACGACAGGTACTCCTTCACCGCGGCGATGCAGGCCCGGTCGTCCGCGACCTCGAGGTCGGCCACGCCCGAGATCTCGGTGTGGACCTTGGACCCACCCAGCTCCTCGGCGGTGATGTCCTCGCCGACGACGGCCTTGACGAGCGGCGGCCCGCCGAGCGCCATGTGGCTCGTCCCCTTCACCATCGGGACGAAATCGGCCAGCGCCGGGATGTACGCGGTGCCCGCGGCCCCGGGCCCCATCATGGCCGCCACCATCGGAACCACCCCCGACATGATCGACTCCTCGCGGAACAGGAAGCCCGAGCCGGCGAACGTGGAGCCGATCGCCTCCTGGATCCGGGCTCCGGCCGAGTCGATCAGCCAGATCATCGGCATCCGCTTGCCGAGCGCGATCTCGCGAGCCCGGTTGCACTTCACCTCGGCGGTGCGGCCCATCGAGCCCGCCATCACCGTGAAGTCGTAGGCGATCACCGCGGCGGACCGCCCGTTCACCTGGCCGAACCCAGTCACCACGCCGTCGGCGGGCGTCTCCCGCCCCTTCATGGAGGGCGCGATGTTGGCGTGAGTGGCGAGCACGCCGATCTCCTGGAACGAATCCGCGTCGAAGAGCAGGTCGAGCCGCTCGCGGACGGTCAGCTTGCCTTCCCGGTGCTGCTTGGCGACGGCCTCCGGGCCGCCCATCGCCATGGCGCGCTGACGGCGCGCCCGGAGATCGTCCACCAGCTCTTTCATCCCCACGAGGTCAGCCCTTCACGACCGCGGTGCGGTAGGTGTTGATGCCGGTGTCGGGCGGCGAGCCGCTGATCAGCGTGATCATGGTGGCGGCCTCGCTCCGGTGGTGCGTGGCGTGGTTGACCACGTGCTGGAGCAGCGGCCCGAGCGCGACCTGGAACTGCTCACCCCGCGTGTTCCCGTAGGGGACGGGCCGGATGAGGTCGGCCTCGCCGAGCCCGTCCACGAAGGCGCGTTGCTCGGCTTCGAGCGCGTCCCACCTGGCCCGGAGATCGGCCATGCTCGTGAAGTCCGCGTCGCCGAGGAGGCGGCTCGGGGACGATCCCTTCCAGCGGGTGAGCCAGACGTGGTCGGCCCCGTAGACGTGCGCGAACATGCCCTTGAGCGTGGGGAAGCTCCACTGCTTGCCCATGTCCCGGGTGACCGCATCACCCAGGCCCACGGCCAAATCGAAGAGCCGCCGGTTCGCCCAGTGGTGGTAGTCGTAGAGCTCGCGGATCAGCGCGACGGACATGGTGTCCCTTTCCCGGATCAGCGGGTCAGTCCAGCAACGCGACCGTGTCACCCTCCTGCACGGTCTGCCCCTCGCTCACCCGGATCTCCCGAACCTTGCCGGCGCGCGGGGCCTCCACGGGAATCTCCATCTTCATGGATTCGAGCACGATGAGCGGATCCCCGGCCGCCACCGCGTCGCCCGGCTTGGTCGTGACCTGGAAGACCACGCCGGTGATGTGGGCCTTGACGTCCTCAGGCATTGAGCGCTCCTTGTCGTTCCGCGGAGGGATTCGCGCGGCGCCTCTCGAGGCCCGGGCATTCTCTCACATCCGGCGCCGCCCGGCGGGCACCGCTAGTAGGGCAGGCTCTCGCGGCCCAGCAGCTCGCGGGCCACCACCATCTTCATGACCTCGGCGGCTCCGTCGCCGATCTCGAGGCCGATGACGTCGCGCATGCGCTGCTCGAACGGCAGCTCGTCGGTGTAGCCGTAGTGCCCGTGCAGGAGCAGGCACTGGTGGATGGTCTCCACCGCGAGGCGCGGGCCCCACCACTTGGTCATCGCCGATTCCTTGGTGTGGGGCCGGCCCTGATCGGCGAGCCAGAGCGCGCGATAGCAGAGCCAGCGGCACGCCTCCACGTGGGTGGCCGCCTCCGCGATCGCGAAGGACACCCCCTCGAAGCGGGCGAGCGCGCGCCCGAACGCCTTCCGCTCCTTCACGTAGGCCATCGTCTCCTCGAGCGACTGCTGGGCGACCCCGAGGCAGGCGAGCGCGATGCCGATCCGGTTGTAGTCGAAGCCCTGCATGACCTGGTAGAAGCCGGTGCCCTCCTCGCCGAGGCGGTGGGGCGCGGGCACCCGCACCTGGTCGAACGCCAGCACCGCGCGCCCGATGGCACGGGTGCCCATGTCGCGGAGCGGGCTCCGCGACACGCCGGGCAAGTCGAGCGGCACCAGAAAGGCGGTCACGCCGCGGGCCCGGCCCGCCGGATCGGTCCGGGCGAACACGATCGCCGCCTGCGCCGCCATCCCGAGGCTGATGCCCGATTTCTCCCCGGTGATGACGTAGTCGGAGCCGTCGCGCTCGGCCCGGCACACCAGGTTCGCGGCGTCCGAGCCCACGCCCGGCTCGGTGAGCGCGAGCGCGACCACCGCTTCCCCGCGCGCGGTCGGGGGCAGCCATCGGGCCTGGAGGTCGGCGGGCGCGCTCCGCCCGAGGATCTCGCCGGCCAGCCCGGCGAGCTGTATCGCGTAGGTGCAACTGAAGTCGCCGCGGCCGATCTCTTCCATCGCGATGCCGAAGGTGAGGAAGTCGGCCTCCTGCCCCCCGTGGGCCACCGGGACGCGCAGGCCAAGTAGCCCCAGCTCACCCATGCGTCGCCACGCCTCCCAGGGGAACTCGCCGGTCCTGTCCCACTGGGCCGAGCGCGGCGCCAGCTCTCTTCTCGCGAACTGGCGCAGCGTGCGCGCCAGCTCCTCCTGCTCGGGCGAGAACGCCAGGTCCACGACGCCTCCTCAGAACACCGGCTTGCGCTTCTCGGCGAAGGCGCGCAGCCCTTCGGCGGCGTCGGCCGAGCGCATGTGCTGAGCGACCAGCCGCCGCTCCAGCTCGAGTCCCTCCGCCAGGTCCGTGTCGAAGGCACGGTTCACGAGCGCCTTCACGGTCCGGTTGGCCGACCCGCTGCCGGCGGCGAGCGTCGCCGCCATCTCCTCGACCGCCTTCACCACCGTGCCCGCCGGGACCACACGATTGACGATTCCCCATTCGAGCGCCTCGGCGGCGCTGAGCCAGCCGACGAGCAGCATCAGCTCCTTGGCCCGGCGCGCGCCGATGAGGCGAGGCAGCCGTTGGCTCCCACCGCCGCCCGCGACCAGCCCGAAATTGGCGTGCTGGTCGCCGAGCTGCGCGCCCTCGTCGGCCACTACGAGATCAGCCACCAGCAGAAGCTCGAGCCCGCCGGCGAGGGCGAGGCCATGCACTCCGGCAATGACCGGCACCGGCAGCGCCTCGATCCGGTCGAAGACGCGGTGCCACAGGCCCATGAACGCGCCCCAGCGCTGGGCGTCGGGCGACAGCTCCTTCACCGCGCGCAGATCGGCCCCCGCGCAGAACGTCCGCCCGGCCGCGGTCAGCGTGACGACGCGCACCGCCGCGTCGGCCTCCACCGCGTCGCAGGCGTGATCGAGATCCTGGAGCAGCTCCGGATTAATGGCGTTCAGCCGATCCGGACGGTTGAGCGTGACGCGTGCGATGCCCGCCCCGCGCGCATACGTGATGGTCTGGAATTCCATGGGCGGCTCCCGGCTCACATCATGGTGTAGCCGCCACTCACGGACAGGGTCTGCCCGGTGATGAAGGCGGCGGCGTCCGAGGCGAGGAAGAGCACCGCGGGGGCCACGTCCTCGGGCTTGCCGATGCGGCGGAGCGGGTAGGCCTTGGCGATTCGCGCCTGCATGTCCGGGGCGCTCCAGGCTCGATTGGCTTCGGCCGCCCACATGCTGCGATCACCGAAGTCCTCCTCCGACGAGGGGATCGTCATGCCGGGACAGACCACGTTGAGCCGGATGCCGTGGCGGCCGACTTCGCGGGCCAGGCTCTTGGAGAGCGCGATGACACCGGCCTTGCAGGCCCCGTACACCCCCTCGCGGAACTCGCCCATGCGCCCGGCGTCCGAGCCCATGCTGACCACCGCTCCGGCTTTGCGCGCGATCATGCCGTCGAGCACGGCGCGCGTGCAGTTGATCATGCCCCACAGGTTGAGCTGGATCTCCCGCTCCCACTCACTGCGCTCCTTCTCGACGAAAAGGCGGTCGTAGGTCCAGCCCACGTTGTTGACCAGCACGTCCACGCGACCGGCGCGGCCCTCGACCTCGCGCACCAAGGCCTGGACGGATTCCCAGCGCGTCACGTCGGTCGGCACCAGGGTGGCGGAGGCGGCGCCCAGGCCCTTGGCCTCGCCGATGACCTTTCCCCCTTGGCCCTCGTCGATCTCGGCGACGGTCAGATGCGCGCCTTCCCGCGCGAAGGCCAGGCTGATGGCCCGCCCGATGTTCGAGCCGCCTCCGGTGACGATCACGCTCTTCCCGCTGAGGTTGAGGTTCATGTGTGGCCTCCGGAGCAGCTTAGCTGAAGGCGCCCTGCTCGATCATCTGCGTGTGCACGGAGCCGGCCCGGAAGAGCGAGCTCTGCATGACGCGCTGATGGAAAGGGATCACCGTCTTGACGCCCTCCACCACGAACGCGCCCAGGGCCGCGTTCATCCGCTCGATGGCCTCGTCCCGGGTCCGGCCGGTGGTGATCAGCTTGGCCAGGAGCGGATCGTAGTGCACCGAGACCTCCACCCCTTCCGCGACCCCGCACTCGACCCGCACTCCGGGCCCCTCCGGGAGCACGAGGCGCGAGAGCCGGCCCGGCGACGGCAGGAAGCCCTTGGCCGGGTCCTCCGCGTAGATGCGGCACTCGATGCTCGAGCCGCGAGAGGTCACCTGCTCCTGCATCCAGGGCAGCGGCTCGCCCGCGGCGACACGCAGCTGCGCCTGCACCAGGTCGAGCCCGGTCACTTCCTCCGTCACCGGGTGCTCGACCTGCAGGCGCGTGTTCATCTCGAGGAAGTAGAACTCGTCGCCCCGCACGATGAACTCCATCGTCCCCGCGTTGACGTAGCCCACCGCGCGCGCGCCGGCCACCGCGGCCTCGGTGAGTCGGCCCTTGAGCGCGGCGGACAGCCGGGGCGCCGGACTCTCCTCCACCAGCTTCTGGTGCCGACGCTGGATGGAGCACTCGCGCTCGTGCAGGTGGAGCACGCGCCCGGTCGAGTCGCCGAAGACCTGGACTTCGACGTGGCGGGCGCCCTCGAGGTAGCGCTCGAGGAAGAGCGCGCCTGCGCCGAAGGCGGACTGGGCCCGCCGCTGCGCGGAAGAGAAGGCGGCAGCTAGGCCCGGCTCGTCCTTGACCTTCATCATGCCGATGCCCCCGCCGCCGGCCGCCGCCTTGATCATCACCGGGTAGCCGGTTCGGGCCGCGGCCGCGTGGGCGGCCTCGACAGTCTCCACCGGGCCGTCGCTGCCGGGCACCACCGGCACACCCGCGGCCGCCATCAGGCGGCGCGCGCCGAGCTTGTCCCCCATCTGCTCGATCACGCGCCACGAGGGGCCCACGAAGACCAGTCCGGCCGCCTCGCACGCCTGGGCGAAGCGCCAGTTCTCGGAAAGAAACCCGTAACCCGGATGGATGGCCTCCGCCAGGGTCCGGCGCGCCGCGTCGAGAATGCGGTCGACGTCGAGGTAGCTCTCGCGTGCGGGGGAGGGCCCGATGGCCACCGCCTGGTCCGCGTCGGCCACGTGAGGCCAGCCGGCGTCGGCCTCGGAGTACACCGCCACCGACCTGATGCCGAGAGCCCGGCAGCCGCGGATCACCCGGCGAGCGATCTCCCCCCGATTGGCGATCAGGACGCTCTGCAGCACGAGACTCAGGCGAGCTGCGCGGCGGAGGCGGGTTCGATGGCGGCGATGCGCCAGTCTTCGCGGACCGGCGCCCAGCGGAGCAGCAGCGTGACGCCGTCGCGGGATCCGTCCGCGCGGAGCTTCACCAGCCGCTGCTCGCCGACGCGGGCGCAGGCGACTATCGAATGGCGCCCCCCCTGCGCCCGGAGGAGCCGGCCCTCGAGGTCCGGGCCGAGCGCGACCTCCGACGCGAGCCACGAGCGAGCCGCAGCCAGATCGCCCGCGGTCAGAGCGTCACCGAAGGCCCGCAGGGCCGCGGCCAGCTCCGGCGTGATCGGCCACGCGCCCGCGGACTGCTCGAGGCGGATGAACTCGCGCGCGTCATCGCTGAGCGGCGCCGGGGGCGTGGAGGCGCTGGACCCCCGAGCCACCGATCCCGATCCGATCACGCCACCCGCGGCCTCGAGCAGTGCCCAGAGCCGTGACTCGACGGCGCGCGCCCGCTCCTCGAGCGCGGGGGCCCGCAGGAGATGCCGGAGGATGGTCTCGCCCGCGGCGATGTGGCGCCGCTCGTCCTCGATGCAGCGGGCAAGGATCCGGCAGGTGGGCGGCTCGTAGACCGCATTCGCGTTGGCCAGATGCGCCTCGTAGGTGGCCAGCAGGTGCGGCTTCAAGACGCGGTAGATACCCACGACCCGCTCGATCGTCTGCTCGGGCGTCTCGGTGGCTTCGAGCGCGTCCATGAAGGCCACGAGCCGGGCGTTCGGAGGCTCGGAGACCTGGGCGGAGGCGCGCAGCTCGGGGAGGCGCCTGCCCCAGGCGTCGGCGTGCTGGGCGTTGTCCCAGACGTGGCGGCCCATGAGCAGCTTCGCGGAGAGCTCCGGCGTGAGGGCGATCCAGCCGCCGAGGATGCGCATCATCCGCTCGACCGCGTAGCGGTAGTGGCGGACGGTCTTCGCCGACTCGTCGACCTCCAGATGCCCCGCGAGGGGATGGGTCATGGGACGGCGGGAACGCTAATAGACGGCCGATCGCTGCGTGGTCTTGATGAGCCGCGCGATCTCCTCGTCGGTGAAGCCGCCCTCGCGCCGTGCCTCGGTGGCGATGGAGATGGGCACCACCTCGTGCGGGCCCTCGCGACGGATGCCGCCCAGATTGAATCGCTCGTCGATGGTGTCCTGGAACTCGATGGCCTTGCGGCGACGCTCCGGATCGCCCTCGGTGAGCCGGGTGAGCCACTTTGAGCCCATGCGAACGTGGGTGATCTCGTCGGCCAGGACGTAGTCGACCGCGCGCTCCAGGATCGGGTCGCCGATCCGGCGTGCGATGTGCACGAGCTGGTTGAACACGTCGCAGGCCAGGCCCTCCAGTCCGCGGTTGACCCCGGCCACCCGCGCCGCCGCGTCCTCGGCGCACGCGCAGCGCCACAGGATCGTGGTCTCCGGGAACTCGCCGATGTAGCCGTTCAAATGCTCGAGCAGCCGGACGTAGATCTCGACGTGACGCGACTCGTCCCACACCTGCCGCGCCATGTCCATCGTGAACTCCCACGGCGCGTCGGGAAAGTCGTAGACGGAGCGGCCCGCGCCTTCCATCGCCTGCAGCTCGCCCACCATGATGCCGTGCACCCGCTCCTTGATGGAGTCCCGCGACAGGAGATCGGGGAACGGCGGCAGCCCCTGGTCGACTTTGAGCTGCGCGACTTCACGCGCGCGCATCCGCACCAGGCGATCCTCGCGGGCCAGCTTGTCGTAGGCGATGGGCCGTTCCATGTGCCTCTCCGACCTTGGAGAATGAACCGTTGTTCAGTGAGTCTAGCCCAAGCCTATGCCGAAGGCAACGGCAAGCCCGGGCGGCTCATTCGGGCCGCCGCCGGCCACGGGGATCGCGGAGGAGGCTGGCCGGCCGGAGCGCAGCTGAGCCGAAGCGCGCGGTCACGCGGTCCATTGCCCGCGCCAGCCGCTCGCGGCGCAGGGTGTCCGGCTCGAGCAGCGAGAGTTGCCCCGCCGCCGCGGGGCCGAGGCCCGAGACCGACAGCCCGATCAGCCGGACCGGCCGCCGGAGCGGGATCCGCTCGAGCAGCCCGCGAGCTCGGCGGTAGATCAGGAGTCCGTCCTGGGTGGGATCGTCGGTGTGCCGACGGGTCAGGGTCGAGAAGTCAGCGAAGCGGAGCTTGAGCGTCACGCAGCGGCCCGCGTAACCCTCCTCACGCAGCTCGCGCGCCACGCGCTCCGCCTGCTCGCGCAGGGTGGCCGTGAGGCGCTCCACGTCGCGGTGGTCGTGCCCGAAGGTCTCCTCGGCGCCCAGGGACTTGGGCGGCGCGAACGGCTCGACCGCGCGGTCGTCGCGGCCAAGCGAGAGATCGTGCAGCGCCCGCCCGCTCTCCCCGAAGCGGGTCTCCAGGTACGCCACCGGCACCGCCGCGAGCTGCCCGATGACGCGGACCCCCATGGCTTCGAGGCCGGCCCCGGTCACTCGCCCGACACCCCAGAGCCTTGAGACCGGCAGCGGGGCCAGGAAGTCGGCCTCGGTTCCCGGCGCGACCACCACGAGCCCGTCGGGCTTCCGGAGGTCGGAGGCGACCTTGGCCACGAACTTGTTGGCGGCGACCCCGACGGACGCGGTGAGGCGCAGCGCCGTCGTGATCCGCGACTTGATGGAGCGGGCCACCGCGGAGCCGTCGCCGTGGAGCCTCTCGGTCCCGGTAACGTCCAGGAACGCCTCATCGATGGACAGCGGCTCCAGCAGCGGGGTGAAGTCGGCGAGGATGGCCATGACCTCACGCGAGACCCCCGCGTACTTGTCCATGTCCACCGGGAGGAAGGCCGCGTCGGGGCAGAGGCGCGCGGCCCGCCCGATGGGCATCGCCGAGTGCACGCCGAAGCGCCGGGCCTCGTACGAGGCCGCCGAGACCACCCCGCGTCCTTTCGGGTCCGCTCCGACGATGACCGGCCGGTCGCGCAGCTCGGGGCGGTCGCGCTGCTCCACGGACGCATAGAACGCGTCCATGTCCACATGCAGAATCGTCCGGGTCAGAGCGCGCCGCGCCACGGGTTGTCCGCCATTGGGGAAGTGCGGGGGCCATTTCTGGGCCCCCGCAGATGAAAAGGTGCTCCCGCTGATTGCACGTCCCGCATGGACAATCGCACGATCGACTGCACGCCCAGTTCAGGCCAGGCCGATCTCAGGCGCCACGTCCGCCAGCGCACCGATCACGAAGGTGATGTGCGCGTCGAGGTCCACGCCCAGCTCCGCGGCGCCACGGTAGACGTCGTTGCGGTTGACGGTTCGCGCGAAGCCCTTGTCCTTGAGCTTCTTCTTCACCGAGGCCGCGTCGAGACCGGCGATGACCCGCCCGGGCCGCACGAGGGCGCAGGCGGTCACGAAGCCGGATAGCTCATCGCAGGCGTAGAGCGCGCGGTCGAGGAGGGACCGCCGGGGAAAGCCCGAATAGTCGGCGTGGGCCAGGATGGCATAGACGACCTCCGCGGGTACGCCCCGGGCCGACAGGATCTCGGCCCCCTTTGTCGGATGATGCGGCGCGGTAGGATGGATCTCGTAGTCGAAGTCGTGAAGCATTCCCGCGATGCCCCACGTGAGGGGATCGGCGGCGTGGAGACCCGCGTACGCGCGCATCGCGGCCTCGACGGCGAGGGCATGCTTGCGCAGGCTGCCGGACCTGGTGAACTCGGCGAGCAGGGCCCACGCTGTGTCGCGGGCGATCACGGGCGGGCAGCGGGAACGATCAGCGCGGGGCGTGCCGCCCGCGCCACTTGTCGATGGACTTCTTGGAGAAGAGCCACTTGCCGTTGTGCTCGATCGCCGGGATACGGCGCTCGACCGCCATCTGCACCACCGTCTGCTCGTCCATGGCGAGATAGCGCGAGGCTTCCTTGACGTCCATCGTGTCCTTTGGCAGCAGCACGTCCGTCTGGCCTCCGGTTTGGTCGGTCAATCCGCGCGGACGCCCGCGGTGGCGTCGGCCACCACCTTCTTCAGCCGCTCGATCTCCGCCTCCAGCACGTGGATGCGGTCGACCATCTGCTCCAGCGTCCGCGCGAGCGGATCGGGCAGGTCGGTCTGGTTGAGATCGATGCCGCCCGTCACCCGCTCGCCGTTACGGAATGTTATGCGACCGGGCACTCCGACGACAACACAGTTCTCCGGCACCTCACGCACCACCACCGAGCCGGCGCCGATGCGACTGCCCGCGCCGATGGTGAAGCCGCCGATGACCTTCGCCCCGGCCCCGATCGACACGTTGTCGCCGATCGTGGGGTGGCGCTTCTCGCGCTTGACGCTCGTGCCGCCGAGCGTGACCCCCTGCAGGATGCTCACGTTCTCCCCGACCTCGGCGGTCTCGCCGATGACGACGCCCATCCCGTGGTCGATGAACAGGCCCGCGCCCAGGACGGCCGCCGGGTGGATCTCGATACCGGTCAGGAAGCGCCCGACGTGCGAGACCCAGCGGCCGGAGAGCCGCCAGCCCGCCCGCCAGAGCGCGTGGGCGATGCGGTGGGTCCAGATCGCGTGCACACCCGGACTGCAGAGCACGACCTCCAGCGCTGACCGCGCCGCCGGGTCACGCTCCAGCACCGTCCTCACGTCCCGCCGCATCCGATCAAACATGTCCCTCGCTCCTCGTGTCCACTCGACTCAGCGCGTCGCGCGCCGCCGCCCGCAACCCCAGCACCGCGACCTCTGCCGCGTGCCGCCGCGGCTCCGGCAGGCCACCCACCGCCGCCTCCACCCGCCCGGCGGGCAGCTCAAGCAGATCGGCCAGGCTGGTCCCCGCCGCGACCTCGGTGGCGGCGCTCGCCGCCGCGATGGTCGGCCCACAGCCATACGCCTGGAACCGCGCCTCCACCACCCGCCCGTGCCGCACCCGCAGGTGAAACCGGACCAGGTCCATGCACTCCTTGTACTCGCCTTCCCCCACCCCGTCCGGATCCCGCATGATGCCCGCGTTTCGCGGATTCCGGAAGTGATCGATGAGCGCCGGGCTGTACCGCACGCTCAGCCGCGGGCCGGCATGGCGGCCCGCAGCTTGGCCACGAGCGGCTCGGTCGACTCGACGACGTAGTCGATATCCTCCGCGGTCGTGCTCCGCCCCAGCGAGTGACGCACCGCGCCCATCGCCCACTCCACCGGCACCCCCATAGCGACCAGCACGTACGAAGGCTCCACGTTGCCGGAGGTACACGCCGAGCCGGCCGACACGCCGATGCCCTTCAGATCCAGGCCCAGCACGAGGGATTCCGACTCCACGTGCCGGAAGGAGACGTTGCAGGTGCCGGGCACGCGCTCGGTCGGATGGCCGTTCAGGCGCACCTCGTCCACCCGGCGGCTCAGGCCCTCCCACAGGCGCCCGCGCAGCGCGGTCAGCCGCCGCGTTTCCTCCGCCATGTCGCGCCCGCGGATCTCGATCGCCTTACCGAAGCCGACGATGCCGGCCACGTTCTCGGTGCCGGCACGCCGCCGCCGCTCGTGCTCGCCGCCGTGCTGGACCGAGACCATCTTGGTGCCTTTCCGGATGTAGAGCCCCGCGACACCCTTCGGCCCGTAGATCTTGTGCCCCGAGAAGGACAGCATGTCGACGTTGAAGGCGTCGAGGTCGATCGGCACCTTCCCGAAGGTCTGGACCGCGTCCATGTGGAACGGGACGTTGTGCTCGCGGGCGATCGCGCCGAGCTCGCGGGCCGGCTGGATCGTCCCGACCTCGGAGTTGGCGTGCATGATCGAGATCAGGATGGTGTCCGGGCGGATCGCCCGCCGGAGGGCGTCCGGATCCACCATGCCGAACGCATCCACCTCCAGATAGGTGGCTCCGAAGCCCTGGGTCTCAAGATTCTCCACCGCGCGCAGGACGGCGTGATGCTCGATCTTCGAGGTGATGATGTGTCCACGCCCGTGGGCCATGGCCACCCCCTTGATCGCCATGTTGTCGGACTCGGTGCCGCCGGAGGTGAAGACGATCTCCTCCTTGCCCACTCGAAGGAAGTGGGCGACCTGCTCGCGGGCCGTCTCCAGCCCCTCGCGGGCTTCGCGACCGAAGCCATGCACGCTGGATGGATTGCCGAACCACTCGCTGAAGTACGGCAGCATCGCGGCCACCGCCTCCGGATGCACCGGAGTGGAGGCGTTGTGATCGAGATAGACCCGACGGTTCATTGACCCTCTCCTTTCACGATGCTACGCTGACGCTCGCATGGGGCTCGCCGGACGGAAGCTCGGCTTGATGGTGTCCACCGCCCCCGATCATCCGAACTTCGACACCGCCCTCGGTCTGTCGAAGGCCGCGCTCGACGGCGGCGGCGACGTCTATCTGTATCTGATCGACGACGCGGTGGCCGCGGTGGAGGACGCGCGTCTCCTCGCCCTCGCCGACCGCGGGCTCAGGCTCTTCGTGTGCGCCTACGGCTGTCAGAAGCGGCGCTTGCCCCTGTCGGACCGGGCCACCAACTGCGGGCTCGTCGTGCTCACCGACGTGATCAACGGCACCGACCGCTTCATCGCCCTGAACTAGCCCTGGCCCGATCGTGAGCCAGAACCAGCCCACCCTCGTGCTCATCTCCGAAGACCCGCGCGTCTCCCACCGCGCCAACGAGGCGATGCGCATCGCGCTCGGCATCGTGGCCGGCGACAACGAGGTGCGCGTCGTGCTCAGCGGCCCCGCGGTGCACCTGCTCGACGAGGACACCGACGATCTCGTGGACGGCGACGATATCGCCAAGTTCCGCGCCTCGCTCAAGAAGCTGGGCGTCCCCTTCCACGTGGAAGGCGACCTGCCCACGCGCGCCGACTGGAACGCGGACGGCCATCCGGTCATCCCGGTCAGCCGGAGCGAGATCGCCGCGCTGGTGCCGAAGGCCACCCGCTTCCTGGTGTTCTGATGGCCGCCTTTCTCCATCTCATCAAGGGCGACTCTCCGGCCCTCGCCGGCCCCGTGATCGAGTCGAATCTGAGTGAGCCCGACGCGCGCGTCACGGTGGTGCTCCTCGAAGGGGCGGCCCCGCCGCCGCTGCGCGCGGGCGTGACCGTCCGACGGCTCAGCGACGGCGACCTCGATTACGCGGGCCTCCTCGACCTGGTGTTTGCTCACGATCACGTGATCACCTGGTAGCTAGCGGTCCCGGTGTTCCTCGAGCCACTTCATCTGGATGGCTTCCAGGATCCCCTCGTTCGAATTCTTGGGGTCGTCGCGGAACTCGGGCAGCGCCACCACCCACTTGTGCAGGTCGGTGAAGCGCACGCTGAGCGGATCTACGTCCGGATGCGCGTCCATCAGGGCCAGCGCGATGTCCTCCGCGTCATTCCACGTCATTTCGGAATCTCCACCACCACGTCGCCCTTGACCACCGCCTGGCAGCCCAGCCGCGAGTGCAGAGTCAGGCCCTCCGCGGTGTCGAGGCGATCCTCCTCGTCCTGCTCCATGGCCGACAGGTTCTCCTCGCCCTCGCGGACGACGACGTGACAGGTCGTGCAGGCGCAGCTACCCCCGCAGTTGTGCTCGAGATGGATATCGTTGGCCAGGGCGATGTCGAGCAGCGACCCCGGCCGGCCGTGGTCGGCGAGCGGGTACTTGCGGTCGTCGACCTCGACCGTCTTGTTGAGCGGCATGAACGTCACTTTGTGCACCGCCATCTATGAATTCTCCAGCAGCCGGTCCGCGCGCTTGGAGGTGACCGCGGCCTTGAGGGCCGCCTCCATCATCCGATCGGCGAGCGGCGCGGTGGCCTGATTGAGTGCGATCGTACGCTCGCGGATCTCGTCGCGGTCGGTTCCGACCCGCGCGGCCCGGAGGGCGGCCAGTGCGGCCTCGATCCGCGCCCGCTCGTCCTCGGCCGCGATGTCGCCGGCCTGACGGAGCGCGCGCGCCACGTGGTTGATCACGGTGTCGGCCTCGGTCTGCGTCTCGATCAGGAGCCGCGCGTTGACGTCGGCTTCCGCGTGCGTGAACGAGTCCTCCACCATCTGCTCCACCTGCGACTCGGTGAGCCCGTAGGTCGGCTTGACCTCGATGCTGGCCGCCTTGCCGGTCCGCAGCTCGCGGGCCTGCGCTTGTAGAATCCCGTTGGCGTCGATGAGGAAGGTCACCTCGATCTTCGGCATCCCGGCCGGCATCGGGTCCACGCCGGCCAGATCGAAGCGCGCCAGCGAGCGGTTGTCCTTGGCCAGCTCGCGCTCTCCCTGGAGCACGTGGAGGTCCACGGTCGCCTGCCCGTCGACCGACGTCGTGAAGTACTCCTTGGCCAGGGTCGGGATCGTGGTGTTGCGCGGGATCAGCACGCTCACGATGCCGCCGAGGGTCTCGATCCCGAGTGAGAGCGGCGTCACGTCCAGGAGCAGCATGTCGGTGATGCCGCCGGCGAGGATCTGCGCCTGCACCGCCGCCCCGAGGGCCACCACCTCGTCCGGGTTGATACGGCTGTGTGCGGGCCGCCCGAACAGCTCCTCCACGCGCCGCCGTACCAGCGGCATCCGGGTCGAGCCCCCCACCAGCACCACCTGGTCCGCCTGATCGGGCCGGAGCGCGGCGTCGGCGAGGGCTCGACGGCACGGCCCCAGCGTGGTGGCGACCAGCGGCTCGACCAGCGCTTCCAGCTCGGCGCGCCCGATGTCGCGGTGGTAGGTGAAGCGCTCGAACGGGATCGTGAGCACGGTCCGCTCGTCGAAGGAGAGCCGACACTTCGCGGCCTCCGCCCCCAGCCGGATCTCCTGCAGCGCCTCCGGGTCGGTCGAGAGGTCCACGCGATGGCGGGTCTTGATGTCCGCCAGCAGCCAGTCGACCATCGCCTGGTCGAAGTCGTCGCCGCCCAGATGCGTATTGCCGTTGGTGGCCAGCACCTCGAAGACGCCGTCCTTCACACGGAGGATGGAGATGTCGAAGGTGCCGCCCCCCAGGTCGTAGACCGCGATGATGCCTTCCGCGAGCTTCTGTAACCCGTAGGCGAGCGCGGCCGCGGTGGGCTCGTTGACGATGCGCAGCACCTCGAGGCCGGCGATGCGCCCCGCGTCCTTGGTCGCCTGGCGCTGGGCGTCGTTGAAGTAGGCGGGCACCGTGATCACCGCCTGCGTCACCGACTCGCCGAAGTGGGCTTCCGCGCGCTGCTTGAGCGCGCGCAGCACGTGGGCCGACACCTCGGGGGGCGTGATGTCGCGGTCGCCGATCCGGATGCTCACCACCTCCGCCTGCGGCGTCACGTGGAAGGGCAGGCGTGGGAGCTCGTCCTTCACATCCTCGTAGCCGCGGCCCATGAGCCGCTTGACGGAATACACGGTGCGGGCCGCGTTGCGCGCGAGCTGGCGCCGGGCCGCCTCGCCGACCACCACGCCGTTGGGGGTCCAGGCCACGATCGAGGGCAGCAGAGCGCGGCCCTCCGCGTCCGGGATCACCCGCGGGATGCCGCCCTCCACGTGGGCGACCAGGCTGTTGGTCGTCCCCAGATCAATGCCGACGATGCGAGACATGGCTCTCTTCACGCTCTCCCAGCGCGTCACTCAGGTCGTCGATGACGGTGCGGAAATAGGCCCGGGTCGCGAGCCGCTGCTTGAACCATTCGAGCAGCGCCTTGCGGTCGCCACCCTCGTCCACCAGGCGGTCCCATTCGCCCGACCGGGCGACGATGGCCTCCGCCTCCGCCACGTGGCGCTCCTCGAGCCGCCGGCGCTCGCCGCGCAGTCGCTCAGCCGCCTCTCCGCCGAGTCCCTGCGCCTTCGCCTCCTCGATCGCCTCCTGCACCTCCAGCATCTCCTGGAGCAGCTCGCGAGGCGCCTTGGGCTTGTCGATGGCGCCCTCCCGGGCCTCCCGGCCCTCCTCCACGGCGATCAGGTACTCCACCCGCGTGAGCGGATCACGCAGGGCGCGATAGGCGCGGTTGATCAGCGCCGACTGAGCCAGCGCCTCCGCCTGCCCCGCCGCGTCCGCTCCCTGATGGAAGTCGGGATGGTGCTGCCGCGACAGATCGTAGAACCGCCGCTGCAGCACCTCGCCGTCCACCGTGAGCTTGCGGGGTAGCCCGAACACCGTGAAGTAGTCGCTCATGCTCCAAAAAGAAGAACGGGCCCCGGCGGGCCCGTTCTCGTGTCTCTCGAACCGGGCCCTAGGCCGAGAACGATGTGCCGCACCCACAGCTCGATTTCGCCTGGGGGTTGACGAAGGTGAAGCCCCCCGTCAGCCCCTGCGTGACGTAGTCGAGGGTGGTGCCGTTGAGGTAGAGGTAGCTCTTGGCGTCGCACACGACCTGCACCCCGTCGATGTCGAACTTCTTGTCGTGGGGCCCGATCTCGTTGTCGAACTCAAGCGAGTACGAGAGGCCCGAGCAGCCGCCTCCCTTGACCCCCATTCTCAGATACACGCTCTGGAGGTTCTGGCTCTCCATGAGCTGCTTCACCTGCTTCACCGCCGTCTCGGTCAGCGCCACCGCCATGGCGTGGTCTCCTTTCCGTCCTTACGACGCGTCCCGGCCCGCCGGGGCTTCGGTCTTGCGCCACTTCTCCTGGTAGTCCTGCAGGGCGGCCTTGATGGCGTCCTCGGCCAGAACCGAGCAGTGGATCTTGACGGGCGGCAGCTTCAGCTCGTTCACGATGTCCGTGTTCTTGATCTTGGCCGCCTCGTCCACCGTGCGGCCCTTGAGCCACTCGGTGGCCAGGCTCGACGAGGCGATGGCGCTGCCGCAGCCGAACGTCTTGAACTTGGCGTCCTCGATCACGCCGGTCTCGACGTTGACCTTGATCTGCAGCTTCATGACGTCGCCGCACTCGGGCGCGCCCACCAGCCCCGTCCCGACGCCCGGGGTGTCCTTGGTGAAGGACCCCACGTTGCGCGGGTTGTTGTAGTGGTCGACTACCTTATCGCTGTAGGCCATGTCCGCACTCTCCTGATCGGATGATCTGAATGCCCTGGGGGGGCGTCGCTATTCCGCCTTCCAGTGGATCGACTTCAGGTCCACACCTTCCTTCGCGAGCTCGTAGAGCGGCGACATCTCCCGCAGCCGATGGATGACCTCCACCGTCTTCCGCGCCACGAAGTCCACCTCTTCCTCGGTCGTGAACCGGTGCAGCCCGAAGCGGATGGAGGAGTGGGCCAGCTCCGAGTCCACCCCCAGCGCCGAGATCACGTAGGAAGGCTCGAGCGTCGCCGAGGTACAGGCCGAGCCGGAGGCCAGAGCCGCTTCCCGGTTCAATCCCATCAGCACCGACTCCCCCTCGACGTAGGCGAAGGAGATGTTCAGGTTGTGGGGCAGGCGCAGGGAAGGATGCCCGTTGACATACGCCTCGTCCACCTTGGAGAGGATCTGCTCCTGGAGCCTGTCGCGCAGGGCGGCGAGCCGCCTCGACTCCTCACCCATGACCTCGTGGCAGATCTCCGCGGCCTTACCGAACCCCACCGCCAGCGGCACCGGCACCGTGCCCGAGCGCATCCCGCGCTCGTGGCCGCCGCCGTCCACCATGGGGGCCAGGCGCACCCGTGGATTCTTCCGCCGCACGTAGAGGGCCCCGACCCCCTTGGGCCCGTAGAGCATGTGGGCAGTGGCCGAGAGCAGGTCGATGCCCATGGCCTCGACGTCCACCGGCACCTTGCCCGCCGCCTGGGTGGCGTCGGTGTGGAAGATGATCCCCTTCTCCTTGGCGAGCTTGCCGAGCTCGGCCACCGGCTGGATCGTGCCGATCTCGTTGTTGGCGAACATCACCGAGATGAGGATGGTCTTGGCGGTCAGGGCGGCCCGGACCGCTTCGACGTCGACCAGACCGTCCCGACCCACCGGCACATAGGCCACCTCCATCCCCTGCCGCTCGAGCCGCCTGCAGACGTCGAGGGTGGCCCGCTGCTCGATGGTTGTCGTGACGATGTGGTTGCCCTTCTCCCGGTACATCTCGGCCACGCCCTTCAGCGCCAGATTGATGGCCTCCGTGCCCCCGGAGGTGAACACCACCTCCTTCGGGTCACGCGCTCCGATGAGCTTGGCGATCTGCTCGCGAGCCTTGTCCACCCCGCCCTCGGCCTCCCAGCCGAAGGGGTGGTTGCGGCTCGCCGGATGGCCGAACTTCTCCGTGAAGTACGGGATCATCGTCTCGAGCACCCGGGGATCGACCGGGGTGGTCGACTGGCTGTCCATGAAGATGGGAAGCTTCAGCGCCATTGCCGTCTCTCTCCTATCGGATGCCCGCCAGCGGCGTGACCGTCACCGTGGGAACAGTGGGCTCCGCCGCCAGCTCCGCGAGCGTCATGCTGTCGAGCACGTGAGTGATGCTGGCCTGGATCTTCTGGACCGGACGCCGCAGGTTGCAGCGGGCGAACTGCGGACAATCGTCGTGCTCGCTCATGCAGCTCACCACGGTGAGCGGCCCCTCCAGCGCTCGCACGACCTGCCCGACCGTGATCCGATCCGGATGCCGGGTCAGGACGTAGCCCCCCTTGGGCCCGTTGTGACTGGTGATGAGCCTCTTCTTCGCGAGCCGCTGGAGAATCTTCGCCAGGCGCTCGGGCGGAATATGGAATTCCTCGGCGATCCGCTTAGCGCTCACCGCGCCGTCATCGCCGTGGGCGGCGATGAAGTGGATCGCCATGAGCCCGTAGTCTGCCCGCTTGGTGAATCGGAGCAACCTCGTCCCTCCTATATCCGACCCTAAAGATCGCCGACCCCTACGGTCGGAGTCTGCCACCGAAGACGGGTCCTGTCAAGGAGGTTGATGTCGGAAATCCGCCCGCCGGAGCCAGCCCTTACGGCGGTCTGACCAGCTAAAGCCACCCCTCCCGGAACTGTCGGGCGGCCTCCTCAGGCGCGGTATCGTTGATATGGATCCCCCCGACCCCGTTCGACCGGTCGGGGGTCGTCCGGACCTCGATGTGCCAGTGATAGTCGTCCGCGATGGTAGTCCACTCCCCGGGCAGGATCTTGGCGGCCAGGTTGGGGGCGGTGTACAGGGTCATCTCGAAGGCGGGATCTCCCAGCTTGGTCGCGAGGGTCCGGAAGACGCCTCCCATCACCGCAGCCAGGTCCGCCACGACCTCGCCGGAGAGAGAGCCCTCGTAGAGACAATTGTGCTGGCGGGGCAGGATCCAGGTCTCGAACGGGGAGCTGGCGGCGTAGGGCGACAGGGCCAGGAAGTGATCGGTGAGCCGCACCACCCGATCCCCGGCAGTGATCTCCTGACGCATCATGTCGCAGTACACGCAGCGCCGCTTGTACTCGTAGTATTCCCGGCACTCACGCAGCTTGCGCCGCACCTCGTCGAAGATGATCGGGATCGCGGTGAGCCGTGAGTACGGGTGTGTGATCCGGAAGCCCGGCGCCCGGTGGCGTCGTGTGACCAGGATGTCTCTGATGGACTGGTCACGCTTCAGGTCGCGGATGCGCTCGCCGTACATCCACAGCACCTGCTCCCACTGGCCGTCACCCAGCGTGGCGGCCGTATCGTCGTGGCTTGGGCTCTCGACGATCAGCTCGGTGGCCCCGCGGGGAGAGATGCGGTCGTAGAGCCCGACCCCCTCGCGCACGAGCTCCTGCTCGATGCGGAAATACGGGTCGGCTTCCGGGATCACCCGGACCGACCAGCCCGGTCCGTTGCCGGCCGAGCCTTCCTTGCGATAGGCGAAGATCTCGCGCGGGGTGAGCGATTCGTTTCCCGGACAGAAGGGACACACTGACGACGGCGCGGGCGTGCTGCTGGGCCGCACGAGCACCCACCGGCCCCGGGTCGGGTCCTTGCGCAGGTCGCTCATGACCCGGTCACCATAGGCAAATCCCCCCTGGTAAGTCAAGATCGGCGCGCCGTGTTACTGTGGCGCCGCCGCGCAAAGCCTATGGAACGCTGACGCTGGTGCCGTCGCCGCTGGTGGTGAGGGTGAAGGTGCCGGCCGAGGCGTTCGGCGTGTAGCTGTAGGCGGCCCATCCCCCGGGGGCGACCGGGACAGACGCCACGAACGGGCCCGCGCTATGGCCCAGGGTGTTGGTCGACACCGTGGTGAGCTGGGTGAGCGTGGAGGGGATGCTCCCCATGTGGGCGCCGTAGGTACTGATCGCGGAGGCGAGGGTACGCGCGTCGGCCTGGGCCTGGGCGAGTCGGGCCCGCGTCTGGACGTTGCTGTAGAGCGGGATCGCGATGGCACTGAGGACACCGATGACGGCGACCACTACCATCAGCTCGACGAGCGTGAAGCCACCCTCACCCCTGCGCGCGCTCCGCTGGATCATGCGCCCTTGCTGAGCAAGAGCGGGGCCACTGGGCTGGTGCCGTGTATCTCCTTGAATTCCCGCTCATGGGTCGGGTAGGCGCGTGACGCAGACAGTCAAACCGGGTGACTGAAACCGGCTATACAATGGAGGAGCCATGAACGAGCCAAAGCCGCCAAAGCCGAATGTCCGGGTGTTTTCGTCACCTACCTGAGGCCCATGCAAGGCGGCGAAAGAGTTTCTTTCGTCTCAGGGGGTCGCGTTCGAGGACATCAACGTCCTGGCGGACGCCGACGCACGGGAAGAGCTGATCAAGCTGACCGGGGCGATGAGCATCCCCGTGATCCTGGTCGGCGATCAGGTGGTGCGCGGCTTCAACAAACCGATGCTGAAGAGCCTCCTGGGCCTCTAGTTCCCCTGCTGCTGCTTGAGCTTTCTCAGGTGTAGCCGAGCGACGTCCACCCAGTCCTTCTCCGCCGGGATGTTGCCGGCCAAGCCGATATAGCGCTCCCACAGCGTGATGGATTCCTTCGGGTCGACCTTCTCGTAGACCAACGCCAGGTTGTAGAGCGCGCCGGTGTTCTTGGCGTCGGCGTCCACGACCTTCCGGTACTCCTCGATGGCCTCCTTGTAGAGGCCCTTGTCCTCGTACACCTCGGCCAGGCCCATGCGCGCGTCGAGATACTGAGGGTCGAGATCAATCGCCTTCTTGTAGGCGTTGACCGACTCGTAGTAAAGGCCCTTCTCCGTGTAATAGATCTTCCCGAGGCTCACGTGCACCTTCGCGTTCATCGGGTTGTGCTCGATGCCCTTCTGGTAGGCGGCAACCGCCCGGTCCACCTCACCCTTGGCGGCGAGCGCGTCGCCGAGGCCGACGTGGGCCTCCGCGTAAAACGGCCGCAGGTCGATGGCCTTGGTGTAGGCCTTGATCGCCTCATCAAAGAGCCGGCGGGGGGCGGTCAGGTAGAGATCACCGATGGCCTTGTACGGCTCGGCGTGGGTCGGGTCGAGTTGGGCGGTCGCCCGGAACTGGGCCTGCGCCTTCCAGCGATTGCCGAGATTCTGATGCACCATCCCGAGCGCGTATTGGGCGGCGACGAACTGTGGATCGGCCTCGATGGCGCGGCTCAGGAGCTCGACCGCCGCCTCGGTACCTTCCTGCGTCGTCCGGTACGCGGCGAGCCGGCCGCGCACGTAGAGCTCGTACGCGCGCAACAGCCCGGTGGGCGCGGCCCACTTCTGGGCCCGTGCCAGCTCGACGTCACTCGCGGGCGCCCTCAGCGCCTTGAGGTAGGCGGCAGGCAGGGGCCGCAGCCGATCGAGGAGCTGGCCCTCCGCCACCACGAAGGTATCCAGGGTGCCCCGCTCCACCTTGTCGCCGCGCAGCTCGACGAAGCGCGGCTGGACGATCAGGTCGGCTCCGGTCCGCTTCACCTCGCCGTAGATGGTGAGATCGGCGCCGAGGCGCTTCGTCGCGCCTGCGGTGGCCGCGTCGTCCCAGGCCTCCGGTTGCGGCAGGTGCTTGAGGCGATCGCGGTCGACCTGCACGAGGCCGGGCACGTGCACCAGCGCGAGCATCAGCGACTGGGCCACCCCTTCGCCGATCCACTGCTCCTCGCGACTCAGGTCCATCGTGGCGAACGGCAGGATGAGGATGTTGCGCGGCTTGGGCGCCGCTTCGGCGCCCGCCGCGATCGGCGCGAGCAGGAGCGCGGTGACGACGGCCCGCCTAGCTTGGGTCAGCACTCTCATCTCCTGGCCCTCCCTTTTCCCGACCCGCCCGGATCCGCGCCCATAGCCGCCCGAGACCCACAGGCCCGATCCGGCGAAGCGCGATCTCCGGGATCAACAATACCGCGACCATGCCCACCAGCCACGGCCAGATATCCACACTCAGGCGCGACTTGTGCCGGTTCTGGAGGAACGCGTCCTTCGGCTCCCCTAGCATCCCGCCCCCGGTCAGCTCGCTCAACTCGCGCAGGAAGCTCTCATCCACCCCGAGATCGCGGAACTCCTGCCCGTACGGCACCACGAGGCCGGCGAGCTGGGAACCTACCATCTGGTCCGCGCGCCGCTGCGCCATGCCGACCAGGTAGACCCCTTCCTGCCCGGCCGGGAATCGTCCGCGATAGCGCCCGGGCCCGATCTGCTCCAGGTCGACGACGGTCCGGGTCTTGTTCGGCGACACCACTCCGACCTGCGAATCGAGGAAATTGATGAACTCGCCCCTGGGATCGATGGCGTCCACCACCACCTCCCCCGCGTTGTCGGTGCGGGAGACCGTCGCCACCGTATCGCTCCGTGTGCCCGTGCGCAACGTCCAGCGCGTCACCTGGGACCAGAACTTGTTGAAGCCGCCCCAGCGCACCCAGAGCACGCCCCACTTGGCCTTGGCGTCGGAGGTGAAGGCCACCGAGCGGCCGAGACCGTAGCGCCACGTGGCGAGCAGCGGGTCCTCCTGGTGAGTCATCAGCACCAGGTCCGCATTGCTCTTGATGCTGGTGGCCACGTAGCCGCCGAGCGGCGGCGCTTCCTTCCAGTTGATCTCCTGGATGGCTTCGTGCGCGGGGCTGGCCACGGTGGCCTTGAACGGCTGCTCCACCAGCGAAGCCTTGGAAGCGAGCTGCGTCTCCAGGGTGAAGATGCGGGGGATCGTCGAATCGTCTTCGGTGTAGTAGAAGCGCCCGCGGCCCCACTTGGCCACGTCCACCATGAGCGGCACGTCCGCGTCCTTGCCGATGGCCACCGTGGAGACCGTGATCTTGTCCTTGGCCATCCGGCGCAGCAGGCCTGAGAAGTCGCCCCGGGTCATCTGCCCGTCCGAGAGGAAGATGACGTGCTTGAGCAGGGCGGGCCGATCGAAGAGGACCTGGTAGGCCTCCTTCAGCGCCGGATATCCGTCGGTGCCGCCGCCGGCCTTGATGGATGCGATCGCGTGGTGGATCGCCTGCTTGTCGCGCGCGGGCCTGAGAGGGGCGTCCCAGATGAACTCGGTGTCCCAGCTCTGCACCCCGACCTCGTTGCGCTCGTCCACCAGGTCCACCACCAGGTGCGCGGCCTCCTTGGCGATGTCGAGCTTGGTCACCTTCTCGTCGGTGGTCATGGCCATGGAGCCCGAGCGGTCGATGGAGAGGACCACCGCCAGGCTCGGGATCTCGATCTTCTGCTTCACCTCCATCGTCACCGGCAGCGCTTCCTCGATGGGGGTCCGGTAGTAGCCGCCCAGGCCGAAGCTCTCCTCGCCGCCCAGCATGACGAGGCCGCCGCCCTGCTCGCGCACGTAGTCGCGGATGTTCTCCATCTGCTTCTTCGTCATCTTGAGCGACGAGACGTTGGACAGGATCAGCCCGTCGTACTTCTGCAGCCCCGCCGCGTCCTTGGGGATCTTGTCCGCCTCCACCACCGTCACGTCCACGTGCTGGGAGCGCAGGGCCGCGGCCAGGGCCTGGGCCTGGTTGCGGTCCTTCTCGGCCAGCAGCACCTGCGGGCGGCCCCGCACGACCAACGTGCCCAGCGCCCGGTTGTTCTCCTCGATGGTGTCGCCGTCGACGTCGAGGGCAGCCTGGTAGACGTGGATGCCACTCTGCTCGAGCGACTGGCGGTAGGTGTAGACGTTCTTGCCCGGCGACAGCCGCACCACCTGCGAGCCGAGGAACTCGGCGTTGCGGTAGAGCGAGAGCCGCCCCTGGGCCTCCGCCTGGCTCCAGGCCACCACCTTGGCCTGGAACGGCTCGCCGAACTTCACCTCCTGGGGCAGCACCATGGACTCCACGACCACTTCCTGCGGGAACGTGAGCGGAGCCGGCACGTAGTAGATGTCGGCGCCCGCGTCCTTGGCGGCCTGGGCCACCGCGAGGGCGTTGCCCGCGTTCTGGCGACCGTCGGTGAGCAGGACGAACCGGTTGGCCTGGCCGGGAGGCGCGGTGGCCAGTCCGAGCTGGAGGGCCTGCGCCAGATTGGTTCCGCGGCCGGCCACCTGGGCCTGGGGGCGCTCGAGCTTCGCCGTCGGCCGGAGCGGCTGATCTACCACCGCGTCCTCGCCGAAGACCACGAGACCCGCCTGATCGCCCGGCTGCATCGCCGACACGGACTGGGCCGCGAAGCGATAGGCGCTCTCGCGCGCGGCGAGGCTCACGCTATCGGACATGTCGAGCAGGAAGGTCACGTTCAGGCGATCGGCCCACCGTGGAATGGTGGGCTTGGTGAGCGACAGGAGCAGCACCGCCAGCAGCGCGCAGCGCAGCCCGAGCGCCCACCGATCTCCCAGCCCGCGCGGCAGCCCGAGCCGCCCGCCGGTCTGACGCCGCCAGTAGAGAAATCCCTCGAGGGCGAAGAGCAGGAGTGCCAAGGCCACGAAGAAGGGCCACAGCTCGCGCTGGATCAGGACGGGCGGCGATTCCGGCCGCGCCCCTTCGACGTAGGCCGGCAGCGCCTGGGGGGTCAGGTCCGACTCGTCGGCGTTCATGAGGTTCACGGCCACGCGCGTCTCGCCGCGGCCGGTCACGATCGAGTAGACGCCGACCTCGTCGGTGTCCGTGAAGCTGGCCATCCCGCGGTTGACCTGCGCGCGCACGCCGCGGCCGGTGGGAGTGCGCACAGTGGCGGTGGTCACCCCGTGCTCCACCGGGAGCAGGATGGGCTGGCCGGCCTGGAGCTGGAGGCTCGCCTGGTCGAGCCCGGCCGGGTGCAGCCAGCGGAGCCCCTTGGAGAGCATGAGCGGAAAGGCCACCCGCAGCGGGAAGTCGGTGCGGAAGAGGTCGAAGCCGAAGAAGACCGCCTTGCGGTCGCGCTCTTCCAGCGCGTAGATGAGCGGTCCACCCACCGCCTCCACCAGCGTCTTGCCGGCGGCGAGCGGGCGGACGCGCATCGCGTCCTCGATCGTCACCTTGGCGAAGTCGATCTGGCGCATGATCGGATGCGACCGATCCCAGTCCATGATGGTGGGGTTGTCGAGCCGACCCAGCACCTCGAGCGGCACGTCCGCGGGCACGGTGTTCACGAGCACGAAGCGCCCGTTGCCGAGCTTGGCCGGGCTCGCGCTGTCCACCACCACGACGTCGAAGCCCTCCATGCCGCCCTGGTAGGCGTCCGGCTTGCGCACCTCCAGGTTCACCTGCGGGTCGGTCTGTAACACTTTCTCCAGGAACAGGTTGCCGGGGCTCACCAGCAGCACCGAGATGGTCCGGGGGGGCGGGATCACCGCGTAGGCGACGTTGTCGGTGTCGAGATCGTCGGAGACGTCCAGCTTCAGCTTGACGACGCCGCCCCGCTGCTCGCTGAAGGGAACCACGATCGCGCGGCGTACCTGCGGATCGAGGGTGAGGGTCCGCTCGGTCAGGACCTCGTCGTCCAGGGTCAGGCGCAGCGAGAGGCTCTGGCGCTCGCCCGAGAAGTTCCCGACCGAGAAGAAGGCCTGCGAGTTGTAGTTGCCGAAGTAGTTCCGCCGCACCGCGAGGCTCGTGATGCCCACGTTGTGGGAGCGGCGCCCCACGCCGGTCCAGCGCACGCGAACGTCGTCGCCCTGGCTCTTCACCGCTTCGGGATGCGCCCCGTCGGTGAAGACGTGGATCTCCGCCCCCGGGTCGGAGCCGACGAGGGCCCGGGTCGTGCGGAGACCCTCGGCGAGGCGGTTGGGCAGGTCGTGCGCCTCCACGGAGCGGAGCGCGGAGGCTACCCGGTCGTGCTCGCGCGTGAAGGGGACCAGCACCTTGGGCTGCACCCCCGCCTCGATCACCATCACCTCCGCGCCCTCGCCCAGGCGGCCGAGCAGCCCGAGCGCGGCGCGCTGCGCCTGCACGAAGCGAGAGGGGGAGACGTCGGTGGCCTTCATGGACGCCGAGCTGTCCATCACGATGGCCACGCGCTTGGAACCCTGCCCCATCACGTTCACCGCGGGACGAGCCAGCGCCACCGTCAGGGCCAGGAGGGCCAGGATCTGCAAGATCAGGAGCGGGTCCCGCTGCAGCCGCTGGAAGAAGGTGGAGGCCTCCCGGTCCCGCAGCGCGGGCGCCCACAGCAGCAGGCTCGATACCCGCATCTGACGCCGCCTGACCTTCAGGAAATAGAGGAGGAGCAACGGCACCGACAGGGTGCCCAGCAGCAGCGCGAAGGGGCTCAGGAAGTTCATGTGAGGAGCAGCCCCTTGAGCTGGCGGAGCATGAACTCCTCCACCGGCGTCTCCGTCACCACGCGATGGTAGGTGATCTCGTTGTTCCGGCAGAACTGTTCGGCCCGATCGAGGAACTCCCGCAGCCGCTGGTGATAGCTGCGCAGGGCTTCGCCGTCGAGGGTCAGGTCCCGCAGCTCGTCGGTCTCGGCGTCGAGGAGGCGCAGGTCACCGCCGAAGGCGGGGTTCATCTCGTCCGCGGCAAGCACGTGGACCACGTGCACGTCGAAGCGCCGCTCCAGCAGCGCCTTCAGCCCACGCTCGTAGCCCCCCGGATCCATGAGATCCGAGATCAGGACCGCGAGGCCGGCTTCGCGCGAGCGGAGGGCGTACGTGGCCAGGCCATCGTTCAGCGAGGTGGCCCCGCCCGCGCGGAGACGGGTGAGGAAGTCCATCAACGGCAGCACCTGGCTCCGACCCCGCGCCGGGGTGAATCCCTCGGCCATGCGGTCGCGCACCACGCCCACCCCCACCCGCTCGAGCCCCACCAGACCCACGAAGCCGAGCGCGCCGGCCAGCCGGGCCGCGTGCTCGAGCTTGGAGGGCGCCCCGAAGCCCATCGAGGCGGAGGCGTCCACGAGAAGGTGCAGGCAGAGATCCTCCTCGTCCACGAAGAGCTTGAGATAGAGACGGTCGAGACGGGCGTAGACGTTCCAGTCCACGTAGCGCAGGTCGTCACCGACGCCGTACTGGCGGTAGTCGGAGAACTCCACGCTGATGCCCTTGCGGGGGCTGCGCCGCTCTCCCTTCACGCGGCCACGGAAGGACCGACGGGAGAGCAGGGCCAGGCGCTCGAGCTGGGTGAGGAAATCCGCCGACAGCAGCTCCTGCCCCGAACGGACGATGGGCACGGCGCTACTTCTCATCCAGCGACTGGAAGTACTCTTTCACCTGAGTCTGGAAGTCGCGCGGCACCTGCTCGCGCGCGATCGACTCTTCCATCATCTTCCGGTACTGTCCGAGCACGCCCATGTATTGCATACGCGAGGGCATCTGGGCGCCCCGACCCAGCATGTTGGTGTCGATGCCTTGCTTGCGTCCCGGCCGCGACTCACCCTCCACCCCCACGTCGAAGGGGTTGCCCCGGAGCCGCGCGGTGGGATCGCCCTTCGGCGACCCACTCTTGCCCCGGCCGGGCAGCAGGCCCTCGCCCTCCGGGAAGTCGCCCTCGTCGCCGGGGCCGCCCTGGCCCTGGCCGCGCTCGTTGCCGCGGCGGCTGCCGCGTCGGTCGCTCTCGCGCCCGCCCTTGAGCGACTTGCCGTCACGACCGCGCTCCTCCCTCGAGCGCATCTTGTTGAGCGCCCGCTCCAAGGCTTCCATCGCCCGGTCGCTCTGGCCGCCCTCGAGCGCCTCCATCCCCTCGTAGACGTCGCCGGACCAGTTGCCCTGCCCGGCCCCGCCGCCCTTGCGCCCGAGCCGCTCCATCTCGTTCAGCAGCTCGCGCAGCTTTTCGGGAGAGACCTTCTTGTTCGGATCGAGGCCGCCCCGGAGCGCCTTGGCCTTCTGGAAGACCATGCGCGTCTGGCTCTGGGTGAAGTCGCTCTGCAGATCCGGCAGCCGATCGATCTGCTCGAGCATGCGGAGGCGGTCGTCTCCCTTCTTGAGGAACGAGTTGAAATCTGGCGCGCGGCCGCCGAGCGAGGTGTCCTTGAAGATCGCGGCCAGATCGCCGGGCTGGCTCTGGCCGCCCCCTCCGAGGCGCGGCGCCAGGTTCCGCTCCTGCACGTCGGCGCGCTGCACCGGATCCCGCCGCGTGGCCTGCCGGCGCTCCGCCTGCTGCAGATCCCCGCTGCGGTCCTTGACCTTCTCCTCTTCCTCGTCGCGAGAGACCGAGAAGTTGGGCAGGCGGCCTTGGGGCAAGGGGATCGGGGGAGCGGCCGCCAGCGCCAGCCCGAGCAGGAGCGGCAGCGGGACGAACTTCGCTTCGCGCGGCACGCGGCGCGGGATGATGCGTCGGGCCCCGAGCTGTTCGGCGCGGGCCGCCGCGTCCGCGACCAGGGCGTCGACGATCCGGGTGCGGTCCGGGCGCTCCCCCCACTCCAACGCGGTGCTGACCCGGTCTTGGAGTCCGTAGCCGCGGTCGGCGAGGCGGGCGGCCTCGGCCGGCGGCAGCTTCAGGAGGAAGCCCCGGAGAGCCCCCGCCCCCGCGCCCGCGATCAACAGAATGGCGGCGCCGGCGTAGCTCCAGAGGCCGAGCGGTTCCTTGAGCACGAGGGGCACCACCGCCACCACCGCGCCCCAGAAGAGGCCGCGCAGGCCGTAGAACTCCGCGCGTCGCAGGCGAATCTGCCGCGCGACGTCTCCGACCAGCTGGTCGAGAACGGGGGGACCGGGCATCGACTCCTCCTCTCGACTATCTCAGGAAGACCTCTTTCCCCGATCCGCTCATGCTGTCGGCCGACTCGACGATCTGGCCGATGAGCTCGTCCACGTCGACGCCCTCCGCCTCGCCCTCGAAGTTGAGGATGAGCCGGTGACGCAGCGCGGGCAGCGCCATCGCCCGCAGGTCCTCGACGCTCACGTTGAAGCGGCCCTCCGCGATCGCGCGCACCTTCGCCCCCAGCACCAGGGCCTGAGCGCCACGCGGGCTCGCGCCGTAGCGGATGAAGCGCCGGGCGGCCTCGGGGGCCCGCTCCCACTGGGGGTGCGTCCCGAGGACGATGTAGGACGCCAGGTCCCGCACGTGCGAGGCGATGGGGATCTCCCGCACCAGCTCGCGCATCGAGAGCACCTGCTGGCCGGTCAGGACGCGGCGCACCTCGACGTCGCGGACGTGGGTCGTGCGATCGATGATCTCGGTGAGCTCTTCGAGAGCGGGGTACCGCACGCGCAGCTTGAAGAGGAAGCGATCGAGCTGCGCCTCCGGCAACGGGTACGTGCCCTCCATCTCGATGGGATTCTGAGTGGCGAGCACGAAGAACGGCGACGGCAGCGGATGCGCGGAGCCCGACACGGTCACCGCCCCCTCCTGCATGCCTTCGAGCAGCGCCGACTGCGTCTTGGGGGTGGCCCGGTTCACCTCGTCGGCGAGGAGGATGTGGCCGAAGATGGGGCCGCGCTGGAACTGGAAGTGCTTCCGCGCCTGGGCGTCCTCCACGATGATGTTGGTGCCGATGATGTCGCCCGGCATCAGGTCGGGGGTGAACTGGATGCGCGAGAACGACAGCTCGAGGCTTTCGGCCAGCGTCTTGATGAGGAGCGTCTTGCCCAGTCCGGGCACGCCCTCGAGCAGCACGTGGCCTCCCGCGAAGAGGCCGACCAGCACCTGGCCGACGACCTCGTCGTGGCCGACGATGATCTTGCCGACCTCGGCCCGGAGCGCCTGGTAGGCCTTAAGGAACTCGGCAACCCGCTGCTCCTGGGATTGATTCGATACGGGAGGCTGCGCCATGAGCTGCTCCTTTCCCGCCCGGAATGGTCTCATCATAGGGGGGGCATCCCACCCCCGTCAACTAGTAGCCCCCCTTCGGCTGCCCGCCGAATGTGCGCCGGGCCGGAATTTCGCTCAGCGCACCGCTCGCCGCGCGTGAAGGCAGGCGGACGAGCCGCGGCCGGGAAGCTAGTTGAACGCGGGGGTCAGCCGCGCGTAGGTGGCGAGGTAGCCGTCGATCTCGCGATCGGCACCGAAGCGCGAGTTCACCCGCTCGCGCCCGGCCTGGCCGAGCCGGGCGCGCAGATCCGGGTCCTTGAACAACCGATCCGCCTTGGCGGTCAGCTCATCCGCCGAGCTGAACAGAAAGCCGGTGACGCCATCCTCGACCAGCGAGCGATTGCCGGCGATGTCGGCGGCGAGGACCGCGCGGCCGAGCGCCAGGGCCTCGAGCACGGAGTTGGCCATCCCGCCCTCGGAGAGCGAGCAGTTCAGCACCACGTCGGCGAGCTCGAGCAGCGCGGGCATCCGGTTGTGGGGAACCGCGCCCAGATGGCGTGCCCACGGATACGCCGGGAGCATTCGCAAGAGCGCTTCGCCCTCCTCCGCATCGATGACCGGCCCCACGTAGATCAGCTCCAGACCGGGATGCTCCGGGCGGAGGCGCTCGAGGGGGTCGAGCGGAAACGCGGATCGCTTTACCTTCCGGATCCCGGCCGGAAAGAGGACGATCGGGCCCGACGCGCGCTGCAGGGCGGCGGCGGGCGCCCAGTGCCCGGAGGCCGCTTCGAAGACCACACTCTGGGGGACGACGACGAGCCGCGCCGCGATCTCCGGCAGGGCGTCCACGATGGTCTTCGCCATCGACTCGTCGAAGACGCTCACCGCCGCCGCGCCTTCCAGCACTCGACGGACCACCGGTGCCGAATCCGGATCGGGGAGGTCCTGATTGACATCGGTGCCGGTGACCGTTACCAGCAGCGGGACGTTCGCGCGCCGGGCCAGCCGGAGCGCGGCCGGGCCGGTCCGGAAGGCATGGAGGCAATGAATGAGCGCCGGGCCGTACTGGGCGATCTGGTGCTCGACCGACCCCTCCGGCACCACCGACAGATCCCACACCCGCAGCTCGACGCCGCGCTGCCGGAGGCCGCCCGCGATGCGCTCGACCGTGACGGCATTGCCCCGAACCGATGGAGCGGCGAAGGGAGTCAGAACGGCCACCCGGGCGGCCATGGCTGTGTCGAGCCTACACTGCGCGTGCGCGTCAAGGCAAACCGCGCGTGGCTAAAGACGGACTTGCCTCCGAGTGGCCCTGTGTTAAGGTTACGCTTGTTAAGGCTTCATTACAGAAAGTCGCGTCGGTCCCTAGGCATTGGGGCGAGGGGGATTGGATGGACGGGTCGTCACGCGAGATCGGGTGCCCGGAATGTGTGGAGTTGCTCGCCGACTACATCGACGGCTCGCTGCCGCAGGATCAGACCGCCCTACTGGAGTGGCACCTCGACGGCTGCCCGCCTTGCGTGGCCTTCGTCAACACCTATCGGGGCACGGTGGACGCCGCCCGCCGGCTCCGTGAGCACCCCGAGACCAAGCTGCCCGCCGAGCTCCGCCAGAAGCTGATCGCCTTCCTGAAGCGCTCCGACGCATCCCGATCGTAGCTGTTCATACCTCTCCGTCTCACTCTAGAGTGTGAATCGGGCGCTCTAGGGTGAGATAGGAGCGGTCCACATGACCCCACGTTGATACCGGTGATGCTGTGTGCATCCGTGAAACTAGCCCGAAACTAGCCCAGCCCGAACTTGAGGAACCTCTGGCACTCCCTCATCCATGTCGAGGGCGTGCTGACCAAGCTCCGGGCCGCCGAGGTCACCCTGACCCAGATCGAGGCCCAGCGGAAGGACGCCAACGCGGACCTTGTTCTGACCCTCGCCGCCACCAAGCGGAAGAAGAAGGAGCATGACGCCTTCCTCACCCAGGCGGCACAGGAGCGGGCCCAGATCCAGGCCGACCTAGACGGGGCCAGGCTCCAGGCCGAGGGGATGAAGGCGGACCTGCTGCGGGAGATCAAGACGCTGACCAAGCAGCGGGACATGCTCCAGGACTCCATCAACTCCCTCAAGGCCAAGGCTGCCCAGGTGTAGCGCGGGGCACTGACGGGTGGCCGAGGGGAGGACGGTCGCTATGAACGCCCCTCGTGACCGTCTGGAGATCCGATGGCTTGCCATCCCGCCCAAGGTCCGCGGAGGTCTGGACAAGCGGGAGTGGATGAAGCGGACGAAGCTGCGGCAGCGCCGGGGACGACGGGCGGGCTAGGGCGATGTTCCACCCACTCACGCTGAAGGACCCCACGCGGACGTGCGGCGAGTGTGGCGTCTGCTGCACGGTCTACGACGTGCCGGCGCTCAACAAGCCTGCCGGGACTCCCGGTGAACTAGATGGGCCTCGTCAAACTCCGCACCCCACGATGGCCGCGTCGGTCTCGCATAGTTCGTAGGTTTGGTCCCGTGAGGTCCCAGCACTGGGCCGACGCGCTTCGGCAACTTCGGGTGGACCTAATCACCCACCGAGGAAGCTGGTGAAGCAGTAGGCCCACCCTGTAAGGGCATCACGCGCTCCCTCCTCCCTCGCCGACGCTGCTAGACTGCCGCCCGGGAGGTGCCCGGTCATGCGGCTACCACTGGCCCTGTTCTTCCTCCTGACCTTCACCACGTCAGCCTACGCGGAGTGCGCGTGGGTGCTGTGGGTCGCTCAGAATCCTCCTCCGGGTCCGAATATCCCTCCAAGCGCCTGGAGACCGCTTGAGGGTCACGAGAACAAGAAGACACGTGAGCAAGCGATGAACCGCTTGGGAGGCCCGGCCAAAGGAGACTCGTACATGATGTGCCTCCCCGACACCATCGACCCGCGTGGGCCGAAGGGGAAGTGAGCATGTTGCCAGGGACAGGCGACAGGGCTAGCCGCTTGTTCGCTGGAGGAGGAAGATGCCCGCCAAGATCAGGCCGATTGCGAACAGCCTCATCCATGTGAAGGGTTCCTTGAGGATCAGGAACCCAACAAGCAGCATCAGGATCGCTGATATGCCGCCGATCAGGAAGGACGATGTGACCTTGAGGCCGTTGGCATAGGCCGCTAGGGTAAAGAGATTCACACACGCGGTCGCCACGCCCGTTATGACCAGGACGTAGAAGCTCTGCATGGAGAAGGAAGTCGGCACCCCGGCGGCCCTAATCGAGAGCACCACGGCTATGTTCACAAGAAAAGCTACCCCAGTCACGATCGCCGTACCGAGCGCCGGATGAATCTCGGACGCGGCGAGCCTGAAGCCGATCGCGAGTGCAGCCAAGGACACACCGGCGAGGACTACATACATCAAGGCGAGACCCGACATGGTGGCGCAATGATACTGGGAATCTCTCCTACGAGACTAGCGCTTGTCTTCCCGCAGGAGCGCTGCCTCCCTGACACCGTGGACCCGCGTGGGCCGAAGCGATGAAGTGGCTCAACATCGCGGGACTCGTTCTGGATATCGTCGGAGCGATCATCCTCACCAAGGGGCTCATCGTCTCGCCCCGTGAAGCAGTCAAGGTTGGTCGAGGGTACATGGCCATCAGGCGCTCAAGGTGCATATCACCGAGTTGTTCCCACCCAACCCCTCACGACGGAGGTAGATCGCATGGCGACCCGTGACGGCACCCGTAGCGCATGGAGTACTCGGAAGAAGGTCAAGGCAGAGCGTAGCCTCTGGAAGCGGTCACCGAAGGACCCGTGGTGGCGCATCCGCTTCACCTGTGGCCTGGGGCACCTGCACAAGGAGCGCGTGGACACCGTGAAGGGCCACGCGGAGACCCGGCTGGCAGAGCGGCGGGCGAGGGCGGCCCGGGAGCCCGGGTGGTGTCCCGTCCTGGAGAAAGAGCAGGCCCGTGCCCAAGCCCTGGCCGACGCAGCCCGGGAGCGGCGGCGCATCACCTTCTCGCAGTACGCGGAGGACTACCTGACCACGGTGCGCCTCACCCACCGGGGTTGGCGCTCTGACGAGTCCCGGATCAAGACGCTCATCACCCACTTCGGGGACCTGATGCTCGACCAGGTGACCACGGCCGACGTGGAGCGGTTCCTGGACGGACTCCTGACGGCCCGCAAGCCTGGGACCGTCAACCGGTGGCGCATCCTGCTCCAGGCGATGCTGAACCGCGCCAAGCGGCACGGGCTCATCACCACCAACCCGGTCCAGGGCGTGGCCAAGCGACCCGAGCCTGAGGGTCGCACACTCTACCTGCTTCCCGAGGGCCAGGAAGAACACGCCATCCGTGAAGCTCTACGCCCAGACCGGCGCCCCCTGTTCATGGTGAGCGTCCACACCGGGCTCCGGTGGTCCGAGCAGATCACCCTCCGCTGGCGCGACGTGGACTTCTTCACCGGCGGCATCACGGTGCCCATGAGCAAGAACGGCCGGTCCCGTCAGGTCCCGATGAACTCCACGGTGCGCTCGACCCTGATGGACCTGGCCGGGCAGCGTCACCATCCTGACGATCCCGAGGAACGCGTCCTCCGCTGCTCCTACGTGAAAGCTGACCACTTCTTCCCGGCAGCCGTTCTACGGGCCCAGGATGCCCTTAGGAAGGCCGGTCAGGAGGCGGGCCGACTGGAGGGCTACACCTGGCACTGTAACCGCCACACATTCGCCTCTCGGTTGGTGATGGCGGGCGTGGATCTCCGAGCGGTCCAGGTCCTCGGAGGCTGGCAGGATCTGAAGATGGTGGCCCGGTACTCCCACCTGTCCCCGGATCACCTGCGCGCGGCGGTGGAGCGCCTGGTGGTCCCCTGCACTAGCCCAGAACTAGCCCGATGATGCCCGAGGCGTATATCTGCTTGACCTGGTAGGACTGCCCGTCGCCTTTCTGAAGCGCTCCGACGCCTCACGGTGACTCGGAGGGGGGCTGCGCCCCCCTTTCGAACCTCGCCCCAAGAGCTCGATTGCGCGGGCGGAGCCCGCGCTCGAAGCGCGCACTCGGCCGGTAGCCAGCGCTACGCGATGGCGAGGCGCGGCTCCGCGATCACCTCGCCGATCTCCCACACCGGCTCACCCCGAGTCGCGAAGCCCTCGCTCACCGACGAGGCGCGGTCGGCGTCGACCGCGAAGAGCAGGCCGCCCGAGGTCTCCGACTCGTAGAGCAGCTTGACGAGGGCCTCCGGCAGCGCGGCATCGATCGCAAGCCGCCCGCGGGCGCCGCCGAAGGTCTCTTCGACGTGACGGCGGTTCCGGCCCATGCCGCCACTGAAGGTGCCTTCCTCGGCCAGCGCCAGCGCTCCCGGCAGGAGCGGCAGGTCCCGGCTCCGGATCGTCATGCCCACCCCGGACGCCTCCACCATCTCGCCCGCGTGGCCGAGGAAGCCGAAGCCGGTGATGTCGGTGGCGCCGCTCGCGCCCGCCTCCTGCGCCACGAGGGCCGCCGCGCGGTTGAGGCGGAGCATGCTTTGCACCGCGCCTTCCAGTACCTCCGCGGAGCACTTGTCGCTCTTGGCCGCGGTGGCGATCACGCCGGTCCCGAGCGGCTTGGAGAGAAACAGGCGCTGGCCCGTGCGGAGGCCGCCCTTCAGGAGCACGCGGCGCGGGTCCACCCGCCCGGTCACGCACAGGCCGTACTTGGGCTCGGCGTCCACCACCGTGTGGCCGCCCGCGATCACCCCGCCCGCCTCCCGCACCTTGGCGGCGCCGCCACGGAAGACGGCCGCGATGATGTCCTTGGGCAGCTCGCGCGGAAAGCCCGCCACGTTGAGCGCGAAGAGCACCTGGCCGCCCATCGCGTAGACGTCGGACATGGAGTTGGCGGCCGCGATGGCGCCGTAGAGGTAGGGGTCGTCCACGATCGGCGGGAAGAAATCGACCGTCTCGACGATCGCGACCTCGTCGCTCACGCGGTAGACGGCCGCGTCGTCGCTCTTACCGAGCCCCACCAGGAGATCGGCGTGCTCCTCCTGACGGAGGCCTCCGAGCACGTCCTGGAGATCTCCAGGACCCATCTTGGACGCTCACCCCGCGCAGGCGGCGTAGGCGGTGAGCCGGATCTCCTTGCCGGTCTTCGGATCGATCAGCTCAGGCTTCATCGAGGGCCTGGACCGCCGGGAGCGCCGATCAGATCGCCTCGGCCTCGACGAAAGCGCGGAAGGCTTCCGCGAGAGGGGAGCGGCTCCGCTCGCGATTGGTGGCCAGATGGAACGCCCGGGTGACCTTGAGGTCCGTCACTCGTAGGTACCAGACGCTGCCGGCCCGGGACTCCTCCTCGACCGCCCGGCGCGAGACGAGGGAGACGCCGACCCCCGCCTTCACCGCCTGCTTGATTGCCTGGGTCGAGCCCATCTCGCCGACCACGCGGAAGGCCGCGATGTCGGCGCCCGCTTCCCGGAGAGCGGTCTCCAGGGCGCCGCGCGTCCCCGAGCCGCGCTCGCGCAGGAGGAGCGGCTCTCCTCGCAGCTCCTCGAGCGTCACCTGCTTGCGACCGTGCCAGGGGTGCGTCGAACTGACGATGAGCACGATATCGTCGGGCATCAGCTCCCGGAACTCGATCCCCCGGTGGGTCGACCGCGCTCCAACCACTCCGATCTCGGCCCGGCCTTCCGCTACCCACTCGGTGACCGCCTGGCTGTCGCCGATGAGCAGCGTGATGGCGATGTCGGGAAACTTCTCCTTGAAGCGCCCGATCAGGGCCGGGAGAATGTACTCGCCGGGAATCGTGCTGGCCCCGACGAGGAGCTCGCCGCTCATGCGGCCCTGAAAGCTCTCCATCGCCTGCCGGGCCTCCCGCGCGAGCGCGAGCATCCGCTGGGCGTGGGAGAGGAGGAGCGCGCCGCCCTTGGTGACCGCCGCTCCCCGTCCGAGTCGGTCGAGCAGGCGCACCCCCAGCTCGTCCTCGAGGGTGCGGATGTGCTCCGAGACCGTCGGCTGCGTCAGGAAGAGGGCTTCGGCGGCCCGGGAAAAGGAGCCCAGCTCGGCGACCTTGACGAAGATCTCGAGCTGGCGCAGGTCCACGCCGCCGAGTATAGAAGCGCGCGGGGGCGCTGTCTAGCGAAGGGGCCGCGCGGGGGCGACCGCCCAGACGAAAAAGGAGCCCGCAGGCCCCTCGATGCGCTTCCGCGAAGTCGCCTCGCCCGTCAGTGGCAGCCGCACCCACCTCCGCAGCAGCCGCCCCCTCCCATCGGCGCGGCCGGCGAGCCGCTCGCGCGGACGCCGGTCTTCACCCCGACCAGCGACAGGCGACGGCTGACGCGGTCACTCTCGCACGACGGGCACGCCACCGCCGAGGGCACCTGGACGAACTTCTCGAACTCGGCCCCGCACGCCAAGCACCCGTATTCGTAAATCGGCATGGTCCCGCTCCGTCTTCTCCGGCTGGATCCGGTGCTCTACTGCCCGCCGCGTTGGACGTAGCTCTTCACGAACTCCTCGGCGTTCTCCTCGAGGATGTCGTCGATCTCGTCCAGCAGGTTGTCCAGCTCCTCCTTGATCTTCTTGCCCTTCTTGGAGAGCTCGGCGCTTCCCGCGCCGCCGTCCTCGCCGCCTTCGGGCGGCTTGGTCGGCCTCGTTTCCTTCTTCTTCTGCTCAGCCATCGGATGTTCCTCCTGGCCCCCGGGTGACGGGGCCGGCCCCCAGGGCCTACACCGTCGGCAGCACGATCCCCTGCTGGCCCTGGTACTTCCCCTGCCGATCGGCGTACGACGTCTCGCAGGCCTCGTCGGACTCGAAGAAGAGGACCTGCGCGATGCCCTCGTTGGCGTAGATCCGCGCCGGGAGCGGCGTGGTGTTGCTGATCTCCAGCGTCACGTACCCCTCCCACTCAGGCTCGAACGGCGTCACATTCGTGATGATGCCGCACCGCGCGTAGGTCGACTTCCCCACGCAGATCGTCAGCACGTTGCGCGGGATCTTGAAGTACTCGACCGACCGCCCCAGAGCGAACGAGTTGGGCGGGATGACCGCCACCCCACCCTGGTAGTCAACGAAGGAACGCGGATCGAAGCCCTTCGGATCCACGATGGTGGTGTTGATGTTCGTGAAGATCTTGAACTCGTCCGCGATGCGGATGTCGTACCCGTACGAGGACAGCCCGTAGGAGATCGCTCCCTTCCGGACCTGACGGTCCTCGAAGGGCTTGATCATCCCCTTCTCCACCGCCATCCGCCTGATCCAGCGGTCGCTCTTGATCACGGATACACCTTGTCGTGATCGTACCGCCTGCTCGGAGCGCGAGTCAAGTGTGGGGCAGCTTCTCCCACGTCGCGCCCGCCGCATCCACGGCCAGATGCAGCGCCCGTCCCGCGATTCCGGCCCCGCGCAGGGCCTCCTCCATCGCGCGAGCCACCTGGTCCCCGCCGCTCCCGCGCGTGGCCGCGAGCATGGCCGGTCCCGCGCCGCTCAGCACGCAGGCGAGCGCGCCGGCCCGGCGCGCCGCCACCACCACCGCGTCCATCCAGGGGAACAGGCGGCGGCGGTAGGGCTGGTGCAACCGGTCCTGCATGGCCAGCTCGAGCAGGTCCGGGCGACCGGCGCCCAGCGCGGCCAGCAGCAGGCTCACCCGCTGCACGTTGAAGACCGCGTCGGCGCGCGGCAGGGACTCCGGCAGCACCGCGCGAGCGTCGCGGGTGGAGCTCTCCGCCTCGGGCAGCAGCACCACCCACGCGATCTCGCGCGGCACCGCCAGGCTCACCGCGGTGACGCGATCGCCGTCGGCGCAGGACACGGTGAGCCCGCCCAGCAGCGCGGCCGACACGTTGTCCGGGTGGCCCTCGGCGCGCGCGGCGACGGACACGAGCGCGTCGCGATCGAGCGGCTCGCCCAGGAGGGCGTTGGCGGCAAGCAGACCTCCGACCCACGCGGCCGCGCTCGAGCCCAGGCCCCGGCTGAGCGGGATGCGGTTGACGCAGCGCAGGCGGGCGCCGCGAAACGGCCGGCCCGCCGCCTCGAAGCCGAGGGCGACGCCGCGGGCGACCACGTTCGTGGCGCCGCCGTCGAGCCGACCGCGGCCCTCGCCCTCGACGCTCACCGAGACCTCGGCGGCCTCTTCCGCCGTGACGTCGTTGTAGAGGGCGAGCGCGAGACCCAGCGCGTCGAAGCCCGGGCCGAGGTTGGCGGAGGTGGCGGGCACGCGGACCCGGACGCGCATGGCGCAGAGAATACCCGCTTTCGCCGGACCCGCCTAGAGCGGTCCAAGGTAGAATGCGGGGAAACGAGGGTCGCCCAATGCCCAGGACCACCATCGAGCCGCAGTTCACGATCGAGCACCTGTCCATCCTGGACGCCGACGGCAACCTGGACTCCGCCCTCGAGCCCGCGATTCCCCCCGAGGAGCTGAAGCGCCTCTACCGGACCATGCTCCTGGCGCGCCGGTTCGACGAGCGCATGCTGCGGCTGCAGCGCCAGGGACGCATCGGCACCTTCGCGCCGATCAAGGGACAGGAGGCTTGCCAGCTCGGCAGCGTCGCCACCCTCCGCCGCACCGATTGGATGGTGCCCTCCTTCCGCGAGACCGCGTCCATGCTCTGGCGCGGGTGGCCGATGGAGAAGCTGCTCCTCTTCTTCGCGGGCTATCTCGAAGGCAGCCGGCCCGCCGACGATCAGCGCGACCTGCCCGTGTGCATCCCGGTCGGCACCCAGCTCCCGCACGCGGTCGGGCTGGCCTACGCCGCGCAGTATCGCGGCGACGACGCGGTCGTGATGGTCTATTGCGGTGACGGCGCCACCTCCGAGGGCGACTTCCACGAGGCCATGAACTTCGCCGGGGTCTGGCACGTGCCGGTGGTCTTCATCGTCCAGAACAACCAGTGGGCGATCTCCGTCCCGCTCAAGAAGCAGACCCACTCGCGCACCATCGCCCAGAAGGCTCTGGCCTATGGCTTGCCCGGCATCCAGGTTGACGGCAACGACCTCCTGGCCGTCTACGCGGCCAGCCGCGAGGCGATGGAGCGGGCCCGGCGCGGCGACGGCCCCACCTTGATCGAGTGCGTCACCTATCGCCTGGGGATGCACACGACCTCCGACGATCCCACCAAGTACCGCTCGGCCGAGGAGGTCGCGGCGTGGGAGCGCAAGGAGCCCCTCACCCGCTTCCGCGCGTATCTGCAGCAGCGCAGCCTGGTCGAGCCGGGCCTCGAGGAGCAGATCGAGGAGGAGATCGGGCGGGCGGTGCGGGCCTTCGAGGCGACGGGCGCCGCCGACCCGTTGACCATGTTCGACCACGCGTACGGGGCGAGACCCGCCGCCCTCGACGCGCAGCGTGCGCAGATGCAGGCGCGGGGCGCCGAGACGCCCGAGAGGAAGGCGGGCGAACCGGTGGCGACTGCGCCGGCGGCCACTCCGGGCGCACCGGCGACCGACCAGAGCCCACCCATGCGAGGCCAGAGGCGACCGTGGCGAAGCTGAACATGGTGAAGGCTCTGAACCTGGCGCTCCTGCAGGAGATGGAGCGCGATCCCGACGTCCTCGTCATCGGCGAGGACGTGGGCGTGGACGGCGGCGTCTTCCGGGTCACCGAGGACCTGCACCGGAAGTTCGGGAGCAACCGCGTGGTGGACAGCCCGCTCGCCGAGGCCGGAATCATCGGGGCCTCGGTGGGCATGGCGCTCTACGGGCTGAAGCCGGTCTGCGAGATCCAGTTCTCCGGCTTCGCCTTCCAGTGCTTCCACCAGATCGAGAACCACGCCGCGCGGTATCGCATGCGCACCCAGGGCCGGTTCGGCTGCCAGATGGTGGTGCGGATGCCGTACGGCGGCGGCGTGCGCGCGCTCGAGCACCACTCGGAGAGCGAGGAGCAGTTCTACGCCCACATCCCCGGCCTCAAGATGGTGATCCCCTCCGGCCCGCGCAACGCCCGGGCGCTGCTGGCCTCCGCCATCCGCGACCCCGATCCGGTGATCTTCTTCGAGGCGAAGGCGCTCTACCATGCGGCCAAGGAGGAGGTGCCCGACGAGATCGAGACGATGGAGATCGGGCGGGCCCACGTGGACCGGCCCGGCAAGGATCTGACCCTGGTCGCCTACGGCGCGATGCTGCGCGTCGCCCGCGAGGCGGCCGACCGGCTCCGCGAGGAGGACGGCGTCGAGTCCGAGATCGTGGACCTGCTCACGATCTCGCCCCTCGACCGCGAGACACTGGTCGCCTCGGTCCGCAAGACCGGGCGCGCCGTGGTCGTCCACGAGGCCCCGCGGAGCTTCGGCCCGGGTGCGGAGATCGCCGCGAGCATCATGGAGGGCGCGTTCCTCTCCCTGGAGGCGCCGATCCGTCGTGTGACCGCGCACGACGTGCCCTTCGTCGGCTTCGCCCGAGAGCGCGCCAACGTCCCCGACGTGCCCCGCGTCCTCGCCGCCTGCCGCGACACGTTGAAGTTCTAGCTGGCATATGCCACGCCAATTTTCCCTCCCGGACCTGGGAGAAGGCCTCACCGAGGCCGAGATCATCGCGGTGCTCGTGCGCGAGGGCGATGTCATCAAGGAAGACGCCCCGCTCCTCGAGGTCGAGACGGACAAGGCGCAGGTCGAGATCCCCTCGCCGATCGCCGGCCGGGTCGAGCAGATCCACGTGCAGCCCGGGCAGACCGTGAAGGTCGGCACGGTGCTCGTGACGTTTTCCGATGACGGAGCCGCCACGGGGTCGGCCCCCGTCGCCGCCGCGGCTCCGCGCGGAGCGCCGGCGCGCTCCGCCGCTCCGCCGCCGCCCGCGTCCCCCTCGCCCACCGCGGGGCCGGTGGCCGCGACTCCCGCGACGCGCCGGCTCGCCCGTGAGCTCGGCGTGGATCTCAAGACGGTGCGTGGCACGGGGCCGGGCGGCCGCGTGCTCGACGCAGACGTGCGCGCCGCCGCGTCGGGCCCGCGCGCGGCGCCCCCTCCCGCGAAGCCGGCCACGCCCGCGGGGCCAGCCAAGCCGCTGGCGAGCGTCGGGCTCGAGGCGCCACCCCTGCCGCGTTTCGAGCAGTGGGGCCAGGTGGAGCGGACGCCGCTCTCCCACCTGCGCCGGACCATCGCCGAGCGGATGACCCTCTCGGCCACGCTGATCCCGCACGTCACCCACTTCGATCGCGCCGACATCACCGATCTCGACGCGATCATCACGCGCAGCCTCGAAGGGGCTCGCGCCAAGGGCGTGACGCTCACCCTGACCGGCTTCATTCTCAAAGCGGCGGCGCTCGCGCTCCGCGGCCACCCGCAGTTCAACGCGACCCTCGATCCGGCCGCGGGCGAGCTGATCCTCAAGCGCTATCACCACCTGGGCGTGGCGGTGGCGACCGATCGCGGGCTCATCGTCCCGGTGCTGCGCGACGTCGATCAGAAGCCGGTGCTCGAGATCGCGCGTGAGCTCGCCGCCCTCGCCCAGCGGGTGCGGGAGGGCAAGGCCACCCTCGAGGACCTGCGCGGCGGCTCCTTCACCATCACCAATATCGGCGCCCTCGGCGGCACCGCCGCCGTCCCGATCATCAACTATCCCGAGGTGGCCATCCTGGGGGTGGCGCGGGCCCGGCTGGAGCCGGTGGTGCGCCAGGGCCAGATCGTGCCGCGGCTGCTGCTGCCGCTCACGCTGACCTTCGATCACCGGGTGGCCGACGGGGCCGACGGCGCTCGCTTCGCCGCCGAGATCGTGAGCCGGCTCGAGGCGCCCGAGCGGCTCCTGTGGGAGTGGTGAGCGATGGTGATGGGCGATCTGGTCGACGAGGTGGACGTGGCGGTGGTGGGCGGCGGGCCGGGTGGCTACTCGGCCGCCTTCCGGTGCGCCGAGCTGGGCCTCGAGACCGTCGTCATCGACGCGGACAAGCGGCTCGGCGGGACCTGTCTCTTCGAGGGCTGCATCCCGAGCAAGGCCCTGCTCCACGTGGCCGCCGTGCTGATCTCCGCTACGCGGGCCCGGGAGTTCGGCGTCGACTTCGGTGAGCCGCGCATCTCGCTCGACCCCCTGCGCAAGTGGAAGCAGGAGCGCGTGGTGGGCAAGCTGGCGCGCGGCCTCGCGGGAGTGGCCAAGTCCAAGAAGGTCGAGGTCATCGGCGGCCGCGGTGTCTTCGAGGATTCGACGACTCTCCGCGTCGAGGGCGCGGACGCGCTCCAGAAGATTCGCTTCAAGCACGCCATCGTGGCGACCGGCTCCGGGCCGAGCGGGCTGCCCGGCGTGACGATCGACAGCAAGCGCGTGATGGACTCGACCGCCGCGCTCGAGCTCCCCGAGATCCCCGAGCGCCTGCTCGTGATCGGCGGCGGCTACATCGGGCTCGAGCTGGGCACGGTCTACGCGAGCCTGGGCAGCCGCGTGACCCTGGTCGAGATGACGGACGGGCTGTTGCCCGGGGTGGACCGGGATCTGGTCCAGCCCCTCCAGCGCCGGGTGGAGAAGCTCTTCGCCGCCATCCATCTCGAGACCAAGGTGAGCACGCTTCGCGACGTCGGCGCCGGCGTCGAAGCCGAGATGGAGGGTCAGGGCGCCCAGCGCTTCGACCGCGTGCTGGTGGCGGTGGGGCGGCGGGCCCAGAGCGGAGGCCTGGGTCTCGAGGCCACCCGCGCACGCTTGACGGAGCGAGGCGGCTTCATCCAGGTGGACGACCGATGCCGCACCGACGACCCGCGCATCTACGCGGTCGGCGACGTCACCGGCGAGCCGATGCTCGCCCACCGTGCCATGCGTCAGGGCAAGGTCGTGGCCGAGGCGCTCGCCGGGCGGCCGGCCGCGTTCGACAACGTGGCGATCCCCGCCGTGGTATTCACGGATCCGGAGATCGCATGGTGCGGCCTCAGCGAGGCTCGGGCGAGGAGTCAGGGAATGGAGGTCAATGTTGCGAAATTCCAGTGGGCGGCCTCCGGGCGCGCGGCGACGATCGGTCGTTCGGACGGCCTCACCAAGCTGGTGGCCGACGCCAAGTCCGGGCGCGTGGTCGGCGTCGGCATCGTAGGCCCCGGTGCCGGCGAGCTGATCGCCGAAGCCACACTGGCGGTGGAGACCGCCGCGCTCGTCGAGGACGTGGCCGCCACCATCCACGCTCACCCGACGCTCTCCGAGACGCTGATGGAGGCGGCCGAGAACCTCCTCGGCTAGCGCGGTCGTCCGTGCCAGAGCCGATCCGGGTCGCCGTCGCCTCCGGCAGCGTGACCGGCCTCGTGTATCCGGCGTCCCCTTCCGCTCGGGCCGGCGTCACCGTGATCCTCGGGCATGGAGCGGGGGCCCCGCAGTCGAGCGACTTCATGGTGGGCTTCGCCGAAGGCCTCGCGCAGCGCGGCGCCGACGTCGTCACCTTCAACTTCCCCTACATGGAGATCGGCCGCCGCCTGCCCGACCGGTCGGAGACGCTGGAGACCTGCTTCCGCGCCGTCATCGCCACGGCGCACGCCCGGGAGGATCTCGCCGCGGGGCGGCTCGTGATCGGGGGGAAATCCCTGGGCGGGCGCATGGCCTCCCATGTCGCCGCCGCCGGCCTGGATGGGCTGGCCGGTGTCGTCTTCCTCGGCTATCCCCTCCACCCGCCCGGCCAGCCCGAGAAACTCCGCGCCGCGCACCTGGCCCGGATCAGGCAGCCGATGCTCTTCGTGCAGGGCTCGCGCGACGCCTTCGGCACGCCCGAGGAGCTGGCGCCGATCCTCGAGCCGCTCGGCCGGCTCGCCCGCGTCTTCGTCGTCGAGGGCGGCGACCACTCCTTCGCGGTGCCGAAGCGCTCGGCCCCACAGAGCGAAGTCTTCGCGCGGGCACAGGACGAGGTCGCCCGCTGGCTCCGCGAGCTTCGCTGAGGCCGAGCGGTCAGCGCAGGTCGACCTCGATGCCGCCCACCAGATTGGCCAGGCCGTTGTAGAGCCACGAGATGATGAGCGTCATCACGAAACCCGCGATCCCGTAGGCCACCGGAAAGAACACCACCGCGGCGATGCCGAAGACCAGGCCGGGGTCACCGCGCCCCGCGCTGAAGCCTCCGAACACGGAGACGACTGAGACGATCGCGCCCATCGCCAGTCCGAGGATGGCGTAGAGCAGGCCGACCACCTTAGCGGCGGTGAGGGGTCTTACCCGGTTGATCACCATGCGTGCCCTCCTTCCGGGTCAGAGACGCTTGAGCAGCCATTCGGGCGTCAGGCTGATGGCCCAGGAGTTCAACAGCACGTAGTAGTTGGTCACGACCAGGATCCCCACGACCAGGAGCAGGACCCCCGCCGTGCGCTCCACCACCGGGATGAACGGCCGGTAGCGCTTGAAGAACTTGAGGAAGCCGCCGAGCGCTATCGAGGAGAGCAGGAACGGCAGCCCGAGCCCCGCGGAGTAGAAGAGCAGGAGCGTCACGCCCTGGCCGACCGTCTTGTCGTTGCTGGCCAGGGTGAGGATGGAGCCCAGGATCGGGCCCACGCACGGCGTCCAGCCGATCGCGAAGGTGAGGCCCACCAGGAAGGACCCGAGCAGGCCCGCGGGCTTGCTCCGGATCTGCATCTGCCGGGTACTGCCGAAGAGGCCGATCCGCAGCATCCCCGCGATGTAGAGGCCGAAGACGATGATGAGCACGCCGCCGCCGATGCGGATCCAGTCACGGTAGTCGAGCAGGAACTGGCCCGCCGCGCTGAAGGAGGCGCCCAGGCTCACGAACACGACGCTGAACCCCACGACGAAGGCGAGGGAGTGCACGAGCACGCGCGTCCGGGCCCCGGCGGTCACCTCGTGGGTGAGGCGGTCCAGCGACATGCCGGTGATGAACGAGAGATAAGAGGGGAAGAGGGGCAGCACGCACGGGGACAGGAAGGAGAAAAGGCCGGCCGAGAAGGCCACGAGGACACCCAAGGACTCGCTCATTTCAGCAGAGACTCCACGACGGCGTGGGCCGCCTTGCTGTCCCACTCGCGGGCGCCGTTGGCGAAGAGCGCCCGCTTGCCCTTTCGATCGATGAGGAAGGTGGAGGGCACCGCCCAGACCCCGTACGTCTCCCGCACCGCCATCTTCGGATCGAGCCCGATCGGGAACGTGAGGGCGAATTTCTTGACGAACGGCTTGACCACGCTCGCCCCCTGCAGGTCGAGCGAGATGGCCAGCACCACGAGGCCGCGGTCCTTGTAGGCCCGGTGCAGACGCTCCATGCTCGGCATCTCTTCCCGGCAGGGCTCGCACCAGGTCGCCCAAAAATTGAGGAACACGACCTTCCCCTTGAAATCGGAGAGGCGGAGCGTCCGATCGTCGGGGGTGCGGACCTGGAACTCCGGCGCGTCCTTCGCCGGCTTGGGCCGGATCAGCGCGAGAGCCGCCACCGGATCCTCGGCGACGATCGGGCCGGGGACCAGCACCGCGGCAAGGGCGAGGAGCGCCACGACGACGCGGCTTCTCACTGAGGCAGTATACACCGCGGCCCCGGGGCGACCCCGCCCGGGGGGTCCGGTCCGTGAGCCCGGCGTTCTGTGATAGGGTGCTATCCACGCATGGCGGCTACCGCATCCAGGGTGGTCACGATCATCGCCGATGACCTGACCGGGGCTTGCGATACGGGTTGCCTCTTTGCGGGTCCGGGCCCCGTCGGCGTGGAGGCGGAGCCTGCGCTGCTCGCCACCGAGCGAACCGTGATCACGGTCGACACCGAGAGCCGCTCGCTCGCTCGCGAGGCGGCGGCGACGGTCGCGCGCGCGACCGCGGGACGGCTCCGCGAGCGGCTCGCCGCCGGCCCCGTGTTCAAGAAGATCGACTCCACCATGCGCGGCGCGGTCGCGGCCGAGCTGACCGCGCTGCTCGAGCCGGGGTCCCGCTTCACCGGCGCGCTGGTGTGTCCCGCCTTCCCGGCCCAGCGCCGCCTGGTCAGTCATGGACGTCTCCTCGTCGAGGGCACGCCCGTTCACGAATCGGCGATCGGCCGCGACCCGGCCTTCCGCGCCGCCACCTCGGTATTGGCCTCACTCCTCGCCGGAGGGCCCCCGGTGGTCGCGCTCGGTCTCGACGACGTCCGCGCCGGAAGCGAGAAGATCGCCCATATCCTGGAGCGACACGAGGGCGCCATCGTGGCCGCCGACGCGGAGACGGACGCCGACCTCGCGAGTCTCGCCGAGGCTGCCCTCTCGTGCCCCGGCACGCTGATCGCCGGCTCGGCGGGGCTCGGCCGTGCGGTGAGCCACGCGCTCGGCTGCGGAGGGCCGTGGGTAACCCTGCCCTCGGCTCGCGCGCGGCTCGTCGTGATCGGGAGCCTGCACCCGGCCAGCCGGGCCCAGCTCGAGGCCCTGGCGGGCGCGGGAGTCGCCCTCGTCTCCGTCGACGCCCACGGCCACACCGACCCCGCGCCCGCCGTCGCCGCGCTCGCGAGCGGGCGCGCGGCCCTGGTCGCGAGCACGACCACGCCGGCCTCCCGCGAGGCGGTCGCTCGTCACCTGGCCCAGGCGGCCGCGCGGGTCCTCGAGCGCGCCGAGCCCGACCTGGTCGCGGTCACGGGCGGCGACACCGCCTACGCGTTGGTCCGCGCGCTCCGTCCGCGGCGCTTCGACCTCCTCGGCGCCCCCGCCGACGGGCTGGCCCTCGGCCGGCTGACCCGCGAAGACGGGCGCGGGCTTTCCCTGCTCACCAAGGCGGGCGGCTTCGGCTCGGCCGACCTCTTCGCCGCGCTTCTGGAAGGAACCTCGTGACGGTCTCTCCCGTTCCCGTCCTGGCCATCACCATGGGCGATCCCGCCGGTGTCGGCCCCGAGATCACGGCCAAGGCCCTGGCCCGGCCCGAGGTGACCTCCGCCTGTCGTCCGATCGTCATCGGCGACCGATCGGTGATTGCGGCGACCTTGTCACTCCTTCGATCGCAGCTCACGTTGCACGCCGTGGCATCGGTTGACGACTGCAAGTTCGAGCCGGGCCATCTCGAATGCCTCGACCTCGCCAACGTCGACTGCGCGACCTTGCCCAAGGCGACGGTGAGCGCCGAGGCCGGCCGCGCGGCCTACGCCTACATCGAGACCGGCGTCCGACTCTGCCAGGACGGACGGATCGACGGCATCGTGACCGCTCCCGTCAACAAGGAGGCGCTCGCCGCCGCGGGTGTCCAGCACTCCGGGCACACCGAGATCCTGGCCCGGCTGACCGCCACCAAGGACTTCGCCATGCTCCTGATGGGCAAGGAGCTCAAGGTCATCCACGTCACGACGCACGTGGCGCTGCGCCGCGTGCCGGATCTCGTGACGCGCGAGCGCGTAAGCCGCGTCATCCACCTGGCCCAGCAGACCATGACCGGTCTCGGCCGGCCGCGGGCCCGCATCGCGGTCTGCGGGCTGAACCCGCACGCGGGCGAGGACGGCCTCTTCGGCGACGAGGAGAAGACGCAGATCCTCCCGGCCATCGAGGAGGCGCGGCGCGCGGGGCTCGACGTGCACGGCCCCCTGCCCGCCGACACCCTCTTCTCGCGGGCCCGGGGCGGCGAGTTCGACATCGTGGTGGCGATGTACCACGACCAAGGGCACGTGCCGGTGAAGACCCTCGGCTTCAACTACGACGAGAAGAGCTCCACCTGGACCGGCCTTTCCGGCGTCAACGTCACCGTGGGCCTGCCCTTCCTGCGCGTCTCGGTCGACCACGGCACCGCCTTCGACCGCGCCTGGAAGGGCATCGCGAACCCCGAGAGCATGCTCGAGGCCATCGACGTGGCGGTGCGCATGCTGAGCGCGGGCCAGGCGAGCGCGAGCCGATAAGATGCTCCGCGCGAAATCCGAACATCGGTGGGGGGGCGTGGGGGAGGAGCGGCGCTCGCTCCCCCCCACTACAAACCAGTCAGGAGGACTGCGATGGACGAGCATGCCGTGCGCGACCTGATCCGTGACGTCAAGTCCGGCCGGCTGACCCGCCGCGCCTTCATCCACACCATGGTCGGCCTGGGGCTGACCGCGCCCTTGGCATCCCAGCTGCTAGCCTCGGCCGGCGTCGCGTCCGCTCAACCCAAGGCGCCCGCGTTCACGCCCGCGCGGCGTGGCGGCGGCGGGCCGCTGAAAGTCCTCTGGTGGCAAGCGCCTACCCTCCTCAACCCGCACTTCGCCACCGGCACCAAGGACCAGGACGGGTCGCGGATCTTCTACGACCCCCTGGCCGCCTACGATCCCGACGGAAACCTCGCGGCCGTGCTGGCCGCCGACATCCCGACCGTGGACAACGGCGGGCTCGGCCGCGACGGCAAGTGGGTCGTCTGGAACCTCAAGAAGGGCGTCACCTGGCACGATGGCAAGCCATTCACCGCCGACGACGTGGTCTTCAACTGGGAATACGCCGCCGATCCGGCGACCGCGGCGGTCACGATCGGCGCCTACCGAGACATCGACCGCGTCGAGCGAATGAACGACCACGCGGTCAAGATCGTCTTCAAGCAGCGCACCCCGTTCTGGTTCGAGGCTTTCTGCGGCCAGAACCGGGCGCTCATCCCCAAGCACCTCTTCGCCGCCTACAAGGGTGACAAGTCGCGCGAGGCCCCGACCAACCTGAAGCCGGTCGGCACCGGCCCCTATCGCTTCGTGGACTTCAAGCCCGGTGACATGGTGCGCGGCGACATCAACCCGACCTACCACGTCCCGAACCGGCCGTTCTTCGACTCGATCGAGATGAAGGGCGGCGGCGACGCCGCCTCGGCGGCGCGGGCCGTGCTGCAAACCGGGGAGTACGACTTCGCCTGGAACATCCAGGTCGAAGACGACATCCTGCGCCGCTTCGAACAGGCCGGCAAGGGTCGCGCCGAGATCTACCCGACCGGCAACATCGAGCACATCCAGTGCAACTTCACGGATCCCTGGCGCGAGGTGGACGGCGAGCGCTCGAGCGCCAAGACCACCCACCCGGTGCTCGCCGACCCGGCCGTCCGCCAGGCCCTCAGCCTGCTGGTGGACCGTGCCGCGGTGCACGAGCAGATCTACGGCCGCCAGGGGCAGGCCACCGCGAACTACCTCAACGCGCCGTCCCGGTTCGCCTCTCGGAACGTGCGGTGGGAGTTCAACGTGGACCGGGCCAACCAGGTCCTCGACGCCGCCGGCTGGCGCCGCGGGGCCGATGGCATCCGCGCCAAGGACGGCAAGCGCCTGAAGTTCCTCTATCAGACCTCCACCAACGCCCCGCGCCAGAAGACCCAGCAGATCGTCAAGCACGCATGCGCCAAGGCCGGCATCGAGATCGAGATCAAGTCGGTCGTCGCCTCGGTCTTCTTCGCCTCGGATCCGGCGAATCCGGACACCTATCCTCACTTCTACGCGGATTTGCAGATGTACACGACTACGACCGGGGTCGACCCCCTCTGGGGGATGCGCGTGTTCACCTCCGCCGAGCTGGCCACGAAAGAAAACAAGTGGTCGGGGCGGAACATCACCCGTTGGCGCAACGAGGAGTACGACCGGCTCTGGAAGAGCGCAGAGACCGAGATGGACCCCGTCAAGCGGGCCGCGCAGTTCATCCGCATGAACGACCTGGTGATCCAGAACTGGGTCGTGATCCCGGTGCTCTGGCGCTACGGCGTCGCGGTGGCCGGCTCCCGGCTGCGCGGCATGGATCTGACCGGCTGGGACTCGAACGTCTGGCGGCTCCCCTACTGGTACCGCGACGCATGAGCGCTGGTCCGTCAAGGGCGGCGGAACCCCCCGTCGCCCTTGACAGTTTCCGATTCCAAGCCTATAAGGATGCAACCAATCGATGTCAAATGACCGGTCACCGTCGACCCATCCCAGGAGGACTTTCATGGAAGAGCGTGAGCTTCGCGCGCTGATCAGGCAGGTCAAGACCGGCCTCCTGAGCCGCCGCGGCTTTGTCCAGATGATGGTCGGGCTCGGCCTGACCGCCCCGATGGCCGCCCAGATGCTGGCCGCGACCGGAGTCGCCCAGGCGCAGAGCAAGATGGGCTACAAGCCCACGAAGCGGGGCGGGGGGGGCGCGCTCAAGGCCCTCTGGTGGCAAGGGGCGACCCTTCTCAATCCCCACTTCGCGGTGGGCACGAAGGACCAGGATGGCTCGCGCATCTTCTACGAGCCCCTGGCCTCGTGGGACCCGGACGGCAACCTGACCCCGGCGCTGGCCGCGGAGATCCCGAGCCTCCAGAACGGTGGGGTCTCCAAGGACGGCAAGACCGTGACCTGGCACCTCAAGAAGGGCGTGGCCTGGCACGACGGCAAGCCGTTCACCGCCGACGACTGCGTCTTCACCTGGGAGTTCGCGGCCGACCCGGCGACCGCCTCGGTGAGCATCGGCACCTACAAGGACGTCAAGATCGAGAAGGTGGACAGCCACACTATTAAGCTCACGTTCCAGAAACCGACGCCCTTCTGGGCGGATCCTTTCTGCGGCGTGCGGGGCATGGTCATCCCCAAGCACCTCTTCGAGGCATTCAAGGGAGCGAAGTCCCGCGAGGCGCCGAACAATCTGAAGCCAGTCGGCACCGGCCCGTATCGCTTCGTGGACTTCAAGCCCGGCGACGTTGTGCGGGGCGAGCTGAATCCCAACTACCACATGGCCAACCGCCCCTTCTTCGACACCATCGAGATGAAGGGCGGCGGCGACGCGGTGTCGGCCGCCCGCGCGGTCATCCAGACCGGCGAGTTCGACTACGCCTGGAACATGCAGGTCGAGGACGAGATCCTCAAACGGCTGGAGCAGGGCGGCAAGGGCAAGGCCGACATCGTGACCGGCGGCAACATCGAGCACATCCAGCTCAACAACACCGACCCGTGGAAGGAAGTGGACGGGGAGCGCTCGAGCGTCAAGACCAAGCATCCGTTCCTCACCGACCCCGCCGTCCGGCAAGCCCTCAGCTTGCTCGTCGACCGCTCGTCGGTTCAGGAGCAGATCTACGGGCGCACCGGCGTCGCCACCGCGAATTTCCTCAACGCCCCGGAGCGCTTCCGTTCCAAGAGCAACCGATTCGAGTTCAATGTGGAGAAGGCCAGCCAGATCCTCGAGGCGGCCGGCTGGAAGAAGGGCAGCGACGGCATCCGGGCCAAGGACGGCGTGCGCCTCAAGGTGGTCTACCAGACCTCCATCAACGCCCCGCGGCAGAAGACCCAGGCCATCGTCAAGCAGGCGGCGGCCAAGGCCGGTATCGATGCCGAGATCAAGGCGGTCACCGCCTCGGTGTACTTCTCCTCCGACACGGCCAACCCGGACACCTACACTCACTTCTACACCGACGTCCAGATGTACACGACGACCATGACGATGCCCGATCCCGAACTGTTCATGAACCAGTTCACCTCCTGGGAGGTCGCCTCCAAGGACAACAAGTGGCAGGGACGGAACGTCACCCGCTGGCGCAACGAGGAGTACGACAAGATCTACCGGGCCGCCGAGGCCGAGATGGATCCGGTGAAGCGCGCGGCGCTCTTCATCAGGATGAACGACCTGGTCATCCAGAATGTGGTGGTGATTCCCGTCGTGCAGCGCCCGCGCGTGGCCGCGGTCAGCAACCGGCTCCGCGCGGAGCAGAGCGGCTGGGATTCCGACTTCTGGGCGCTCCAGAACTGGTACCGCGAGGGGTAGGCGGCCGGCGGGCGGGCCGGGCCTCCACGGGTCCGGCCCGCCCGCGCCGTTCCCCCAGGCGGTGATCTGATGTCCAAGTATCTCGTCCGTCGGCTCTTGATCTCGATCCCGGTCCTGGCCGGGATCAGCCTCATTCTGTTCATCGTGCTGGCCCTGGCCCCGGGCGATCCGTTCGAGGAGCTGGCCACCAACCCCAACGTCCCGCCCGAAGTGCGGATGAACCTCCGTCATCAGTTCGGCCTCGACGATCCGATCCCGGTCCGCTATGCGCGCTGGTTCATGTCGATGATGAAGGGCGACTGGGGCTTCTCCTTCGTGAGCCGCATGGACGTCGGCACGCTCATCCTGCAGCGGCTGCCGACCACGCTGTGGGTGCTGGGACTCGCCCAGCTCCTGGGGCTGCTGGTGGCGCTCCCGGTCGGGATCTACTCGGCCATGCGCCCCTACTCCTTCTTCGACCAGCTCACGACTACCCTGGCCTTCGTCGGCTTCTCGCTGCCGACCTTCTTCACCGGCATCCTCTTCATCCTCTTCTTCAGCATCTATCTCGACTGGCTCCCGTTCATCTACCGGGCCGACATCAGCGCCACCGGCTGGCGCTGGTACTGGGAGAACCTGCGGCAGGCCATCATGCCGGTGGCGGTGCTCGGGCTCTTCCAGGGGGCCTCGATGACCCGCTTCGTCCGGTCGGCGGTGCTGGAGGTGATCCGGCTCGACTACATCAATACCGCCCGCGCCAAGGGCCTCTCCGAGAAGGTGACGATCCTCAAGCACGTCGTCCGGAACGCCCTCATCCCGGTGGTGACCCTGGTGGCCCTGCAGATCCCCGGAATCTTCACGGGCGCCGTGATCACCGAGCAGATCTTCCGCGTCCCCGGCATCGGCTCCCTGCTGATCTCCTCGATCCTGGCCAACGACACGCCGGTGATCATGGCGATCACCTTCGTGTTCTCGGGTCTCGTGGTCCTCTTCAACCTGCTGGCCGACCTGCTCTACGGCTGGCTCGATCCGCGCATCTCCTACCGCTAGCCATGAGCGCACCGCCTCCGAACGGCGCGGCCACTCAGACGGTCCGTAGCGCGGTCACCCTGGTCGGCCGGCGTCCGTCCGACACCCTGTGGAGCGAAACGTGGCGGCGGTTCCGCAAGCACCGCCTCGCCACCCTCGGGGCAGGCGTGCTGATCGTGATGGTGATCGCAGTGCTGGCGGGCCCCTTCGTCTACCGGGTCCCAATCGACGAGATCGACTTCAAGGCCAAGCTGAAGGGCCCCTCGTGGGCTCACCCGCTCGGCACCGACGACCTGGGCCAGGACCTGCTCGCCCGCCTGCTCTACGGCGGGCGCATCTCGCTGGCGGTGGGCGTCGCGGCCATGCTCATCGCGATCACCGTGGGTACCCTGGTCGGCGCGGCGGCCGGCCAGATGGGCGGCTCCAGCGACCACATCTTGATGCGCCTCACCGATCTCTTCCTCTCCCTGCCCACGCTCCCCCTGCTCCTGCTGCTGGTCTACCTTTTCCGCGACGCGCTCAAGAAGGTGCTGGGCCCGGAGACGGGAGTCTTCATCCTCGTGGTGGTCGTGATCGGCGGGCTGCGCTGGATGCCGGTGGCCCGGCTCGTCCGCGCGCAGTTCCTCTCCCTCCGGGAGAAAGAGTTCGTGGAAGCGGCGCGCGGGCTCGGGGCGGCGCCGCTCCGGCAGGTGGTCCGCCACATCCTGCCCAACGCGGTGGGGCCCGTCATCGTGGCCGGCACCATCGATGTGGCCGCCGCCATCATCGCCGAGTCGTCGCTGTCCTTCCTGGGGCTGGGCTTCCCGCCGGACATCCCGACCTGGGGCCGCATCCTCTTCGACGCCAAGGACAACCTCGACTTCGCTCCGCACTGGGCCGTCTTCCCGGGCACCGCCATCTTCCTCACGGTGCTCAGCATCAACTACATCGGTGACGGCCTGCGGGACGCCCTCGACCCTCGCAAAGTCTTGTCCTCCGCGAGCGCCGCCGAGGTGCACATGTCCACGACCAGTGCGGGCGCCACCTCCGGCTAAATCCTGTCGTAGCCCTCACCGCCGAGGAGACCCGCCTTGCCCGACCGTGACCTGTGCTTCGTCCCCGCCACCGACCTGCAGCGTCTCTACCGCGCCCGCAAGGTCTCCCCGCTCGAGGTCATGCAGGCGGTGTTCAAGCGCATCGACGCGGTGAACCCGCGGCTGAACGCCTACGTCACGCTGGCCCGCGAGCCCGCGCTGGCCGCCGCGAAGAGGGCCACCGCCGCCCTCACCCGCAAGGCGGCGCTGGGTCCGCTGCACGGCATCCCCGTCTCCATCAAGGACCTGACGTCCACCAAGGGCATACGCACCACCATGGGCTCCAAGATCTACGAGCACCACGTCCCCGACGTCGACGCGCTCGTGGTGGAGCGGCTCAAGGCGGCGGGGGCCATCATCGTGGGCAAGACCAACACGCCAGAGTTCGGCGCGGGGGCCAACACCTTCAATGCCGTCTTCGGCGCCACCCGGAATCCCTGGGACCCGGCGCTGACCTGCGGCGGCTCGAGCGGCGGCGCCGCGGTGGCCCTGGCCACCGGCATGGGTCCGATCGCCCAGGGCTCGGATCTGGGCGGATCGCTCCGGATCCCGGCCGCCTTCTGCGGCGTCGTGGGGTTCAGGACCACGCCGGGCCTGGTGCCACTCCATCCGACCGAGTTCGGCTGGGACTCGCTCGGGGTGAGCGGCCCCATGGCCCGCACCGTCGGCGACGTGGCCCTGACGCTGTCGGTGATGGCGGGCGCCGACGATCGCGCGCCGCTCTCCTACGAGGTGGACGCCCGGCGCTTCCTTACCGCGGTCAAGCGGCCGTCGGTGAAAGGCTGGCGCGTGGCGTGGACCCCCGACCTCAACGGGCTGATCCCGGTGGACCACGAAGTGGCCGCGGTCGCGGAGGGAGCCACCCGCGTCTTCCGCGAGCTCGGCGCCAAGGTTGAGCGCGCGTGTCCCGACTTCTCCGAGGTCAACGAGATCGTGCTGGCCACCCGCGGGCTGACCATGGTCGCGCGGCACGCCGACAAGCTCGCCGAGTGGGAGCCCGTGATGCAGAAAGGGCTCGTGTGGAACATCAAGCAGGGGCTCTCGCTGACCCCGGAGCAGATCGGTAACGGGGAGAAGCTCCGCACCCGGCTCTGGCAGCGCGTGCGCGCCTTCCTGACCACGCGGGACTTGATGATCCTTCCTACGGTCGCGATGCCCCCGTTTCCGGTGGAGCAGCCCTACCCGGCCGAGATCAACGGCAAGGTCCTCGACCACTACACCCACTGGTTCTTTCTCACCTACGGCATCACGGTGACCGGCCTGCCCGTGATCTCGGTGCCCTGCGGCTTCACCAGGAGCGGTTTACCGGTGGGGCTGCAGATCGTCGGCCGCCGGCGGCAGGAGGCGGCGGTGCTCCAGGCCGCCGCCGCGTTCGAGGCCGCCGCTCCCTGGGCGGACAAGCTCCCGCCGATCCTCTCCGGGGTATCATCATGATGTGACGAACAGCGTGACGGGCCTGGCTCACGACGCGGGCGCGGTCGATCACGGGAGGATCCGACTCATGAGGCAGCGCAACTTCTCATCGCTCGCGCTGGTCCTGCTGCTGGCGGGCTGCACGGTCGGACCCAACTACGCGCGGCCCGACGTGCCCGCCGCCCAGGCGTGGCGCACGCCTGCGGAGACCGCGAGCTCGCTCGGTGATCTGGCCTGGTGGCAGGTCTTCGGCGACGACACCCTGCAGGGCCTGATCCGGACCGCGCTGGAGGAGAACAAGGACGTGCGGCTCGCGGTGGCCCGCGTGCTGGAGGCGCGCGCCCAGGCGGGCGTCGCCCGCGCCAACCAGTTCCCGCGGCTCGACGGCAACAGCAGCTACCAGCGGCAGCGCGTCTCCACCGTGAGCACGATGCCCCTGCCGCCCGCCGTCGATCCGGAGCAGGAGGTGTTCCGGAGCACGCTCGACCTCTCGTTCGAGCTCGACCTCTGGGGGAGGCTCCGCCGGGCCACCGAGGCGGCGCGGGCCGATCTCCTGGCCAGCGAGGAGACCCGACGCGGCGTGAGCGTCACCTTGGTCGGCGACGTGGCCCAGGCCTACTTCGATCTCCTCGAGCTGGACCGGGAGCTCGACATCGCGCGCCAGACGCTCGACTCGCGCCGCGAGTCGCTGCGCATCGTCCGGCTGCGCTTCGACAACGGCATCACCTCCGAGCTCGATCTGCGGCGCGCGGAGGGGGAGGTCGCCTCCGCGTCCGCCCAGGTCCCGGACCTCGAGCGGCGCGTCGCGGAGACCGAGAACCGGCTCAGCGTCCTCCTCGGCCGCAACCCGGGCCCGATCGCGCGCGGCGGGAGACTGACCGAGCAGGCGGTGCTGCCCGAGGTGCCGGCCGGTCTGCCGTCGGCGCTCCTCGAGCGCCGGCCCGATCTCCGCCAGGCCGAGCAGCGGCTCGTGGCCGCCAACGCCCGGATCGGCGAGGCGAAGGCGGCCTACTTCCCCCAGGTGAATCTCACCGGCGCGTTCGGGGTCGAGAGCGTCGCGCTCTCCGACCTGTTCACGGGCCCGGCGCGCGTCTGGCAGTTCGGGCCCCGCATCACGATCCCCATCTTCAACGCGGGCAAGATCACGAACCAGGTGCGGACCGCGGAGGCCCGGACCGAGCAGGCCCTCGTGCAGTACCAGCAGTCGGTGCAGCAGGCCTTCCGCGAGGTGGAGGACGCCTGGTCGGCCACCGCAAGATCCGCGAGATCCGCCCCGACCGGGAGGCCCTGGTGGCGGCCAACCGCCGGAGCCTGCAGATCGCCGACCTGCGCTACCGGGACGGGCTCTCCACCTACCTCGACGTGCTGGACGCCCAGCGCCAGCTCTTCTCCTCCGAGATCGAGCTGGCCCGGACCACCCGTGACCAGCTCACCGCGGTGGTGCAGCTCTACAAGGCGCTCGGCGGCGGCTGGACGCGGGGGGAGCCGAGCGCGGCCGCGCGCTGATCGCTCACTGGATGCCGATGCCCACCGCGAAGAGATTCATGATGAACGGTAGGTCGCGGTTGGCGGAGAGCGTCTTGGCGAGCTTCACCTCCTCGTAACGCTCCGGGCGGCCCTGCTCATCCCACGCCTGGGTGACGACCTGGCGGCTTCGCACGTCGACGTGGGCGCGCTTCCGCCCGCGCTCGTCCCACAAGGTGAGCGTGCCGTTGTCGGGCCGGGTCTCGCCGCTCGCGCTGAGATCGCCGCTCTCGTACCAGGCGCGGATCGTTCCCTGCGGCGTGCCCTCCACGAAGGTGAGCTCGATGCTGCGGCGCCCGGTGGAATGGAAGCCCACCATCGGACCGTGACGGATCGGTCCTCCCGGGGCGGCGCGCTCGCACCACTGGAATTTCCCCGCCGCGGTCTCGGTGCTGCCGAGCTTGGTGCCGGGCGGGCAGGTGATGGACTGGGCGGCCGCCGGACCCCCGGCGAAGAGCGGCAGGACGAGCGAGGCGATGACGACCGCGAAGCGGATCACGCCGGTGAGATCAGCGAGCCAGGCGCCGCAGCGGGGCCCCGGTGAGCCGCGTCAGGATCCATTCGCGCCGGAGCCGGGCGCCCAGCCGCTTGTAGAAGCCGATCGCGGGCCGGTTCCAGTCGAGCACCGCCCACTCCATCCGGCCGCAGCCGCGCCGGACCGCGATGCGGGCCAGCGCTCGGAACAGCGCCTTCCCCGCCCCGCTCCCCCGCTCCTCGGGCAGGACGAAGAGGTCTTCCAGGTACAGGCTCGGTCGCGCGAGAAAGGTGGAGTAGGTGAAGAAGTAGAGCGCGAAGCCGATCGGTCGGCCGCCGCGCCGGCAGATCAGGGTCTCGAAGTAGCGCCGGCCTCCGAAGCCGTGGGCGCGCACGCGGGCCGCGGTCGCCTCCACCTGGTGGGCAAGGCGCTCGTACTCGGCGAGGCCGCGGATCAGGTGGAGGATGGTCGGCACGTCGCGCGGGGTGCCGGAGCGGATCACGAGCCGCGTACGCGGCATCAGGCGGCCGCCATCTCCAGCAGCATCTCGGTGTGGCAGCGTACGCCCTCCCGCACGTTCTCGAGCGAGATCCGCTCGTCGTTGCCGTGGATTCGCCGCCATTCGTCCTCGCCCAGGATGAACGGACTGAACCCGTAGCCGTGAAGGCCGCAGTTCCGGAACACCCAGTTGTCGGTGAAGCCGACCAGGATGTCCGGGGCCACCCCCACGCCCGGCGCCCGCCGGCGCAGCGCCTCGCCCAGGGCCTTGTACAGCTCGGTGTCGGGAGGGGAGGAGTTCGGGATCTTGGGGGGCGCGTTGATCAAGCTCACCTCCACCCGTTCGTCCGCGATCACCGCGCGCACCCAGCTCACGATCTCGTCCGGGTCGTCGCCCCGCAGCATCCGGCAGTCGATGTCGGCCGTCGCCTCGGGCGGGATCACGTTGCGCTTCTCGCTGCCCTTGAGCATGGTGACCGCGAAGGTGGTCCGTAGCATCGCCGCCTGCTGCCGGTTGGCGAGGAAGACGCGGCGGAACTCGGGGTCCCGCAGCGACCGCTCGAGGTCGTCGTACCCGCGCCCCGCCTCGACGGGCAGGACGGAGCCGAGCCGGGCGAAGTACTCTTGGACCTCAGGCAGGACGCGGGGCGGCCGCTCCGCTTCCAGCAGCCGGCCCAGTCCGCGGACGAGCCGGTTCGGGGCGGTGTCGGGCCACGGCATCGAGCCGTGTCCCGGCTCGCTGCGCGCGGTGAGGCGCAACGGCAGCCCCGTCTTCTCGGAGGTCACGATGCTGCCAAGGGGCGCCTTCTCCTCCGAGGCCGGATAGATGCCGCCCAGCTCCGACAGCGCGTACTCGGCGCCGGCCAGCCAGTCGCGACGCTGATCGGCGACCCACTGGGCGCCGAAGCGGCTGCCCGCCTCCTCGTCCGCGGTGGCGAGCAGGATCAGGTCGCGCTTGAGCGGGACATTCGATCGCTTGATGGCGAGCAGGCCGGCCAGGTGCAGGATGCCGGTGGACTTCATGTCGATCGCGCCGCGGCCGTAGAGGAAGCCGTCCCGGATCTCGCTCCCGAACGGATCGACGCTCCAGTAGCGCCGGTCGGCGTAGACGACGTCGATGTGGTGGTGGAGCACGATGCCGCCGAGGGAGCCGTCGCCGCGAAGCCACGCGACGAGGTTGGCGCGGCCGGGAGCGGATTCGCCCGTCTGGCTCGCGATGGAGTCGCGCCGGAGCACGTCCTCCAGGAAGCGCGCGCCGATCGTCTCGTTGCCCGGCGGATTGGTCGTGTCGAGCATCAGGTACCGCCGGAGCAGGTCGATCGTCTCCTCGCCGAGCGCGTGCCAGTTCATGACGCGCGCACGCCCTGCCAGTAGGCACCCGGGTTTGGACGCTTGGCGAGGCGGCGCTCGAGGAGAGGGACAGCACGCTCCGGCAGCGGCCCGCGCAGGGCCGCGGCCAGCAGGGTGTCGTGGAAGACCTCCCGCTGGGCGTGGCTGCCGCCCACCTCGACGATGCGCGTCTCCACCGGGTCGATCCGGGCGACGCTCAGCGCGTAGTCGCCGCGCGCGAAGGCGTGGAGGCCCTCCATCAGCGGCACCACCACCTCCCCCAACGTCGGGTTCCTCGACTTCCGTCCCCGCTGGCGCAGCCGGTCGAGCTGCAGCTCTGCGCTCGCCCAGTCGCCCGAGGCGGCCAGGGCCATCCCCACGTGGAGGTCGTGGAAGAGCAGCAGGGGCATGTCGAGCCAGCGGCGGGCCGCCGCGCCGAGCTGGGTCCAGCGGCGGGGGTCGGAGTGACCGAAGAGATCCAGTCGCCACGCCAGCGCCACCGAATCCTGGAGGTCGGAGGCGATCGCGATGGGAATGCGCCCGAACACGCTCTCGAAGAGCCGGCTCCCGCGCTCGTAGTCGCCCTCGGCCAGGTGCAGGAGGGCGAGGTGCCACAGCAGGTGGTTCTTGAAGTAGCCGAGATGGTCGCAGGGGTGGATCCGCGGCGGCAGCGCCTCGAGGCCGCGGCGATTGTCGCCGCGCTCGTAGTGGACGTGGGCGATGGCGTGCACCGCCCAGGCGTCCCGCGGGTTGAGGCCCACCGCCCGCTCGGCCAGGGGGAGCGCCTCGTCGAAGCGCCGGTTCTCCTCGAGCGCGAACGCGTGATAGCCGAGCGCGTAGCCGTCGTCGCCGAGCGCGGGCAGCACCTTGAGGGTGAGCTCCAGCATATCGGCCGACCGCCCCTGCCAGAAGTAGATGAAGTAGAGACGCTGCATCGGCACCATGTCGCGCGGGAACTCGGCGAGGATCTCGTTCATCAGGGCGATGGCGTCGTTGCTGCGGCCGCCCACGAAGAGGCCCAACGCCTCCAGGTGCCGGCGCTCGCGGGCGGTCAGGGCCGCGGCCTGCTCCGCCCCGGCCGCGGTGGCCCGCTCCATCTCGGCGCGGCCGGCCGGGATCTGCTCGTCCAGGTAGAGGGCGACCGCGAGGGTGGCCCGGGCCAGGGCGAAGTCCGGATCGGCCTCGAGGGCCTCCCGGAAGCAGTCGATCGTGTCCGCGCCGAAGCCCAGCAGGGCCCGCACGCCGCGGTCGTGGGCCTCCACCGCAGAGCGCGACGCGGTCGAGACGGGGAGGCCGTACGCGTCGCGGAGCACGGCGATCATCGTAGCAGATGCCGCCGGAGGAACGCGAGCGCGCGGCGCTCCGCCCACGACGAGCCGCCGAGCGGGCCGTCGAGGAAGCCCACGTGGCCGCCCTGCGCGACGAAGGCCGCCTCGAGCCACCGCGATCCCTCCACCACGGCCCGGGGCAGGCTCTCCGGCGGCATGAAGGGATCGTTGAGCGCGTTGATGAGAAGCGTCGGCCGCCGGATCCGCTCGAGATACGGGCCGCTGCTCGCGCGCGCCCAGTAGTCGAGCTCGTCCGCGAACCCGTTCAGGGGCGCGGTGAAGAGCCGATCGTACTGCGCGAAGGTGCGGGATCGCAGCACCGCGGCCAGGTCCAGCTCTCCGTTGTACAGATGGTCCTTGGCGCGGATCTTGGCCTTCATCGTGCGCAGGAAGCTCTCGGTGTAGACCACCCGATTGAAGCCCCGGTCGAGTGCGCCCGCGCAGGCGGCCAAGTCGAATGGCGTCGAGATCGCCACCGCCGCCGCCACCTCCGCCGGTGCCCCGTCGCCCCGCTCGCCGAGCCACTTCAGCGCGACGTTACCACCGAGGGAGATGCCCACCAGCCCGAGCCGGTCGGCGCGCGCACGCTCGCGCAGGTGGCCGATCACCCACTCGAGATCGGTGGTCTCGCCCGAGTGGTAGAGCCGGGCCAGGCGATTCACCTCGCCGCTGCAGGAGCGGAAATGGAGGACGGCGCTCCGCCAGCCCAGGCGCCCCGCCCCGCGGAGGAGCCCGCGCGCGTAGTGGGAGCGCGAGGAGCCTTCGAGACCGTGGAGGATCAGGACCAGCGGCCCGCGATCGGGCGTTCCCGTGAGCCAGTCGACGTCGAGAAAATCGCCGTCGGGCGTCTCGAGCCGCTCCCGACGCAAGGGGGGCCGCCGCCAGTTGCGGAACAGCGGCCCCCAGAGCGTCTGGAGGTGCTTGCCCTTGTACCAGAACGGGGGGCGATAGTCGGAGTCTGGCATTGGGCTGACGCGCGGACCGCGGACGTTCGTC